>TARA_R110002167_G_scaffold14659_1_pt1 | contig 22520 bp, 17 predicted proteins | sample TARA_R110002167 | Tara Oceans TARA_R110002167 (sample SAMEA4398238) | marine metagenome | biome: Polar Biome; feature: [MES] marine water layer (ENVO:01000295) within the mesopelagic zone...; material: water (ENVO:00002006), including particulate matter (ENVO:01000060) such as......
AAATTTTGGCAATTCGCCTGCAGGGCAGGCTCCTACATGCCAGAGCATTATCTCAGATCCGCGAAAACCCCGGACAAAAAAAATCCCGCTTCGAGTGTTGCTCGAGGCGGGATTTTTTGTACCGATTAAGGCTTACTCTGCAGCGGCTGCCGCTTCGTATTCTGCCTTGTCTTCCTCGGTGATCTCTTTGATGCTGAGCTTGATGCGGCCACGCGCATCTAGGTCAGACACCTTCACTAGCACTTCCTGACCCTCTTTCAGATACTCGCCGATGTTCTCGACGCGCTCATCAGAGATCTGGGAGATGTGCACTAGGCCATCTTTGCCAGGTAGGATTGTAACGAACGCGCCGAAGTCTACGATGCGTGCCACTTTGCCCATGTACAGCTTGCCAACTTCCGCTTCAGCCGTAATGCTCATTACACGAGCGATAGCCGCATCGCGTGATGTAGCGTCTTCACCGTAAATACGGATGTTACCGTCGTCGTCGATGTCGATAGATGCGCCAGTCTCTTCAGTAATGCTGCGAATCACTGCGCCGCCTTTACCGATTACATCGCGAATCTTGTCCGGATCGATCTTCATCATCGCCATTGAAGGCGCATTCTCAGAGACCGTTTCACGAGCCTTGCTCATTACCTTGTTCATCTCACCAAGGATGTGCAGACGCGCTTCATTAGCCTGATTCAGAGCGATTTCCATGATCTCTTCAGTGATGCCTTGGATTTTAATATCCATCTGCAACGCAGTTACGCCATTCGCCGTACCTGCCACTTTAAAGTCCATGTCGCCGAGGTGATCTTCGTCGCCGAGGATATCGGTTAGAACGGAGAAACGATCACCTTCTTTGATCAAGCCCATCGCGATGCCCGCAACTGCATCCGTGATCGGCACGCCCGCGTCCATCATGGCCAAGGAGCTACCGCATACAGATGCCATTGAGCTGGAGCCATTCGATTCGGTGATCTCCGATACGACGCGAATCGCATAGGGGAAGGAATCTTCTGAAGGCATTACAGCCTGCACACCGCGTCGAGCTAGCTTGCCGTGACCGATTTCGCGTCGCTTAGGACCACTCATCATGCCAGTCTCGCCAACGCAGAACGGAGGGAAGTTGTAGTGCAACATGAAGGGCTCTTTGCGTGAGCCTTCCAGGCCTTCGATCAACTGTGCGTCGCGCACTGCGCCTAGCGTAGTGACTACGAGAGCCTGTGTTTCGCCACGCGTGAACAATGCAGAACCGTGCGCCTTAGGCAGTACACCAGTCTCGATAGAGATTGGGCGTACAGTGCGTGTGTCGCGGCCATCGATACGCGGAGCGCCGTCGATGATGCGGTTACGCACGACTTTCTTCTCGAGAGAGCCGAATACCTTGCCTACTTCGTCGGCGCTAACGCCATTGTCTTCGCTCGCGAACTGCTCTTTGGCTTGTGCTTGCAAAGCAGACAACGCTTCATAGCGCTGCATCTTGTCAGAGATCTGGTAGGCGTTGCCTATGCTCTCTGCAAAAGCCTGCTGCAAACCAGACAACAATGCTTCGTTGACGACTACTTCAGCCAATTCCCAAGCCGGCTTACCAGCCTCAGCTTTGAATTCAGCGATCGCGTCGATAACAACTTGCATAGCTTCATGGGCAAACAATACCGCGCCTAACATCTGGTCTTCGCTCAATTGCTTGGCTTCAGACTCAACCATCAATACAGCGCTCTTAGTACCCGCAACGACCATGTCCAATGCTGAGTCTTTCAGCTCGGAAATGCTTGGGTTAAGAATATAGCCTTCGTTCAAGTCGTAGCCTACGCGCGCTGCGCCTACTGGCTCGAGGAAGGGAATGCCGGAAATGGCCAATGCCGCAGAGGCACCGATCAACGCGGCGATATCTGGATCTTTATCTTTGCCAGCTGAAATTACAGTACACACTACCTGTATTTCGTTCAGGAAGCCTTTTGGGAAAAGCGGTCTGAGAGGACGGTCGATTAGACGAGAAGTCAGTGTCTCTTTCTCAGTCGGACGGCCTTCACGCTTAAAGAAGCCACCTGGGATCTTGCCCGCTGCGTAGGTCTTCTCTTGGTAATTTACTGTCAGCGGGAAGAAATCTTGACCAGGCTTAACGGTCTTCTTGCCAACTGCTGTTGCGAGGACTTGTGTCTCGCCTATCGTGACTATCACTGCGCCTGTTGCCTGTCTGGCAACCTTACCTGTTTCCAGTGTTACGGTATCTTTACCGAACTGGAAAGTCTTACGCACAATATTAAACATACTCTATTCCTATTTTTTATTTTGACCCCGGCACCATTGCAATGACATCCCTGTCAAACAAGGTCTAACTTTCATCTCTTCATCATTGAAATACTTTTACGACTAGCGACGCAGACCTAACTTCTTGATAAGTGCTACATAGCGTGTTGAGTCTTTGCCCTTCAGATAGTCGAGCAATTTACGACGACTGTTCACCATGCGAATCAAACCGCGACGTGAATGGTGATCATGGGTGTGCTCTTTGAAATGAGACTGCAATTGGTTGATGTTTTCAGTCAACAATGCCACTTGCACTTCGGGTGAACCAGTATCGCCCTCGCTCTGTGCGTGCTCTTTTACAATCTCTGCTTTGCGTTCTGGTGATAAAGCCATTTTCTTCTCCAAAATATGCGCTGATAAATAACCGCCCACGGGAATCGTGGGGCGGCCTTCGTTGCCGACATCCTTGTCGATCCAGATTAACCATGCATATTTATAGTTAACTGGTACCTTTCCTGCGAATACTCTACTGCAAATTTATGACACCTAGGTGTCTGAGCCTGCTTCGTCTTAAGTTGCGAACAGCCTCTTCGGAGCGACACGACCATCATCCAAGATAGTGCCGATTCCGATAAATTCCTCTTCTTCGTACAAGCGCACCAAGCCCGATAAGGGCAAGTGCCGTACCATTACCGCTTGGCCTAGTTTCAGGAAGTTCGCGGTCTGCTGCGGCAACACAACGGCAGGTAAACCCTCTACCGCAGTATCTGCCGGGCATAATAGGGCGTCAATACTCGCCAAGCCGCCAGCTTCCTTGAGTTCGCGCAGGCGCTCAATAGTAACACACTGGGCCTGCGTGAACGCCCCAGCCTGCAGGCGGCGCAGTGCGATGACGTTGGCTCCGCAGCCTAATGCCTCGCCTAAATCGTCGCCGATAGTGCGCACATAGGTGCCTTTACTACAAAAAATCTCTAACTCTACTGTGGCAGCCTCTGCATCGAAGGCGAGAAGCTTCAGTTCGTAGATCGTGACAGGCCTTGCCTGACGCTCCACTTCCTTTCCGGCTCGCGCCAATTTATACAGCGGTTGGCCCTTGTGCTTTAGTGCGGAATACATCGGTGGGGTCTGTTCGATGTCACCGCGAAATTGCACTAGCGCACTCTCGATCTGCGCCTTAGTAATGCCCGATGGGTCGCGCTCTGAGATCACGCTGCCTTCGATGTCGGCGGTATCGGTCCTGACACCTAACTGGAGCAGCGTCGTATAGCGCTTGTCCGAATCCAGCAAAAACTGGGAGACCTTAGTGGCCTCTCCGAAACACAGGGGTAGAACCCCAGTGGCGAGCGGATCAAGACTTCCCGTATGCCCTGCCTTCTCTGCAGAGAACAGATTCTTGGCCTCTTGCAGGCAGGCGTTGGAACTCATGCCCGTTGCCTTGTCCAAAACGATAATGCCGCTAATATTACGGCCACGCGGTCTACGATATTGCGCCAAACCCTCTCCCCCAAACAGTGCCTTTACTCAAGCGTCGTGTTCACTGTCTTCGGCTAGAGCACGGTCGATCAAGGAGGACAGATATTGTCCACGCGCCACGCTTTCGTCGTAATGGAATGTCAATTTCGGTGTAATACGCAGGCTGAGGCGCTTGGACAGGAGCGTGCGCAGAAAACCCGCCGCGCTATTGAGGGCCTTAATGCTGGCCTCAATCTCGAGCTTGTCCATATCACCGGCCTTCTCCAATGGAACGCCTGGTGCCAGCCCAGTGTCGCCATCGACAGAACCCATTACGGTAACGTAGACGTCAGCATAGGCTAGGTCGCGGCTTACGCGCACGCCGGTCACAGAGACCATGCCCACGCGAGGGTCGCTAACCTCAAGTTGAATGAGAGTCGCCAACTCGCGTTGCAGCTGATCTGCGACTCTCTGAACTCTTGGAGATACCTTTGCCATTGCTTATTCCGACCTTACAGGGTTCTGGCGACGGCAGTGGTCTGATAGACCTCTATCTTGTCGCCAACTTTCACGTCATTGTAGTTCTTCACGCCGATACCGCATTCCATGCCATTACGCACAGAGCTCGCCTCGTCTTTGAAGCGGCGTAGCGATTCCAGCTCGCCCTCGTAGATCACGACGTCGTCGCGCAGTACACGTATAGGCTTGTTGCGATGCACAGTTCCTTCGATCACCATGCTGCCCGCGATCTGACCAAACTTAGGCGAGTTGAATACATCACGCACCTCGGCCACGCCAAGAATCTCTTCGCGCATCTCAGGCGTGAGCATACCGCCCAACACTGCCTTAACGTCGTCGATCACGTTGTAGATGATGTTGTAATAGCGCAGCTCTAAGCCTTCGCTCTCAATAATCTGTCGAGCACTCTTATCGGCGCGCACATTGAAGCCGACGATCATCGCCTTCGAAGTCGCGGCTAAGTGCGCATCGGTCTCGGAGATACCGCCAACACCCTGCGAAACAATATTAACCTGCACTTCTTCTGTGCCGAGTTTATGCAATGAGGAAACGATGGCTTCGAGCGAACCGCGTACATCGGCCTTCAGCACGATGTTCATGATGCCCATCTGCGCACGTCCAATACCGGCAAACATAGTCTCTGCCTTATTGGTCTGCTGCATCGCAACCTTGTTATCTTTGTGACGCTCACGGCGCAGAGAGGCAACTTCTTTCGCCTTCTTCTCATCCGCAACGACTACGAACTCGTCGCCGGCCTCAGGAACACCCGTCAAGCCGAGTATCTCGACTGGAATAGAGGGGCCTGCAGATTTTACGGACTGACTCATCTCGTCGACGAGCGCGCGCACGCGGCCATATTCGTGACCAACCAAGACCACATCGCCCACTTTCAAGGTGCCGTTCTGCACCAGAACGGAGGCTACGGGACCACGTCCTTTATCTAGACGCGACTCGATCACTACCCCTTTACCTGGAGCATCGACGAATGCCTTCAATTCGAGTAGCTCGGCCTGCAACAGAATTGCCTCGAGCAACTCATCGATGCCTTGACCCGTGTGTGCTGATACTTCGATAAACTGAGTATCGCCACCCCATGCGTCGGAGATTACTTCCAGCGCGGCCAGCTCGTTGCGGACGCGATCGAGATCGACATCGGGTTTGTCTACTTTGTTGATAGCAACAACGATCGGCACACCGGAGGCGCGCGCATGCGCAATCGCCTCTTCGGTTTGTGGCTTCACGCCGTCATCGGCTGCAACTACCAGGATGATGACGTCTGTGGCTTTCGCACCACGTGATCGCATCGCGCTGAACGCGGCGTGACCGGGAGTATCTAGGAAGCAGATCATGCCGCCTGGAGTTTCCACGTGGTAGGCACCGATATGCTGTGTAATACCGCCCGCCTCGTGAGAGACGACGGTCGCTTTACGAATATAGTCGAGCAGCGAGGTCTTACCATGGTCTACGTGACCCATTACTGTCACAACTGGCGCTCGTGCTACTGACTCTTCGCCACCGACATAGGCGATAGACTCGTACAAGCTCTCTTCCAAATGATCTTCGGAAACGAACTTAGCCTTGTGGCCCATCTCTTCTACCAACAGTGTAGCGGTGTCTTGATCCAGCACCTGATTGATGGTCGCCATGACGCCCATCTTAAACAGAACTTTCACGACAGCGGCAGACTTCACCGACATCTTCTGTGCGAGATCCGTCACAGAGTTCGCATCACCGATGGTGATCTCGCGTGAAATGAATTCAGTAGGCTTCTCGAAACCGTGTTGCTTGCTGGTACGCGATCGGCTCTTGCGGCCACCGCGGCGACCACGAGGTCCGTCTGCGTATTCACCATCTTCCAGCACGAAATCGTCACCTGAACTACGGCCTTTGCTCTGCTTACGCGCAGGCGCTTTGTCTTTCTTGCGGAAAGCGTTCTTGTCTTCGTCTTTGCTCGCAGCGTCCTTCTTGGCACCTTTGCCGAGATCGGCGCGCGGAGGTGCCGCATGTCGACGTGGCTCTGCCGGCGCGTCTGCTGGCTTAGGCTCAGCTGGCGTTTCTGGCGCTGGTTTGCTGGCATCTTCAACAACTGGCGTTTCTGGCGCTGCGTTCTCTGCAGGGGCTTCGACTGCCACCGCCTCCGGTGCCGCCTCGACTTGTGGCGTAAACTCTTGCTCTGCCGCCACTTGCTCTACTGTCTTCTCTACCGACTCTGGTGCTTCTTCTTTATCTGTCTGCAATTCGCTACGTTTTACGTAGGTGCGCTTCTTACGCACTTCCACAGCGACAGTCTTGCCGCGACCGTGATTGGATGCAGACTTGAGAGTCTCAACAGTTTTACGCTTCAGCGTTATTTTCTTCGGCGCAGCGTCTTTCGACTCGCTGTCACCATGGCTGCGACGCAAGAATAGCAACAACGTATTCTTATCTTCATTCGAAATGGAATCGTCCGCCTTGGTATGAGGCAGACCCGCTTCTTTCACTTGAGAAAGAAGTTTCTCCACTGGAACTCCAACCACCTTGGCGAGTTCACTGACTGTTACATCTGCCATTTATTTGCTCCTAATTTCTCTTGCGGTCAAACCCGATGCTCACTCTTCACGAAACCTAATCTTGTTTACTCGAACCAAGGTGCTCGTGCTGTCATTATGAGTTTGCCGGCACGCTCTTCATCCATGCCTTCGATATCCATCAATTCATCTACTGCTTGTTCAGCAAGGTCTTCCATGCTCAACACGCCTTTCTTTGCTAGGGCTAATGCCAAAGTCTCGTCCATGCCGTCCATTGTGAGAAGGTCTTCGCCGATATTTGCATTCGACAGTCCTTCCTCTGAGGCAATAGCCTGAGTCAGCAGCGCGTCTTTCGCCCTGTTACGCAACTCGTTCGCGATGTCTTCGTCGAAGCCATCGATTCCTAAAATCTCGTCCAGCGGTACGTAGGCGATCTCCTCAAGCGAGGTGAAACCTTCCGCTACCAGAATCTCTGCCACGTCTTCGTCCACATCGAGTCTCTCGATGAACATCTCGACGAAGCCGCTCGACTCTTGTTGTTGCTTCTCTACTGCGTCCGCAACGCTCATCACGTTGATCGTCCAACCAGTGAGCTCACTAGACAGGCGCACATTCTGGCCGTTACGACCAATCGCCTGTGCCAAGTTATCCTCTTCAACTGCAACGTCCATAGTGTGGCTGTCTTCGTCCACGATAATGGAGGCCACTTCTGCCGGAGCCATTGAGTTGATCACTAACTGCGCGGGGTTATCGTCCCAAAGGATGATATCGATACGCTCGTTCGCCAATTCGTTGGAGACGACTTGTACACGTGAACCGCGCATACCTACACAGGCACCAACCGGATCGATGCGGCCGTCGTTAGTGCTTACAACAATCTTCGCTCGCGAACCTGGGTCACGCGCTGCAGCTTTAATCTCGATAATTTCTTCGGAGATCTCTGGCACTTCAATTTTAAACAATTCGATCAACATGCCTGGCACTGTGCGGCTCAGGAATAGTTGCGGGCCACGCGGCTCAGAGCGCACGTCGAGTAGCAAGGCACGAATACGATCGCCAGTGCGGAAGTTTTCACGCGGGATCATATGCTCACGAGTCAGCAAACCTTCAGCGTTTCCGCCTAGGTCCACAAGGACGCTTTCGCGAGTGACTTTCTTAACAGTGCCAGAGATCAGCCCACCGATCTTGTCGATGTACTCGGCAATAATAATATCGCGCTCGGCTTCACGCACTTTCTGAACGATGACTTGCTTAGCTGTCTGCGCGGCGATTCGACCAAACTCGATGTTGTCGATGTGCTCTTCCCAGTCGTCGCCAATGTTCAGTTCAGGATTCTTTTCCTTGCCCTGTTCAAGCGTCATCTGGAAGCCTTTGCCAGCGAACTCTTCATCATCGACGATATTCCAGACGCGGAAAGACTCGTACTCGCCCGTTTTACGATCGACGGAAACGCGGCAGCTCCACTCTTCGTCTTCATGGAATTTTTTTGTAGCTGTAGCTAACGCTGACTCAATAGCTTCGAAAATGACTTCGCGTGACACGCCCTTCTCGTTAGAGACTGCATCCACAACCAACAGAATTTCTTTACTCATCATAATCGTGTCACCTTACTCTAGAGGTCATCAATCCAATATTCTGCAAAAGTCCGGCGCCACACTGTGGGCACAACCGGACAAGCCTTTTAAAAAACTAGGTTTGCCTTATCAATCGCTAATGCGGGGAGTATGAACTCCTTACCATCTACCAGCAGACTAACCGCGTCTGCATCTACCTTTTGAATTACACCTTTAAACTTGCGCCGCCCATCCACAGGGGAGCGAAGTCGAACCGCCGCCTCACTTCCGATATAGAGTCCAAACTGTTCAACAGTGAACAGGGGACGATCCATGCCGGGGGAGGACACCTCGAGCGTATACTCGCCGGGTATTGGATCTTCTACATCGAAGATGCCGCTAATTTGTCGAGACACGCGTTCGCAATCTTCGATGCCGATACCATCGCCCGCTTTGTCTATGAAGACGCGCACGACGCTATACTTTCCTTGAATCAAGTGTTCAACACCCCACAGATCCACATCAAGCGCCTCAACGGTTGGCCGGATCAAATCTGCTATAAGGGTCTCACTCGTACTCAAGTTGCACTCCGCGGGGGGATTAGTTCGTCTACACGATTATCAAATCCCACAAATAAAAAATGGGCCTGCGGCCCACTCCTAAAAAAACTGACTTTTTGCACCGAACGCTATCTCTAGCAAACGATGTGGAGCATACCAGCCCGGCTTCTAAACGCGATTATCGCGCCTAATAAAAAGCCCCATATGGGGCTCTTTTTGAATCCATGCGTAAAAGCACACGCAAGTCTTCTTATAATGTCTTTACTACCACGAACTCACAAGACACTACATGTTTGGTAGCGGGGGCAGGATTTGAACCTACGACCTTCGGGTTATGAGCCCGACGAGCTGCCAGACTGCTCCACCCCGCAATAAATCTTTAATTCTGTTGAGACGTACTCTTGATTCAGAAAAAGCGACAATTCGCTTCATCGACTACTGGCTCGCCGATGTCCTCTTCAAATCTCAGGGGCCGGAATTATACTGACCTAGGACCCCTACGGTCAAGTAGAAGCTGCTAATTCAGTGATAAAGCGACGATTTTATTCGTTTGCTCATACTCTTGTGTAATACAAGTGTATGACTGAGATTGGTGCCGAAGGCGAGACTTGAACTCGCACGACCATAGGTCACTACCCCCTCAAGATAGCGTGTCTACCAATTCCACCACTTCGGCTTTTAATGCGCACTTCTTTTTACTGAGGAACTTCCTTCACTACACTTAGTTAGCAGGCTCTGCCGGTACTTCGTCTGCGACTACCGGAATGTCAGAAGCATCATTTGCTGGCGCCTGACTTGCCTCTACCTGAGGAATGTCTGTCGCCGGCGCGGCTGGTTGTTGTAGCAACGTCGGATTAACGATTGGCATACCCTCTACCGCACCAACACCTGTATTTTGGCGAGCGAAGATCGCAAGAGAGAGGCTGGTGATAAAGAATATAGTGGCCGCAATAGAGGTTGAACGCGTCAAGAAGTTACCTGAGCCGGCGCTACCGAATACGGTGTTAGAGGAGCCACTGCCAAATGCTGCCCCTGCGTCTGCGCCCTTGCCCTGCTGTAATAACACCAGCCCGACAATGGCAATAGCGACGATTACATGCACTATGACAATTATGCTTTCCATTATTTACTCACACTCTCACAAATCATTATGAATTCGTCTGGCTTTAGCGACGCTCCGCCAACCAGCCCACCATCTATGTCTTCTTGCGCGAACAGCGCAGCGGCATTACCCGCATTGACGCTACCGCCGTATAAAATTCTCATCTTAGCGGCGCTGTGCCCGCTTTGCTGCGCTACCGTGCCGCGAATAAAAGCGTGCATCTGCTGCGCCTGCTCTGGCGTTGCTGTCTCGCCAGTGCCAATCGCCCAGACTGGCTCGTATGCGATAACGGCCTCTGACAAAGCCTCTATTCCGCAATGATCGAGAACCGCATTGAGCTGTCTTTGTACGACATTCTCAGCCTGGCCTGCCTCGCGCTCTTGTAGAGTCTCCCCTACACACACTATTGGCAACATGCCTTGTGCAAGCACCGCTGCGCACTTGTGTGCAACCTGCTCGTCTGTCTCACCATCGCTGCGTCGTTCCGAATGCCCCAGAATGACCATGGAGACATCGAAGTCGGTCAGCATATTAGCCGCTATCTCGCCTGTAAACGCCCCGGACTGTGCCTCATGAGCATTTTGAGCGCCGAGCTTAACGGCACTGCCTTCTAACATTCCTGCGCACAATTCGTAATAAGGCGCAGGCGGGCATACGAGAATATCAGTTTGTGTTGCGACTACATCCAAGCGCTTCAACATAGCGCCGAGCAGTTCCGTTATAAATTCTCTGGAACCATTCATTTTCCAGTTTGCAGCGACTAAGCTTCTGCGCATTAACATCACCTTATGCAGAGGATGGTGTCTGACATCGGGAAAACGGGGCGCCAATATAACCAAGTTGCCCTGTGCTTGCAACTCCCAGAGCGCGTGTTATTGCCTTAGGCTATAGCCTGCTCGACGCTAGCGGCAAGTTCCTTCGCTAGGCGCGCAACGAGCTCGGCGTCCTCGCCTTCAACCATGACCCGCACAACCGGCTCAGTCCCGGAAGGCCGCAACAGAACCCGCCCCTTCTTACCTAGCGTGGATTCCACCGCTCTTACCGCCTCCTGCACCTTAGGATTGGTCGACGGATCGATTTTTTGAGCCATGCGTACGTTGATCATCGTCTGCGGGAACTTGCTCATCTTAGTGCGCAGCTCATACAAGCTGGTCTCGCAGCTGACCATCGCGAACAGGATCTGCAGGGCGGCGACTATGCCATCCCCAGTGCTTGCCACGTCTAGGCATATTATATGGCCGGATGACTCTCCGCCCAATTGCCAGTCACGGGACTGCAACTCCGACATCACATAGCGGTCGCCTACATTGGCACGCGCGAAGGGAATATCGAGAGCCTCTAGGCCTAGCTGCAAGCCTAAGTTGCTCATCAGAGTGCCTGCGACACCACCGAATTCGACATTGCGACGACGTCTATCTCTCGCAATCACATAGATAATCTCATCACCGTCAACCACGTTACCCAAGTGATCCACCATGATGACGCGATCACCGTCCCCATCGAAGGCGATTCCGATATCTGCGCCCTCTGCGAGAACTTCTTTGACCAGCTGTTCCGGACTAGTAGAGCCGCAGTCCGCATTGATATTGAGCCCATTCGGCGACGCGCCTATGGTTTTCACATTAGCGCCGAGCTCTCGCAATACATTGCTCGCAATGTGGTAGGTAGAGCCGTGCGCACAATCCACTACGATATTCAAACCGCTAAGCTTTATTCCGGAAGGGATAGTGCTCTTGCAGTACTCGATATAACGCCCACTCGCATCGCTAATTCGCGAAGCCTTACCGATGAGTTGCGAGTCCACCGTCGTGATGTCCTTGCCTAGATACTCTTCGATCTCAAACTCGATCTCGTCTGGCAACTTAGTGCCGTCATGCGCGAAGAACTTAATGCCGTTGTCCTCATAGGCATTATGGGAAGCGCTGATAACGATGCCTGCTTGGGCGCGAAAGGTGCGGGTTAGATAAGCCACCGCTGGGGTAGGCATGGGGCCCAGCAGATTGATATCGACACCGGCGGAGGTCAAGCCCGCCTCTAGCGCGGCCTCGAACATATAGCCAGAGATGCGTGTATCTTTGCCGATGAGTATCTTGCTGCGCCCCTTCGTGTTGCGCGCAAAGACTTTGCCTGCGGCCCAACCGAGCTTCAACATGAAGTCTGGCGTTATCGGATAGCTGCCGACCCTGCCGCGTATCCCATCTGTGCCAAAATATTGCTTTTCCTTATTTTTAGACATAAGCACTCAACCCTGTGTTATCTGTGTACCCGCGATCGCGCGGTGGATATTGATGGCGTCAACCGTCTGCGCGACATCGTGCGTGCGAATGATTGCAGCACCATGCTGTAGAGCAAACATTGCTGCAGCAATACCTGCGGCGAGCCGCATATCGACGTCGCGACCAGTAGCCGCGCCTAGCATCGACTTGCGTGATACGCCGACGAGAATAGGCAGCCCAAGTGATTGGAACCTACTCAATTCTCGCAATAGTTGGTAATTATGCGCTGCTGTTTTACCAAAACCAAAGCCTGGATCGAGAATTAATCGTTCACGGCCGATTCCAAGCTCTAAACAGGCATCGATGCGCGCACTCAGAAAGGCTATAACCTCTTCCACAACATCGGAGTAGGCCACGTCTTTCTGCATGGTCTCTGGCTGGCCGCGCATATGCATCAGGCAGATCGCCGCATCCTGCTGCGCTAGCGCCTCCAGCGCCCCCGCACGAGCAAGCGCCCGAACATCATTAATAAGCCCCGCTCCCAGCTCAATGGCAGCACTCATGACGCTAGGAGTGCTGGTATCCACTGATATCGCCACGTCTAGCCGAGCCGCAATGGCCTCCACTACGGGTAGCACTCGGTCAGCCTCTTCTTGCTCGCTGATTGCCTTAGCCCCGGGACGAGTTGACTCTCCCCCAATGTCGATAATACTGGCGCCCGCGGCGAGCATCTCTTGTGCATGGGCAAGGGTTTTGTCCAGCCCAACACGAAAAACGCCAGACTCGTCGCCGGCGTGGAATTGACCACCATCGGAAAATGAGTCTGGCGTTACATTTAGGATTCCCATTACTTTGGGAACGCTAAGGTCGATGATGCGATCACCGACCTTGATAGATAGTTCACTCACATTGGTCCCCACAACACTGCCTGACTATCGGCAGCATAGCGCTTAGAGCTCGCTGGCTGGACCACCGATCGTACTATCGGTCGATTTACTCTCTGGCGCTTCGGCGCTGCGCTTAACATTGCCGGAACCAGAATCATCATTATGCCAATCAGCGGGGGCGCGCGGCTTCTTGCCCGCCATAATATCGCCTATCTGGTCAGCATCGATCGTTTCATACTCGATCAGAGCATCCTTCATAAGCTCTAGCTTGCTGCGATTCTCTTCGAGTAGCGCTTTAGCACGGGTATAGCACTCGTCGATAATGCGCTTGATCTCTTCGTCGATGATTCGAGCAGTCTCGCCGGAATGCGCCTTCGAGTTAGAGGAGGTAGAGCGCCCTAAGAACACTTCGCCATCTTCCTCGGCATAGGTCAGAGGACCCAGCTTCTCGGACAAGCCCCACTTGGTCACCATATTGCGCGCCATATCGGTAGCACGCTGAATATCGTTAGACGCGCCAGTAGTAACACCCTCTGTGCCAAGCGTCATCTCCTCGGCGATACGACCACCATAGAGACTGCAGATCTGGCTCAAAATACCCTGCTTACTTAGGCTATAACGATCCTCTTCCGGCAGGAACATAGTGACACCGAGTGCGCGGCCACGTGGAATGATGCTGACCTTATAGACGGGATCGTGATCTGGCACTAGGCGACCCACGATGGCGTGGCCAGACTCATGATAAGCGGTGTTTAGCTTCTCTTTGTCTGACATCACCATGGATTTACGCTCTGCGCCCATCATGATCTTATCTTTGGCCTTCTCGAACTCTTCCATGGTCACAAGCTTACGACTACCGCGGGCGGCAAACAGCGCCGCTTCGTTGACCAAGTTAGCCAGATCTGCGCCGGAGAAGCCGGGCGTACCACGTGCGATAACGGAGGCGTTGACGCGCTCGTCGATTGGCACTTTGCGCATATGCACTTTGAGAATCTGTTCACGGCCACGAATATCGGGCAAGCCCACTACGACTTGGCGGTCGAAACGACCAGGACGCAGCAAGGCTGGATCGAGTACGTCAGGACGGTTAGTTGCGGCGATTACGATGATGCCATCGTTAGCCTCGAAGCCATCCATCTCGACTAGTAGCTGGTTCAATGTCTGCTCACGCTCGTCGTGCCCGCCACCCATGCCGGCGCCACGATGACGACCCACCGCATCGATCTCGTCGATGAAGATGATACAGGGAGACTGTTTCTTGGCCTGTTCGAACATGTCGCGAACACGCGAGGCGCCAACGCCCACGAACATCTCGACGAAATCTGAGCCTGAGATTGAGAAGAAAGGCACTTTCGCTTCGCCCGCAATAGCCTTAGCGAGTAGCGTCTTACCAGTACCTGGCTGACCTACCATCAATATCCCACGGGGGATGCGGCCGCCCAAGCGCTGAAACTTGTCCGGCTCGCGCAGGAAGTCTACCAACTCTTTTACGTCTTCTTTGGCTTCGTCCACGCCGGCAACATCGGCGAAGGTGACTTTGATCTGGTCTTCGCCCAATAACTTAGCCTTGCTCTTGCCGAAGGACATGGGGCCGCCTTTGCCGCCGGCACCGCCGCCGCCCTGCATCTGCCGCATAAAGAAGAAGAACAGGCCGATAATAATGAGAATCGGGAAACTCGCCACGAGCAGCTGAGACCATATACTCTGGCGCTCTGGCTCTGTAGCGATGACCTCTACCCCGTTATTAAATAGATCGTTGAGCAACTCGTCGTCGCCGATCATCGGGATTGTCGTTGCGAACTGCGTATTGTCCATACGACGCCCAGAGACGGAGATCCCCGAAATGGTAACCGTGCGCACCTGACCCGCGCGCACTTCCTTCACGAAGTCCGAGTAGGTGACAGAGACGCTACTAGTCTCCTGATTGATGTTATTGAACACCGTCAGCAGTACTGCCGCGATTACCATCCAAAGAAGTAAATTTTTTGCCATATCATTCAAGGGATTATCCCCCATCTGTTGTAAACATTATGCGGTGGCGCCGAACGTAAATCGTCGGGCACATTGATCCGGACCTCCAATGGAGCTCCGGCATTAATTCTATAGCGTAGTGCTTAACTGACTTATGTCAGGTAAGTACTGTTACGCCCGAAAGGCGCGCTTGGACTCCACAAGCAGACTGACACACAGGAACAAGGCGCGTATAGCGAAAAGACCTGATTTAGCTGGCTATAATTGCATTGCGATGCCTTGAGAGCGGTACTCACGCGGCCGATTTGCGCATATTAGGCATCTAAGCAAGGCGGCAAACTTTATACTCACGCCTTAGATATTGGGAGTTGTCATCGATATTACAAGATCAGAACGTAAAATGTCCAAGATTTGCGCCACCGGATAAAACAGCCCGGTTGTGTATTTCTCACGCTAGGCTACAATGTCGCCTCGTTTTTAAACGCCCATTTACTCGCTTTGTGATACCACAAATATGAAACTCGCTCCGCAAGAGAAGAAACATTTCCGCACCATCGCCCACTCCCTCTCACCAGTGGTGACTATCGCCCAAAAGGGTCTGACTGAGAATGTCAGTGAGGAAATCGAGCGCGCGCTGAAACAGCACGAACTTATCAAAATCAAGATCTTCGCGGCAGATCGCGAATCTCGCAAGGCTCTCACTTTAGAGATTTGCAAAGCGGCCAATGCCGAATTGATCCAGAGTATTGGCAATGTCGCGGTGATTTTCCGCAAGGCAGATAAACCCAATCCGAAACTATCTAATTTGCTGCGCTTTCAAAACAGCTGAGCCCTGCTAGGCATCTCTAGAGATGCGCTACCGCTTCGATTTCATACTCGATATCGCCAGCAGGCGCCTTGACGACGATCTCTTCGCCAACCTCTTTGCCCATAATTGCACGGGCAATAGGGGAGCCAACGGAGATGCGACCAGCCTTCACGTCTGCCTCATCCTCGCCCACGATCTGGTAGACCACCTGCGCGTCAGTGCTCACATTCAGCAATGTGACCGTAGTGCCGAAAATCACGCGACCCGACGGCTCGATTGCGCGCACATCGATTACCTCGGCGTCGGCAAGTTTGCCTTCGATCTCGTTAATCCGCCCCTCGCAAAAACTCTGTTGTTCACGCGCTGCGTGATACTCGGCGTTCTCCTTCAGATCGCCATGCGCGCGCGCCTCTGCTATCGCCTGAATAATCTTAGGGCGACGTTCGGATTTGAGTTCATTCAACTCTACGCGCAAGCGCTCAGCGCCTGCGACAGTCATAGGGACTTTTCTCATAATTCTGCGTGTAACTCCTGAATCGTGTACACGGACAGCTTATCACCGAACTCGAGAGCTTCACAAACTGCCAAAGCTCCAGCGATAGTAGTTGTACAGGAAACATCGTGACGCAGAGCGGTGCGACGAATGATCGAGGAGTCTATGATGGCCTGTTTACCCTCAGTTGTGTTCACGATCAATTGCACTTCGTCATTCTTGATCATGTCGACAATATGGGGCCGACCTTCGTTGACTTTGTTAACGGAAGTCACGGGCAGTCCTGCCGCCGCGATTCCCGCAGCAGTGCCTTGGGTCGCAAGCAACTTAAAGCCAAGCGCATGCAGCTTGCCAGCCATCTCAGGGAGTTGCCACTTGTCGGCATCTCGCACGCTGATAAAGACCGTTCCGCCTGTCTTCATCTCTTCCCCTGCGCCGAGCTGTGCCTTCGCGAAGGCTTCAGCGAAAGTACGGCCTACACCCATTACTTCGCCCGTCGATTTCATTTCTGGGCCTAGAATTGGGTCCACCCCTGGGAATTTGTTGAAGGGGAATACGGCCTCTTTCACGGCGAAATTAAGCGGCACAATTTCTTTCACAAAACCCTGCTCGGCCAAGCTAGTGCCCGCCATGCAACGCGCCGCTATCTTAGCAAGCGACACCCCGATGCATTTAGAGACAAATGGCACTGTTCGCGAGGCACGTGGATTCACTTCGATCACATAGATCTCATCATCCTGATAGGCGAGCTGCGTATTCATCAGACCCACTACCTTGAGCTCCATTGCCAACATGCCAACCTGCTCGCGAATGCGGTTCTGCACCTCTTCGGAGAGATTATAGGGAGGCAATGAGCAAGCCGAGTCGCCCGAATGCACGCCCGCTTGTTCGATATGCTGCATGATCGCCCCGACCACTACCTGCTTGCCGTCACTGACTAGATCGACATCGATCTCGATGGCGGCATTCAAGAAATAATCGAGCAATACTGGGCTTTCGTTGCCGACTTTCACGGAGGTGCGCATGTAGCGACGCAGTTCCTCTTCGTTGTATACGATCTCCATGGAGCGACCACCCAACACATAGGAAGGCCTTACCACGATTGGATAAGTAATCTTTTCTGCGGCGGCGATACTTTCCTCGACACTGCGCACGATGCAGTTAGGCGGTTGCTTAAGGCCCAGCTTTTGAATCATGCGCTGGAAGCGCTCGCGGTCCTCGGCCAAGTCGATTGCATCAGCCGAGGTGCCGATAATGGGCACGCCCGCCTTCTCCAAACGCGTGGCTAGGTTCAACGGCGTTTGGCCGCCGAACTGCACGATCACGCCATAGGGCTTCTCTAGATGGACGATCTCGATCACGTCCTCGAAAGTTACCGGTTCGAAATAGAGGCGATCGGAAATATTGTAGTCGGTCGAAACGGTCTCTGGGTTACAGTTCACCATGATGGTTTCATAACCATCTTCGCGCATAGCCAACGCGGCGTGCACACAGCAATAGTCGAACTCGATTCCCTGGCCAATACGGTTTGGCCCGCCGCCTAGCACCATAATCTTCTTACGATCGCTCGGCAGTGCTTCGCACTCTTCTTCATAAGTTGAGTACATATAGGCAGTGGCCGAGGCAAACTCTGCCGCACAGGTATCGACACGCTTATACACAGGACGCACACCAAGCTTGTGTCGATGATCCAGCATTTCTTGCTCAGGAATATTCAGCAGTGCCGCCATGCGCGAATCGGAGAAACCCTTCTGCTTGAGACGGAAAAGCGTGTCTTTATCAAGCTGTTTTAGGCTCATCTGCGCGATGCGCGCCTCTTCGAACATCAGGTCTTCTATCTGCACCAAGAACCAAGGGTCGATACCGGTAAGCTCGCTAACCGTCTCGACACTCCAGCCCTGACGGAAGGCGTCGGCGATATACCATACGCGCTCGCCGCCGGCGTCCTTGAGCTCGCGCTTGAGGATGTCGAGAGAGTCGCTCAAACCGGTCTCTAGTATCGGGTCGAAACCGGACACACCGACTTCCAGACCGCGCAATGCCTTCTGCATAGATTCCTGGAAGGTGCGGCCTATCGCCATGACCTCACCAACAGACTTCATCTGGGTGGTGATACGGTCGTTGGTCTCTGGGAATTTCTCGAAGGTAAAACGTGGGATCTTGGTGACGACGTAATCGATAGTCGGCTCGAAAGAGGAAGGTGTGGCGCCTCCTGTGATTTCGTTGCGCAGCTCGTCCAGCGTATAGCCGATAGCAAGCTTTGCCGCTACGCGCGCAATCGGGAAGCCCGTTGCCTTCGACGCCAAGGCCGAAGAGCGCGAAACTCGCGGATTCATTTCGATGATGACCAGGCGGCCCGTTTTCGGACACATGCCGAACTGTACGTTAGAACCGCCAGTCTCGACGCCGATCTCGCGTAGCACCGCGATCGCGGCATTACGTAGAATCTGGTATTCCTTATCGGTCAGAGTTTGCGAAGGCGCAACGGTGATCGAGTCGCCCGTGTGCACACCCATCGCGTCGAAGTTCTCGATGGTACAAACGATAATGCAGTTGTCTTTGCGGTCACGCACGACTTCGAGCTCGTACTCTTTCCAACCGATGAGCGACTCATCGATTAGTAGCTCATTGTTCGGCGAGAGCTCGAGACCGCGCGTACAAATCTCGATAAATTCTTCTTTGTTGTAAGCGATACCACCGCCACTACCACCCAGTGTGAAAGAGGGGCGCACGATACAAGGGAAACCCACTTTGTCGAGTGCGGCGTAGGCCTCTTCCATATTGTGGGCCATGCCGTGGGCCGGAGTCTCCAAGCCGATACGCTTCATCGCTCGGTCGAACAATTCGCGATTCTCTGCCTTATCGATCGCCTCACAGCTCGCGCCGATTAGCTCGACATTATATTTCTCGAGCACGCCGTGTTTGTTCAAGTCTAGGGCGCAGTTCAGAGCAGTCTGGCCGCCCATGGTCGGAAGGATTGCGTCGGGACGCTCTTTCTCGATAATTTTCTCAACGATCTCCCAGGTCACCGGCTCGATATAGGTGGCATCGGCCATCGCGGGATCGGTCATGATGGTGGCAGGGTTCGAGTTTACGAGAATGACGCGATAGCCTTCCTCGCGCAGCGCCTGGCAAGCCTGTGCGCCGGAATAATCGAACTCGCAGGCCTGACCTATCACAATAGGGCCCGCACCGAGGATGAGGATACTGTTTATGTCGGATCGTTTTGGCATATTCAAACCGTAGGTCTTGAGGCCGCCAAGGCATGTCGCGAAGGCGGCTTGTTTAATATTGGCAATCCGAGGGCATAAAGCCCTCGGCGGTGGCTTTCACTAACGACTGACTCTCGCCTTCATCAGATCGATGAAGTGATCGAAGAGTGAGGTGATATCGTGCGGCCCAGGGCTCGCTTCCGGGTGCCCTTGGAAGGCAAACGCCGGCTTGTCCGTACGCTCGATACCCTGCAAGCTACCGTCGAACAAGGAGCGGTGTGTTGCGCGCAAGTTCGCTGGCAGGCTGGCCTCATCAACAGCAAAACCGTGGTTTTGACTCGTGATGAATACTGTACCTTCGTCGATACTCTGCACCGGGTGGTTGGCGCCGTGATGGCCGAGGCGCATCTTAACGGTGCTCGCCCCACAGGCTAGCGCAAGAATCTGACAACCAAGGCAGATGCCGAAAATCGGGATGTCGAGCTCGAGGAAACGCTTGGTCGCCGCAATCGCGTAGTCGCAAGGCTCGGGATCGCCTGGACCATTGGAGAGGAATATGCCGTCAGGCTTCAATGCCAAGACATCCTCTGCGCTAGTCTGGGCTGGTACGACAGTCACTTTGCAATTGCGCTCTGCGATCATGCGCAAAATATTGTGCTTTGCGCCAAAGTCATAAGCTACTACATGGAAGGGCTCGGAAAGCGCTTTGTCGCTATGCCCTTTGCTCCAGGCCCACACTCCCTCGGTCCATTCGAAAGTGGCTTTCGTGCTCACTTCCTTCGCCAGATCCATACCCTTAAGGCCCGGGAACTGTTTAGCTTGCTCTAGCGCATAGCCTTCGCCTTTCTCGGCAAGAGCGTCTCCAGAGAGCAGACAACCATTTAGCGGCCCCTTGTCTCTGAGCAGGCGCGTTAAGCGGCGCGTGTCGATCTCAGCGATTGCGACAACATTGCGTGCTTTGAGGAAGTCTTCGAGGCTGGCTTCATTGCGCCAGTTACTGGCCATCCGCGAAAGATCACGAATCACGAGGCCTGCGGCCCACACATTTTCGGATTCATTATCTTCGGAATTAGTGCCGGTGTTGCCGATATGCGGATAGGTCAGTGTTACGATTTGGCGGGCATATGAAGGGTCGGTTAGTATTTCCTGATAACCCGTCATCGAGGTATTGAAGACAACCTCACCGCTGGAAACGCCATGGGCGCCTATCGCCCTACCACGGAATATACTGCCATCTTCTAATGCCAGTACAGCTGGAATAATCAATTCAATCTCCCGATAAAACGCAAAATCCGGGTGAAAAAAAGCGGAATGAAACGACCGCTTCATTCCGCCTTTTTGTGAATCCCGTTGTGTGCTCAGATGTAATCATACTGAGGCCGTATTGTACGGGAATCCTGCCTACCGTGTCTACGCAGCGTTAGCCTTTAAATACGCAAGTAAGTGCAATCCCTAGCCGAATAACACGTCATCTATCGAGTAAAGCCCGGCTGGCTTGCCTTCCAACCATGCGGCGGCACGCACCGCCCCTTTCGCAAAAGTCATGCGGCTGCTTGCCTTGTGCGTAATCTCCACGCGCTCGCCTAGGCCCGCGAATATTACCGTGTGGTCGCCCACGATATCGCCCGCCCTAACTGTCGCGAAACCGATAGTTTTACTATCGCGCTCCTCGCTCATGCCCTCACGACCATAGACAGCAACCTCGTTCAGATCGCGCCCCAGCGCTTCGGCGACTACCTCGCCCATGCGCAGAGCGGTTCCTGAAGGAGCGTCTTTCTTAAAGCGGTGATGAGCCTCTACTATTTCTATGTCCATCTCGTCGCCGAGCACGCGCGCGGCCATATCGAGTAACTTCAAGCATAGGTTCACACCCACACTCATATTGGGGGAGAACAGGATTGGAATCTCCTTGGCAGCCTCTGCAATCTGTAGCTTCTCATCGTCGCTGAAGCCAGTGGTACCAATAACCATTGACTTGCCCTGCGCCCGGCATAGTGCCAAATGGGCCAAGGTGGCAGGCCTAGACGTAAAATCGATGAGCACATCGAACTCGTCGCAATGGGTCTCCAGATCGGTCACTGCGGCGATACCGAGCGCGGAGATGCCCGCCAACAGCCCAAGATCAACCCCGGCAGCAGGGTCGTCAGCCAAGACAGTACCAAGGCCCACCTTTAGATTCGCTTCACTCAAGGTTACCGCTTCGATCAGGGTCTTACCCATTCGGCCGGCTGCACCGGCAATTGCCACTCTCGTCATTGTCTTACTCTATTCGGGGTTCGGGACGCGGATTATAGCCCCCATGCAGACTAGGGCCAAAACTATCCTGTAGCTTTATTATGGTTCTACACTCTTAAGAGGGAGTGCGACGCCAATAAAAAGGAGCCAGATCCTTTGTTGCACTACTGGATTTGCCCTGGGATCTCCTGTGCTCCGTAGTACGAGTGGCACTGCGGCGTATTTCGCCTGCAAGCAGGCTCCTACAGTCAGAAACCTATTCCAATATAGTGGTAGAAACTACTGACGGTAGGAGCTTGCTTGCAAGCGAATGGTCCAATTGATGAATATCTGTGGAAGATTCTGGCCATCGCCTGCAGGCAGGCTCCTACAGTCAGAAATCTACTCCAATTTAGGTGGTAGAAACCACTGACTGTGGGAGCTTGCTTGCAAGCGAATGGTGCGATTGGTGGGGGTCGGTGGAAGATTTTGGCCTTCGCGGGCAAGCCCGCTCCTACCTATTTCTCAACATACAAGGAGCTTGCTTGCAAGCGAATGGCGCGATTGAGGAATGACTGCATAGAGAGTTCCATTCCCCTACCGTGCAGCGCGTTTACCCTCGTAAGGGGGCTCCAGCACTGGACTAATAGAACCACAGCATCCAAACACGACCACAAGGGTGCTCGGTAGCGCAAGCCGAACAATAGAGTGAGAGTAATTCGGCGTCTCTAAACAGCGCCGAACGATCAGGGTGTGTATTTGCAAATAACTTGCTGCACATGGCGATA
>TARA_R110002167_G_scaffold102250_3_pt1 | contig 22519 bp, 17 predicted proteins | sample TARA_R110002167 | Tara Oceans TARA_R110002167 (sample SAMEA4398238) | marine metagenome | biome: Polar Biome; feature: [MES] marine water layer (ENVO:01000295) within the mesopelagic zone...; material: water (ENVO:00002006), including particulate matter (ENVO:01000060) such...
GAGCTCACTGAAGGGGCGACAGCCGCCATTGACCTTGGGGGGCCTCAGGGTCCTGAGACAATCACCCGCAGGGCTGACGGTTCTTGGGTGGCTAGCGATGGAGTCGCCGTGTCCGTGAATGACGAACAAGTCCAGAAAGACGGGGTTGATGTCGTGGTTCCAAAAGCGGCTACTGCGCCCTCAGTAAATAAGAAGCCACTAAAGACACCAGATATCCGGGACTTGTTAAGCCCAGAGAATGAGGCGCTGGTCGCTAAAGCGGAAAAGAGGGGGGACTCCCCTGAGCAAGTAGACAAGCTCATTGAGATGCTTGCCGGGAAAGATAACCCCGAAGAAACCGACGCCCACACTCAAAGGGCTAGTGCAGAGAAGGCATTGCTTGACCCCAACTCAGATATTCACACAAGGATTGCGGCTAGGAACAACCTAGAAAACGGGACGCCTTTTAACTCCGGCACAATAAATGATCTAAAGAAGCTCGCCGAATCTAAAGGCGGCGAAATCGCTGGCTTGAAGCGTTGGGCCGAGCTCCAGCTTGCAGAGGGAGAGTTAGATCCCGCAGACGACGCAGGTCGGGAGCGTCAAGCTCGAGCGACCTCCATCTTGGCAGAGCTGGCCAAGCAGGACGCGGAGGCCAAGCAGGACGCGGAGACCGAGGAGGATGCGGAGGCCAAGCAGGACGCGGAGGATCGCGCCCAGAAGTCTAAGAGCATGCAGGAGGAGCTGAATGAGATGGACACGCCTCCCGAGGGGGAGGATGCGCCTCCAGCGATTGGAAGCGGCGACGTTGAGGTCGTTGATATTGCTGACCCCGAGGATGTGCTATCAGACGATGATCTGGAAGCCCTTATTCGCGAGGAGGTCGAGAGCGACAAGTCGCGGAGAGCGGTTGAGGCTTTCGAGCTGACTAGGTCAGACCTCACGGAGCAGGTGGATGATGCGGTTGAAAGCGGCGACATCTCCGAGGAGCAGGGAGACAACCTTCGGGCCGAATTATACGCGCTGCACCCCGGCGACTTGGAGACGCTTCACTTGGTTCAGGACAATATCTACCAGTCCATCGAGAGTGGCCCGGACAGCTACGACATGGGCAATCCGGAGAGTAATCCTCACCTAGAAGAGCGCGAAGAGGGTTTCGGCTACAACGAGGATGGGGACGATGACTATTACGACAAGTATAATTCCCTCACCCCGCCTTCAGTTAAGCGCCCGTCGCAAGATTCCCCTGCTACGATTTCGACTGCATTCGCAGCTCTAGTGGGTCAGTTGGAACGCAAATTTGGAGTGACGATAGTATGGGCTGACAGCGGAAGCGAGCAACTCCCGAGCCGGAATACTGCGGGGGCCTACGACCGCCCGAATAACAGAGTTTACCTTTCTCGCCAGATTGGAGCGAATGGCGATATCGCATTCCACGAGATTTCTCATGCGCTTCTTGCTGCCGTTCGGGTGCAGAACCCGAAGCTCTACAACAGTATGCTGCGCGAGCTAGTGAGTCTCATCCCCCGGGACAGGCAGTTGCAGCAGATTCGGTCGAAAGTCATCCGCAATTACCCCCGGGCCAACGCCCGCCTGATCATGGAGGAGGTGCTGGCTGAATTCCTCGGCCAAAATGCAGCAGCCCAGCATAGAAAGAATTTCGAGGACAACTCCACCGATGAGTCAAAGAACTTTCTTGAGCGGGCATGGGCAGCGATCCGCGACATGCTGCGCGAAATCTTTATTACATCGCCGCAGTCGATAGGCGAGATCGGGCCGAACACTAAGCTGCGAACGATAGCCCGCATGCTTGCTGATCCACGGACTAGCTTCGACCTCACGAATACCTCTCATCCGGGGAAGTCTGACCCGAAAACCCTTCTCCGAGAGCACTCCGCTGGAGTGCAGCTAGTTACGAGTCAGCTATTGCAATCTATTCGTGACACCAAAGGGAAGGTCCGAATGGGCCGCATGATCAACGCGGACGGGAGTCTCGGGGATTTCGCTCTGGCCATCGGGGATTTTGACAAGCTGGGTAAGCGGGTAACGAAGCTAAGCGAGGCACTTGTCGGTGATTTGCCAGACGCGGTTATTGAGTCCTTGCGAGATAAAGTCCGGGACTGGAAAGACAATAAGCTTAACGACGACTTCTGGCATGATCTGGATGATGTCCGGTCTCGGATCGGAAAACTCACTAAGCTCGGTCCTGACCTGACTAGGGAGGAGTTGAGCTACGTCCTCAATACTGTGATGGACAAGGAGATGATCCGCCGCATCCGCGAGGACGAGCTGACTGCCACCGACTTGGTTGAGCTCGCGGAAGTTCGCGACGTCCTTGGGATTAACGCAGGCTTCATTGGTCAGGGGGTTGTCACGTTCCCCGAAACTGGGACCACTGCGGTTCGCGCAGCCCTAGGGGGCTCTCGCTCAGTCAATCTCGATGCAATTGACGATCCTGGTGTTGCAACAGAGCTTAGCAAGGAGGGTGTCCTTGACCTGGAGGACGCATTGCGAGCTCGGAAAGCTATGGCTGGGGAGGTTGTCAAGCTGGCCGAGAACACTAAGGCTGATGACGTAATCATCCGGAAGGTCTTTGATCGCATGCTGGCCAGCGAGACGAGCGCGTCACTGATGCTCGACGCCATTATGCGCAACCCACTGAGCAAGCACGGTTACTCTCGACGTGACTTCTTTGAGGGCAAGATCAAGCCGGAGCATCAGGCGTGGGCAACCGCTGAAATGCAGAATAATGAGGGCAAAATCAACAGCTTCAAGGAGATCTACGAGAATGAGCCTCTCTTGTTTGGCGTGATCGACGACATTAACAAGATCTCTGAGGAGACAGGGCAGCCCGCCATTAAGGTGTTCACCCAAATCTTTTCCGCAATCATTACAGAAAAGGTAGGAGACGCACGAGGAAGGGGAGAGGCGGTGACCGAGAAGCGCGTTGAAGAGATAGCGAAGGAAATGTGGGAGGCTGAGAAGAAGACCAGCCCCGCAGCCAACAAAGTTCCGAGAGTGCGTAGTGACGTCAACTCTCACGAACGATCCCTGACGGTGGAAATGCCTGATGGATCCAAGGAGAGGTATGACCCATCAAATCCGAAGATCGCCGCAGTTGCTTCTCCGACTGCGGAGATGGCTTGGGAATACGAGCTGGAGTTTCTGGATTGGGTCAGGGTGGAAGACGAGAAGGGTGAACTCGACGCCGACGGTGGTCTCGATGGTGCAGATCCTACTCCAGAGCAACGCAAGGCCCTCCTCGCTTTGTTTAGGGGATCGGAGAGGGGCAGGTCCGGATTTGGAGACTCATTGAGGAATGAAACCAGCAGGATCAATGTAGCTAGGCAGGATAGGTATGGAGCGATTCGGTCTGAGCTGGCCATATTGTGGGAGGTTGACGGGGTGAAAGTGGGGAACCTTGAGAGGCTCCTCGCGCTCAAGATTGCAACAAGATACTCCTTCTCACTTAGGGGAGGGAAGGCCTACGTCAACGAAATTTCCACAACAAACACTCACCTAATTGCCACCCTTCCGATGGAAAGCATCGTGAGGGCGATTCGCGAAGGGGGGTCTGCAAAGAAGGTCTTCAAGAAGGCGGTTGAGGCTTACATCAATCAGGAGAACGATGTGAGCGATGGCTGGATGGTCGTCAAGAAGGGGACAGCCGACTCGGTGTATAGGTCCGACGGAGCAGCCGAGATATCTAAACTTTCATGCGGAACTAGTTGGTGTGTCTCTAACAGGTCAACCGCCCAAGACTATAATAATAAAGGCGACTTCCACATCTACATGGAAGGCGGACTGGCTCAAGTCGCTATTGCCTTAACGGAGGGACCAGATGGAAACCGCATCAACGAGGTTCGAGGAAATACGGACTCACAATCTCTAACGGGTAAGCATCGGGCTCTTGTTAAGGAACGAATCCTTGACGAAAAAGGGGGGACGAACGCGGGCGATTCCGAGAAAGTCCTGTTTGATCTGAACTTTGGGGCTAATTTCGGCGAGGCCTTCGAGGCCAATGACACCGAGGCCTTGGCTGAGATGGCCATGCGAACATACAATCCGGCAACCGGTCATTTTGAAAAGCTGGTCACCAACATGGTGGGCCACGGAGTTAGCCCTAGGTATCCGGTAAGCGTCGCCAACGTCCTGCAAGAGGCGATGGCCAAATCGAAGAGGTCCATCCTTGTCGGGCCGAGCAAGAACATGATGATTGACGAGGACGGCGTATTGAAACACGCCTTCTTTGCAGACGATCCTAATCGTCAGTTTAGCAATCAGCCCGTCGAACTTACCCCGGAGGAATTTCAACGAGTGAAAACAGTTCAGACCGGGAAGTCCTCGTCCGCTAGCTTGACTGGTTCGCCGAAACTAAGGATCACCAAGGAGATGGCCAAGGCGAGGCATGGATCTACGCAGTTGGACGTTGGGTCGAATGGAATAGTGGAGATCCCCGAGGGCGTTAATCCTGATTTCCTTATCGAGGCTAGCGTCCTTGGCAGCCAAGTCATACTTCGCGACGGAGCGAAGGTATCCAACATCTGGCTTGGGGAAGGGTGGATATCAGCCGGAGAGAATGCGGAGGTCGTTATTCAGGGACCGGGGGGCAGCGCGGCAACCATACAATTAGGACAGAACTCGACTGCTAGCTTGTCCAAGACCTCCGCCGGATTCGGATTCGTGCTCGACAAGCTGCACATGGACGAAGGCTCTAAGCTGGAAGCTCACGGTGACGTCCATGTCGGGGAGGTGAAGTCCGAAATGCCGCTAGGCAAGGACGGACAACAGATAGCCAGCCTCGACACGAGAAGAGCGCGGGATGCGGCAAAGACAAGGGATAGGGATAACTACATAAAGCAAGCTGCACATGGGGCATTTCGGCATAAGCATCCCTCCGTCGCACCAGAGATCATTGTGCATGGCGGAGACCTTCGGATGCAAATGGCTCCTTGGGAAAGCATGGGCTCCCATGTGGACCAGTGGTCATACGACGCGGAGATTTGGAGGAGACGGGCCGTGGCCCCAAATATCACGGCGAAGGGCGGAAGAGTTACTTTCGAGCTAACCCAGCGTCATCACCACCCCTTCTCGAGCGGGGATACCCATCTGGGTTCCGTTGAGGCTAAGTTAGTGTCCTTCAGGGGGGATCCAGATCAAGCGACGGACGTCAATATTTATGGTAATCTGAAAATCGAGGATGACGCTGTTGTTTTTGGGCGGACTAGGTTGGCGTTTCTCACTGAGGGCCAAGAGGTTAGCATTAAGGGGGACCTTGCTCTCGCTAGCATCGGGGATACCCAAAAAGTGGGGAACGTGGATACTTTGCACCGCCCATCTTCTTGGAGGGGCGGTGCTGTTTCATCTAGCGCCGCATTCTTCAGGCCGTTCTTGGGGATTGGAGGGGCCACATGGAAAGATTTAGTTTCAAACACCGTAGCCCATCAGACGGGCGGGGGACTGGGTCGCTTACCCTCAATCGAAGTGGGTGGAGATATCGTATTGAGCGTTACGCACCCCAATTTGGGGTTCATCATGCCCGGGAACCTTATCGCGAAGGGCGACATGATCCTTGGGGACGAGAAACTGGACTTCGATAGTCCCGATTTTTTGTCCGATAAGAAGAAGAAGAAGACGCCCACTCCCAATGTCGCGCTCCATGTAGTGGAGGGAACGCATGGAGAGGTGATGAGCTTGGGCGGGATAGATGACCGGATTGAAGTGGCGGGCGCGTTGCCCGAGGACACGCCCCGTGTATCTATTGAGGAGAGCGAGAATGCGGCGGCACTTGCGGCGGCGCAGCATGGTTTTCAAGCGGAACTCGATGGCGATACATCCAACGACGTTCGTGATCAAGCTGAGAACCGAGCGTTAATTGATCAGGTGATAAGGGATCAAGCCGAAGGAACTGATCAGGATCAGGAGGTTGGCCCGGAACAAGCCGAAGGATTTGATCAGGATCAGGATCAGGATCAGGATGAAGAGCTGAACCCGTTCGTTAATCAGGAGATGGACACCGATGATGAGATCTTCTTGTCTCAGGGACCCCAGCGACGCGGCCCCGGCAATCGTGGCGCTCCGTCTCCCCGCCACCCGAGCAAACCCAAGGGTCAAGTTGGCAGCGGGACTGCGGAATCTTTATTCAACAACATCCCCAACTCTGCACCGTTCGAGTCGCCAAGCGGATTCGGAAAACTTCCGCCTAAGGTTGACGGTGGAGTGCCTTCGCCGTTCAGCAGCCTGCTTCACGCCCGGGCATTCCGAGTCAAGATTGCAAAGCGAGAGGGGTTGCGCCCCGAGGAGATGAAGATTATTCGCCACACTAAAGGCGGGGTGACTAAGTTTTACGTCGTGGTTCCTGACTCTAGCGGCAGGGCAACCGTCAGCAGGGCTGGGCTCACTACCGATCCCGCTGCAATGACTCGGGCTATGGATGACTCCGGCGAAATGCCGACACTCACCAGCCCCGACGAGTTACGCGAGTATGTGGATGGATCGCCCAAGTCTCTATTCCGATGGCTCAGCCGAGTGCGAGCCCGCGCCGGAGAAGTTCTGGAGCAGGCCGTTAAAAACGGGACGCACGGCAAGGACGAACTTCGATCTATTGACGAGCTGGATCGCCACCTTTCAATCAACAAGGCGCAGCAGTTGCAAGGCATGGCTATTGCAAAGGTGAAATCTGAACACCTTCGAGCCAAGCATAAGGGCGCGTTTGAGGTGGACGACGATCCATTCAGTCCTGATTACGGGAAGGTCACCAACATTACCAACCCAGACGGGAGCTCTCCCTACCTCCACGATATCTTGGAGGAGGCGATGGTGAACGAGGACGCTTACGATTTTACCTCGGCCCAGTTGGATATGGTCCGGGACTTCCGAGCCATGATGGAGTCCATGAGGCAGCGCATGCGTGACGCGAGCCTAGACAAGGAGTTCCTCGCTGAAAATGGATTGGATGCGGGCGACTTCCTTTCTGACCCCAAGAAGGGAGCGGACTCTTGGCGCAAATACTCCCCGCGACTTGTCCTCGGAAAGCGCAATGACAGCAAGGGCCGCGTTGATCCCAAGGCTTACGTTGGTCTTGGGTCCTCGCTTACCGAGCAGAAGGGATTCGATAAAGCTCGGATGGTGGACGAGAATGGCAAGAAGCTCACAATGCAGGACATCCGGACAAGTGGAGATCCTGATTTGGATCAGATTGTCTACTCGATGGATCCGTTCGATTCCATTAACCACTTCCTAACTAACAGTTACTCAGCTATTGCAGCGGCGGACCTTGCATCGAGCCTTGAGTCCTTTATGAAGCCGGGTCACAAGGACTCGCTTAATCACTCTTATCTGCGGGGAGTCCCCGTCCTTAATGACGCATTCGATACAGAGGTGGCGGCCTATCTGGAAGAGCGATTGGTTGCCCAGAACCAGAAGTCGGAGGGCTTGCAAACCGTAGAGGATTGGATCGGCTTACCCCGAAATATCGTGCTGGGATTCTTTGACCTCGCGGCCCCGCTCACCGTGGCTACCCGGTTTACGCTTGCGCACCCACTCGAGGTCCTGCTCAAGCATCGCAGCCTCTCCGGGTTTACGGATGTTGCAAAAGTGTTGCTTGCAACGATGCACTCCGATGCTGGCCGGTCGGTGATGGGCCTGATTCACGGGCAGGTAAAGTCCGCCACGAACAATCCGAAGGCTCTCGATAGGATGATCGAGGCGAACCTCCAGTATTACACTGAGCTCGCCACGCTGAATTCCATGATAGGCTCAGGCATTGACTACATGGAGCAAGTGGACCGGATGCGTGACATTTCTCGGGCCAACATGAACCGCCCGGGCGGACTCCGAGCCAAGGCTTTCGATTTCGTTCGGTCCCGCTTAACTGAATGGGGTGGCGGCCTATCTGACTTCCACCGAAACTACTCCGAGCTGGGCAAGGTTTACATGTGGAAGGCAATCCGCGAAAAGTTTATCGACCCTGAGACAGGGGATCTAGCAACGGACAAGGAAAGCCTCCGGGCAATGCAGGAAGAGATTCGCGCACTGGACCGTAGCTTTGGCTACTCCACCGATCTTGAAATGATGCCAATGAGCAGGACCGCTCGTGGGATTAGTCGGATGCTTCTCACTGCCCCGACCATGTATCTCTCAATGGCCCGCAACCTCACTACAAGGAAGGGGCTGGAGCATACTGGGTATATAGTGACGGCGGGCATGATGTGGTTTTTTGCAGCGGCCAAGTCGGCGGGAATGGACGATGACGAGATCTTACGCCGTATGATCCCGGGCCAGAGAGGATTCCTTACCATCGAGTTCGATGTTGGCGACAGTCGCATGAAGCTGTCGCTCTCCAACTTCTATAAGTCCATAGCGGCGATGGCTGGAGGAGTTTACAATGCAGCCGAGAAGACAGTAAAAGGTGAGCCTGTCACTCCGGGAGACTTCTTAGCTCCGGTGGGGATGTTTGCCCGGTCTCGCCTCTCTCCGTTTGTGTCCTCGCTATCGAGTGTGCTGACCGGGAAAGACTACCTTGGTCGGGAGACCTCTCGGCTTGGGGCCGCTATTGCCGGGTTCACTCCGATCTCATTGCAGGAGCCTGCCCTTGTGGCGTTTGACCGCCTCCTGTCCCGTGCGTCCGGGGGTCGGGTCGGGGAGGGGACGGAGTTTGCTCTCGCATCGGCGGAGCTTCACTACTCCCGCTCTGAACGGGACGACCCACAGACAAAGGCGGTGCAATTATTTGCTTCCGTCTTCGGGGCCAACATGTATTCAGAATCTGAATACCAGAAAATCTCACGTCGTCGGAACGAGATCTCCAAGAAGCGGCTGGGCATTCGCTTTGAAGACATCCCGCCAAGCGATATCAATCAGGCGTATCACATCGCAGCAGAGGTTCAGAGCGAGCTGGGGAGCCCGATTAAGTTTGGGGGGTATGACTACTTGAAGGCATCCCGAAGGACTCGAGACGAATTCCTTGGCTTATTCCCGGGCAAATACCGGAAGTATCGCCGACTCATCGGGCAATCGGGACTTGCGGACGGCGACGAGCTGAACGCTTCTATCCCCAACTCTGTTGAGGTGAAGGTTGGCGACGACAAAGTCCGGGTCACGCTCTCGCCTCAAATGAAAAAACTTTGGTGGAACGAGGCGATTAAAGACATGGTCGAGAAGGAGGGCGGCCTGAGAGATATTGAGCGAGCTTCAACCAGAAATGGAGTCAACCCAGTGCATATCAAGGATGACATGAAGGAAGTGATCAAGGAGTCTCTCAAAGAGACCAACGCGAAAGTCAAGGCGGCGGCTCAGATTCCAATCAAATAAAGCGGACGAGGTGAGACTGCTCCGTGACGCGGCGCGTATCCTTATTGAATGAGCAAGGTATATCGCCGCACAGGCCTGTCTGTCGGTTCTTTGCAATGATCAGGTCGAGGCTCACTATCTTTTCGTCGTCAGCCTCGGCCTCAAGCTCGCGGTGAATGAGGATCACTACATCAGCATCGGATTCGATGGAGGAAGATTCCTTGAGTCCGCCCATTGAGGGGCGACCGTATATGGTCCTTCCGGTCTGCGGATCCAGCTTTGATGTTCCTCGATTTAGCTGGGACATGGCGATGACGCAGATGTCCAGTTCCTTGGATAGCGCCTTGAGCTTGCCGGTAATCTCATTGACGATCTGCCTCATGTCATCCGTGAACTCCGACCCGTTAAGGATCTGGATGTAGTCCACCACCACCACCTTGAGGGTGGAGTTCTGCATCTTGAGGGCGCGGACCTTGTTGCAAACATAGTCGATGGTCGGGCGATCTGGGTCGGCGATCTTCCAATTGAAACCGCTCATCTCCTTCATCCCGGATTGAATCCGGGCCAACTCACCCTTGGTCGGTATTGCCCCGGGCTTCAGGGTGGTCCCACTAGTGATCTCGAGCATGCCCTGCTTTAGCTGCTTTGCCGTCATCTCGGCACTGACCGTTGCAACAAGGCAGTCTCCTTGATTTGGCTCGGTCAGGATGCCACGGGTTAATTCAAGGCCAACCGTCGTCTTTCCGGCGTGGGGCTTGCCTGCCACAATCACGAGGCGACCTCCCTGCAATCCATCAAGGGCGTGGTCGAGCTTTTCCCGCCCAGTCCGGATCCCGTTCAGCACTCCGGGGTTCTCGCAGCGCCGTTCGAGGTCATCAATTAGCTCACTAATGTCCGAGCCATCCTCCATGTCCTCGGTTGAGGTGGCGTCTTGAACTCGTTGCGCCTTGACCATCAGGTCCTTAGCTCTCTCCACTACCTCCGCAGACTCGAGAGAGGGTAGCTCTCCGTGAATCCGGACAATCCTAGCGTGAACCACACGGCGCATCGAGAGGGTGCGCAGCCTGTCCACTATGGGGCGTATGGCCTTTCCAGAGGGCGGGGCGGGATTCGAGCTGAGCGCTAGGTCAAACGCCTGAGAGACGCCGTCAGGAGCTCCTGCGGCATCGAGGTTCTTTCGAGTGATGGCAGCGTTGTCGAAGGCAAGGGTCTTGATTCGCTTGGCGAGCTCCATCCTTTCCTCTGAGAAGAGTCCGGTATGGAATGCGGGGGTGCGAGCGAAGCCGGGATCGGACGCTGCTGATGCGAGCGCCGAGTCCTCGGCGGGGAGGTCGTAGAAGTCTGATTGGTTTTCGATTTTCATAGTGTGTTGTGTTGTATTGGTTGGTTAGTGAGAGTAGTCAGTGTATCAAAGGGGTGGGCGCAGCCCGACTTGCAAGGGAGGTCAATGCTCCACGGAATCACCGGGAGTAGATTCCCGGAGGGGGAAGACGAACTGCCGCGAGATCACCGGATCAGTCGGCTCGCAGCGAAACATGTTGTGGAACACGGTGTTGGCTGACTTCACATCAGCCGGGTTAGATGGGTCACCTGCGAACCACAGGCCACCCATCTCCCCGCTCTTCTTATTTAAGAGAAATAGTGTCTCACACTTCCCCGCCTCCGTCATCTTCGCCCTCTTCCGGGGCGTCGGGATCTTCTTCGATGTCATGGGGGTTCTTCGCTGTCCAGCCGGGGCTGATGTGGTCAGGGGATACTGTTGCAACGTCAGTGACGATTAAGCCCTCGTCAATTAGTTCATCCATCAGGGAGTGCATCGTCCCTCCAATTTCAGCAAGGTTCATTCCGGTCTTCGCCAGCCACTCGTCTTTCTCTACCCGGGGCAGGACGAAGATGAAGCGGAAGCAGTTATTCAGGCGGATCAGCTTGTTGATGAGGGTTAGCTCTTTGCGCTTTCGCCCTCCCCCTCGCTCTCCTTCACCGACTCCGCCGCCATCCATGCCACGGACAGGGACCTCGAACTCAATCTGAAGACGACGGATGCAGCCGATGGCTTCGGATCTTGAGGGGCCGTGGTATGCCTCGGTATTATCATCATGGGAGACCATGCCTTCCAGTTCGCCACACAGGCGCTTCATAAATTCCTTCCGCTTCGGTGGGTCATCCGGCTTCTTCGAGGCGGCGCACTCATCAAGGACAGAGTAGGAGATCCCGTTGTTCGTCCCAAGCTGAAGGAGGGAGGAGGACCCTGCCACCCGGGCCATCTTCAGGAACGTCTTCTCTGCAAGCTGCAATGTTTCGCACAGGGACATTGAATCAATTGTCTCCGTGAGGGTTGCCCCGTTGGCTCCGGCCACGGCGCGGATTGCAAGGCCAATCTCAATGCGGATTAGCTTCGCCTCGTTGCTGTGGTTCTGGGCTTTCTTTTCTGACTCGGAGATCATCTGGCCAACCTTCTTAAAGTCGGTGCTTACAATCTCTCCTGCCTCGTTAAAAATATCAGTTGCTCCAAACATAGTTTAATTAGATTAGGTCTTCGTTATTTGTAAAGAAAAACGCATCAATTCCTTCTGGGTTCAATCGCCATCGAGCTTTCGCTCCTCCTCACTGAGAAGGATATCGTCAATGGTGATGCAGAGAGCCTTGAGGATTTCCCAATCCTCTCGACCGCTGAACTTTTCGCGCAGAACATCCTCGTGCTTGGTTACAGCGGAGGCCTGCGGGTCACCGAGGCGAACGAGACATCGGTGATACACCCGGCCCCAAGCGTCGTTCATCCCAAGGAATCCGACGTCATTGGTTTTTTTGCCGTGAAGATCAGTCGCCGCTATAAATGCGGCCTTCCACTCGTCCATGACCGGAGCGCCCTCGTCGGAGCGTGAGGTAGCAAAGCAGTTCGCCGCCTTTTCAACAAACGAGCAGGCTTCTAGGGACATTAAACGCTGGACCTTCTCTTGGACAGAGGGAGGTGGGTCACCATCTTCGCTGACATCACCCTCCTGTTCCGACGACGGAACTTCAGCGTCATTAGGGGGGGTGACATCGCAGTCCGCTTTGGTGGGCAGTTCAGCCTTGGTGGGTGGCGGCAAGCGGCGGCTGATGGTGGCTGAGCACTTGGTATCAAGGAATACCGCCATCGCAACCTTGGAGATCTCACCCTCCTCCGTGGAAATCTCCTGACCGGACAGAGCTTGAGTTACAGCGTTGCGGCAGGTGACGTAGAAGGAGGCGAGAGCATGGACTCGATCCTCTGTCTTCGGGAGGATTGGGCTATCTGGTTTCTCGGACTTGACGACAACCTGACCTTCTCGAATGGTGAGGAATTTTCCGTCATCGAACTTAGACACGTAGCCAGCCCCCTCCTTCGCAAGGGAGAAGGTGAGCACGTTACCGATCTCGTCGAGACTGCGGTGGATATTCTCCCCAATCAGGTTGCAACCAAGCTCCTCAAGGGAGCCGTCTGAGTTCGCTGCGCACAACTGGATGCGCTGCTTTGTTGGCTCTGTTGCAGAGCAGGGGTGGATCTCCTTTAAGCAGCCGGAGACCTTGGCCCCCGCCGGGAGCTTCCCGGTGGGGCCGTGGTTTGATAAGATGTTGAGCATTTCTTTGTGGTCAGTTTAAGATTCGTCTCCTGTCCCTTCGTCTTCGGCCTCGTCCTCGTCCTCGTCCTCAATGCTTAAATCGAGGGGAGTCGGTATGCGATCCGGGGAAGGGCGAGGGGCGGTAGCCCACTCGCCGATACGGAGCTGCTCGACATCCTCGTCGGTGATCTGACTCGGGATTCTATCGTCCTGCTCGCCAATCAGGTTGACAATTATGGAGGCAGCCTCGGAGCCCAACTTGAGAGCGGAGCTAGCCCAGACGGAGCGATACTCAGTATCCTTTTCGGGGCGCATTGCAATCAGACGAAGCGTTGCATCGGCGTCATTGATGATGAGGGTGCGAATCTCCCGAATCCGGGGGAGTTCGGCCTCCAGTTTATCGGGGTCTACATTCTCGCAGAAGCCGCGAACTCGGCGGTTGATGGTGGCGGGCGTCTTTGCGAGAAGCGCGAAGACGTCCAGCTTTCTTTTGACTAGTGCAGTTACATTCATGGTCTTGGTTGTATTGTATTGGGTTTGGTTTGGTTCTTGGGGGGAGTGATTAGATCTCCTCGTCGGAGGAGATGAAAGGAATAAAGGCAGACTTCCGGGTGCGCGACGAGCTGATTGACTCGTCAGCCTTCCACATGCTGGCGGCAGATTGCAGCTTCACGAGGCCGTTGGCCACGGTGGCGGGGGAATGGAATCGAATCATCACCTCGCTCTTAATATCGCCGGACGGCATATACTTCGGGTCTCGTGGTTCTTCATCTTCCAGCGCAGAGAACTCAAGGATGTCTGATGCAACCAGTAGGTTTGCAACAAGGTCAACAGGCTTGGCATTCATAAACTCGTAGCCGTCCTTGTATCCAGCAAGCTGGGCGGCGTCAGATTCATAGAAAGCGAAGCGAGGAATGAAGCCCTTTGTCTTCGGCCTGCTTGCTGGCTTCCGAGTTTTCCAGTCAGCGAGTAGCCGGAACGGGTGATTGCGGGTGCGGCACTGCTCTAGTCGGTCAACGACTGACTGGAATCCCGAGAACTCATCGGCCTCGTTTGCCGTTTTGACGGTATCCTCAAGGGCCTTGAAGTTTTCAGTCCCCGGTTGATAAACGATGATCAGGTCGAGCTTGCCGCCAATGCCGAAGAAAGGCCCATCAGGGTCTGACAGGTTCCAGATAAGGGATTGCTCGATCTCGCAACCCTGCATCTCCCCGCTGTTAGGAAACAACATCTCCTTGAATGCGTTGAAGATGCCCTCAATTCTGCCATACACAAAGGTATGGGCCTTGAGACCTGATCGGGCGAGGATGCGAGTGGTGTCTTCGACGGTGAGACCACCATCCATGACGGCCTCCTCCATCAGGGCGTGAAAGGCGCTTCCTTTATTAGCAGCCGTCTCCGCTTCTTTCGCCGCTGCCCCATCCACGTCGCGGCAGATTGCACTGAACGCGCTTTCGCTTCCAGCTATCTTAGCCTCAACCATGTGTCGCAGAACATCAATGCTGAGCCTGTCAAAAATCATGCCGCGCTTCCATGTTTCGATTCCGCTCTTGTTCTCGTAACGGCCAAGGAGATTGGTCACGGACGGAACAAGATTCAGCTTGGCTGCGTCTGTCTTAGTGACGGCCCGCATCTCTCCGGGCTGGCCGCTTTTCTTCTGGATCTCATGGCAGGCGTTGCCCTGCTGGTCATACCAGTGTGATCCCTCGGATGCCCGGAGGCGAACGCGAAGGCGCTCCATTCTCTCGTTGCGAATACCGACCTCTTCATCGTCCCCTACTGGGGACTTCTCTTTCTTACTCATGTTTCTTGGGTTTGTCGCGTTACCGACTTGGTTTTTGTTAGTAGTAGCTTAGTGCCTGTTAGTAGTAGCTTAGGATTTATCGCCCGTCAAGAAGGAGCTGACCCTAATCCAAAGATTTTTTTCACTGACTCAGCGATCTCAATTGCTCGATCTCCAAAGATGAACACGAAGACGAACAGTGATAGCATCGCCGCCAGCGTCTTGTTCTTGCCAGCCCAAGAGTATAGGTGAAACCACCAGCTAATGGATTTTATTGCAACGAAATCGCTTAGCGTTTTTTGCATCGTTGCAATTTCTCCCACCATAAAGTCTACGCCCCGCCCGATTGGCATTGCTGTCACCAAAAAGCACTCGACGTCTCCTTGCTGTGGCCAGCGGAGGACGTGGATGATCACTCCGACAGGGTCGCCGCTTTTTGCGCGGTAAGACTTTCGCAGTTGATACTCAATTCGAGCCCCTTGGGAGAGGTCTCTAACCATTGCAAGGTCTGCCTTGAGATCGTCCGGGTCAACGGTGAGGTCGGTCCACTTCACGCCTCGAGCCCCTGCTTTCTTGTCCCCGATTAGCTCGAACGAGGTGTAGCCGAGAAGCTCTTCAAATGAGGGGTTGGCCCATAGTATGCTCCCGTCCTGAGAGGATACCAACATGGGACATGCTGTGTGGACTAGCCACTTCCTGAGCGACTCGTGTTGATCTTGAATCCAGTTATCCATCGCGCAGGTTACTGGCGCTGATTGTAATGTTTGGGAGGGCTTTCGGCAAGGTGAATTTACTTCCCCTCATTGGCAGGTGAACTCTTGGAAACCACGCTTGAAAAATGCGCTTGAGAAACCCTTTCCACTTTGGCTCTTGCTGGGGGGCGGTATCCTGAGCCTCGCTTTCTTCGCTGACGGCTGCAATCCACCCGTCTTCCTTGAGGAAGTTGACAATCGCCTCGCTGTATAAGTTCGCGGTGGTCAGTGGATCCCCTAAGAGATCCCAATTCTTTTGATTGCTGCCGAAGAAGGGCTCGGCAATCAGGGATGGGCAGTGAGTGAGGCGGAGGAAGCCATCACCCCTACCCCCCCGCTCAATAGGCTTGAGTCCTCTAGCTGCGAGGAGGGGGTGAGCTTGACGAAATACAGAGTCGAAGTGCTCAGCGAGCAGCTTGCCCTTGGTTGATGAGGCATGGTGCAACCACTCATGTCCGCTAGCGTTGTCGGAGTCAGAGGAATTGAAGTGCAGTTCGATAGCGTGAGTTGCACCGCGCCTCTTCAATTCTTTGGCCAGCCACCTCATGGATTCGGTGTAGCTCTCTCCCCCGTAGACGTTGATGGTGAACGCATTGATGGCTTGACTTCCGTCAGGGGATCTGACTCGGCTCAAGGCGGACTGCAAGAATCCGGCCTCGCTGATGTTCCGGTTGCGCTCCGATGTTCCGTTGACGGAAACAGCGCCGCCGTCAAATCGGTTGCCGATGCGTCTCGAGTGGCCCACGCAGATTGCGATGGTTGCTTTCTTGGGTGCTTTTGCTTTCATGGATTTGTTAATAGGGCTGCAATCTCTGCCTTGTGCTGCTCCAGAGGGAGAGCTGGGACGTCCTCCGCGAGGAGGAATTCTTGCCCGCTACTCGACCTGATCATTGACCCTTTCAGGACCACGAACCTCTTCGGCACGGTGAAGGAGGTCAATGACGTTGCGTGTGCGGTCGAGGTGGGACTTGGCGAGCACGAGACTGCCAGTGTCTGGAGCGTGATCGCTGCCAGAAGCAGCAGTGATACGCTCGATTTGGATGCGTTCTGATTCATAGATTTCAAGGAGTGTTCTAAGTCGGAGGTTTTGAGCTTCTATTTTCTTGCGCTCAGCATCGGCAGCGAGCCAGTGAGAAAGGTTGACGGCGACATGCTTCAATGCTTTCGCGAAAGACATCTTCATCGCTAGATTATAACCGTTGGTTTGAGATCCCGCAAATACATATCCTTTAAATCCTGCCCTCGCGGTGCGTTCATGGCAGACACGAGGGCGCTGCTGTTGCCCATGCCCTCCAGCATGGATCGGATAGCGAGGGCGGTTTTCTTTGATCCCGTGATCCCGGCCTGATCCCCGTCGAAGACAACAATCACCTTCTTGATGCCCCGCAGCAGGGGGTATAGCATTTCTTTTGGAGGGATGATCGAGCAAGAGAGGCAGCCCGCAATCTTGGCTTGGTCTCCCCACCACGTTGTTGCAACCATTGCATCGGACTCTCCCTCAGTCAGGATTAGCGTCTGCTTATCCGGGTTGTGGATGTCTTCATCGTCTCGGAATGACGTGAAGAGGTTGTGCCTCGCCTTGCCTAGGGTCCACCGATCTCCTCGGGAGGAACCGGGAGAGGTTCTGGTCTTCACTCCTCGCCGCATCAGGTAGCACAGGTGACCTAGCTCATTTGCTCCAAGCCACCCCTTGCGAAGGAGCGGGGTGAGGTCGCCCTCTTTTACCCACTCGAGAGAGTGGCGAGCGTTGCGGTTCATCCTCATATCCTTGTCAGAGAGAAGCAAGTTCCGAAGGTTCACCCGGAGGGAGCGCAGCTTCTCGATGGAGACGAGGGGGCTTTCCTGCTCGGCATCGTGGCTCCTGTCCTTACGGCGCACTGGCTTTGGGAGCCGAGAGATTGGGCTACCCTCAACATCCCGGCCATAGGTGACCGGGGAAATCCCCGCCATCTCAGCAAGGGAGCGGATAGCTTCTTTTTTATCGACGCCGCATAGGACTTGCTCGAGGTCGATGACGTCACCGCCTTCATCAGATCCGAAGTCTTTCCATCGCTTACCATCCTGATAGATGGAGAACGACGGGGTGCGCTCATCGCGGATGGGGGACAGGATGGGCTTGCTGCCCTTAGTCTCAATGCCTCGCCGCTGGAGTAGCTCGAAGATGTCAACGCGAGCCTTGATGTCCTCGATGTCGTAGTGTTGTGGTGGTGTTGATGTCATGGTTGTGTTGGTTGGTTGTGTTGGTTACTAATAGTCGGGATCGAGGTCAGGCTCTCGCTGTTCCATCTCCCACTTCTTGGCTTGCTTGCGGAATGCAGAGAGATCCGTTTGCCCCGGATCGTTGGCGCAAGGATTCTCTTCTGCAAATAGCTGCTCACTGGTCTTGGTTGTTGTTTCGTTACTCATTTTTAAGTGCTAGAAATCTAGCAGTATATCTTTAGCGGATTGCACCGAGCTTTCAAACAGCGCCTTCCGGTCATTGTTGCATTTGTCGGGACTGATCTGGATTTCGTTGCCTTTAATGAGCGCAGCGATAGACCCGTAGTCATTGGTCCGAAACTTCTTTGCTATTTGCCAGAGCTTCTTCCCTTTGTTGTCTGTCTTCTCATACTTGGACGAGGAGAATAACCCCTTTGATCTCCCCCTCTTCCCCTTGAAGGTGAGAGCGATAAAGCCCTTGCTCTCAAGGCGGCCAACGATTGCCTGCACTGATTGCATCGACGCACCAATGAGGTCGGCTGACCTAGCTAGCGACATAGGCATTGCAGTATTGGTAAGCAGCAAGAACAGGAGGAACTCTCGATGACTGATCTTTTGGGATCGAAGCGACTCCACAAACAGGAGCGCCCGCTCCAATGCAAACGGCCCAGCCATATCGGTATCCTCCCGGACCTTCTCGTTCTCCTTCCGGAGCTTCTTGATCAACAGGTTGTCGCGAGTTACTTCGCGGCGCTCTCTCCTGATTGCAATCTTTTCAGTGAGCGAGAGCTTCTCCACCTTCCCTCGAAGGAAGACTTTGTTAGCAACCCTCGGTGCAGTGCGTAGCTTCATGTTTAGCTCGGCTGCATGAGGGTCTCCGGATTGAGCGTTCTCTTTGTATCGTTCTCTCTCCTGAGCTTTTTTGCGCAGGCTTTTATGCTTTGGTTTCATCTTCAGTTATTATGCAGGGCTGGTGCGTTGCAAGGCCCGTGTTAGGTTGTGGTTTCTTTCTACCCTTGAGTTGTTCAAGAGTGCTGGGATCAATCTGCGGCACGTTGGCCCGCATCTTAATCTTCAGCCCCTCGATCTCGTGCTGCTCAAGGATTTTCCGATGACGTCCGGGGATGAGGAAGCCTCGCTCCTCTGCCCACTTTGGATTGTCATGGATCTTGTGATGGCATTTGTCATGGGCGTAGATATAGAACAGGACGTTCTTCTCGTCTCTCCCTGCCGGGTGATGTCGGTGCATCGAGTCTCGCCCTCCGGTTTCTCCGCAAACAAAGCAGAGTTGCACCGGGGCATTCTTCCTTCTTTGGTCATCGTAGCACGAGACGTAAGGATTGTTTGCCTTATTGCTTCTTCTCATGTCGCTCTGGGGATTGAGGGGCTGGCACGACAAAGCCTCGCCCGGGCAAAACAGAAAAAAGCCCGGACGAGGCCCGATCAGCGGCCAGCAGGGAGAAACAACAATCTCCTAGCTGGCCAGCGTGTCGCACCGGTGATTTTTATATTAGAACGGGATGCTGTCGGCAGGATCAGGCTCAGCACCTGCAACCACAGGCCTCGGCGCAGGATACTGCTGCTTCTCCTGCTCTTCAGGCGAGCTCTGATGGCGCTGACCACCTCCGCCGCCCCCGCCTTGGGGTTGGTAGGGGGGCTCCCATGAGTTGTTCTTGTCAACGTAGAGATCGCCCGTGTCCTTGGCTTCAGAGATCTTCAATGAGTGGCTGCAATCGGCGCACTTCAACTGATAGAACTCGTAGCCTTTGTTGCGGTATCCTATCGGTCTGATGTTATTGCTGCCGCAGTTCCCGCACTTAGAGGAGAACATATCAAACAGTCCGATGCCCATGAACAAGTCCTTGGGTGTAGGGGCTTCAATTTGGATCGGGGTGGACCCGACTTTGATGTTGGTCTTTAATGTAACTGACATTTACTTAGTTGGTTTAGTTGGTTTGGTTTGAGTTGATATACTAGAATTTCAGTAGAGTTAAGTCAATAAGTTTTTACTGGGAATCTTGTCGCTTGGCTCATTAGATTGGCAGGTCTTCCCACTTAAATGATTCCCATCCATACCACAGTTCCACGCGCCCTTCATGTCCGCATCCACCGCAAGTGATGTGGTCACCATCTTGGAAAGATCCTTCCTTAGTTTTGCTACTGGTCTTCTGGATTGCGTCAACCTGTCCGCACACTGGGCAACGGTTATCGAGAGAGAGCTTAATGTCCCGACGCAGAATAAACTCCCGCTCCTCCTCTTGGTGAAGGGCGAGTAAGGAGGTCAGTGGGCTTTGGCCCCGGTGGAGGTTGTTATCGTAAATCTGCCGAGGAGCCTGATGGTTGCCGGGTCGTCTGGATTTGCGCATCTTTAGTGGTGATGCAACAATGCTCCCCTCCCGGACGAGTCGCCTCATCATTGCACCCACTACGCGGTTGTCCGTGAACCCGTATCTCTTCAGGTCCGGGAAGACGGTATCGGATGTCACCTCCCGCATAGAGGGGAGGCTTGTTGCAAGTAGGATGCGAGCGTCTTGCAACGCCTCATCGAAAGGTGAAGGAGAATTGTTCTCCTCTACCTGCTTAATGGCAGCCTCGGTGGACTGTTCCTCGGTCAGCGGCAGCTTAGGCTGCGACTGGTCTTCGTGGTTGTTGGTTGTATTCATGTTTAGTTTGTGTTGATCGGTGATTGGTTTCTCGCAAGGCCCTAGGCCGGATGGCAGTAGGAGCCGGAGCATAGGTGGTCAGATCCCTACTGCACTTACAGCACACGTAAAGTATGTTGTAAGAGGAGTGGGAGCCGAAACGCTGGTCCTGTGCCGTATTGGCTAGCAGTGTGCCGTTGCATTGCGGGGGGTCGTCGTTGTGAGTGGGTCGCTATCGCGTCCACCTGCGGATCCAGTCAGCCATTTGCCCGGGCTAGCCGGGAAGTTACACACTGGACGAAGACCCCGATCCCTCGGCGCATGGCCGAAGCTGGGTTGATTGTCGCATCCTCCAGTCCGGATCAGGGAGAGAGGAGTGGCCTGCGGTCCCTTAGCGGTGAACGGAGGCGGGGGCGTGAAATATGCGGAGCCGTCACGGTCGGCCCTCGGTGCGGTTAATCACCGCACAACAAAAAGCCCCTTGGGTTACCTGCCAGCCCAACAGCATGAACAAAACCGCCCTCCAGCGGCGTTGGGGACAGGCAACCCAAGGGGTTATTTGTCAGATTGACGTTCATGCTGAAGACACAAGACCACTAACGATCCGAAGTGTCAACAAAAACTTTCTAGTCAGGCTCAGAAAAGAAGATGCCCTGCCGAGGGGGGACCCCGACAGGACACTACACTAACACGAACCAAGCCAACCAAAGCCCGAGTAAGAAAGGCTTCAACCGTCTGTGCTACGGCGCAATCATTCACTACGAACCCGGGGTCCGTCAATGATTATATTTCAATTGGTGGCAATCCGAGGCCGCGACGCAGACAGGCTCCGAGAAGGGTGTCGCTAGCAAGGAGATCGTCCGGACCATCGAATCGGTCAATGAGTTCTGCCAACGCATGGCGTGATGGCATGACACCCCAAGAGGAGTGGTTGCCTATCTCTTCGTCGGTTGAGCCCCGCTGCCACATCGGCACATCCACGCTATTGACCGGAGTAACCAAGTGTGTAGGTAGCTCGATCCACTGCCCTGATCCATTGTCATCCACGGACTTTCGCACCGCATCAGCAGACGCTTCCAGCCACCCAATCGCGCCATCCTTTTGCTCAAGCACCTCCAGTGCGTAAAACTCTGATTCATTTATGATTTTCGAGCCAGCCCTCCCGGCAAAAAAGTTATCCATCCAGTCCCGAGAATGCCACTCCTTGAATCCGATGAAGTCGAATCCGCGAGCCATTTCGGTAAGCCAAGAAAGATCGGACCAACAAATGTAGTCCATGTCCACCCAAGCCCCGCCCATAGTAGCAATGAGCTTCTTGCGAATCCAATCCGCTCGGTGCGGAAGGCAGGCTTTTTCGAGGACCCCCGGAAGCGGACCAAATAAATCTTCCACATCCTGCCTGCCCATCAGGACGGCGTCCGGGTTGTGGCGTTTGACAGTCTGCCAGCACAGGTCGTAGAACCAATGCCGATCTTCCCCTTCCCAGTAGGAGTAGAGCTTATAGCCTTCGCTCTTTATTCCTTCCATATCCCTAGGAAATCAGCATACTCCATCAGTCGCTCCTTGCCGCCGCCGACAAGGTGCAAGATATGGTTGATGGCGAGAGCTTCTTGGCGCTGGGACACGTTACGTTGATTGTATTCCTCGCCGACCCAAGTAATGTCGATACCCGCCTCCGCCGTCCGCATGTTTAAGAAATCTTGGTCGTAGCCCATCTCGTCGGGATATGGCGGGTCGAAGTTAAGGGCGCGAAGAGCCTCCAGACGGAACAGCAATACCCCTGCGTTGAAGTAGGGGTCGTCGTCAACACCTCTGGCGTTCTCCGTGCTGTCAGGGTAATGTTTGGCGACCCACTCCTTATACCTATCGTCTTTCGTTGGCCATGCTTGATCCAGCGCACACACGAGGCCGCCTTCCATTTCAAACAGATCGGGACAGCTCGGCAGAATCAGGACGTCGCAGTCAAGCACCAACACTTCCTTGTAATAGTCCTGCTCTCGAAATCGCTTCAGAAAGTCAACGAACGCCCAGACGGGGTTGCCGTTATACTTGCCCGAGTAATCGGGGAACCACTTCACCTCGTGAAAGTCTGCGCCCATTTTGCTCGCATAATCCCGCATGGAGGCGATGGACGCATCCGCCCAAGGCATGCCTCCGATAGCAAATGTAACAACAAGTCTCATCGTCTCTTCCTCCCTCCCGGTTGACGTTTAGCGGGCGTCCTCTTCTTGGCAGGCGTCCTCTTCTTGGCAGGCGTCCTCGTCGCAGCGGACGTCCTCGTCGCGGCAGGCG
>TARA_R110002167_G_scaffold142953_1_pt1 | contig 22516 bp, 23 predicted proteins | sample TARA_R110002167 | Tara Oceans TARA_R110002167 (sample SAMEA4398238) | marine metagenome | biome: Polar Biome; feature: [MES] marine water layer (ENVO:01000295) within the mesopelagic zone...; material: water (ENVO:00002006), including particulate matter (ENVO:01000060) such...
GATATAACGCAGGATTTTGATACTTACTATTTGAAAAATCGCTATAAAAAACAGGAAGATACAAGTGAACTATTGGTATTAACTTTTGATGGAAAAGGCATCGTCATGCGGCCAGATCCGTTGCGAGAATGCACGAAAAAGAAAGCTAAAAAGTCTCAAAAATTAAATTCGAGGTTGAGCGCAGGCGAGAAAAAAGACCGTAAGGGTATGGGCGAGCGTAGAGCGAGAGGCTAAACAGGTTATCTTGGATGGTTTTAAAGAAGCCTTACAACGTGATCCAAAGCAACTACGGCAGTGGATTGTAGTGATTGACGGACAGCCAGCACAGCGAAAAATGATTGAGAAAATAGCGAAAGAACTCAAGGTCAAGATAACGATAGTGATGGACTTTATTCATGTGCTTGAGTATCTATGGAAAGCCGCTTGGTGTTTCTTTGACAAAGGTGACGAAGCCGTCGAAGCTTGGGTTAGAAAACATGCAGTAAAGCTATTGAAAGGCGGCAGTAGCCAGATTGCCAAAGGGCTTCGCCAGAGTGCAACTAAGCGAAAGTTAACAAAACGAGATGGTGTGGATAGTTGCGCTAAGTACTTGTTGAATAATAAGAAAAGGCTGAGGTATGATAATGCCTTGACGGCGGGTTTTCCCATTGCCAGCGGCATAATTGAAGGAGCCTGTCGACATCTAATTAACGATCGGTTGGATATAACAGGTGCTCGCTGGTGCTTGAAAGGAGCAGAGGCGTTACTTAAGTTGAGATCGTTAAAATCAAGTGGTGATTTTGATAAGTACTGGTGCTTTCATAAACAGCAGTCGAAAAAACGCCTTTATACAAGCAAATCAACCGAAACAGGTTAAAAAGAGGCCGTCGTTTTAAAAGAACTACACCCAAATAGTATTAGATTGTTTTTTCAAAAAAGTTGTAACCTTTTTAATTGGAAAGCATCAAAGTAATACATTAACGACTATTTAATCAAAAACTACTTTTTATAACTACTTTTTTATGGGTATTTTTTGATAAGGGGCACACATTGAAAACATTACTGATAAAAATTCATGCATTATTAAATAAAACGCGACAAATTGATTTTTTAGCACCGTTATTACTGAGAATGTATCTAGTCCCTGTATTTTGGATGGCAGGTACTAAAAAAATTGAGGGTTTTGAAGGGATTGTAGAATGGTTTGGTAATACTGAATGGGGATTAGGATTACCTTTTCCATTTTTAATGGCTATTTTAGCGACAGCAACCGAGTTTTTCGGTGCCATAGCGCTTTTCTTTGGTCTTGCCGTAAGATGGTTTTCCATCCCGTTAATGTTCACCATGCTCGTAGCTGCGGGTACTGTCCATTGGGATAATGGCTGGCAAGCCATCACGGATCCAAGTGCACCTTTTGCCAACGAACGCGTCATAGAGGCATCGAATAAATTAGCGATTGTTAAAGATGTCTTACAAGAGCATACCAATTACGATTACATCACCTCTTCTGGTAGTGTTGTCATGTTAAATAACGGTATTGAGTTTTCAGCCACCTACTTTATTATGTTATTAGCCTTATTATTCATGGGCGCTGGACGTTATGTTAGTGTTGATTATTGGGTTGAACGAGCTTTGTATAAAGAACAACGAGCACTTTCCTTAAACACTTAAGTATCGACTTTTTAGTCGAAACCGATGGCATTGTTCAGCAAGAATATTACGGCAAAGATGAGGGTGATCACTTACCCTTTGAGCGGGTAAAATAATTTTCATATCATCAGTCATTAAAATAGAGTTAAATTTTATGCAAAATTTTAATTTGTTAAGTCAACTTCGGCGCAATGCAGTCGCAATTATAAGTCTTGTCGTTGCACTCACCAGTTTAAGTTATAACACATGGCGTAATGAGCAAAGCGAGGGTAATCGAAATCAACGCTTTGCTTCATTTATGATCTTGTCAAAACTTAATGAATTACAACAGTTAGTTTTTCATCGCAGGTATGATCCTGAACTACTCGATAAGGGAAATCCTAGAACAGGTTGGACCTATGTTTTAACCATTAATGATTTATCTCAAGTATTACCGCCACCTTTACCAGCTAGCGCTGATAATTTACGTACTACTTGGAATATTAATTGGGAAGGTATCGAAAATGATCAAACCAATGCCGATAATATCTTAGCTGAGCTTGATGAAATGCGAGATAAAACCATTGGTTTATTAAAAACACTTGAATAACTAGTGCGATCTACACCCCGTCAACGTCTAACTGCTTGTATCAGGGCACAAAGTAATTTCAATTGATTATATCGCTTTATAATTAATATGAGGAAAACGAATGACGCTGGTCATAAAGGTGAATTATTCATAAAGAGGAGTTATTCATAAATTAAATAAGTATATCTTGCTCTAAAGGCTTACTATACCAATAACCTTATATTTCATTACAGTGTATACTTTTTAAAAAATCAACATGCGCTAATTCTTCTACCCCTTCTGCAATTAGGGTTAAATTCAAACTTTTACCCAACTGTGGGCATGAATCGATAAATCAATCGGTAAATTACCAAGATCAACAAATGATATATCTTCAAGGTCTGCGTCTAAATACGGTGAATAAGACTCTATACCATCTGAAACATGATGGAGTGCGTTAGGTCCAGCTTTAGTGCCTTTTCTAAAGCATGCTGTGCCATCAAACTCAAAGCCGATGATGTGTGTTGTGTCTTGAAACAGGCCGTGCTTTTTTTGAGTACCTTCAAAAGGTATTGGCGCAGGTATTAAGTCGATATTGATTTGTTTAAACATGTTCATTATTTAGCAGTTATACCTAGCGGTAATATTTTTCGTAATTATCCAAAAAAATAGATAAAAGTATAATTTTTTTTACAAGTTAAAATTGTTGAACAATAATTGCTAAACTATGCAACCCACTTTACTGTTTATTTTATGAAAGTTAGCTAAATTATTATATTGATAAAATTAAAAAAATTTGTAAAATGGCGCACTGTTTTTATTATTGAGGGCTTGTTATGTTTTTTGAGGGATCAGAGAAAAAAGCTGAAATCTTAATTGATGTTGAACAGCTTTCTCTACTTACTGATATTAATGACGAATTTTGGTCACAGCTAGTTAATTATAGTCAGGCACACATACTATCTTCGATTAGCAATAATTACTGCAAAGCATTTTTATTGTCTGAATCAAGCTTATTTGTATGGCAAGACCGAATATTGATATTAACTTGTGGTGAAACACAACTCGTTAAAGCGGTAGAGTTTTTTATTCAAAAATTCGGTATAAAAGTGATTAAGCAGTTAATGTATCAGCGTAAGAATGAATACTTTGCTAACGCACAGCCAAGTTGTTTTGGCGACGACATAAAATTAATTAATCGATATTTACCCGGCAAAGCATACCGTTTTGGCGAAATGGACAGTCACCACAACTATGTATTTCATTTAGACAACGGCTTTACTGCCGATAATGATGATATTACTTACGAGTTAATCGCCTATCAAATAAGTGAACAGGCTTCTCAACATTTAACGCAGCCGAATTTATCCGCTCAAGAAATTCGTAAATTCTTATGTATTGATACAATATTACCTGGTTTTATTATTGATGACTTCGTATTTTCCCCCTACGGTTATTCACTCAATGCGATTAATGAACAACAATATTTAACAATTCACGTAACACCTCAAATAGACAGTAGTTATATTAGCTTTGAATCGAATATAGATTTACTCACACTTGCGCCCATACTTTTAGAGATATTGACCCCAAAATCTTTTGATTTAATGAGCTTTAATGAAGAATTTTTTGAACAAAAGTTAATGAAATTCATTCCAGCGCAATACATCAGTAAATCACGTGTGAGCAAAAAACTTGATAACGGTTATTTAGTTAACTTTACCAACTATATTCTGCCACAAACAACCTTTATTGAGCCTATAATTCTCAACATTTCAGGAGAAAATCATGCACTCTGATTTTTAGATAGAAGAAAATTTTGAAGACTTTTAGGTATAAAATTTAAAGTAGAAAAAGTGCTTTTCTCCGGGAAAAGTGAATTTCAAACCGTTGATGTTATTGAAACCAAAGGTCATGGTGCTTAAGCGATGATGGTACTGTTGTATCTCAAGTTGAATCTTCGTGGTACGCCATGGACATTCAATAATCGTTATGGAATGTATTAAACAACGTATTTCCTAAAAACTACTTGTATAGTTTTAGTAATTTAACTTACCCTGGCGTTTTGCGGAACTTTACCTTTGCGTCTAAACAATATCATCCAACGAATGATTTCAACCTAGTACGTGTCGAAAAATTAGGCTGAATTATTTAGTTGTAAATTTTTCCAATACTGTCTATTTGTGTGAGATAAATTCGCAAATCTAGCTCTATTTGATGATAGTTCGGTAACATGTGTCGGCACAGTTGATAAAACGCTTTTTTGTGTTCCTTTTCTTTCAAATGCGCTAATTCGTGTACCACAATCATTTTTAAAAACTCTTTAGGGGCTGATTTAAATACTGTGGCGATACGAATTTCATTTTTGCTCTTTAATTTACTGCCTTGTACTCTTGAAACAAAACTGTGTAAACCCAGTGCATTATTGATCACGTGTATTTTATCGTCGAACTGAACTTTACTTAGCGGTGATGACTTCTTTAAGTATTGATTTTTTAAATCCATCACGAAAGTTTTTAAAGCTTTATCATTTACAATGTTATGAACTTGAGGATATTTTGAAAGTAAATATTTGCTCAAGGTTTTTTTATCAAGCATAGATTTAACTTGATTTTGTATTTCTGATGAATAAGACGAAATGTATTTTAATACGGTCAATTTTGCATAATTCGTTAAGATTGTTTAGCTAATTATTGTAATGATAAATTCTCTAAATTGCACCGTTCTTTTTTATAGCTATTTTTTAGTTATTAAATTTCGGGTAGGGCAGAGAATTTCTTTCTTTTTTTAGTTGTATTAACTTAACTGACATTCCACTGACCTAAATATAAGTTGTTTATCAATGCTAATTGACTCATAATTTGAGTTAATTAATTAAATACATGATTTATTTAATTAATAGGGTGATATGTGAGCATAGGAAGATAAAGATTGACCAAAGTTAACTTATGATAACTGATGATAATGCCACTATTTCACCTCTATTTTTTACCTACATTTGTACCTATGTTGGGACAATGTATCCAAGCGGTTTCTCCGCTCAAACAACTGAGCAAGATACAGACTCTTGAGCAGCGTTTAGAACGTGATTTTTTTCGTTCTAGTATTATTTAATTAGCGGAGTTCATCATGCACGATCTGTATTATAAAGGGCGTATCCACACCAGAGTAAACCATGTTAAAACAGGTTATAATACTAAGCGTAACGTTAAGCTTGGCACAGAAAAACACCCATTAACGCTAGTGGTTACTAGCGAAGAAAAAAAACTAGCAGTAGAGACGTTAGTTACCGACAATGGGCTATTTGCCGATATTACCGTAGATAGTACCGTCGATGAAAACATCAATGAACTTAACGCTATACTAAATAAACCAACCACTACTACGTTTGACAAAACACCGAACCGTAATGATCTTTGCTCATGTGGCAGTGGCAAAAAATATAAAAAGTGTTGTGGCTAACAACATTATATTTTGGGTAATTCAAGCACGTTTAAATAAAGCATTCGCTTGTGTCGTTGACTGGTTTGTTAAAAAGTTATTCTTTGAATTAACATTATCTGAATAAACATTGCTTGAATTAACCTTGCTTGAATAAATATTCCCTGAATCCATATTTATTTCCTTAATAGACATTTTCTGGCAATACTTTTTAAATACCTGCATGTCTTCATTACTGATCTGTTGCAGATTTTTTTGCATCATGCCATCTATATATGCACTACTGCCATTTAAATTGATATTAGTAATCGCGCTATACGGTTCTCCATAACTTTGTACACGCAAAGCTCTCACCATTTTTACTTCAAAGATCCAATTATCTATTTGTATATGTCGACTAATCATTTCGCTCATGGGTTGCTCTTTAGTGTTACGGTGTTTTTCAATACATAACACCAAGTGAAGTAAAAAACCGACTGCAAAGTTGGGACGCAGCCGGCAAAAAGAGGGGAAACTCTATTATTTAGTTTTATTTACTTTTTATTTGAGATTAAATACTGCTTTTTACTACGTTTACTGCTTTATTTTTAACTGCTTTATCTTTAATTACTGCAGCGTAGTTATTGAACTCTGCTTCATCAATTTGTTTGTCTTGATTAACATCTATTTTAGTAAATTCTTCTTGCAGTAATTGATTTTGATCAGCAGACACTTCAGCTTGACTTAACATGCCATTTTTATCAGTGTCTAGCGTTTCAATTAAAGCAGGGAAGTTTAGTTGTTTTGCTACTTCAACTACTTCAGCAACATCAGATTGAGTTTTTTCTCTTCCTTTATTTACTTTATCTTCAGCGCTAACAAAGCTAGAAGCAAAAGCAACGATAATCACTATAGCAGTGACATTAAATAAACTAATGTTTTTCATTTGAGATCCTTTTTTTTGTTATTCTCGCTGAGCGGGAAATAACGTAATAAACTTGGTATTATTAATACATAACTACTTAGCTAAATTAGTTCACATTAAACCGTTTGGCCACGTTATGTGCTCAATTGTGATATAACACACAATAGTTACTGCACACACCGTACCAACTCTATAACTAGTTGTTTTATATTAATTAAAAAACAAATTGAACATTGTGGTTGTCTCCACATAGCAACAGGTGATTTTATTCGATAAACTTTTAAAACGTTAAATAAAAGATGGTGTAAATAAATTGATAAATATCAGTGACTAATAGAATAAATTAAAAACATGAACCTTGTCTCCAATTAGAGACATCATTGTATTTACCCTTAAAATGGCCTAAAAAGGCGTTCAACTACTTAATATATTGGGTATAAGGATCTTTTCGAAGTGCTTTGGCTAGACAAATTGATGATAATGATTGGTAATAAAGTAAACCGAGTAAAACCGCTATCAATTAAAAAACTAACTTTTCTGGGCTTTACTCTGGTAGCACTGCCTTTAGTATTAGCGCTTTTGTATAGCGCAAATCAAGTGAACCAGCTTTCTAAGCAGGGCGCTAGTGCTATATTTTCTGTAGTAGAGTTAATTAATACTAATCAAAAAATTAATAACACATTAAAAAAAATGGAAAGGTATGCTAGTCAGTATTTAGTATTACAAGATAATGAATTAATAGATAAATATATCATTGAGCAGCAAGTGTTACTGTCAACTAACGATGAGCTATTTCAATATGATGACGGTGAAATAAAGCAACTGACCAAACAATTTTCTCAAGCAATATTTCAGGTTCATCAAAGTATAATAAAACCAAAACCTGCTTTATTAACTATCGACAATCAAGTAGAAACAAACTCATTAGAAAAATTACAAAAACAATTTAAACGGTTGATAAATATTAATGAACAAATAAATACACGTAGTAGTGAATTTATTAACCAACAAGCTCTGGAAATTAAAAATGCTACCGCACAAGTCAGCCATACATTATTAAAAAGCTTGTTCATTATTCCTATCTCGCTACTAATTGCCGGTATATTTATTATTTTAATTACTAAGCCGCTTAAGCAGCTAATTTTAAAGATTCAACAACTTCAACAAGGTAACTTTCAACAAGATGCTGATTTACAAGAAAAGCCAGTTGCTGGTTTTATTGAAATCAAAGAAATTAATGATGCCTTAAATAGTATGCGAAGTCGGTTACATGTTTTAGAGTTACAGAAGTCGAGTTTTATTCGACATATTTCTCACGAATTAAAAACACCACTAGCAGCAATAAGAGAAGGCACAGAGCTAATTTATGACAACAGTGTCGGTTCGCTTAATAGTGATCAGCAAGAAATCACTAAAATCATCAGAAACAGTACGACTCGTTTACAACGATTGATTGAGGAGTTACTCGATTTCAATATTGTTTTAGACTCAACAAGTTTACAAGATAAAGAAACAATCAACTTGCCTGAACTTATTGAGCAAGTGCTAAGCGAACGCACACTGGATATAAAACGTAAACACCTCACAATAGAAAAAGATTATTCAAACATAACCATTGAAAGTAATGCAAAGCAACTTAATGTAATTATTGATAATTTATTATCTAACGCTATCAAATATTCACCTGAACAGGGGGTTATTCATATATTCTCAGCACTTGGTGAGCATCAGTTAGTGTTTTCTGTTACTGATCAAGGTAATGGTATTAAAACAGAGCAGCAAAACAAAGTTTTTGACGCTTTTTATCAGGGTACACCTGCCAAAGATTATAATATTAAAAGTAGTGGCCTTGGTTTAACTATTGTTAAAGAATTACTGATGAGGTTAAACGGTAATATTACGCTCATTAGTCAAACAGAGCCGCCAAGTGGTACAACAATGAAAATAAGTCTACAGAGTATTGTTAGTGGGGATAATCAATGAATTTAACGTTAAGTAAGTTCACTATAAACTATCGTTTTAAATTTAATAAAGCTATTTTTATTCTGCTTATCAGCTTGTGTATCTCTGCATGTCAAAATATTCAAAACTCGCCTAATACACTTATCGCCACAAATACGGTAAATTTTGGTCAATATTATTTAGCGTTAAAAAATTTATCAGATAGTGAATTGCAAAGTGAAATAGAACAGCAACGATTGAAAAAATCACAGGGTAGTATTGAAGCAGGAATTAACTTAATACTGTTGTATAGCTTACCAAACTCGCCTATCCATAATGTTTATTCTGCGAAATCTCAACTTAACAAGCAACTGAAAGTGCACAAGAATTACTATTTAAGCTCAGCCGATCAAGCTTTTATTAGTTTACTTAAAGACCAGCTTAATCAGCAGTTGTATTTATTTCAACAAATGATGAATCAAGAACTTGCGCATGATACGCAAACAGCAAAATATCATATTAAAGAGAAAAAGCAGCTTAATAAAATTGCAGCACTTGAATTAACGGTCACGCAATTAACAAAAAAAATCATTCAGCTTAAAAAAATTGAACAAACTATCAGCGAACACGGACAATAAAATAATGAAATCATCAGAGCAATCAGGCAGTAATTTAGATCAAAAAAAAACAGCTCAAGAAAAAATTCTAATTGTTGATGATGACCCAAGTTTATTACGGTTATTAGGCATTCGCTTATCTGCCGCTGGCTATTTAGTTGAATCGGCAGCCAATGCTAAAATTGCCCTTGGCATGTTAAAAAGCTTTCACCCACAACTAGTGATCAGTGATTTACGGATGGAAGGTATGGACGGCATGGCGCTGTTTGAGCAAATACGTCAACAATCGCCTAATCTGCCAGTAATTATTATGACCGCCCACGGTACTATTCCTGATGCAATTAATGCTACTAAACAAGGCGTTTTTAGCTTTTTAACTAAACCTTTTGAAAGCCAGCAGTTACTTGAAACGGTGGAAAAAGCCATTCAATTACAACCATCAAGTTCAAGCAATAAAGATCAACAAGACTTATGGCGAACAAACATCATTAGCCGTAGTGCCATTATGGAATCGCTATTACAACAAACCAAACAGGTTGCCCTAAGTGATTTTAGTTTATTAATTCACAGCGAAAGTGGCACAGGTAAAGAGTTACTCGCCAAGGCTATTCATCAAGCCAGTCGTAGGGCAAAAAAACCATTTACGGCCATTAACTGTGCAGCCATACCCGAGCAATTATTAGAATCAGAATTATTTGGCCATGTTAAAGGTGCATTTACAGGCGCTGAAAAAAATCATCAAGGGTTATTTCAAGCAAGCAATGGCGGCACGCTATTTTTAGACGAAGTTGGCGACATGCCAATGAGTTTTCAGGTTAAGTTATTAAGAGCATTACAAGAAAAAGAAGTGCGCCCTGTTGGTAGTACACAAGCGGTGAAAGTTGATGTAAGAATAATATCGGCCACTCATAAAAACTTGCAAGAGGCGATTAAAGAAAAAACCTTTAGAGAAGATCTCTACTACCGCTTAAACGTAGTTGAACTAGAATTACCACCGCTTGCAGAGCGCCGTGAAGATATTCCGTTACTTGCTCAGCACTTTCTTAATTATAGCAATCATCAAACGAGCCTTGATATAAATGGCTTCTCACAAGAAGCGATGGAAATACTTATTGCAGCACCTTGGCCAGGAAATATTAGACAACTACAAAATGTTGTTGAACAAAGTGTTGCCTTATCCAGAGAAAATATCATCGCGGCAAGTTTAGTTAAAAATGCGCTGCGTGATGAGAGCAGTTCATTGCCATCATTTCAGCAAGCCAAAGATGAATTTGAACGTGATTACCTAGCAAAGTTATTAAAACTTACCGCCGGCAACGTGTCACAAGCAGCAAGAATAGCACAACGTAACCGTACTGAATTTTACAAACTATTGAATCGTCATCATTTAACGGCTGAGGCATTTCGTGAAAATGATTAACACGTAAAGCCTAAGTTCATCGCATCAAGCATTTTTAACCATAAACCACGTTTACCATTATTTTGGTCTGCTTTAATTAAGGCCTTTTGGGTAAATTTCACGCCAAACCAACGAAATGGCTCAGGTGCCCACGGCATCGGTTTTTTAGTAACAAACTGCATTTGTAAAATATCACTGGGTTGGTAACCTAATAATTCAATACCAATTCGAGCACCAAAACGGCTAGCGCCAACACCTAGCCCAGTGTAACCTACCGCCCAAGCTAAACGGTTGTTGTAAGTTGCCCCTGGCACCATGCAAAACCGGGTTGAGGTTGCAATAATGCCGCTCCATCGATGGCTAAATTTAAGCCCTTTGAGTTTAGGAAAGGTTTCAAAAAATTCTTTTGATAATTGCTCAAATCGCTCAGGAATATCAGCACAAGTGGAAAAATCAGTGTTTTTATTAAAGTAGTAACGCACCGCGCCACCCCCACCCCAAGTAATACGGTTGTCTTGCGTAAAACGATAGTAATGAAACATATTGGCGTGATTACCTATAGCGTGGCGAGTTTTATGCCAACCAATAGCATCGAGCTGCGCTTGGTTAAGTGGCTCTGTCGCCATTTGATAATCCCATACCGGAATAGTTGTTCGGCTTACTGCGCGTATAGGATTTTTATAGCCATTAGTTGCCATTAAAACTTTTTTACTGATAACGGTGTGACCAAGGCAAAGAGATTGCATCTCGCTATTGCCTAAAGGGTTACAGCTGTCTAATGGAGTATTTTCAAAGATGCGAACACCTAATTCGAGTAATACTTTTTTTAAGCCCCAGCATAAGCGTGCAGGATCAACTACACCGTCTTGACCGTCTCGTCGCCATAAACCGGCTAAATAAGTAGGAGAATTAACTTGCGCTTGCATTTGCTCTTTATCAAACCAAACTACATCATCGCCAGCGGCTTTTTCTTCTTCATAATCTTTGCGCATTGCATCAACTGAGCCTTGATTTGTTGCAACCTCAGTTTCGCCAACTTTTTCATAGCGAGCATCAATATCATAGCGTTCAAGTGTTTCGATTAATTCAGCCATGTTTTGTTGGCCTAATTCATACAATTTATCTGCTTCACCGGGAAAGTGATGATCGGTATTGGTTTCACCATGCGCCAAACTAGCGTTTAAAAAACCACCATTACGGCCAGAAGAGCCATCAGCAATAAACGTTTTCTCGATTAAAATAATATCTGCATCTGGTTGGCGCTCTTTTGCTTGAAGTGCTGCCCATAGGCCCGTAAAGCCACCACCAACAATAAGTAACTCGCAGTGTTCATTTTTAGATAATGCGGGTAATATTTCAGGACGAACGTCTTCTTGATCATGCCAAAGGGGGCAAAATTTTGAATCTTTAATTGCTTCTAGGTGTTGTTGCATGTTCTTCTCTTTGTTTTATTATTTTTATTATTTTTATTATTTTTATTATTTTTATTCGAAATTCGAAACTCGAAACTATTTGATATACCAACCCCAAGGTTCGTTGCTATCAAAACGTGTGATTTGTTTGGTTTCTAGGTAGTTGTTTAATCCCCATTTTCCTAACTCACGGCCGATGCCTGATTGCTTATAGCCGCCCCATGGCGCTTCAACAAAAGTAGGCTGTGAGCAGTTTATCCAAACAATACCTGCGCGAAATGCTTTAGCGACACGGTCACAACGATCGAGATCTTTTGACATAACTGCTGCGGCTAAGCCGAAAATAGATTTGTTAGCCATTTCAATAGCTTGTTGTTCAGTTTTGAACGTTTTAACACAAACAACGGGGCCAAATATTTCTTCTTGCCAGATCCAGCTATCCTCGCTCATATCCGTTAATATAGTCGGTTCTAAGTAGTAGCCTTGTTCAAGTTCTGCTGGTTTCTTACCGCCAGAAACTAAAGTGGCTCCTTCATCAATACCGCGATTAATAGCATCAAGCACTTTTTGATATTGTGCTTGATTAACTAAAGGACCTAATAATATGCCCTCGTCATTACCGTTACCAATTGTGATTTTCTGTGTTTCAGTTTTTAAACGCTCTAAGAGTGCGGGGTAGAGTGCTTCCGCTACTAACACGCGTGATGTGGCTGAACACACTTGTCCTTGATTCCAAAAGATACCGAACATGATCCATTCAACGGCTTTTTCAATATCAGTATCTTCAAAAATAACTAAGGGTGATTTTCCGCCTAGCTCTAAGCTAATATTTTTAATGTCGTTGGCGGCCATTGCCATGATTTTTGAGCCTGTTGGCACTGAGCCGGTAAAAGCCAACTTATCAACGTCTTTATGTTCAACCAAGGCTTGACCAGCATCTTGACCTAGCCCAGTAACAATGTTTAATACGCCAGCAGGCAAACCTGCTTCGATAGCAATTTCACCTAAGGCTATCGCGGTTAGTGAAGTGACTTCAGACGGTTTTAACACCATAGTACAACCTGCAGCGAGAGCAGGGGCAACTTTCCAAGCAGCCATTAACATCGGGAAATTCCATGGAATAATCGCACCTGCAACACCCAGTGGTTCTTTTGTTGCTTTTGAGGTGAAACCTGGCTCTGGTAAGGTGATTATTTCTTCACTTAACCCATTAACATTAGCATCTAACTCTTTGGCTAAGTTGGCGTAGAATTCAAAAGTGCCAGCCGTATCTTCAATATCCCATTTAGCTTCAGGGTAGGGTTTTCCGTTATCAAGTACTTCAAGTTTTGATAAATCGTCAAGTCGAGCGTTAATAATATCAGCCATTTTTTGTAGATACTTACCGCGTTCAGTACCCGTCATTTTTGGCCAAGGGCCATGATCAAACGCGGCACGAGCAGCCGCTACCGCACTATTAATATCTTGAGCATTACCGGCAGGAATATGTTTAATGATTTCTTCTGTGGCAGGGTTAATTGTTGCAAAAGTATTTGTGCTGTTAGGCTGTTGCCATTGACCATTAATATAAAAACCTTGTACTTTCATCGTCATTACCTTGTGTTTTATTATCTTACTATTACTTAGCTATACCCTTGACTATTATTGGTTGTTATTAACTATTACTATTGTTTTATTTGAACAAAATGAAGGCTGATTTTCTCTTGAGATTGCCAAGAACAGCGTGTTCCTTGTGGTACAAAAAGCGCTTCACCTGCGTTAATTTTATGCGCTATACCTTGAACGTCTGTGCAAATAAGACAGCCCTGTTTGAGCGAAATAAACTCATTGTAGGGAAAAGCAATCATACCTGTTTTTAAATTTTTTCCTTGCCATACGCCAGAGGTAAATTTTTGATTGTGACTTTGGTACTGTACTTTTTTGTTAAAGCCATCAGATGTTTCTTGCCAAGGAATATTACTTTTTTCATCAATATAAATAATGTGTTCGCATACCGGAGATTCTGGAATAGCATCTGTTGGTGGCTCGTAAATAACGTAAAATTTTCGTAAGTAGCCATGTTGATGCCATTGGCAATCATAGCCTTGTGGGATAACAAAACTTTCACCAGCGGTAACTTTTTCTATTTCGCCTGTTTGGTTATTTTTAATTCCAACCGTACCTTCTATGATGGTCATAAACTCATCACATACATAGGGTGCTGTGGTTTCTATCATGTCGGTGGTATCCCACACACCTATGTATAAGCCTAACGCTTCATCTTCATAATAGCTGTGAGTGTGTTGTTTTGGTGTGGGTGACTCGAACAGGCTTACTTTAAGATCATCAGCAATTTCATCAAACCCTGCAGGGCTCTGACTTAATTTTACTATCTGCTTTTCTGACATGTATTGCTCATTTATATTGTTTTGTCGGAATGAATTCCGACCTACAGATGCTTAATGTAGGTCGCACTTTAGTGCGACATTTATCTAATAATAAAACTATTTATGAAGGGAAGGCGAAACTAATACCTTCTCTTACACCACTTGACGGCCAACGTTGAGTGATAGTTTTACGTTTAGTATAAAAACGAATGCCATCAGGGCCGTAGGCATGTAAATCACCAAATAATGAACGTTTCCAACCGCCAAAGCTATGGTAAGAAACTGGCACAGGTAATGGTACATTAATACCCACCATACCCACTTGAATATTATCAGAGAAATATCGTGCAGCTTCACCGTCGCGAGTAAATATACATGTACCGTTGCCGTATTCGTGATCGTTAATTAATTGCATCGCTTCTTGCATAGTTTTTACGCGCATTACTTGTAATACCGGTCCAAAAATTTCTGCTTGGTAGCTGTCCATTTCTGCGGTAACGTTATCAATTAAAGTAGCGCCAACAAAGTAACCATTTTCAAAACCTTTAACGACAGGATTACGACCATCAACTACAAGCGTTGCACCTTGGTCTGCAGCACTCGCAATAAAGCCATTAACTTTCTCTTGATGAGCTTTGGTGATTACTGGACCAAAATCGTTATTGGCATTGGTATGATCGCCAACACTTAAACCTTTCATACCTTCAGTCATTTTAGCAACTAAGGCATCACCGGCTTCATCGCCTACCGTTACGGCAACAGAAAGTGCCATACAACGTTCACCTGATGACCCAAATGCGGCACCTAATAATTGGTTTACTGCGTTATCCATATCTGCATCAGGCATAATAATAGCGTGGTTTTTTGCGCCGCCTAAGGCTTGACAACGTTTGCCATTAGCATTGGCTGTTGTATAAATATATTCAGCAATAGGTGTTGAACCAACAAAGCTTACTGCTTTAATGCGTTCATCGCTAAGTAATGTGTCTACTGCTTCTTTGTCGCCATTAACAACATTCATTACGCCATCAGGTAAGCCAGCTTCTTTAAGTAACTGTGCAATTAAAAGCGTTGCACTTGGATCGCGCTCTGAAGGCTTAAGAATAAAGGTATTACCGCAAACAATGGCTAATGGGAACATCCACATAGGTACCATAGCTGGAAAGTTAAACGGTGTAATACCCGCTACTACACCCAGCGGTTGAAATTCGCTCCAAGAGTCGATATTTGGGCCAACATTTTTGCTGTGTTCACCTTTTAATAACTCTGGTGCGCCACAAGCGTATTCAACATTTTCAATTCCGCGTTGTAATTCACCTGCCGCATCGTGAGAAATTTTACCGTGTTCTTCACCAATGAGTTTACAAATTTTGTCGCTGTTTTGTTCAAGTAATTCTTTAAAACGAAACATTACACGGGCACGTTTTGCTGGTGGCGTGTTACGCCATGCAGGAAAAGCCTCTTGTGCAGCGCTAATGGCTTGCTCAACGGTTTGTTTGTTAGCAAGCGCTACTTTTTTAGTTGCTTCACCTGTTGCAGGGTTAAATACATTTTGGCTGCGCGTGTCTTCATTTTTGCTAGTATGGATCATTTCGCCATTGATTAAATGGCCAATTAGTTGAGTCATGTTAATTCCTATATCTTATAAATTGTTAAATAATTAGCTAACTTCGCTACTTGACTTCGTTAATGGTTTCGCCCAAAGCGTTCATTAAACTGTCTATTTCAGGCAACGTACTGGTAAATGGCAAACCTAATTGAATGGTGTCTCCGCCAAAGCGCACGTAAAAACCTTTTTGCCACATTTTCATGGCTATTTCATAAGGACGTTTACCTGGCTCTGCTTTACTTTGCTCTGCACCAAAAGCGTTGATGGTGATACCACCCGCTAAACCATAGTTACGAATATCGCTAATATGTGCACACCCCTTTAAACTATGCAGTGTTTCTTGGAAATACGGGGCGATAGTTTTTACGCGCTCAGGCAAACTTTCTTTTGCTAAAATATCAAGCGACGCTAAGGCTGCTGCGCAAGCAATAGGGTGCGCTGAATAAGTATAGCCATGAGGTAACTCAAGCATGTACTCTGGGCCAGCTGTATCCATGTAGGTATCATAAATTTCTTGTTTGGCAATCACTGCTCCCATGGGTATTACGCCATTGGTTAGTTGTTTTGCTACGGTCATTAAATCAGGAACAACGCCAAATTCTTCTGCACCAGTATTCGAACCCATACGGCCAAAAGCGGTGATCACTTCGTCAAAGATAAGTAATATATTGTGCTTAGTACATATTTTTCGTAAACGTTTTAAGTAACCTACCGGTGGAGGGATAACACCTGCTGAGCCAGCTAACGGTTCAACAATTACAGCGGCGATAGTCGATGCATCATGTAATGCAACCAATTGCTCTAATTCTTCTGCTAAGTAAGCACCTTCAGTAGGCATGCCTTGAACAAATTTATTCGCAGTAATCATAGTATGGGGTAAATGACAAGCTTCGATACCTTGACCAAATAAAGCGCGGTTAGGGCTTAAACCACCTACGCTTATGCCGCCATAGTTAACGCCGTGATAACCTTTTGAGCGACCTATAAAACGTGTTTTACCTGCTTGGCCTTGTTTTTTCCAGTAACCGCGCGCTATTTTTAAAGCAGTTTCTACAGATTCTGAGCCAGAGCCAGTGAAAAATACACGGTTCAAACCGTCGGGCATTAATTCGGTAATGCGGTGTGCAAGTTCAAATGATTTAGGGTGACCAAATTGAAAGGCAGGAGAATAGTCTAAGGTTGCTGCTTGTTTAGCGATGGCCTTTGTAATTTCATTGCGACCATGGCCTGCACCACATGTCCAAAGACCTGAAAGACCATCAAATATTTTTCTGCCATCAGCGTCGGTATAATAGTTACCCTGTGCTGAAACAATAATACGTGGCTCTTTTTTAAAATCACGATTACCGGTAAAAGGCATCCAATGCGCATCAAGCTGTGCTTGGCTTATGCCGTGATTATTTGAGCTGCTAGTGTTGTTTGTCATATTCTGCCTCAATATTTTTCTATTTAGGTTTTGTATTTGCTTGGGAGCATTATCAATGATTTAATAGATTATTAAATCCTTACTTATTAAACTTAAGATAAGTAAACGGTTATCTATCTATATAGCTATCTAATATGAGTACTGATTAATGAATAAAAATAAAACATTATTACCAAGGCAGTTAGGCGATGCCCATATTCGTTTATTACGTATTTATAGAGTGGTGATTGAATCGGGCGGTTTTGCTGCAGCAGAAGTCGAACTCAATATTAGCAGGCCAGCCATTAGCCTAGCAATATCAGAGCTTGAGTCATTATTGAAAATGAAACTTTGCCACCGCGGACGATCGGGGTTTTCTATTACCGAGCAAGGAGAAGAGGTTTATCAATCAACCTTACAATTGTTGGGAAGTATTGAAAATTTCCGCGCGCAAATGAATGCCATCAATACAGATTTAGTGGGTGAGCTAAATATTGGTATTACCGATAACCTGGTAACGAGCGAACAAATGCGAATTACTCGCTCGTTAAGTGCTTTCAAACGCCGAGCACCTGAGGTGGTTATTAATATTAGGATGATCCCCCCTAATGATATTGAAAGTGCGGTGCTTAATGGAAAATTGCATATTGGTGTGGTACCTGAGTTGCGTACCTTACCGAGCTTAAATTATATGCATCTTTATAAAGAGCAGTCATTATTGTATTGCAGTGAGCAGCATCCCTTATTTCAACAAGAATTAGAGGTGATGAGTGATGATGCGTTAGTTCAATATGATGCGGTGGTGCCTAGTTATCCACAATCTGCTGAAATAAAACAGCAGCAAAAAAATCTTCATGCTACGGCAACATCAACTGACCGAGAAGGTATTGCTTTTTGATTTTAACGGGGCGCTTTATTGGCTTTCTACCAACGCATTTTGCTAACCGATGGCATGGCCAAGATAAAATGCGTACTGTTGAAGCCCACAGTCGGTTTTTTCATACGAATTTTTCGGCTATAACTAGCAAAGGCGCTCGAAGTCACTTGATTTTAGATACTTATATGGAAGAGCTTAAAAAAACTGTTGAAGATTAATAAACGAAAACCACTGGCACATAATCATGTGTAATTTCTTTTAAATCATAAGATTACCTTGTTTTTATTATTTTTTTTGAATCCCTAAACTTGAGTATAAAAAAGAGAAATTGGCAAATCAGGGTCGATGGTTGGGTGAAATTAAGAATTGAGATCATATTAAAGAGGTCTAGCGAATCAGGTAACTCGACCACTTGAAACATTCATAAGTAGTCATTTCATCGACTTCTTTCATTTTCTTTTTTCCCTTTTTATTTTGTAAATTATTTCAACCAAAGATGTTTTTTTTATAAAATTATTTTATTTTTAATTAGGTTGTTTTCTATTTATAAGAAATTTTTTTGATGTTTATTGTTTTTATTTTTCTTTATTTTCTTTTTAATTTCAATGACTAGGTGTTTATTTTTTTTGGATAGAAAAATTTTACTCGACGTTCATTATTTCATTGTGTTACTGTTTGTTAAATCGAACACCTGGTTTATTTAATAAAAAATGGTAATTTTATGATACAGGCACATTTACCCATTGTTGGTATTATTTGTGATAAAGAAATTATTGCTCCTCACCCCTTTCATATTGCGGGTGAAAAGTACATTAAGGCCATTTGTGATTCTAGTCACTGTCTACCTATATTAATTCCTGCCATGGCAGATGAATCTAGCATGGATCAATTGTTGACTATGTTTGATGGGATTTTATTTACGGGGGGGGTATTCCATGGTTGATCCCTTGCATTACCAAGATGAAGCTGCTGAAATCGGCACTAAACTTGATACTGCTAGAGATAATACTAGCCTACCATTAATTGTAAAAGCAGTTGCTCAAAGTCTTCCTGTACTAGGTATTTTCCGAGAATTTCAAGAAATGAATGTTGCTTTTGGTGGCAGCTTGCATCAAAAGTTACATGAAAATGGTCATTATATTGAACATAGAGATAACAAAAAATCAACACTTAATCAGCAATACAGCGCTAGTCACCGTGTCAATGTTATTGCTGACGGTAAGTTGACGGATATTGTTAATAGCGCGTCAATTGAAGTGAACTCTTTACATACACAAGGCGTTGATCGTTTGGCTGAACCTTTAACGATTGAAGCAACCGCTGAAGATGGCTTAGTTGAAGCATTTTCAGTAACGCAAAGTGAGGCGTTTGCTATGGCTGTACAGTGGCACCCCGAGTGGCGAGTAGAAGAAAACCTACAAAGTACACAACTATTTCATGCGTTTGGTCAGGCTTGCTCAGCAAAAAAAGCAGCTAAACAAGCGACAATAAACAATGAGAGAAAATCATGAGTAAATCATCTGGCGAAGCCATGAAAAAAATAGAAAGTTGGTTAGCAACACATAATATAAAACAAGTTCAGTGTGTCGTTGGCGATCATACGGGTGTTCCTAGAGGGAAGGTTCTGCCTTTAGAAATGTTCATTAATGAAAAGGGCTGCCGACTGGCTGAAACTATTTTATTGCAGTCAGTTGTTGGTGGCTATGCCGCAGATGATGTGCTGTGGTCATTATCAGATCCCAGAGATGTAGATATGATATTAAAACCAGATGCTAGCGCTTGCTATGTATTACCTTGGGAAGATGATGCAACGGCAATGATTATTCATGACAGCTTCACTCCTAGTGGTGAAGAGGTAGCATTTTCACCACGTAATGTACTTAAAAAAGTGATTGATTTATATACCAAGCAAGGCTGGCAAGCAGTCGTTGCCCCTGAAATGGAACTGTATTTAACCAAAACGTGTGCCGACGAAAATCAAAGTTTACAGGTACCCGCAGGAAAGTCTGGCCGTATTGAAGCTGGCAGACAATCTTTTAGCCTTGATGCCATTAGTGAATTCGATCCATTAATGAAAGATATTTATGCTTGGGGTCATAGGCAAGATTTAGGCCTTGATGTAGTAGTACATGAAGAAGGCCGAGGACAATTTGAATTTAATTTTAATCATGGTGATCCTTTAAAGCTAGCCGATCAAGTTTTTGTATTTAAACGCACAGTAAAAGCTGCGGCAGCAAAGCATGGTATTACCGCAACTTTTATGGCTAAGCCTATTAGTGGCCAGCCGGGCAGTGCCATGCATGTTCATCAAAGTGTGGTTGATATTGAAAGTGGCGATAATATTTTTGCTGCAAATACTGATGAAAATTCTAGTGACGGGTTCAGTGATTTATTTAGATATTATTTAGGTGGCCTACAAAAATTTACGCCACAACTTATGCCAATGCTTGCACCGAATGTTAATTCTTATCGCCGTTTTTCAACGGGAGAGTCAGTGCCGGTAAACCTTCTTTGGGGAGTTGAAAATAGAACAGTAGGTTTACGTGTACCCAATGCTCCAAAACAAGCAACACGTGTAGAAAACAGGATCGCGGGTGCTGATAGCAATCCTTATTTAGCCATAGCAGCAACCTTGCTTTGTGGTTATATCGGCATGATGGAAAAAGTGTCGCCAAGCACTGAAACGACTTCAAGGGCAAATGATGAATTATCAAAAGATCTCCCCTTAAATATTGAACTTGCTATCGTAATGATGGCTAACAGTGAAGCCATGAAAAAATATTTGGGTGAAGCATTTGTACGCGGATTTACCGCCACTCGCCAGGCAGATTGTGATCATTATAAAAATGAAATATCTGCTTGGGAACGTCGATTTTTATTAACCACTGTATAGAAGTTACAGTTTCGAGTAGCAAGTTTTGAATAATTAATTGGGAGATCATCCATGTACAGTGAAATACAACAAAAAAATATTAACCACCACTTCACACCATTTAGTGATAATAAAGAGTTAGCTGAGAATGGCTCGCGCGTTATCACGCGGGCAGAAGGGGTTTATATTTATGACGAGCAGGGCAATAAATTACTTGACGGTATGGCTGGGCTTTGGTGTGTTAATTTAGGTTATGGCCGACAAGAATTGGTTGATGTCGCTGCGGCGCAAATGAAAGAACTGCCTTATTATAATTTGTTTTTTAAAACCACTCATGCGCCAGCAGCTAAGTTAGCAGAGAAAATCACTTCGCTTGCACCCGCACACATGAATAAAGTGTTTTTTACAGGCTCTGGCTCAGAAGCAAATGACACGGTTTTTCGTATGGTTCGCCGTTTTTGGGATCTAGAAGGTAAGCCAACTAAAAAAACCTTTATCAGCCGTGAAAATGCTTATCATGGTTCTACTGTTGTTGGTGCCAGCTTAGGCGGTATGGGTTATATGCATGAGCAGGGTGATTTACCTATTGCAGGTGTTGCACATATTGCACAACCCTATTATTTTAAGGCAAAGAGCAGCAAAGAATGTGGCGATCTCACTGAAGCAGAATTTGGTATAAAAGCGGCGCAAACATTAGAGGCAAAAATTATAGAATTGGGTGAAGACAACATCGCAGCATTTATCGCTGAACCTTTCCAAGGCGCGGGTGGCGTTATTATTCCACCAAGCACTTATTGGCCTGAAATCAAACGTATTTTGGCTAAATATGATATTTTGCTAGTGGTTGATGAGGTCATCTCTGGTTTTGGTCGCACAGGCGAATGGTTTGCTAGCCAGTATTACGATCTTAAGCCTGATTTAATGCCAATTGCTAAGGGCTTGTCTTCCGGTTATTTACCTATTGGTGGGGTAATTATTGGTGATAGAGTGGCTGATACCTTAATTGAAAAAGGTGACGATTTTAATCATGGCTTCACTTATTCAGGTCACCCTGTAGCCGCAGCAGTAGCACTGAAGAATATTGAATTAATAGAAGCTGAAGGTATTGTTGAACGTGTTAAAAATGACATTTCGCCTTACTTGCAAAAACGCTGGAAAGAGCTGGGGTCTCATCCTATTGTAGGTGAAACACGCGGTTTGGGTATGGTGGCAGGGCTTGAATTGGTTAAAGATAAAGTTAGCAATGAGCGAATTGTGCCGATGAGTAAAGCGGGTGGTGTTTGCCGAGATTTTTCTATGGCGAATGGTCTTGTTATGCGACCCTGTGGTGATACCATGATTATTTCACCGCCTTTAATTATTAGTCATGAAGAGGTTGATGAGCTGATTGAAAAAGCTAAGAAAACTCTTGATGAAACTGCCATGTTTTATAATCTTTTGTAATTAACTTATACCAATCAAATTAATTAATGGTTCAAATTTTAATGAGGATAAATT
>TARA_R110002167_G_scaffold6332_4_pt1 | contig 22470 bp, 8 predicted proteins | sample TARA_R110002167 | Tara Oceans TARA_R110002167 (sample SAMEA4398238) | marine metagenome | biome: Polar Biome; feature: [MES] marine water layer (ENVO:01000295) within the mesopelagic zone...; material: water (ENVO:00002006), including particulate matter (ENVO:01000060) such as......
GAGCCTATAAAATTAATACGGGTTATGGAGAAAATGTAGGGTTAGCTAGAGGAGCTAATGAATATGAAGTTACATTAATGGATGGTAACAAGCCTTTAGGTAAGTTAGTAGGTTTGAGTTCTGCAATACTTAAAGATACTGATGGATCTATTATTAATGGTGCTAAAATTACAACAGAACAAGCAGAGAGATTATTTATAACTGGTAAAGATTCAGAAAAAGCAGCTGAACAAATTAGAGAAAGATATGCTTATGCACAATTAATAAATCAAGAATTTAAAAATGCATTAGGAACTAATCTTACTAATACATTTAACTTAAGTCAATTTCCTAAAATTAATCTTAATGTTAAAGGTGGTGCTATAAAATTTAAGGATTCTCAAGGTAATAATTTTAAAACACCATGGGGTGAGTTAGATTATAATACTATAAATGGTAGTGTATACATATATGATATACATAATGTTTATGATAAAAATGGTAATCCTGTTCCACAAAAAACATTTATAACAGATATTGATTTAACAACTAAAGAAGGAATTGAAAAAAATTCTAAAATAACAGAAGAAGTAGATGCTGCTATAGGAGAATATCTTAAAAAAGATGATGCAAGCATTACAGACATGAACATGGGAAGATATGTTGCTGTTATTAAGCTTCCCAATGGTTCAGTAAATTTTGTTGAATTAAAATCAGATAAACTTGAGATTGAACAATTAAATGATATTCTATTTGGTGAGAGTGGTATAAAGAATCAAATGGAAAAAACTTTAACTGAAAATTATAAAGATGGTAAATCAATAGATGCTTTCTTTAATAATCAATATAATGAGGAACTTGAAAATCAATTTTATATTTCATTAAAAGGTGGTGAATATTTAAGTATGGGTATTACTCAATATGGCAACTTGGCTATATCCTATAATAATCAAAAGACAAAACAAACAGATAGTATCAACTTAACTAAAGAAACTTTAGAAAGTGTAGATAGCGTTGAAAGTCTTATTAAATCAATAAATGCAAATTGGAAACAAAATCAAAAAGATAAGTCAAAAAAAACATCTGATAAAAAGTTTAAAGAAATTAAATTAGATTTAACTCAAGATAGTTTTTTAAATAACATTCCAAAATCAATAAGTAGACCAGAAGATCTTGTTGATCTTGTCTCAGCTAGAATTGCTCCAGACATTAGAAACTTTCAAGCACGTTTTACTTATACTGATTCAGCAGCTGTACAAGCTGCTACAAGTACTAGTGATTTTACTACACCTAAAACTACTACAGATACTAAAACAATAAATGGTGTAACAGTTAGTGGTACAAGTAGAGATGTTGATTCTGCAATTAATGTAGAAGATGTTGTGGAAATTACACCAGAGCAAACTGAAGAACTTCTTGAATCAGAATTTGAAAACATACCAGAATCTTTATTAAAATCTATTAAATATAAAATATTACAAGGAATAGAACTTTCTCCAGAAGAACAACTTATTAAGGAAGGATATGAAGATGAAAAAGATGTTCCACTTATAAATGAATCATTAATACCAGAAGAAGTTAATAAAGAAGCAGAGATAAAACTTAAAGAAGAACAACTTAAAAATGCTCAAAAAGATTTTGTAGTTAATAAAAAAGCTGAATTAGCAAATGAAAATTTAAGCAAGATTGAGTTGAATAAAAGAATATCACAAGAAAGACAAAGTAATCCTGAACTTAACGCATTAAAAGCTGAGATTCAAAATTTAAGAAAAAATTTAGGATATAAAATTGTTGATAATTTTGATGGTCAAGATGTTGAAGATATAAATACCTTCATTACTTGGGCAAGTGAAAATCTTCCTAGCTTTATACAGGTAGAAGATATTAGGGCTTTAGGTGAAAGATTAAAAAACAATGGTATTACTGCTGGTGCTTTTGCAATAGAGTTAAGCAAGCTTACTGGTGGTATGGATCTTGTAGGTAAGATATACACAGGTAAACAAAATCCATTTAAATACCATGAAGCTTTTCATGCTGTATTTAGAATGTTGCTTTCTGAAACTGAAATTAAAAAATATTTAAGATTAGCTAAACAAGAAAAAATTGCTGAACTTAAAAAAGAAGGTAAGACATTAGATCAAGCACTATCTGAATTAAAAGATTTAAGTCCTATTTATCAAAAACTAAGTAGACAAGAACTAGAAAATAGACTGTATGAAGAGTATATGTCAGATAGATTTGATGAGTTTAAAATGAACCCTAGATCTGCAGATACATCATCAGAAATTAAAAGTTTCTTTACACGTATATTAGAATGGATTAAAAGTTTATTTTCAACTTATTCTGTTAATGAGTTAAATTTATTATTTAATAAAATTGATACAGGTAAATATAAGTCTTCTGAAATTGCAAGTAATAGATTTACTAATTCAGATTTTGTTAATACAGAACTATTAGACAATAACTCAGGTGTTGTAAATATTGCTATGAAAGCAATTCCTATGTCTGAAGTTGATGGATTAACTAAATATTTTTCTCAAAAAGATCAACGTGCTATGGTAAGCACAATAGGTGCTATGTATTTAAATAGTGTTAGAGATCTTGTTAATGATGAAGATTTTACAGGAGAATATAACCCAGATACATTACTAAGTGAAACAGTAGATAAGTTTACAGAAATCTATAATCTTGAAGGAGAGGGTGCTTCTTTCTATGAAAGAGATGACTTTTTTGATATAGAATCTGAACTCATAGAGTATCACTCTGGTTTAGTAAATTCAAAATCATTAATTAAAAATGCAGTAAGTACTTATCTAACACTGTTTGATGTACAAGTAGAAAATCAAATAGAAGAATTACAAGAAGAAGATTTTACAGCAGAAGGAATTGTTAAAGCAGGTGATCAATGGGGTGAAGATGTAAATCAAAGAGGTGGAGCTCAATCTTTAAGTAAAGAGATTAGAAAATTTCTTGCTACAACAACAGTTAGAAAAATAGATAGATTTGGAATAGAATATGATCAACCAGTTGATTATGTCCAAGTTTACAATCAATTATTAAAGGCTCTTTCAAATACAAAGAATCCAAAAAATATGATCACCAAAATGAAAGTATATGGTGAATCAAATGAAAATACAAAAGCTGCAGTCAATAGAATTTTTACAGAAATAGGTTTAGGACAACTTTCTTCTGAAGATATTCTTTCAGGAAATTTTGATATTAATCAAATTTCAAAACCTTTATTTTTTCAATCTATTGTAAAAGGATTTACTCAGTTTAGAGTTGATTATATTTTTGCTGAAAATGATCCTAAAAAAGGTATTACAAATTTATACAAAGCAAATAATAAAGATGATGCTCATACACAAACTGATCAATGGGCAGCATTGTATGGAACTATATTTGAAAAATTATCTAAAGACAAAAAATTTAGAGGAACTTCTTCAGCATTTTTAACTGGATTTGCTCAACAATTAAATAGTAAAGATAGCATAGAGGATACAATCCTTAAGAATAAATCAAAAGATTTTGCAAAAGGATTAGAAAAATATTTAGGTATAAGCTTAAGTCCTTCTTATATTGAGTATAGTATAATTTCAAATTTAGAAAACTTAACTCCTTCTCAAGCAAGAATTAAAGAATCATTTATTGATGCTGAACCAATTATAGTAGAGGATATAAATCAAATGATATCTTCTATTAGTAATCATAAATTTATAAATGGAGTTTATGGTTCAAATTTATTTTTAAATATCAATGACTCTGTAAATGATAATGATGTTGCAGAGGATGGTTCTTCAGAAGAAGGTGTACAGGAATCAGGAGATGTTAAAAATAGAATTAAAAAAATTGCTAGAGGAAATGCAATTTTTGATGAAAGAGTTGGTAACACAGTTTTCTTAGACCCAAAAGGAAATTTAATATATGCACACCAACAACCAACAATGCATTTAGAAAAAGTTGCAGAGTTAAACAGTGAAGATGCTATAGATGTATTAAAGGATTCAAATAAATTTTTAGAGTCAAACTATTTACTTAATGATCCTAAATTTATACAATTAGCTAGAGAAGGAAAACTTAGAATTTCTAGAATAATAGGTTCTAAAATGACTAATCTAGAATCAGATGAAAATGGAAACTGGAAGTCTAATAATAGTTTAGATTTAAATAAAAAACCAGGAGTTTCTTTTGGTGAGTCAACTCCTGTAGAATTTATTACTAATCTTATTAATTCATATTTAATTGATTATAATGCTGCTACAGGTAAAACAAAAACTACAGAATATGAAACAACTGATGATTTTGGTAATCTAGTAGATAGATCATTTGCTTCTACAATGGTGGATATTAAAGTAATTTCAGAATCTAATACTGGAGATTTTATTTCATTACCAATTATTAAAGCTGTTGAAAAAACAAAAGGTAAAGTTAAATTAACTGATAATTATATTGATAAGATTACTGATGAAATTAAAACTGAATATGATAAAGTATCAAGAGAAGTAAATAAAACAGAAGGGTTTACAGAAAAAACTGTAGACAATTATAATGATTTTGAATCTGTTGATGAGATTGATGATTTAAATCCTATTAAACACAAAGCAGCAAAACTATTTAAAACAGGAGAACTTTTAACTAGAAGATCTAAACAAGTTGTTTCATTAGATAGGGTTAGTTTAAAGCTTACTAATACTGAGATAAAAGCAATATCAGGTTCTACAAGAATTCTTTTAAAGGCAGGAACTTTTGCTTCTAAAGCAGGTATTACAGTAGATGTTCCTGTTACAATTGAAGTAGATGGTGTTGAATATACTGTTACTAGCAGAGGACCTCAAAATATTTCTAATAATAATCTTAACACCATAAAGGAGCAGTTAGGTTCAGATATAAGTGATTCTAAATCAACTATACATAAATGGGAAGTAAAAATAAATGATGATGTTATAGGTTACACAAGAACAATGGACCAAAGAGATTTTCTTTTAGGGAAAATAGATAAGAACATTATTGAAATAGTTCCTTCTTCTGAAGTTACTGTATTAGAAGATTCAGGTGAAGTTTCTAGATTTGAAACTGATAATGAGGCAAAAATATTATTAGAAGGTTCAGCAAGAAAAGGTTTAACATTTGATGAGGCAATTAAAGAACTTAAAGAATCTCAAATAGATCTTAAACAATTATTAAATGAAAGATTAAATCAAGAGTTTGAAGAGTTTAATTCTTTATTAAATAACCTTAGAGCAAAAACAAAAATTGATAAACAGATAACATCTGAGCTTAAAACTTCTGAAGATAAAATAACTGATGCTACAAAAAACTCAATGAGTTTGTTTAATCTACTTGCAAATGATGAGAAGCATAATTTAATGCAATGGTTTTTTAATGATTATTTAAATACAATGTCTATTAACCAAGTTCTTCTTGGTGATGTTTCCATGACTGTTAAAGATGCAGTTGATGAAATTAAAAGAGCAAAAATGCAAAATGCTGCAGGTCCAAGTGCTGATTCAATTATATCTGCACCAGAACATGGTGTTATGCATCCTGTTAAAAATATTAGTGCTATTACATTTAGAGATTCAAAATTTCAAAAGAAATATTCTAAAAAAGGTGGAACAGGAGAAAAGACTGATGCACAAATGTATATGACTACTAAAGCTTTTAGATATATGATGTTTGGGTTTGGTAGTTTAAATGCTGCACAAGCTAAAATTATAGATAAAATTGAAAGAGGTGAGGATATAACTTGGGAAGAATTTTTTGGTAATGCAAAAGAAAATACAAAAGGATTTAAAGAGTTAGGTGCAATTATGAATTCTAAAAAGTTAGTCTATGGTGATGGAACTACTTTTATTAAAATGTCAGCTTTTGTACTTACACCTGCATTAACATCAGACGCAGAAGGTAATGCACTTCCAAATAGAGTTGATCTTCATAATATGAGAATCAAGCTTGAAAGAATGGAATCAGAAGGAAATGAAACTATTGGTATAGCAGTTCCTGCATCAGCTTCTAAAATGCTTAAAGCAAATGTTATTCAAGAGTCAAACATGTTTGATGAAAGTTTAATAGAAGAAGATAACATAACTAATCTTGATGCACGTTGGATGAGACTTCAACAAATTAATCCATCAAATAAAGTTGAAAATGTTGATCCAGGACAGATTAAACAATTAATTACTAGTGAGCAATCAGATGGTGAAAAAGTTTTTATTGGTGGTACAGAATTAACAGTTGGTCAAGTAAGAGAGCTTTACAATAATACTGTTGGAGACAGAGTTGAACTTAAGTATTTAAATAAAAGAAATTTAATATTTAATTTTGAAACTACTAATACTGCTTTACAAAAAAGTATTGATATAGGAAGAGTAACAACTGACTTACAAGCATTTTTAGACTATGCAGTAAAAGGTCTTGAATCATCACAATCTAAATCACAGTTTTTAGAGTTATTTGAAGTTGATGAACTTGGTTCACAAAAATATGATTTAAATAACCCTATTACAATACAAAAGTTTCAAGAATTGTTTATGAGTTATTTCTCTAAAAATGTATTAAGAGAAAAACAACCTGGAATTTCTGCAGCACTTGTTTCTGATAAGGGAATGCCAGTAATTAAAAAAGTAGTGGCACTTGATGCTGAAACAGGTCAGCCAAGTAGATGGGACATTATAAGAACAGAAGACTGGAAGGCATTACGAAACAAACCAAAAATTAATTTTGATAGATTTACTGATCTTGAAGCTAGAACGTTTTCTGGAATTAAAATAGGAGATATTTATATAGATGACTTACGTTCTAATGTAATGGAGTATGATTCTAAAGGTAATCCTACAGGTCAAAGATATTCTGAGTTTATGTTACCACCTCATTTTGCTGAAGTAATGCAAAATTTAAAACCAGGAGAACCTATTCCTGATGTTATTGCAAAAGCATTTGCTACACGTATTCCATCTCAAGATAAACACTCTGCTGTTAATCTTAAATTAGTTGATTTTCTTCCTGTATTTTATGGATCATCAGGTGTATTTCCAGAAGATTTAATAGAGATATCAGGGGCGGATTTTGATATTGATAAACTATACATGCAAATAAAAGAGTTCTACATGGAAAATGGAGAGTTTGTAGAGTATGGTAAATCAAGAAACATTGATACAATGTATGATGAATATGAAGAGTATCAAATTAAAGCTTTAGATAAAAAAGGAACAGCCTTAAATGATGCATTAAAAGTTTTTGAAAAAAGAGGTAGTATATTAGAGCAGGCAGAATCATTAGAAGAAACTGATATACAAGATAGAGATCTTGTAGGAGCACTTAGATTATTATCATTGCCTGTTACTAAACAAGAATTTAAAGAGTATGTTGGTAAGTTAAATAAAGAAACAAACACATATGAAAGAATGCCTTATGAAGGTGCACAAAATAATCAAACATTAGATTATAGATTTGCATTATTAGGAAATAATGGTATGACTGGTCCTTTATTTGGTAGAGATTATGGTATTAATCAAGAACCTGCAGTATTAGAACCCCTAGAAGAAGTTTGGGAGTTTATTCAAAAAGATCTTCCTGAACTAGCTGAGATAGTTAGTGAGGACGGTGTTATAGTTGATAATGCTTTAGGTAAATTAAAGGCATGGACAAATAATAAAGCTGGAGCTAGATCTATTGGTGCAGTTGTACTTCCAAATATTGTTTTAAATCTTTTAAAAGAGAATAAAGTAAAGGTTATTAATGAAAATAAAGATGGTGTTCCTGTATCAAAAATTTATATCAATGGTCATAACTATGACAATTTTGGTATTAATTATGAAATAGATCCTAAAACTGGTAAACAAATTAAAAACGGAACCAGAACACAATTTGTTATATCTGCATTAGTTACAGCAATGACAGATAATGCTAAAGAAAGATTAGCTGCAAAACTTGGTTTAAATAAAAATGCACTTGCTATTGTAACAAACTTAGTTGCTTTAGGTGTAAAAATTAAAACAGCAATATTATTAATCAATAATCCAGAAATACGAGATCTTTATTATAAAGCTATAAATAAAGATGATCCAATGGATCCAGGGATTGGTTCTTTAGTTAATAGTACATTAGAATTATATAAAGAATCTGATTCTGTTTTATATTCAGAAGCTCAAAAAACTGGAGTAACTGATGAAAAAATGATTAATCTAATTGAGAAAAATGAAATAAATGTAGAAGACAAAAATGACAAAAGAGATCAAATTGCTACATTAATGTTATTTAAACAAGCACATGATTTAACTAAAACAACATCAAAAGTTCAAAGTTTAGTTACATTAATTTCTGGTTTAGGTAGAGATACTGAATCTATTGATGCTAGACAAAGTGAAATAAAACAATTAGGTGTAGAGCTTACAAATGAAGAGTTTGGTAAAACTAATGTTCCAATTGATGTTAGAAAAATATTTAAAGGGAAATCATTTCAAGCAAGATATTATAAAATTTTTAAAAACTTTGTAGAATTAACTCCTGCTGTATTTGTAACAAGAACAGAACCTTTTGTTAAGTTAACAAATTTAGTTATTGATAATCTAGATGGTTTTAGAATTGATTCAAAAAATAAAAATAAAATAGAAAAAGATATACTATCCTATTTAACAGGTAAAGCATATAAAAAATTATTAATAGATAACAATCAAAGTAACTTAGCTGTATCTTTAAACAATGGTTTAATTTATGATCAGTTTGCAGAACAGTCTATCCCTATTAATGATATAATTGTAAGAGTAAGAGAGGTGTTAAAATCAAAAGGTAAAAGTAACTTTTTTGTTCAAAGTCAATTATTTAATAAAACAACAACTAATGGAACTAATAAGTCAGGTGTTAATCAAGTTCAAATGAACACTTGGTCAAGACTATCAGACGAAGCATTGGTGGATATGCAAAATTCTATGGTTGAACTCTATCAAGATATTGCAACAAGAGAAGATGCAATACATCTTATACATTATCTATTAGTTAAAGATGGTTTACAGTATGCTCCTAATACTTTTTTAGCTGCTATACCTGTACCAATGTTGGACAGTATACTTGCTTCATCTGCAAAAGTTCACAACCTATTTAAAGATAATTTATCAACAGATCAAAACTATGAAAATGTATTTGGAGATGGTGTAACTTTTGATAGTTTAGCTGAAGAAATGGTAGAGGGTTATTTATCTAGTAGATCTAATGCATATTATTTAAATCAAGTTTTTAAAAATAAAAGAAATATAGCAAATAGACTTCAAGTTATTGGAGAGGATACAGAAACAACTAGTGAAGTTGATTATTATGAAGGTAATATAACTCCAGAGCCTAACACAGTATTTGTTTTTGGAAGCAATCCAGAAGGTAGACATGGTGCAGGAGCTGCTAAAATTGCTAGAAATCAATTTGGTGCTATATATGGTCAAGGTGAAGGTTTACAAGGTAATGCTTATGCTTTACCTACTAAAGATTTAAGAGTAAAAGAAAATAAAAGTTTTAAATCTATTTCTCCTAAACAAATTACAGAGTCTATTAAATCTTTATATAATGTAGCTACACAAAATCTTAATAAACAATTTAAAGTAGCTTATAGAAATACTACACAAACTTCTTTAAATGGTTATACAGGATTAGAAATAATTGACATGTTTAATGATGCAGGAACAATTCCTTCTAATGTTGTATTTAGTAAAGAATGGTTTAATACTGGTAAGTTAAATATTAAACCAATACAGACTACTGAAGTTAAAGAAGGTAAATCAACTGCACAAGCAAAAGTTGCTCTTTATAATAAAAAAGATGAGACACTTACTTTTGATTTATTTGCTGGTTCTAAGTTTGATTTAAAAAAATATAAAGGAAGAAAAGGTTCATTTAAAAGAAGGTTAGATTCTAATAATAAGATAGCTAGTAATGCTAAATTTTTAGAAACAAGTGGAATTAAAAAAGTTGAACGTAGATATAAAGGAGCTACTATTTCACTTGGAAGGTTCCCTATGGTTATTTCTTTTTATAGTGATAAAGAATATAAGTTTTTTAAACTAGAACAATTATTTAGTCCTTTAACTGAAACAGATAGAGATGGTTTGTTTAATCTTGATCAAACACAAAATGTTGGTTTAGGTAATAGAGCTATGTACAAAGAAATAAAAATGTTAGGTTCAATGCAACAGAATTCAATGGGATTTGTTTATGGACCAAGAACTGAATATGACATACTACAGGAAGCTATACAAGCCCAACAACCATTAATAGGTATGGATAAAATTGCTGAAGATGCAGCTGAAGCAGCTGCAGCATCTGCTGAGGCTATTGCTGAAGGAGGGTTTCTTAAAAAAGATGAAATAATAACTAGTGCAAATCAAGATGGAATTACTTCTGTAGAAAAGAAAAAATCAGTATCTTTGAAAGAACTTGGTATTACATCAGCAAAAAATCTTCATTTGGGAGAAGGTGATGTTACATATTCTCAGGATGAACTTAAAAAAGCTATGGAAGATGATAATGGAACTGATGAAGGAGATTATAAAAAATTAATAGATTTTTATAATGATTTAACTAAAATTCAAAAATCAAAAATAGCTAATCCATTTAGTGAAAATGGTTTAGAAATTAGTAATGTTGAAGATTTAATAGAAGATTTTTTAAATGAAAACAATTTAAATTCAGAAGAAGATTATATTGACCAACTTAAAAAATGTTATAAATAAAATTATATGGCAACTTGTTTTAATAAAAATACAGCACAGTATAAAGCACTTCAATCTAAATACTCTAGTCCATTAGTAGTAGATAGTATTATTGATAGTTGGCAAAAAGCTTCTAATTCAGATGAAATACCATCAGTAATAGAGGCTGACAATTATCTTAATCAAAAAAAGACAGCTTTTAATTTAAAGAAAGAATCTTATGTTGAATCTTTATTTGGAAATTTAAAAAAAAAGGATCTTATCAGTAAAGTAGGTGGGGAATACTATATTAATAATACAGCAAAAGGAAGTAGAGTAGCTGATAAATTAGTTCTTTATTCTAACAAAGATACAGTTGTTAGACTGTTAAATTATTGGGATGTTCCATCAGAATCTGTTACTATATCTCCAACACCAAATTCTTTTAAACTTAATATAGATGAAAACATATTTACTAAAAAAGATATTATAACTGAAACAAGTAATAAAAAACAAACTAATATACTTCCAATTGTTCAAAATTTAACTAGGATGTTTCCAGATCTTACAGTTAATGTTGCAACAGTAAAAGAAGCAGAAGAATTTTATGATGCTTTACCTGAATGGAGAAAAAGCAAAGTAAAATTTAAGGATGTTAATAGTTACTATGTAGGTAGCCAAGTTTTTCTAATTAAAGGAAGAGTTACAACAGAGACAGCAATAGAAGAAGTTTTACATCCATTTGTTGATACTATATATTTAAATAATAAACAACTTTTTTCAGGACTATTATCTGAAGCAACAGAAATGTTTCCTCAACTAAAACAACAAATAGATAATTCATACACTGATAAAAAAGGATTCAATCAAGTTCAAAGAGAGTTAGAATTAGTAACTCAATCATTGTCTAGACATTTTAATAAAGAGTATGAAAATACTCCAACACAAGGATGGTTGCAAAAAATTGTAGAGTTATTAAAGTTTTTCTCAGATGTAGTTAAAGATTTACATAAGTTTATATCAGGCAATAAGTTACAAGTTAAACCAGGACTTATTAAGCCTAACACAACTTTGACTGACATAGCTAAAATATTAAATACTAGTAATTTAGAATTTGAAAACATTTCTGAATCTGCTGTAGATGGAAAAGTTAGATTTTCTTTAACACCAGAAAAACAGGAAGCTGTTAATATGTATAAAAGCATGACTCAAAATAGTGTTCAATCATTAATTATTGATCAACTAACTCATGCTTCTACAGAATCAAAAGAAGAATATTCAGACTTTACTGCAGGTAGCCCCTTGACAGGTACAGATACACCTTTAGTTATATTAGAAAAGGATACTCATACATATATTAATATAGAAACAGGTGAAGAGTTTGGGTCTACTACAACTAAAATTAAAGGTAAACTAAATGATCCAGAAAATAAATATAAAATAAATAGAGATATAGGTAATGATTTTGATCAAATCATGGAGCATCTTGCAGAACTAAAACCTGTAGAAGAACTTCCTGAGATGAATGTTCTTAATCAAGAACAAGTAAAAAGAGCAGTAGATATAATTCAAACAATACTTACTGACTATAGATCTCAAGGAGCTATTATAATACCACAAGTAGTTATTGCTGACGCAGAATCACTTACTGCTGGTACTATTGATTTACTAGCTATACACACAGATGGTACTTTACAAGTTATTGATTTAAAAGCAAGTAAGAATTCTATTTATACTGATAAATATGAAAGGGCATATCCAGTTGATGAAGGTAGTGTATTTTATGATCCTGCATTAGCTAAAAAAGATCAATTTACATTATCAACTAAAGCTCAACAGAACATACAAGTTAACACCTATAGAAGAATCCTTGAAAATATGGGTTATGAAGTTAGAAATACTTCAGAGACTTTACATATGTTAGTTGATGTAGAAGGTTTTGGTAAAGACCAAAAGTTTGAAGGTACTTTTAGATATGAAGGAAGGTATACTCACAATGCTATGGATCAAATTACTAAGGTTAATAAAATAGTTCCTGTTAGTGTTGATCAAAACTATGCAGAAAAAATTGCTGAACAACAACTTAAAGGAGGAGTGTCAAGTGAAATACCACTTTCTATAGAAGAACAACTACCAGAAAATGATAGTTTAGATAGCAATACATATGAGGCATTATATAGAACAATTGCTGAATACAAAACAAAACTAGTATCTAGAAGAGAAGCAGTTACTTTAATAAAAAATAAAAGAAAACAATCTAAAGATAATCAAAGAGTTCTAGAAGAAATAGACAATGCTATAACTGATATAAATGTAGGAATGTTTGAGGGGACAGCAGATGTTGTTTATGAAGAACTTCTTGAATCTTCTATTAAAGAGTTTGAAGATTTTATAGAGTATGCAGAAAATCCTAAAAATTTTAACTCTCCAGATTATATTGGTAGAATATCTAATTTTGAATCTTTTGCTATAACATATCAAGGATTAACTGATATATCTAATAAAAATAAAAAAGAAATTAATTTAAATACAAGACAACTTAAATTAAAAGATAAACTTATTGCTCTTTCAAGAACTGTACTAGGAAGTGAAAAAGGAAATGGATTAATAACAAAATCTACAGTAAACTTTGTTAGACAATACGTTGTAGATAATTCAAGTAAAGATTTTACAGAAAAAGATTTAGATAAATTAATGACAGTAGCTGATGATATCGGAGCAATTAGAGGTGCTACAGGTGATTTAGCAACAAGTAAAGACACCCTTATGATGTTAATGGATCAGCTTTTTAAAAGTAACCAATTAAAAGTACTTGATAATATTGACGTTAGAAACAATGAAATTAGAAGAATTGCTAGTAGATTAGAAGCTTTGTCACCAAGAGGTAAAGTAGATTATTCATTTATGCAAGTTCTTGATAAGGATGATAAATTTACTGGTTTGTATGTTAGACCAATAGGTTATCAGTATTATGGTCCAGCTAAAGACATGCTTAATAAAGGTAAAGATAAAGAAGGAACTCCTTTACAATATGTTGTACATGAAAATTTAGAAGATTATACTAAAGAAGAAATAGAATTTAATAAAAAATTAAAAGCTATAAGAGAAGAACAAAGAGAATTTTTTCAAGCAGAAAAAAAAGTAGGAAAAAATTATGTTGATGGAGATCTTCATAAATATACAGATGAATTTAAAGCTGAAAGAGAAAAATTTGAAGTATGGAAACCTCTAGGTAACAATGGATATTGGGAGAAAAAACGTAATGTAAATAGAACTGCATATCAAGATTATAAAAATAAATATTATAAAGAAATTGAAGTTAATTTTGCAAACTATGATAGTAATAATAATTTTGATGGTAGTGTTCAAGAATTATCAACAATGTCTGTTGTAAAATCAAAGTATTCAGAGACTAGAGAAGATGGTAGAATTAATGGAAAATCTATTTTAGATTCTAAATATTCAAAAATAATGAATCCATCTACGTCAGATTCATTAGCATTAGCTCAAAAGGAGTTTTATAAAATGTATATACAGTACTTTGAAAATGATTTATTAAATAAACTACCTTCTGGAACTAGAGATAATATGCTTGGTAAAAGTATAGTTATTAAAGATAACACAATAAAGAGTGTAAATTCAAAAGGTCCTTTAGTTACTAGTCTTTGGGCTAAAACAACAAGAGGTATGAAAAACTTTTTTCAAAAAACTTCTACTTTAACAAAAGTTCAAATAGATGAAAATGGTAATATGATAGATACATTGCCTATGTTTTATATAGGTAATGTTAGAGATGAACAAGATCTTAAAAATATTGATGAAGAAATTAATCAATTAACAATAGATTTTAATAGTAATAAAATAGATGAAGATTATTTTAAATTAAAAAAATCTGAACTTGAAGGTACTAGACAAAGACTACAAGAAAAACCATCATTAGAAGAGTTGAGCACTGACATGGCAGATAATCTTTTAAGGTTTAGTGCTATGGCAGAGAACTATGAAGTCATGGGTGAAATTGAAGATACTTTAAAAGCCATGGTTACTGTTATAGCAAATAGATCTTATAATCCATCATCAAGTGAAAAAGTAGTTTCTAGTGTAAAAGGTGTACTTACTGAAGTTGGTTTAGGTAAGAAAGAAAATTTATCTAATGCAGAAAAAAGAGCTAGAAAGTGGATGAAAATGATCTACTATCAAAATGATAAAACTACTAGAGGTTTTGCAGATAAAATATCATCTGCTTTAATTCAAGCTGGCTCATTAACTTATGTTGGATTTAATGTTTTTGGTAATATAAATAACTATGCAGTAGGTAGGATTAATAATGCTATAGAAGCATCTGGTGGAAGATACTTTGAAGGTAAAGCATATTTAAGAGCTGAGTTAGAATTTAATAAAAAAGTTCTTCCAAGTCTTATTAAAAGAGTGGGAGATGAATCATCATATACAGGTGTAACTGGAAAAGGTAAATATAAAGAATATGTACCTGGAACTAAGTATGAAGCATTAGTAGATTTGTATAGAATGATGGATCCTTACACAGATATCCGTGAACAAAATAAAGCTAAAGGTAAAGAAACTAAGATTAGAAAGGCCATGAGTTGGGCATATTTACTTCAAGATGGAGCTGAGTATAATGTTCAAAGTAAAGTAGGTATAGCAATGCTTATGAGCAAGTTAATAAGAAATGGTAAAGGTGAAGAAATTTCTTTATTTGATGCTTATCTATTTGACTCAAGAACAGGAAAACTAACTTTAAAAGAAGGGTTTGATCAATTGGTTAATAATAAACCAGGAGTTAAAGCAACAATTGATACACCAACAGTTGAATTTACAGTTGACAATAGATATAAAATTAGAAATAATATACGTGAAGTAAATAAACAAATTCATGGTAACTATGCTTCAGTAGATAGAGCAGTTATACAACAACATTGGTTAGGTAATCTTGGTATGCAATTTCATAAGTGGGTTGCTCCAGCAATTGAAGCAAGATATGGAAAAGAATATTATAATGAAAACTTAGGTTGGGTTGAAGGTAGATATAGATCTTTTTACAGTTTTATGAGTTATGCATTAAAAAATGTAAAAGACCTTGGTAAAATAACAGAGAACTATAAAGAAATGAAAGGTGAAAAAGCTTTTAATGCCATAACAGGTGCTAAAAGAACTGCTGCAGAATTAAGTTTTATGTTGATGTCATTTGCAATGGCTGCTATTCTTGATGGTTTATTTGATGATGACGATGATGATAAATCAGCATTTGCAAAAAGAATGCAAAATGCTCTTATTTTTCAAATGAATAAACAAGGTAGAGAGTTTCAAGCTTTCCTTCCTGTTTTTGGTATTAAAGAACAAGCAACGTTAGTTGGATCTCCAATAGCTGCAATAAGATCTGTTAATGAAATTACTGAAGCAATACATCAATCTATATTCCATCCTTTTGCATTGATAAGAGAAGCTTCTGATCCTAGTTATAATATGTTAAAAGATAAAAATTATTATTATCAAAGAGGTTCTAGAAAAGGACAATCTAAATTAGGTAAACAATGGGGTGATGTAGTACCATTATGGTATACATATAATAGATATATTGCATATGAAAACACTAAAGATTGGTATGTAAAATAGTAAAAGAAAAAGGGTGATAAATTAATATCACCCTTACTTTTAAATAGGAATACCGTAGTATAGTTTTTCAATCCAACACATAGCTATTTAATTTCACAAGCACCACCAGCACAAGCTAGCTCACCAGTTAAGTTTGTGTTATCATCATCTTCAACTACTTTAGATAAGTCTATGTTCATTAAGTGAACATTCATCTCTTCATACTTCTCTTTAGTTATGTCTTCAAATGGAGCTTGAGTATATGTTCCACCGTCATGAGGTAATACAGATAAACCATTGTAATGATTTCTATTTTCCCACATCCATTTACCTGCTAAATCCCAATCATCTTCTTTAAGACTAATTGTAGCTGAAACATTATGTGTGTTAGATCCTGTTCTGTGTCCAGGTAACACCCATTCTTGTGCTACTTTTTTAACTCTTTCTAATAATTGAAATGGAGACTCTGTTCTTAAAATAGATCCTTCAGGAGCTTTTTGTGGAATGCTTATAATAGCAGTATCATGAGCACGGAACGCACAATCTTCAACTAACTCAGGATGATTAGATGCTAGGTAATTATAAATTGCTTCATTCTTACCAACTCTAATACGTCTAATATAATAATCATTATGCCAAGCATGAATTCCTGAACTTGTTCCAAGTGTTAATGATGTTGTACCAGCAGGTTTTACTGTTGTTGTTCTAGCAGATTTATTTATACCAATTAATTTAGCTACTCTAGTGTTTTCTTTTTTAACAATTTCAGCAGCTAAAGTCATATCATATCCAAGAATTTTTCCTGAACCAATACCTGTCATTGATACACCAATTAATGCATCTTTTTCAGTTGTATCTTTCCATATACTTCTTAAGTAGTGGAAGTTAGTATATCCTGCTTGAAGTGTTCCTACAAATGATGCAGCCTTAACTCTTTCATTTAAATCTTCTTGTGATTCTATTGTAGATACATTTACTTCACAAAGATTACAAAACTGAAAAGGTCTTAATGCAATTTCACAACAAGGATTAGTTCCCCAATCTTTATCATTATTAAAGTAAATACCTGGTTCACCAGCTCCAGAAAGTTCAACACGTTTCCAAAGATCCATAAAAAATGAATTAGTGATTTTATGTCTCATCAGAACAGCAGAGTTATTAGCTCTACCTCTTTGTGGATTTAACTCCCACCATGAACCTGACTTACATGAGATCATCTCATTATCATCTGCACTAAATAAACTAATAAGAGCTGCACGTCTAATACCACCTGCTAATACTGCATCAGCAATATAACAAACAATGTCATGCACTTCTAGTGTAGATAGTTTAGTTCCATCTTCTTTTGTTTCTAATAATCCTTCAATTTTTAATAGACATTCTTTAAGTGGTTGAGGCCCTGGAGCTTTACCACCAGATGTAATTAATCTAGCACCTTTAGCTCTAATATCAGAAAAATCAAAAATTACTTTTGAAGATCTACCATTAAGATAAGATTTCATTAACACTTTAATTGAGTCAGCCCATCCTTCTATTGAATCACTTATTAGGTATCTTTTTGTTCTTTTGGTGTAAGGTTTATTTATAGGAGGTAAAAGATTAACGTGATGTTTTTGAACAGAATATCCAACACCAGTTCCACCAAGTAATAAAAACATACATTCACTAAAAGAAGCTAAAGAATTAATAGGCATATAAGCACAATTATATATTCTGTTAGGACTAATTTCAATTGGCTTACCACCAAATTGCATTGACCTCATTGATGGTAAAATCTTTTTGTCATAAACAAATTTATATACATCTTCTATCTCTTCTTTTAAAGCAGGATATGATTTTAAATGCATCTCTTTGTTTCTTGTGACTAGTTCATCCCAAGTTTCTCTTCTTTTAAGTTCAGGTATGTATCTTGCATACTTCATGTGGACAGTAATGTCACTAAGTATTCTGTTATTTAACTGCATAAGTTAATAATTTAAAAATGATTAATAAAAATTGTGTTAATACCCTGTAACGGGGGGAGTAATAATATACTGAATTTCTTTATTATATAGAAACTTTAGTGTATGAAATTGTAAAAAAAATAAAACCTAATTCTATCTTGAATGCAGGTAGCCATTCTTCTTGATCTTCTAACCTTGTTTCAAATTGAGATATACATAATCCAACTAAACATGATTGAGATAAAAACTCAAAATAAAAGTGATGTCTTTTCATAGGATATATTTTAATTTTATTATAATTTTTTGTATATTATAAGTGTACACATATAAACAAAAGTACATTTTTAATTTATATATGTTAAATATTATAAAATAATTATGAAAAAAGGAAGCTCATCAAGACTTATTGACGCAATGAAAAGCATTAATAATAATAGAACACCAATAACTTCTTTGTCTAATGCTAAACATACACATACTAAATATAAGTATGGTGGTAAAAAAGTTCCTGGAATGTATGCTCAAAATGGTATGGAGATGTCTAGTTCTCAAGAAAGACCAATGATAAATCCTAATCAACAATCTAGAGTTAGGATGAATCCTGAAGAAATTAGAATGATGCAAATGCAAGCACAAGAAATGCAAAAAGAGAAGCAGATGCAAGAAATGATGATGCAAATGAAAATGCAAAATGATTCTTTAATGCAACAAAATGAATTGCTTAAAACACAAATTCAAAAAACTGATCTTATAAATAGTGCAAGAACTACTAGAGTTAATCCAGGAGCTAATACGAGTCCTAAAAAAAGAGGTGGTAGTAATAAAAAAATTTCAAAGTTTATAGGTGGTAATAATGGGCATGTAATGAAAAATGGAGGATCTTTAAAAAACGGTAGATACTCTAAAAAAAGATAAATGATGGCTAAAAGCTTAGATGAAAATACAGGTTTTAATATAAGCATTAAAACATTAGGCGGTATTGCAGTAGGCCTAGGAACTGTTATAAGTATGTGGTTTGTTTTACAAGCAGATATTGCTGAAGCAAGAGATTTACCTATTCCACCTAAACCAGATGTAACTAGAATGGAGTTTGATATGAAAGATCAAATGATACGTAACACTATAATTAATACAGAAGATAAAGTGGATAAATTAGAAGAACGTATGATAAGAATGGAAGATAAAATTGACAAATTAAAATAAATAATAATAAATAAAAAATAAAAAAATGGCAACAGTAAATGCAACATTAACAATGACTTCTAGTGATCTTACAACAGATGCTATATCATTATCAGTTTTAAATACTTTATCATCAGCTGTGCAGGGTGGTGTATCTAGAGTAAAATTAGCAACAACAGCAATTGCAGGTGCAACAGTACTTGCACCAGCAGCAAAATTTACAGAAGGAGCAAGAATATGGCTTTATAACCCTTCTACAACTACAGATGGAACAGAAAGAATCTATGTTTCATTAGATGAAGCAACTAGCACTGTTGTACTAAAAGGAGGAGATTGGGCAGTAATTCCGTGGAGTGGATCAACAAGAACTACAGATAAAAATCTTGAAGCTTATGGTCAAACAGCAGATGCAATTTTAGAATTTGGAGTATTTCAATAAAAATAAATAAATAAGTAAATAAATAAGTTATGGCAACTATAAATTTAACGTCTACTATTAATTCTACAGGACTTACTAGTGATTCAATATCAATTAATATTTTAAAATCAGCAACTGTAACTACAGGTGGTATTGCTAGAAAAAGTACTACAGCAGTAGTAGGTAGTAAAGAAATTTTATTAGCAGGAGCAGATTACCCTAATCCTACAGCAACAACTAGTGTATATGCATATATTAAAAATGCAGGTACTATTACACTTAGACTTTCTGTATTAAACAATACAGCTTCTAATGCTGAGGATGAGATATCTCTTGCAGCAGGTGCATGGACATTATTTCCATGGGATTCAGTTGCAAACATTACAGTATACCAAGTTTCAGCAGGTACTACTTTAATTGAGCATGGAGTATTTGCATAATGAAAGATCCTGTATGGAAAATATTTGGAACATATTTATGTGTTCTATTTTTTCTTTTATTATGTGGTAGTTCTTATGCACAAGTAAAAGTAATTCAATTTAATGCAGGTTGGAATAAGGCAAATAATGTTTCTTGGTGTAGTTCAAAAAACTTAAATGATTGTCAAGTATATTATATTGATATAGCAAAGTATCCTGAAAAACAAAAAAAATATAAAGTAGTTGTAGTACCAACTATTATTGTTTTTAAAGACGGAGATGAAACAGAAAGATACCAAGCTGATTTAAGTTTTAAAATAACCACTAATAGAAAAGAAATACAAAATATTATTGATGAACTATTAATGGAAGATTTTTAACATGAAAGTATTATTATTATTACTAACATTAATACCTACATTTTTATTATCACAAGATAGTTGGGTTAACTTTAAAGTACAGTATGACTACTGGTCACCAGGTGAATCTGAATTTACATTTGTATCAAATTCATATGGTGATACACTACTTTATCATGAACCAGTAGCACCTTATGAATTACTAGATACTTTAATCTATTGCAACTCTAGTGATTATCTAGTAACCTTATATGATTCATTTGGAGATGGGTGGCAATCATTATCAAGTGGACAACCAGATCCAGTGTATTTTAAGATAATGAATGATTGTCAAGGATTAATATTAAATTTTGATCCACTAACAACACAATTTTCAGTATTAGATACATTAGTTAGTATTAATCCATGTGCTCCTCCTGTAATAGGATGTATGGATCCTGCAGCTAGTAATTTTAATCCTTTAGCTACAATCAGTGATCAAGCATCTTGTATTTATCCTCCGTGTGAAGGTATTGCTACATATAACTCTTATGATTTATGTATTAATAATGGTCAATACTCACAAATAATTTGGGAGTGGACATATATAGGTGACAATCCTACTTGTGATGTAGCTAATATTGTACTATGGAATGAAAACGGATTAGGACCTTTTAATTTTGCTCCTGCACCAACACCTAATTTTGGTTTTATAGCAGGCAATGGTCAAATGCCTCCTAACTGGTCAGTAGAACATTACATTCAATTAGAATTTATAGACGGTACTTTTTCTGATACTCTTGCTCATACTCCTACAGTATGTGTACCAGGATGTACAGACCCTAATTCTTTAGCTTATAATCCTTGGGCTAACTTTGATAATGGTTCTTGTGGTTCTACAGGAGCTGCTTGTGATCCTGAAGATAGAGAAATAATAGTATCAATAACATTAGATAATTGGCCTCAAGAAACTTCTTGGAAGGTTGTATCTTTATCAGATGGAGCTATTGTAGAAGAAATAATTCAAGGTGATTACGGTTATTCAGATGTAGGAAATACATATAACTATACATTATGTGTAGATACTTTAGGTTTTGAATTTATAATATATGATACTTATGGTGATGGACTAGTAGGTAGCAGTCAACCTGGAAATGTTGTTATAACAGATTGTGATGGAGATACTTTATGGACATTAATAGATGTTGCACCAAATCTTGACTTTGATTATGTAGCTTACTCAGGAGCAACTTACGGAACTGCTTGTAGTAATAGTTCTGTTGTTTTAGGATGTATGGACCCAAACTTCCAAGAATTTGATCCAACTGCAACTTTAGATGATGGTACTTGTTTAACACCTCACATATATGGATGTATAGACACAAATGCTTATAACTTTAATTCTAATGCTACAATGATGGAAATATATCCTACTTGTGATTATGAATTATGGATAGGGGATGCAGCAGCAGATGGATGGGGTAATTCTTACATAGGAGTTGCTCAAGGAGGTGTTTCATTAGGAACATTTACAATGGGACCTCAAGCAGGTTATAGTCAAACATTCCCTTTAACATTACAAACAGATTTACCTATAGAAGTATATTACTTTGAAAATGGTACATTACAACAACCATCACAAGAAGTAGAATTCCAAACTTGGCAAAACTCTTTTAAACTAACTAATGCAGATGGAGTAGTATTAATGCATGAAGGTTCCAATCCTTTTGCTAATAATGGTCAAGGTGCTTTACAACCATTTAAAAGTCCATTCTATGAAAAATATGATGATTTACCATTTTGTGGAGATTTATGTATAGCAAAAGTATTTGGATGTATGGATTCAACATCATTTAATTATAATTCATTAGCTAATACAGATGACGGAAGTTGTATTGCAATAAT
>TARA_R110002167_G_scaffold16272_1_pt1 | contig 22406 bp, 26 predicted proteins | sample TARA_R110002167 | Tara Oceans TARA_R110002167 (sample SAMEA4398238) | marine metagenome | biome: Polar Biome; feature: [MES] marine water layer (ENVO:01000295) within the mesopelagic zone...; material: water (ENVO:00002006), including particulate matter (ENVO:01000060) such as......
TCTAAGGCTACAATGTATTTTTCTGGGTCACTACCCAATAAAAATTGTTCTATCTCTTCAGGAGTAGCTTTTTCAATCATATTATCTTTATTTAATTCTTGCATATAGTTACATACAAATATAGACAAATAAATCTAATTAATCAATAAATTAACAAGGGGGTGTACAAGGTTGTCCTACAAAAGAGTCTGTGATATTAATAAATAAATCTTCACGAATAGGAACAATTAATTCTGAACAATTCTGTTCGTGAAAATATATGATAAATTGTCCTTCAAATCTACCTACTTTATTAACATCTCTAGATTTCCATTTATAGTAGATGTAATATTCGGTAGGTGCATTGACAGAGGTCTTTGTTTTTGCGACTATATTAGATTTAGCGTTTAATATTTTAGGTATTCCGGTTTTTACATCTTTCATAGAAAAATATATACTGGAATTAGCTAGTTTATCGTGAAAACTATTAAAGTCGTTTCTCCCATCTTGTACGACTTGCATTTTAAGTATTGGTTCTAGTGAGTTTTTTCTAATAAAAAATTCCATTATTCTTTCTTTTAATATAAATATCTAATTATGGTTTAAAATGAACCATTGGGGCAAGCACCACAAAAAGGGAACATTGATAGTGTGTTATTACCCGTACTATCTACAGCGTTTGGTGCCCAAAATGTACCACTAGCAAGTGATTGTATGCCAACATATTCATAACAAGAAAGTAATATAACACCACTAGTTTGGACTACACTTCTTTGTACAACAAATCCTGGAGATGGTGAACCTATAATGTTATAGTAATATGCTGATGCCGCCTCAATATCTAATATTGTGGTAGAACCACCACTATCTCCTATAAATGTTACTGGATACCCAGAAGCTATATATGCTGGTACCGATGTTTGTCCTGGACATGCGTTCCACACATGTATGTTTAACATTGTTGGTGAACCACCTCCACTTGTCCCACCACCTGTTCCAGTACCTGGTTCTGTAACACTTCCTTGTGACCCCGGTAAGTTACAATCAATACACCCATTATTACAATCCTTACATTCTTCACAATCTATTAAACCATACCTACTTCTGTTAAGGGTAAAATTGTGGTATATTTCATCAGGTGTTAACGGTTTTATATAGTACATCATCTGTGAGATACCACCTACAAACGAACCAGCAAAATTATCACTTAATAATTGTCTATCTGGTGTTAAATCTAAAGGTGTGAAAGTTGTACTATTCTTTATTTCACATTGGTCATCGGTTAATGGTAAATTTTGTTGTATTAAACTTTCTCTAAGACCGAAAGTACCACCACCCCAAGACATATTATAAGCAACACCTACTTGGGTTTGTTTATTTGTATTTAACTGTCTAGGTATTATTTCTTCGTAGTTTTCAACTTTATGAACTCTACGACCGTTAATATAAAAAGATAAAGTACCTAGTCTGTACTCCCTTTCAACAAACCACTTCTGTACCTCAGCCTCATGACAATTAAAATTAAAATAAGCGTCTTCTATAAATCTTGGGTATTGGTCCTTACATGGTTTTGTTTCTGTTGTTCCTGGTTTTGGGTGGCACCCGTATGGGCTAGTTTGATTTTTATGTGTGCCGTAACGTTCAAATTTATCTAACCTAACCTTAACCAAATCATTAATACCACCATTATTAAATATTTCACAATCTTCTAGGTATAGATTTCTGTCGAATACTACATCTACTTGAATCCAGGTTTCGTTACAATTACCACTATTAATTATAAAATCACAAATAGGGTCGGAATAACTTTCTTCTATTGTATAGTCACATTCAAAAGTACTACCAGTATTGCATGTTTCACCAGTAGTCACACATTCACCACTATATCTAAGTACTCGATACCCTATCCTCATATCATCAGTTAACCTAACACCAAAAGCATTACTATATACATCATATTTTGGATTAGGTGATTTATTTTGATTTGTTAATTTTACTGCTTTTTCTACTGTGTTACAACACCCGGTTATGCCAGACATTGTAGCCCAACCACCACTTAATGTTGTGCATGCTGACAAGTAATCTAATTGTGTGTCAGCAGATTGGCCACCTCTATTCTGATATTTATCCTCAGCTCTTAATCCTTTATAAAAAAAGAATCCTCCGTTATTGGTATCCATAGTTGCGTATCCAAACTGACTAGCTCTACTGTAGTTTAATAAATGAAATGGCATATTATTTGAAGCTAGTAAACTACAAAGGGTTGTGGCACTACCAAAGTTATATGTTGTTGCGGTACTTTTATATTGATATAGATTCCACCCACTACTATTATAACAGTTTCCATCACTACCACATATAATTTCTTGGTCACCAACAGGAGTTAAACAACAAGGAGAAGCAAAACCTTTACAAGCACTAGTAGTAATGGTTGTTAATTTTAAATAAGTTTCAAAAGACCACCCTTTATTTGGTCTTGTTGGTAAAACTTCGTATGGGTAACCATATAATTTATAAAAACCTTGATAAAAACCACCTTTAAGTTCTTGGTAATACCCGGATGAATCTGACGAATTTAAGATACTAGTATCCGTGTAGTAACTATTAGGGTTTGGTGATTGTGGGTTACGAAAACTTTTAACTTGACTCATCTTAAACCTTTTATCGTAAGAAAATCTATCGAATGTTAGATTACCAAATGGAGGACCTGTTGGTAGTGTGTCAAATAACGTTAGGTCGGCTCCACCCTTAAGTTCTTGTGGGTTAATTAACCCATTATCCAAACCAGTATAGATTATATCATTTACACTAAATGGACTTTGTCCTCCTTGTGGGTATCCACCACTATAGGGGCAGTCACACATAGATTTTGCTTGTGACCAATTATTTTTACTTAGTATCACAAAAGGTCTATAGCTATCATTACTAAAATAATTTAATACGGTGGTAGCTGTAGGGGGTATATATTGAAACGGACAACTTGTTGTTGGTTGTGTACTACAATTACTATCATTTAAATCAATCCATACCGGAAGTGTATCACCATCGTTATACCCAGTAATACCAGTAGACCAAACCACATTGGTGTTAAAGTCTTTTTCGTCGGAAGCTAAAAACAGGTCATAATACTCACTATAATTCAGCTTACTATCCAACTTATTAAAATAAAAGTTATTTAAATTTTGTGTTCCCATGTATTAATAAATACTATTTGATTGGTTTAGATATTTATATATAAAAGTAAAATGAAAAGAACTGAAGCAATTACTCATGTTATTGGGGAACTTAGGGTGTTAAAGGATAAATTAAGTGAAGGAAAAAGTGTCACGTCTTTGGAATTTTTAACATTATCGGAGATTTTTAAGTTTAATATAGAACCTAAATCTGAAAGGTTTACAGCTATTTGTTTAGATGAGGCCGCAAAAATAAATAGTGATAAAGAACATTTAAAACTAATACAAGATATTTTAGATGATGAATTAGAACCTATTGATGATACTGATGTCGAAGAAGTTAATGAACTTATAGATTTTGACGGTTCTATGGTTAGTAGTAAGATACCTCCAGGTACAGATGGTAATAAGACTATAGGAGCAAGAAAAACTACTGATGACAAAGTTAAAGCGACTAGTCAAGCTGGTGTGTGGACTGGTGGGGGTCATTACTTTAAAAGATATTATGGTGAGTCTGTGGAAGAAATTGGTGAACATGATATGAGTGAGGTTTTAGGTTTTGAAGATACGGAATTTAAAAACGCTGAAGAAACCATAAAGTATTTTGAGACAGAACATGATATGGATGAAATTGAAGCTGCCGAAAGAGCGGAGTCTATGGGTAAGACAAAAAATTTAGACGATAACGGGCAACAGAGGTTAACCGAAAAAGAAAAATTAAAAAAAGTGTCGGAGGAAAAAGCTAGGAATATGATAGAGGTCATTCTTTCTAATAGAGATGAAGATATGGACATTAAAAGTAGTAAAAGCACCCTATTAGATACAAAAATAAAACAGTTATTACGACTAGCCGATACAGAAGGGCTTTCTATCGACCAATTAATTAGTAAAATAAAATCGTAATGAATAATGATTTAAAAAATGATATTTATATAATACCAGATTCTTTGTTAGGTGTGTTAAAGGATAATCTTAGTGGGTTAAGTTCTAATGATAAAGGTTATAACCGTTGTAATAATATTGTTAGTGACGGAAAATTAACGTATCCACAAGCTAAAAAGTTTAAACACGAATTAGAAAACGACTTAGAAGATAGGGATTATGATGTGGTTGGTGGTGACGATATGTTGGATTTTATAAATAGGTCTTTATCTGGTAGACGTAACAGTGTTCATGGTTCTAAAAAAATTAGACAGAATTCCGGTGAAGAAAATGTTTTTAAAAAAACACACACAAAAGACACCACTAAAAACCCAACTAAAGTAAGGCAAGTTAAAGTAGCAAAAAATAGTGACGATATATTTAATAACAGAGCTGTTTACGAAGAAATAAACAGAATAAATAAACTTATAAAATAAAATAATTATGGCAGATTTTAATCAAAAACAACCCGGTGAAAAATTAACACAGGAATCAACAAAGTTTAGAGAACAAATGATGGTAAAAAATACTTACCAGATAAGTGACACCGAAGGGTATAGTCCTAACCACCCTAATGCATTATCTGATGGTGATGATAAAGGTAAAGGAAATGCTATTTACTTAGGTGTTTATGGTGAGGATATAGGTACTCGTACTGATATTATGGGTAACGGTGAAGTGAATACTGGTAGAATCAACAATATAAAAACCAATCTATACAGTAGACAAAACGAATATAGTGCTGGTAATATAGATTCTGGTACTGGTTACGCTCCACAACAATAGATAAATGAAATTACTAGGTTCATTAATAGAGTTATTAACTGAAAATGTTTCTAATAGTGTTATAAAAGACGCTATCACTAATAAGCATGCCTGTGATTTACGGTATATTGATGATGAAAAATTACCTAATGGTGGTAACGTTCGTGTAATAGAACCTGTAGCCTATGGATATTCTAAAAAAGGTAATCCAGTAATTAGAGCCTATCAAACATCAGGGCCCTCTTTAAAAGTTAATGAAAAAGGTGTACCTTTACCTGACTGGAGATTATTTAGGGTCGATAGGGTAAAAAGCATGAAACCAAAAAAAGGTGATGATAGTTTATTCTTGACTTTTTCCGAACCTCCATTATATAATCCTGTAGGGGACAACTCTATGGACAGAATGATGTACAACTCAAAATTTTAAACTTATGGACATGACAACACTTCAACAATCTTTAGTAAATGCTAAAATGGTAATGAATAAAGTAGATGGTGGTAATTTCACTAAAAGTGAAATGCCGATGACGGGTAACCAACCTAATATTAATATGGAAAGTATCCAACAACACCTACCACCAGAATCTTCAACACCCTTATCTAGTATGCCCTCAGCAGCAGTATCATCACCTCAACCAACTTTAACACCTAAAGCCAACATAACAGAAAATCAGATAAAAAATTCTAAATTACCTGATGTTATTAAAGCAGCGATGATAAATAACCCAATACCAGATATACCATTTAATGGTGGTGGTGCCGGACTTACCCCAGAATTCCTAAGTGGTGTAAAAGACCAAATGAGTAAACAAGGAATGCCAACAAGTAAATCTTCACCACAACGACAAATGCAAGAAGAAATACAAGAACAAGTAAACGTAACAAATAGTAGAACAAAAAAACTATCGTCTAAAAATTTAAAAAGTATTATAAAAGAATCTGTGAAAGAATTACTAGAAGAAGTCGTAACTACTAGGATTAATGAAAGTATTGGTTTAAGAAAAGATATGGGTGAAAACTTTCAGTTCCGAGTTGGTGATAAAGTATTTTATGGTAAGATAACTTCCACAAAAACTATAAAATAATCTCCCAAACCCCTTTGACAAATCCAATTTTTCCTGTTATAATTAAAGCATGGAAAAAACAAAATATAAAATTTGCGTATTACCCTCTGATAGAACTGGGGTTTCTAAGTTTAGGTCTGTTGACCCACATACTTACTTACAAGATATGTACCCAGACGAGTTTTGGGTAGATATAGTTTATGACCCCCCTTATTATGATGATGATTTTTGGAAAGGTTATGATTTAATTCATTACCATAGAAGTATAGGCCCTGATTATGAGGCTTCAGCTGCTTTAGCTAAAAGACTTACAAACTGGGGAATACCACATATCTGTGATATTGATGATTATTGGTTACCTACAACTGACCACCCGGCTCATATGATTGTTAAAAATAACAAAATCGATGAGAAGATAAAAACTAACCTTACATTAGCTAGATATGTAACTACTACAACTACGGTTTTTGCTGAAGAAATTTCTAAGTTAAACAAAAATGTCTTTATATACCCCAACGCTATAGACCACGAAGAAAAACAATACATACCAAAACCAACTAAAAGTGATAAGCTTAGAATTGGTTGGTTGGGTGGTTCTTCCCATATAAAAGATTTGGAAATTTTAAGTGGTGTTGCTGGTAGATTGTATAATGATAGAAAAGATAAATTTCAGGTGGTTTTGTGTGGTTATGATTTACGAGGTACTATGACTGTTATGGACGAAAAGACAGGTAAACAAACACAAAGACCTATACAACCACATGAATCTGTTTGGTATAAGTACGAACAAATCATGACTGATGAATATAGAATTGTTTCTAACCCAAAGTACAAAGAAGAACTTCTATCTTTTAAGAAAAAACAAATTAGTGGTGATATCGACTCTAACTACAGAAGAGTATGGACAAAACCAATAACCACTTACGCTTCAAACTATAATAATTTTGATGTTAGTTTGGCTCCAATTAAAGAGCATATTTTTAATAAGGTAAAATCACAACTTAAAGTTATTGAGGCTGGGTTCCATAAGAAAGCTTTAGTTTTACAAGATTACGGCCCTTATTCAATTGACTGTGTAAACGCTCTAGATTACGGTGGTGGGTTTAACGATAAAGGTAACGCTCTTATGGTACCAAAAAGTAAAAACCATAAATTGTGGTACCAACACATTAAAAAATTAATAGATAATCCCTCTTTTGCTGAGGACTTGGGTGAACGACTTTATGAAACAGTCTATCCTCGTTATACTTTAAAAACTGTTACCACAGAAAGAGCACAGTGGTATAGAGAACTTATAACTAAATCTTAAAATAAAAATAAATTAATAAAAATAAAAAATATGTACTATCAAGCAATAATCGCATTTGAAACCGGAATTGTAGACAATGAAGGAAATGCAAAAGTAAAAAAATTTAAATATATTGTAGAAGCTGAATCTCTTTTTGAGGTTAATTCTAGGTTGGCTACTTACTTATCGGAGGATACTAGAGATTCTGAAGTAGTTTCTATAGTTAAAGCTCCTTATGAAGACATTCTACATCCAGAGCTAACACCTCAATATTATAAATAAAATGAGTGGGGAATTAAGTAATACTTGGAAAAAAATTAAAAGTTTGTCCGGAGAAGAAAAAAGTACTATGGATGATGATAAATTATTATCTCATCTTGGTGTTGACTCTAAAATGTTACAGGAATTAGAGTCTGAGACGGTTAGGTCCGCCGCGGAAAGTATAAAGCCTGTAATCAAATACCAAAATAATTCCACTAACAAAGACTTATCCTACAAATATATAGACGATAGTGGTATGGATTTAAGAGCTAACTTAAAAGAAACTATTGTGGTTAAGTCTTTTGAAAGAGCGTTGGTCCCAACAGGTATCCATTTTGAACTACCTGAAAGTTTTGAGATTCAGGTCAGACCTAGAAGTGGACTGGCTATAAAAAATGGTATAACAGTATTAAACACACCTGGAACTGTAGATAGGGGGTATAATGGAGAGATAAAAATTATACTAATGAATTTAAGTAAAGATGATTTTATAGTGAATCATGGTGATAGAATAGCACAAGCTGTTGTCTCCCCTGTAATTTCAGGTAGATGGTGTAATCTAACAAAAGTAAATAATTTAACACAGACTCAAAGAGGTGACGGAGGTTTTGGGTCTACAGGAATAGAATAAAATGAGTTTATCAGTAGTCTTTAGTACAAAAAAAATAAATGATGATTTTGTTAATTTAATAAAATCAACATCTGGTGTGCATAATATAGAAATATTACCGTATGAAAATCCTGGTAAGTACTCCTTAAACGAAGTATATAATATGGGGTTAGAAAAATCCTCAAACGACATTGTTATATTTTGTCATGACGACATAAAATTTGACACAAAGAACTGGGGTAGAAAGATGTTAAAAAACTTCTCTAAATATCCAGATTTTGGTATTATAGGTGTAGCCGGTACAAGGTACCTGTCGACAACCGGTAGGTGGTGGGAAGATTTTTCTAAAATGCATGGAGCTGTATATCACGAAAAAGATGGTAATAAATGGTTAACTAGATACTCTAAAGATATTGGAACTAAGTTAACTTCGGTGGTTCTTGTAGATGGTTTATTTTTTGGTATTTCTAAGAAAAATTTAGTCAGTTCGTTTGATGAGTCTATTAAGGGTTTTCATTTTTATGATGTGGAATTTTGTTTTTCTAATTATTTAAAAAGTGTTAGGATTGGGGTTTGTACCAATGTTAGGTTAACACACCTATCAATAGGCCAAACCAACGAAGAGTGGGAAAAAAATAGAGAGTTTTTCGCTGAAAAATATAAAAATGACTTACCAATTAAAATACATAGAGAATTTTATGATGGTGAAAAATTTGATATTTTAGTTACTACTGAAAAATTATCAGATACTATAGTAGAGTTGGTGTTACAGATTAAGAAATTTGGTCACACGGTAACTGTATGTTGTGACCACAAAGATGTGGATAAAAAACTACTTGTCAGAAAAGGGGTTGATGTTTTTCCTTTGAGTTCTCCTCCTGGATTTAAAATGGGTGATGGGGAATGGGCTATTTCTAGCCCTACCGGACCTAAACAAACTGAAAAAGGTAAATTATATAAAATGAAGGAAGTTAAGTTTGATTTAATTCACACCACAGATAACAGATTAATGGAGTATACGAAAAATTTTTTTCCAGGCACACCACAATTTAATAGTGATGACGAGGGTGGGTTAAAGGGTGATATAATAGAAAAATATAAAAAAACATTAAAATGGTAAAAATTGTTTCTGGTTGGAGTAATCGTGGTGGTTCAACTTTCGCATTTATAAATCTTACTAACGCACTAAATAAAGCTGGGTACGATACCACTTTTTACGGACCTCACGAATGGCATTTAGATAAATGTAAATCTGGTAGGATGAATGAAATAAATATAAGTAAAGAAGATAAAATGATTTTTCATTTTATACCTTTAAATTCTAGACCAGACGCTGATAAAGTTTTATTGTTTTGTCACGAAAAAAATGTTTTTGAGATGGGTGATATACCACAATACTGGGATTTGGCTGTCTTTTTAAATAAAAAACAAAGAGAGTACCATAAAAGATATAGAGGTAGGTATGAGATTATTCCTAACTTAAAAGAGGTGTTGGGAAATAAAACTAAGTTACCGGAATCCAAAGGTGTGGTTGGGATTATCGGGTCTATAGATGTAAACAAACAAACACATGTCTCCATAAATAAAGCATTAGAGGATGGATTTAAAAAAATTATGCTTTTTGGTAATGTTACCGACCCCAATTACTATAATAATTTTGTAAAACCGTTAATTGGTGAAAATGTTATCGAGAGAGGTTTTATTGGTGATAAACAAAAAATATATGATGAAGTAGAAGCCGTATACCTATCTTCACATAGTGAAGTAGCCTCCCTAGTTAAGGATGAGTGTGAGACTACCGGTACAAAATTTTATGGTAGTGAAGCTACCGAACATGACATTATAAACCTATCCAATGACGAAATTATAAAAGAATGGGTTAAAATTCTAGATTTATGATTGTAGGTGATGGTCTTATTGCTAAATCATTTTTAAAAAAATACGATAAAGACAATAATATCATTATTTTTGCATCTGGTGTTTCTAACTCTGAAGAAACTAACACAGACAACTTTAAAAGAGAAAAAGACCTACTAACATCTTTTTTAAAAACCTACCCAAAAATAAAGTTTATATATATTAGTACTATTCTTATAGGTTATAAAGATAACCCATACTATAACCATAAAGAAGAGATGGAAAAACTAATATCTAAACATTCAAAAGACTATATTATATTTAGAGTACCACAACTAATAGGTAATTCTGGCAATAGTAATAACCTTGTTAACTATCTAGTTGGTAGAATAAAAACTGGTAAGTCTTTCGAAGTTTATGGGGGCATTAAAAGAGCTATATTAGATGTGGAGGATTTAGTTAATTTAGTAGGTTACTGTAAAGACATTATTACTTGTGAAATAGTTAATGTCGGTGGGGTAGAACCAATTTCAGTTATTGACTTATCGAAAATAATTCAATACTTTTTTAGTGTCGATATGGAAAATTTAAAAATAAATAATGTGGGTATTAAAGAAGATGATAGTTGGACTTCGTTGTCCAGTCCCATCTTTAAAGAATACTTAACTAAATTTAAAATCCAATCGGAAGGTTACACAGAAAAAATAATAAGAAAATATATAAAACAATAAATTATGATAGTATTAACTGGTTTTTATAACGCTGAAAATTATATAGAGCGTTGTCTTACAACTATTAAAACACAAGACTATAAAGATTTTACTTGTTATATAACACACGACCAATCTACTGACAATTCAGTAAATTTAGTTAAAGAATTTATTAAAGACGATGATAGATTTATTTTAGTGGAAGGTAACGATAAAAAGTTATACCAAGCTGGAAACTTTGATACGGTTATACGTAATAACCCAAATATAAAAGATTCTGACATTTTGGTAGAGGTGGATGGTGACGATTATTTACCAGACAGAAAAGTTCTTAGCAGAATCAATAAGGTTTACCAAGATGAAAATGTTTGGATTGCTAATGGTAGTTTTCGTTATTCGAATGGTCAACCAGGTTTTTCTCAGAAACAGAGTGGTTTTGATAACTTAAGAAATTCTAGGTTTACAGCTTCTCACATTAGGACATGGAGAGCCTTTTTATGGAGAAGTATAAAAGAAGAAGATTTAAAAGATGAAAATGGTGACTACTGGCAGTGGAGTGGTGACCTATGTTTTATGTACCCAATGTTAGAAATGTCGGGTGAAGAACACTATAGATTTATGGGTGACGTAAATTACGTATATAATGAAACCAACCCAATAAACGAACATAAACTAGACATGACGATGGTCAATGACCACGCATTTAAAATAAGAAACAAAAAATCATATAAAAAATTAAAAAAATGAAAGAAATAGATAATATACTCCCAACCTTGTTAGCTTACTTAAAAGATAACAAACCTAAATACCTTTACAACCAATCATTTGTACCAGGAAAAAGTCAAGTGTTGTATTCTGGGCCTTATTGGGACGAAGAAGAAATTATGGCGGCTATAAAAACTTTTATAGAAGGTAAGTGGGTTGTTGCTGGTGAAAACGTAAATAAGTTTGAACGTGCCTTTGGTAAGTTATTTGGAGCTAAGTTTGTTCAGATGGTTAATTCTGGTAGCTCAGCTAATCTAGTTTTAATATCCGCTCTTAAAAAATATTATGGGTGGGAAGATGATGATGAAGTTATTGTTTCTCCAGTGGGATTTCCCACTACAATATCAGTACTAGTACAAAATAGTTTAAAACCGGTATTTGTGGATATTGAGTACGATACATTAAACTTTGACATCACTAGAATTGAGGAAAAAATAACTTCTAAGACTAGAGCTATCTTTGTTTCGCCTGTATTAGGTAATGTACCTGATATGGATTTTTTAAGTGACTTATGTAAAAAACATGATATAAGATTAATTGGTGATAGTTGTGATAGTATAGGGTCAAAATGGGACGGTAAACATTTAAGTGAGTATTACGAAGCTTGGACATCTTCCTTTTATCCAGCTCATCACATATCTACTGGTGAGGGTGGTGCTGTTTGTACTAATATAGCACCGTTAAAAAGATTATTTACTAGTTTTGCTTGGTGGGGTAGAGATTGTTATTGTGTTGGTTCTGCCAACCTACTATCTTGTGGTACTTGTGGTAAAAGATTTGATAAATGGTTAGACTCATATGATGGTATAATTGACCATAAATATGTTTTCACCAATATGGGTTATAATTTAAAACCTATGGACCTACAGGGTTCTATAGGACTGGTCCAATTAAAAAAATTCGAAGAAATAGATACTAACAGAAAACACAGTAAAAACACTATAGAGTCTATTTTCTTAAAATATGTAGACGGTATTAGAGGTGTGTCTATGTTACCTAAAGCTGACACCTGTTGGTTTGGGACACCTTTTATTTGTGAGGATAAACCATTAAAAGATAAGTTAGTTTCTTTTTTAGAAGAAAATAAAATACAAACCAGAAATTATTTTGCTGGTAATATATTAATGCATCCAGGATATAAACACTTAGATGATTTGAATGACTACCCAAATGCAAACCAAGTTTTGGATAAGGTATTTTTTGTTGGGGCAGCACCTCATTACAGAGATGAAGTATTTGACTACATAGAAAGTATATTTAAGGATAAATGGCAAAATTAAAAGTTTTAATATTAGGTGATGGGTTATTGGGTTCTGAAATACTGAAGCAAACAGAATGGGCTTGTATTTCTAGAAAGCGTCATGGTTTTGATATAACCGATAATAGTACTTATCACTTAATGACTAAAGTAGAATTTGGGTCAATCCAATACTGTCCATATGACGTAATATTAAATTGTATTGCTAACACAGACACATACAGTGATAATAAGGACGCTCATTGGGATACAAATTATAAAGGTGTTTCTCATTTAATTGATTTTTGTAATAACTGGAAAGTTAAACTAGTCCATATATCTACAGATTATGTATACTCTAACTCAGATACTGAAGCAACAGAAGATACCGTTCCAGTACATTGTAATAACTGGTATGGTTATACAAAACTTTTAGGGGACGGACTAGTCCAGTTAAACTCTAAAAACTACCTTTTATGTAGGTGTACACATAAACCTAAACCATTCCCATATGATGGGGCTTGGATTGACCAGGTTGGTAATTTCGACTATGTATCAAACATCGCAAAATTAATAATATCTATGATAGTAGATGATTTGTGTGGTTTATATAATGTTGGTACCGAAACAAAAACAATATATGAGTTGGCGTCAGAAACTAGAAAAGTTAAAAAAATTTACTCACCTAACCACGTACCAAAAAACCTATCTATGAACCTTACGAAACTAGATAAAAACCTAAATAAACCATTTTTTTCCATAGCGATACCAACCTACGGATATAATGGTAGGGGTGCAGAATTTTTAGATTTTAGTCTAGAAATTATAAGTAGACAAACATTTACTAGCTTTGAGGTTGTATTATCTGACCATAGTGATGATGATACAATTAAAGAGGTTTATAATAAGTGGTCTGATAAAATGAATATTAAATACTTTAGAAATTCTAATGGTAGGGGTGTCATATCACCAAATATAAATAATGCTATGAAACTATGTTCTGGAAAATGGATTAAAGTATTGTTCCAAGACGATTTTTTATATGATGAAAACTCGTTAAAAATACAATCCGAATTACTTAGTTCCCAACCTAATATTTCTTGGGTCATGAGTAAATTCTACCATAGTAATGATGGGAAAACTTTTTATAGACTTTACCACCCTAAATGGAATAATATGATATGGACTGGTAATAATACTATGGGTTGTCCTACTGGGATGACAATTAAAAATAAAAATTTATTGTTTTTTGACGAGGGGTTAAACTGGTTAATGGATGTAGATTATTATAAACGCATGTTTGACTTACATGGTGAACCATCCATACTGGATGAGGTTACCGTTGTGAATAGGACTTGGGGTAATAGACTAACCGATACAATACCTCAATCTCTAAAGGATAAAGAATTCGAAATGTTAAAATTAAAATATGCTTAATTTAAAAAATGTAACACTAATAGCCTTAACTTCAATAAAGTTAGAAAAAACAATTAAAGCTCTAGAGTATAGTTGTCGTGGTATAAATTTTGGTTCTGTTAAGTTGGTTTCTGATGAAAGACCTGAAAATTTACCTGATTTTATAAAACATGAAGTATGTCCTAAGATGTCTAATATAGATGAGTGGAATTATGGTGCTATATACGAACTACCTAAGCATGTTGATACTGAGTTTGCTATGTTAATTCATGATGACGGGTTTGTGGTAAACCCAGAATCCTGGAAGGAGGAATTTTTAGAATATGATTATATTGGGGCACCTTACCCACTACCACAAGATAATTTTTCGTATAGAGACATTAAAGGAGATTTAATACGGGTTGGTAATAGTGTTTCTTTAAGGAGTAAGAGATTATTGGATTTACCTATAAAGTTAAATTTAGAGTGGAAGGCTTTTCATGGGTACTATAATGAAGATGGTTATATTTGTGTAAATTATAGACACAAGTACCTGGAGTATGGAATGAAATTTGCTGACATAAATGTTGCTAAATATTTTTCTCACGAAAATATGATACCTGAGATTCAGGGAATAAAACCTTTTGCTTTCCATAGACACTATGGAACAAACTCTGATTACCCAAACTATGGAAAATAAAAAAATACACACAAATTTTGTTGTAGTTAGTGATTATAACTGGTTACCTAATAATATAGAAGAATCGTGGGTTCATAAATACACGGACAATTATTTAATTTACGATAAATTTCATAGGTTTGTGGAGTCTGATAAAATCAAACACCAACTAAATGTAGGTCAAAATATTTATGATATGTTTGATTTTATTGTTAGAAATTATGATAACTTACCTGACTGTACTTTATTTTGTAGAGCCTGTTTACTATGGCCAAAAGATAGTGGTACCCCTAAATTAGATAAAAACGGAAATAGGTTATCAAATGGTAATTGTGGCTTAGATAAATTTCATGAGTTGATGAATAATAATACGTTTACAGAATTACATGATTTTGGTCCTGAGGTCCATAATGGAGTTGGTAGTAGGATGGGAGAAAATGGTGGATTTTTAGAAATTAATAATAGTTGGTATTTTAATCATGTCCAACACAAGTACTTTAACAACACCAATAGCTTTTTACAAGAAGTTTTTGTTAATCCGGAATTACCGGAGTATATAAGATTTTCTCCTGGAGGAAATTATATAATACCTAAAAATACTATATTAAAGTATAGTAAAAACTTTTATGAACAGATAAGAAAAATACTTAGTTGGGACGTTGTGGTTGGTGAGGCTCATTTAATAGAGCGTTGTCTACACACTTTTTTTACCTGTGACTATGAAGTAAAAGAAAAATATAAATAATGTCAACAATAAGAGCTTTTATGTTTCATGATGTTAGGGATTTAAACCAAACTAAATTTCCTAGTAGGTATAACCTTAAATCTTTTTTAGATAAAGGCCAATTCCAACATCAATTGGGGCTTATTAATGAAAAGTATAAAATAGTAAGTAGTTTAGATTTACCTAATATAGACTTGAGTTCTGGAAATGTGGATTACGCTGTTCTAACTTTTGATGATGGTTTGGTTGACCATTTTTACGTATACCAAGAACTAAAAAAATTAGGTGTTAGTGGTACTTTTTTAGTACCTACCGCACCTGTTTTAGAACAAAAAATGATTCATAGTCATAAAATACAATTTATTTTAGCTTCGGAGGATGAAAAAATATTAACTAAAGAAATCCTTACCAATTTTGCAGACGCTTATGATTTGTGGAAAAAATACAGTCATACTGATTGGGTGGATAATTGGTGGAGTGAGGAGATGATATTTATAACTAATTTTTTAAGAAATCATAGAACTGATGAGTTTGACAACTATGAATACACAGACTACCTCTTTAAAAAATATGTATCAAAAGATATACACTCTTTTGCCAGTGATTTTTATTTGAACCTAAACCAATTAGAAGAGATGTCTTACTCTAATATGGTAATTGGTGGTCATGGTAATTCTTCAGACAATCTTTTATTGGTGGATGATGTTGAGGCTGATATACTTAAGTCTCATTGGTTTACAGGGCACTTTTCCGATAAATTTGTTTTTTCTTACCCTAATGGTGGGTTCAATAAAGAAATAAAAAATATTATGAAAAGATATAAGTGTAGTTTATCGTACACCATAAAACCACAAACTATCACTAATTTAGATACTGTAGACTATTTAGAATTTCCACGTTACGACTCACCACAAAAAATACCTTTAAAATGAAAGTAGTTTATTACGGGTATCGTGAATGGTCTTTTAAAATATTTAACAAACTTAAAACAACTGATAAGTATTTAATTACTCACAAAGATTATGAGGTTATTGAAAAAATTAAGCCTGATTTAGTATTTTTTGTTGGTTGGAGTGATATGATACCTAAAGATATAATAGATAATAATTTATGTGTTTGTTTACACCCATCACCTTTGCCGCTATACCGTGGTGGTAGTCCTATACAAAACCAGTTACTTAGAAATGAAAAAAGTAGTATGGTTAGTCTTTTCATTATGGATAACGGTGTGGATACTGGGGATATTATTTTCCAGTCACCAATTAGTTTAGAAGGAGAGTTAGATGATATTTTTAATGACATTGTTAATGAAGGTATTAAAGGAGTTAATTTTACAGTAGATAATTTTAACAAAATTCCTATTATTAGAAAGAAGCAGGATTCTAGTATTGCTAGTTTTTTTAATAGGTTAAAACCTGGTGATAGTGAAATAAAATCTGATGAGTTAATTAAATATAGTCCTAAGTATTTCCATAATAAAATTAAAGGGTTGTCTTCACCATACCCTAACGCTTATATTAAGTGTAAAAATGGTGAAAAATTGTACATATTAAAAACTAAACACTAAAAATACCAATGAGAAACGAAAAAATATTCATAACTGGTGGAGCTGGTTTTCTAGGTAGAAATCTGGTGGAAAAACTATATAAGGATAATGAAATAACAGTCTACTCTAGAGATGAAGCTAAACACTATTATATGAAAAAAGATTATCCTTTGGTTAATTTTATTGTTGGTGATATAAGGAATAGGGATTTATTAATGAGAAAATCTAGAGGTCATAGTATTGGTATTTTTGCTGCTTCGTTAAAACAGATAGAGGCTTGTAACGACAATTATGAGGAAGCGGCTAAAACTATTGTTGATGGAGCGTTTAATTCAAGACTAGCTGCTGAAGAAAATAATTTTAAATCGGCTTGTTTTATATCCACCGATAAAAGTCGTGCCGCTACAACTTTATATGGTGCGATGAAATATGTTGCTGGTGAAGGTTTTGTGGTTGGTGACTCTAATTGTAAATTAACTACAGCTATATATGGTAACGTTACAAACTCTACAGGTTCGATAATACCATTAATATGGAATTTTATTAATAAGGGTACTACATTGTCTTTATATGGTGAAACTATGACTAGATTTTTATTAGATGTTGATGACGCTGTTGATTTAATTATGAAGTCAACTTCTTACGCTGGTTGTAACATAATCCCAATAGCAAAATCATTTAGGGTTAAGGATTTATTTGATATTTACTCGGAGGAGTTTGGTCTTACTTATGTGGTAACCGAACCTCGTACTGGGGAAAAAATACATGAAATAATGGCATCTAACGAAGAAGTTAGAAGAATGGAACTAATAGAGAAAGATAATATATATTTACTACACCCTAAAAAAGATATTAATCAAGTCTCATTTAAAAACGAAGAATACTCATCCAGAGACCATTGTCTCACCAAAAAAGAATTGAGTGACTATCTAAAATCTAAAAATTTTTATAAACAATGAAAGTATTAGTTTTAGGTCATAAAGGTATGTTAGGTCATATGGTAACAAAATATCTATTAGATAATGATGTTGAGGTTATCACTACTAGTGCTAGGTGGCCGAAGTCCCCGTTTAAGTTGGGTGTTAGATTGGACTACGTTATAAACTGTATTGGTGCGATACCACAAAGGACTGATACGTTTGATATTAACTGGCAATTACCAATCTGGTTGGACCTGCACTCACCGTGTAAAGTGATACATCCCGGTACAGATTGTGAAATGGATGGTGATGATTATGGTAAATCTAAAAGAGTTGCTTCAGACTATTTAAAGTCTTACGGCTCCAAAACTAAAATACTAAAAACATCTATTATAGGCCCAGAAATTAACGGTAACGCAAGTTTATTGGAATGGTTTTTATCACAAAATAACGAGGTCTTTGGATATACTAAGGCTAAGTGGAATGGAAACACCACATTAGAGTGGGCAAAACAATGTTTATCACTTATGTTTAACTGGGACGACTACCAAGAGGAAACTATTCTAGAGGGTCAGTGTGTTAGTAAATACGAATTACTTAACACAATTAAAGATGTTTTTAGTGTTGATGTCAGGGTGAATCCAAAGGAGGATGGTAAAGATAAGTGTTTGATTGGTCACATTAAAACTGTGAATATCAAGGAACAGTTAAAGGAGTTAAAAAAATATTACTATGATAACGACTAATTTAACAGGAAATCTAGGAAATCACATGTGGCAATATGCTGTGTGTAGGACTATAGCTGAAAAACTAGGTTATAAGTGGGGGATAAACTCAACCCCTAGTCATGACTATTTTAATGGCGCAAATCAAATGGATTTTATGGATGTGGACTTTGGTTTAAATGTAGAAGGTATAGTTAATGAATATCACGAACCGTGGAAAACTTATAACCACGTGGACTCTGTAAATATAACAATGCTAAATCCAACATTATATAAAATAGAAGATAATACAATACTATTAGGTGATAATGGAGCAAAGGGAGGGATATACCAATCAGAAGAATATATTAAAGATAGAAAGGAAGATGTTAGAAGGTGGTTTAAAATAAATAACGATAAAAAGAAAGGCTACGATAATAAATTAAACGAATTAGGTATTGTATTAGATGACAATACATGTGTTATTAATTTTAGAGGGGGTGAATATAGGGGAATACCTAATGTATTACTAAGAAGGGAGTATTGGGGAGATAGTGTAAATGAGATGTTAAGGGTAAACCCAAATATGCGGTTTGTCGTAGTCACAGATGACCCAACTACAGCATCACATTTTATGCCTTTTACCATGGAATGTATTCACGTTGATGTGGGGTTTGATTATTATTGTGTTAACCAAGCAAAATGGTTAATAATATCCAACTCAACTTTCGGTTGGTGGTGTGCTTGGTTAAATGAGGGTTGTAAAAAAATTATAGCACCCAAATACTGGGCTAGACATAATGTTAGTGATGGTTATTGGGCTACGGGTGACGCTTACACCTCATGTTTTGAGTATATGGATAGGGATGGTAGTATATCTAATTTTCAAACATGTAAAACCGAAGCATTAAATTATTATAAATTAAAAAATATTATTTAATATGGCAAAAATATATGATTGTTTCAATTTCTTTAACGAACTAGACATACTAGAATTAAGACTTAATATACTCTACGATTACGTAGATTATTTTGTTATTGTGGAATCAAGTGTTACCCATTCTGGTCAACCTAAACCATTTTATTTAGAAGAAAATAAAGAAAGGTTTGCTAAGTTTTGGGATAAGATTATAATTTTTAAGGTTGTTGACACCCCAGAAGATTTTGTTAATTTACCAAATACCGGATTTTTTGATTCGGAGTTAGATAAAGTACATTACTATGTTCGCACACAAACTAACCGGTTTAATAGGAGTACACAAATAGATTATGGTAGAGACTTTTTCCAAAAAGAATCTGTTAGAAGAGCTTTAGTAGATTGTAAAGATGAGGATATCATTATTATTTCAGACGCTGATGAGATACCTAACCCTGAAATATTAAAAGAACTAAATACACTATCTTTAGATAATACCATATATTCTCTTGCTCAACCAATGTATTCTTATTACATTAATATGTTAAGTGACTCAGATTGGTATGGTTCTAAACTTGGTCTATATAAAAATATCAAGGAGTTGTCTTTTAATGAGATTAGGGGGGATTCTAATTTAACCACTAAATTATCTAATGGTGGATGGCATTTAAGTTTTATGGGTGGTGAAGAAATGGTTAGGAAAAAAATAACTTCCTACTCCGCAAGAGATTTAGTTAATGACCAAGTTTTATCTAGTATAAAAAATAATATAGACAATGACCAAGATGTGTTTTTTAGAGGTAAGTTAACTAAGGTGGAGGTTGACGGTACCTACCCTGACTATATATTAAAGAATTTGGATAAGTATGGTAGTATGATTAAACAGTAATAGTTTATGGTTATTTCTAGAATTGTCGGTGGTTTAGGGAATCAAATGTTTCAATATGCTTACGCAAGAAACCTTTCCATACTTAATGGTGTAGACTTTTACTTGGATACTTCATTTTATAATAACCAAGTAGGTGTAACCCCAAGAGAGTTTTCACTAAATAGATTTCCTAACACTAAAATAAATAAAAATATTCCAGGTGCGTTACCACCAATGCAAACTATTGTGGATAATTTTAAATTTAACCCAGATAATAAAAATATTGTAAATTGTTTTTTAAATGGATATTGGCAAAGTGAAAAGTACTTCCAAGACTCTAGAGAATTTATTGTTAGTGATTTTTCTCCAACGGAAAAAAATAAAAATGAATTAATTTTAAAATACCCCAATATCGTTAATAATAACATATCTTTACATATTAGAAGAACTGATTATTTAACCTCTAATGGTTATCATCCAGTACAGACTATTGATTATTATAAAAATGCTGTGGATATTTTAGGTAGTTATGATAATATTTTTGTATTCTCAGATGATATGTCATGGTGTAAACAAAATTTAACATTTAAAAATATGGTATTTGTGGAAAATAATAGTGATTTGGAGGATTTATGGCTAATGTCTTTGTGTAAAAAAAATGTAATCGTTAACTCCTCTTTTAGTTGGTGGGGTGCATATCTAAATACGAATAAGGGTAATCGTGTGGTCGCACCTTTAGATTGGTTTGGTGATGGGGTTGCTTTTTCTTCAGAAGACATAATACCTAAAGAATGGGAAAAAATTTAATAAAATGAGTAAAGTTGCTTTAATAACAGGTATTAATGGACAAGATGGTTCTTATCTTGCTGAATTTTTATTAGATAAGGGTTATGAGGTTTGGGGTATATTAAAACGAAATTCTGTGGCAGAAAACCAGACTGCTAGAATACCAGATAACATTTTTAAACAACTAACTCTAGTTTATGGCGACTTAACAGACCTATCCTCAATTATAAGTGTCATACAAAAATGTGTTCCAGACGAAATTTATAATCTTGCGGCTCAATCACATGTAAGAATTAGTTTTGACCAACCAATTTACACTTCTAACGTAACCGGTCTTGGTGTTTTAAATTTACTAGAAGCTGTTAGATTAACAGATAAAAAAATTAAAGTTTATCAGGCAAGTTCTTCAGAGATGTTCGGGAATAATATAGACAATGATGGCTTCCAAAGAGAATCGACACCTATGGGTCCCGTATCCCCTTATGGTTGTGCAAAAGTTTTTGGGTACAACATATGTAAAAATTATAGAAACTCATATAATATGTTTATTTCTAATGGTATTTTATTTAATCACGAGTCACCTAGAAGAGGGATTAATTTTGTAACTAATAAGGTCGCGAAAGAAGCTGTGAAAATAAAATTTGGGTTATCCGATGAATTAAAATTAGGTAATCTAGATGCTAGTAGGGATTGGGGTCACGCTAAAGATTATGTGGAAGCTATGTGGTTAATATTACAACACGACATACCAGATGATTTTGTGTGTTCTACAGGAATTTCTCATAGTGTTAAAGACTTAGTAGTGTATGTATTTGAATCTTTAGACTTAGATTGGACAAAGTATGTGTCAACAGATAAAAAATACCTTAGACCGGAGGAATTAAAACACTTAAAAGGTGATTGTTCCAAAATTAAGAATGATTTGGGTTGGTCCCCCGAATATAACTTCGAGTCCATGATGGATGAGATGATTGAATATTGGATAGAATACTATGAAAAATAATTTAGATATGTTGGTTACTGGGGGTCGTGGACTCGTAGGTTCTTCACTTAGTGGGGATATGAATAGGGTTGGTAGTGAGTTTGATTTACGAGATAAAACTGTGACAGATAAACTATTTTCTGATTTATCACCTAAAAATGTAATTCACTGTGCAGCGAGGGTAGGTGGTTTGGGTGGAAATATGAATCACAAAGGAGAGTTCTTTTACGATAATATTATGATGAACACAAATGTG
>TARA_R110002167_G_scaffold64548_1_pt1 | contig 22309 bp, 18 predicted proteins | sample TARA_R110002167 | Tara Oceans TARA_R110002167 (sample SAMEA4398238) | marine metagenome | biome: Polar Biome; feature: [MES] marine water layer (ENVO:01000295) within the mesopelagic zone...; material: water (ENVO:00002006), including particulate matter (ENVO:01000060) such as......
TGCGTATTCCGGTGAAGATGAACACCTATTCCGGACGAACGTGAACGCCTGATTTCTCAGCGCATCACGACCCTCGTGTTTTAACCCGGGTGTTCATCTTCCGTCAACTTTCCTAGTATTTTTCGCATCGATTCTCCTTTGAGTGGTAGCCGGTGGGCGTTGTGCATTAGTCGGTCCAGGATGGCGTCTGCCAGGGTGTTGTCGCCGATGGTGGCGTACCATTGATCGGTGGGGAGTTGGCTGATCATCAGCGTTGAGGTCTGTCCGTGCCGGTCGTCCATGATCTCCATCAGGTCGTTGCGGTGCGCTGGCTTTAGCGGTTCCAGCCCCCAGTCATCAATGATCAGTAGTTGGATTTTAGCCAGCTGTGCCAGCAGCTTGTGGTAACTGCCGTCGGCCTTGGCTTGGGTCAGTGCCAGCATCAGTCGCGATAGCCTGTAGTAGCGGGCGCTGTAACCTTGCAGGCAGGCGTTGTGCCCCAGCGCACACGCCAGGTAGGTTTTACCGCTGCCGCAGGGGCCGGTGATTAATAGGTTTTGGCCGCGTTCAAGCCAGTCGCTCTGGCCCAGCCTGGCTATCTGGGCGCGCTGCAGGTTGCGTGGATGCTGGTAGTCGATCTCGGCGATGGTCGCCTTGAGTTTCAGGTTGGCCTGGCGGATCAGTCGATCCTGTTTGCGGTGTTCGCGCAGCAGGTGTTCGTGATCGGCCAGCAAGCTCAGCCGCTCGATGAACGATAGCCCTTCATAGGTGCCGATCTGTTCTAACTGGGTTTCAAGCGCGCTAGCCATGCCGCCAAGCTTGAGCTGCCGAAGTCGGCTTAGGGTCTGTGCTGTCATGGGGATTCTCCTAGTGGAAGCTGCTGGGGCCGCGGATGTTTTCGTGATTTTGGGGTAGCTCGGTCACCAGACTGAGCTGTTCGGGAAGCTGGTCACGATTGCTGCGCAGGATCGATTTAATCTGCTTGAGCCTTACCAGCCCTTCTTTGTTGGCGATCCGGCAGCTGCGGTTAAGCCGAGCAGCGGGATACTCCCGGCTCAGGTTCAGTAGCCCCAGACAGAGCCGATAGGCCTGCTCGGGATGCGCCTTCTCGGCCAGCCGGCTGCTAATCCAGTCTCGGGTGTCGGGGCCAATATCCTGTCCCCACTGCTTTAACCGTCCAGGCGTCCATTGCTGCTGCTTGCTGTGCCGGGTGGGCATATGCGCGGCATCGGTCGTGGTACCGGGGTAGCGTTTGTGCGGATGGGACGCCACCAGGTGCTGGCGGAAGTAGAGCTGGATCAGCGTATCCCCGGCATGCAGCTCCAGGGTCTCGCCGACATACTGATGCGGCACCGAGTAGTGATGCTGCTGATACTGAACGTGGTAGTCGATATTGACCTTCACCGGTTTGATCGCCACATAGCGATAGGGTTGGCGCGGCAATGGCATCAGAGCGGGACGGTCCAGCTGCTCGAAGGCTGATTGGCGATTACCCGGCAACTGTTTGAAGGGCCGTATATTCATCTCCTCCAGCAGCGCCCGGATACACTGGTTCACCTCGCTTAGCGAGAAGAAGCTGTGGTGGCGCAAGCGCGCCAAGATCCAGCGTTCAACGATCAGCACCCCGACTTCAGCCTTCGATTTATCCTTCTTATGGACTCGAGTCCATAAGAAGGATTATGTCGCGCCAAAAATTATGTGCTGGCTACCCTCCCAGCCCGTATTCTGCCTGACGTCGTGAGCCCAGAATCAGCACATAACTTTTGTATTACAGTGTCCGCAGGAACTGTATTAGGTCGGGCTGATCTCGCCAGCGCTTTCTAGTGATTGTCTCCTCAGAAACGGCACATGCTGCTAACGCCCGAGCTTTGGTTTCCAGATCGATTTCAGCATAGATATTGGTAGTCGTCAGGGAGACATGCCCCAGCCAGCCCCGAATCGTGTTGATGTCGACGCCAGCCTGCAATAAATGGCAGGCGGTGCTATGTCGAATGACATGAGGGCTCACCGGTTTATTTAATAACGACGGCGCACGAGTACAGGCACGTGCGGCACAACGCTTAACGAGCGTATGGATTCCCGAGCGTGTCATCGGCTGATGACATCGATTAAGAAAGACCGACTGAGTCGCTTCTCGCCCACCGACCAGCATGCGCAATTGTTCGAGTGTAGAAGTCCAAAGCGGGCACCGACGCTGCTTGTTGCCCTTGCCGATGATCCTGACGCATTGGGCATGCCAATCAACATCCCCGATCTTGAGCTGTACTGCCTCACTGACCCGCGCCCCGGAGTTGTACAGAAACAATAATAAGGCCTGCTCGCGCCGCCCTTGCTCGGTACTGTCATCAGGCGCTGCCAGCAATGCGTTCATCTCCGGCTTGTCCAGATACGTAATCATCGGTTGGCTGGTCCTCTTGAGCGGAATCAAGCGAATCAGCGCACACCAATCGATATGTTCAGGACTGTGCTCTGCGACGAATCGAGCCAATGCATGAATGCCAGCGAGGCGCTGATTGCGGGTGCTTATGGTGCAGTTCCGTTGCTGCTCCATATGGGACAGGAATAGACGTACGACCTGCGGGGAGAGATCTTCAACCGTTAAACGGTCGACTGCTTTCTTAGTCACTTTCGCTGCATAGGGAAGCAGCTGAATAAGCATGTCGCGGTAGCTTTTTTGAGTATTCAAGGCGAGGTTTCGTTCGGCCACCAAGTGTTCGAGCAGGAAACGCCGGACCCAGGGACCAAGCAACGTTGAGCTAGTCATGATGTGTCTCCTTGGAGTAACGCTCAAAGCGCATACTTGCTTCGTGCAATAATTCTGGAGTCAATGTGAGGTAGCGTTGCGTGGCAGCAAGATCGATATGACCGAGGTAAGTGGCAAGCTGCGGTAGCAAACGCTGTAGATCAGCCCCGCTGCGATACCAGGCCACTAATCGATGGACAGCCCCGGTGTGTCTCAAATCATGCAATCGGGGCTGGTAGCGCCCTCCATCGGAGCGCTGTATGCCCGCTTGGGCACGCAGTCGCCGAAAAGCGCTCTGGACTGCGGACTGGCTCAAGGTGCGACCATCCCGAAAACAGAAAAATGGTGCAGTCGGTTCCTTGCCATGGGTTATGCAGCGGCGCTGCACGTACTGATTTAACACCAGACTGAGGTCATGGCCCAGCGGCACCAACCGCGTCTTGTGGAACTTCGTCTCCCGTATAGACAAGACGGCCTGATCAAGATCGACATCGGTCATCGTCAGGCGGATCGCTTCACCGAGACGAAGGCAGGCGCCATATAACAGCAGGATCAGGGTGCGAAAGACATACGCTTCCATTGGGACCCTTGGGCCGCAGGCCCCTGGCGTGGCGTCCAGCAAACGCTTGAGTTCGGCCTTCGAATAAATGTAAGGAACCAAAGGCGGAGGTAACTGAGGACCTCGGCAAGGTAGTGGAGATGAGTGGGCATAACCGCGCGATAACACAAATCGATACAAGCCCGCGAGGACGGTGCGCTTGCGTTGCCAATAACTGGAAACCGGAGTATCACCGTCTAAATACCTCTGGACCTGATCTGTCGTGATGGCATCCATTGATACATTACGGGTACTATGGCAAAAAGCGCTCAGAATACGAACTTCGGTAGTAAAATCCATGCCAAGTGCGCGCTTATGTGCAACATACTCATCCACAACATCTGAGAGATTCATAACAAATCCTCCAGATTGAGTTCCGCCACCTGCCGCAGACCCGTAAGGTCAACCTTGACGTATTCTCTTGTGGACTCAGAGTTTCGGTGGCCGAGTTGATCTCCAATTTGTTTCAAAGAAAAACCTGCATCCAGCAGGTGTCGAGCACAGGCATGTCTCAAACAATGCGCACCGCGCCGAGGAACTTGGATATTTAAAGCGGCAAGGCGTGAATGCACGATGGGAGTTATGCTTTGTGCCGAGAGAGGACGAACCGGTGCGTAGATTGTTAGAAACAGCTGACGGTGACTACATTGTGGGCGAGCTTCCTTCAGGTAACGTACTATCGCGTCACCGACTTGCTCGTCCAAAGGGTATTGTTGGGTACAGCGTTGCTTTGGCCGGGTTACATGCAGGATCTCGCTAACCCAATCAACATCTTCAAGACGGAGGCTTACCACTTCTCCGCACCGCAACCCATAAACCGATAACAACAGAACGATGGCGCGATCTCGGATGTCTACAGCGCTATTGGAAGAGACGCTGGCAATGAGTTGTTTCACTTCTTCCCAGGTGGGCCCGAGAGGTATCCCTTCTTGAGCGTATAGCAGTGGTGCATCAATGGCCGCTGCGATTCCGTCAGTCCACCCTTGAGACTCTGCGTAGCGAAAAAAGCTACGCAAGGCATCAGCCAGCGTATGTAGTGACCTTCTGCTCCAACCATGACGGCCCTGGTAAGCCATATAGGTATCTATGTCTTGGACAGATATTGCGCTCAGCGAATCCTCGTGATGCTGAGTCGTTGCTAAAAAATTAGTAACCTGTTCTCGACGAAATGTTATCGTGGCTGGCGATAAACCACGTTCATTACGCATGAAATTAGCGAAGCTATCGATATACCCCGCAAAGGGCTTCGGCACAGAAAGTGGCTCTTCTAGGCGCCCCATGAAGCGTAACCATGCTGTTGCAGTATGAATAAATAACAGTCGCGAGCTTTTTGAATCGGCAGCGTTTTTGGGTCTTCTGTATAAATAAATACGCTGGTCTGCTGCAAACTCAATTTCTTGTCGTGATAACCGTCCCGAACGGCACAAATCCAGATGCTGTGAAAAAACCAACAGTCCCCATGCCATCTTCTGCAACGATGAACGAGAGTACCCTTGCTCTGAACACCCAGAGAGAAAGGCCTCTCTGGATTCGGCGTAAGGGGCAGCGCGGTGCCGAGCTAGCGCGTGTGGGCGGGTGAACAGTATGTCGAACATGATAAGTACTCCTAAACGAAAGAGGACTTATCAGTATCGCGCTGTTAATTATGTTGCGTAAAAACCCTTCGATATAGCTTGAATACTTGCCTGCGTACGACTCCAGCACATAATTTTTGGCGCGACATAATCCTTCGGCTTGTAGGGTCTGGCAGGCATCACCGCCACTTGGTAATGCTCAGCCAGCTGCTGGTAACTGGGATTCAACTCAGGGTCATAACGGCACGCCGTGGTGACGCCGCTCTTGAGGTTATCCGGCACCACCATCTCCGGTGTGCCACCGAAGTACTCGAACATCCGTACATGGCTGTGCAGCCAGTCGGGTAGCGACTGCGACAGGGTGGCCTCTGCATAGGTGTAGTTGGATGCGCCCAGCACCGCCACGAACACCTGTACCTGGCGGATCTCCCCGGTACTCGGGCTGATGATCGGAACGGTGGGGCCACAGTAATCAACGAAGCACTTCTCGCCCGCCTTATGCTGCTGACGCATGGAACGTTTTTGGCGCTTGCACCAAGCCCGGTAAAGATCACAGAACTGCGAGTAGCTGTAGCAGCGATTGGGATAGTTCTGGGTGTACTCCTCCCACAGCAACTGCTTGGTCATCCCCTTGCGCTTAAGCTCCTGATGCATCGTCGCCCAGTCGGGTAACTGAAAGCGGCTGGAGGGTCGAGTATCGGCGGCAGGGTAAAACAGCAGCGCTAACTGGCTGTCATCGAGCTTGTCTGGAAGTGGCCAGCTCAGCCCCAGCTCTTCGGCTTTGCTGAGCTGCTTTTGGATCGAACCAGTGCTGACTTTGGTGCTGGCGCTGATCTGTCGAATTGACAGTCCAGCAGCCAGACGTAGTCGTAGAACCTCTCTAATTTTACGCATTGCGACTCTCTTTGCTGGCATGACCGCTCCCAAATAGGGATCAGGGTACCAAATAGATTGAAAATCAATGCGTTGAGAATGATTCCGGACGAACGTGAACGGTGATTCCGGGATGGTGAACACCGATTCCGGAAATACCGGTAAAAGCGTTCATCTTGGGCCGGAATGAGTGTTCACGTTGAACCGGAATAGGTGTTCACGTTGCGCCAGAATGGGTGTTCATGATGGGCCGGAATACGCAATTATGCGTATAAACGAAGACCTTGAAATAGAAGTTCTGTTTGATGCATCAACTGAAGAAGCCAAGCTGTTAATGCATAACGGATCAATCGCGTACAGCAAGCTCCTTGGAACTGGTAGGAACAATATAAATCTGGAGGAAATCCCAATTGTGAAGGAAGTACAGTTCGGGGGTTACCAGATTGTAGAGTATGAAAACGGCAGTATATCCGTGCATGAACAGGGCAAGATTATTATCCCAACTAAACCTATTTTACGCGACTTAGCCGCTACTTTAAATATTCCAATTTTCAATGGCAGTGGGAATCAGCACAACACAAGATCCTTGGGAAGCTTAATCATTAGCTCGGTGATAAACCAGCAAAACATAATCGGGTAGACCGAGAGTCACTAACCCTCATCCCCCACAACACCCTACATGCGTCCACACCCATGTCTGCAAAGCAGATGAAATAGCCACCTCGAATTCTCTCATGAACGGCTATAATGAGCCGAGTAGAGCCAAGTTAGCAGGTTCTTTGGGCCTCTATCAGCGAACTGTGTAGGCCACATCCCCCCTACTTATATCACTCATAAGTAAGAGCTTTAATTTATTTGTAGCTGGTCAGTTTTGACGCTGATACTGGTCGAATCTACACACTACTCAACAGTAACATTTTAAGCTGCTATTTGAAGGTGGGATTTGTAGGGTAAAATTGAAGGTGGCATTATAAAGTGTTCACCCGCCGTCTCGTTCGAGCTTTCCGCAAAGCGACGGATCAGCTCTTCAAACACCAGCCCCATCTGGTGGTTACTAAGCGCCTTGGGGCTCAGGTCGGTACTGGATACTTTCTGCACCACCTTATATAGCAAGTTGGCATCGGCCAGCTGGCCGATAAACTCCTCGAACTTGAAGAACTCAAAAATCTCCCGCGCATCCCGCGAGAAGCTCTGGATGTAGTTCTCCAGATTGTCCTTGATGCCTGACTCACCCAGCTTCGATAGATCCATCGGCGAGGTGTTGAAGAAGTTCGCATCGGTCGCACGCAGCACCAGCTTCTCCAGACTTTCCTCGGTGATTCCAGGCATGCTTTTTACTTTGGCATATTGCTCCAGCACCGCAGCCTTGCTTGGCTCCAGCACCCATTCCAATCGGCGCAATAGCGCAAATGGAAGGATCACGCGTCCGTATTGGCTCTGCTTGAAATCGCCACGGAGCAGATCGGCGATGGACCAGATGAAGGCGGCGGTTTGGGAGAAGTTTTGCATGGGGTTCGGACAGCCTATTTCAATAAAACCGTATCAATCAAGGCGCAGAATAAACGCACCTTATACATATAAAAACAATGAGATGGAGTTTACCTCAGCCACAAGCCATTAAGGCCGTTTGATCAGAGGTGAACGAAGTTATTTGGGGATAGATTTTTCTCTCCTTGCGGGCTGGCATCCTAGAACACTAAGACAAAGAGGGACATCGACCGAACAGAAGCTCATGGCAAGAGCTGCGACTTAGTCTACATCCATCAATCGTTTTGGCTTCCGTTGTCATCTAACCGACTAGTAGCTAGGCACCGAGCTTACTTTTTTGGATCGGTTTTTCATCCGCGCAGCACTGTTCTTGTAGGAACTCAATTAGGCCGAACAGCTCATCATATTGAGGGCGGCAGTACAGAGTTCGACCTTCTCGATGCTGGACCACCAGCCCTACAGACACCAAGCGCGATATATGATGTGACAAAGTTGACCCGGGTACATCTAGAGCACTTTGGAGTTCACCCACTGGGACTCCTTGCCGCCCTCCTTTGACCAAATAGCGAAAGATCGCCAATCGAGTCGAATGGCCTAGTTCAGCAAATCGTTTGGCGGCTGATTCAAGCAACATACTTTTCTCCTAGCTGGGTATAATTCGATATTACTAGAAATATATTGACAGCACAAAGTACGTTGTTCAAAATAATTCTACGATACTGGAATTATAGAGAACCGATTATGTCCCCCGAAATGGTCGCTATGCTCGAAGATGCCTTGGGCATGTTTGCCTACCTTGGTGTCGAACTTACGGCGCTGTTCCTTGTGATCAGTTTCATCGTCGGAGTCATTCAAGAATTCTTGCCTGCCAAAAAAATTCAATCCATCCTCAGCTCGAAGAGCGGTCGAGGATACTTCTCTGCGGCTGTGCTCGGCGGGGTAACACCGTTCTGTAGCTGTTCGACCATTCCCATGCTGACAGGCTTACTCAAAGCACGCGCAGGGTTCGGCCCGACCATTACTTTCCTGTTCACTTCACCGCTGTTGAACCCAATAATCATTGGTCTGTTTTTTGCCACTTTCGGTCTGAATGTCACACTGGCCTACGCCTCGATTGCGCTGGTTGTGTCCGTCACGGCAGGATACCTGTTAGAGAAAATGAACTTTGCCCGATTCATCCGACCAGAAGTGTTTGGTGACAATCCCGTTGGCGGATGTGCAACCCGTTGTGGCGACAGCCTGCCAGAAAAACAAGCATCTTCTTGCTATGAGAGTGCCGATAGCGTTGATGTGTGCGTCACTGTTAGTGCCAACTGCGATGGAACCGCCACCGTGGAAACTGCTCAAGACAACCGTTGGGCTCGCATCTGGAAGGAGACTTGGAACCAGTTCAAGAGTGTATTTCCTTACCTACTGGTAGGTATCGCTATTGGTGCCTTCACCTATGGATTCATGCCTTCCGATCTCATCGTACAGTACGCTGGCCCCAACAACCCGCTGGCGATTCCGCTAGCTGCTGTGATTGGCGTTCCTCTCTATATCCGTGCCGAAGCTGTGATTCCACTGTCAGCGGCTTTAGCAGCCAAAGGGATGGGCATGGGAGCAGTAATGGCGCTGATCATCGGTAGCGCGGGAGCTAGCCTGACCGAAGTCATCATGCTGAAGTCCATGTTCAGAAAGCAGATGGTAGCGGCATTTCTGTTAGTTATCTTTGGGATGGCGATATTGGCAGGCTTCTTGTTCAACCTGTTCTTTTAATTATGCTAAGAGGTGAATTGGTAATAATCGGTCCCGATCCCTTTCATCAAACCATGGGGCTGATGTTTGCTTTGACGTATTGGCTTCGCAACGCCCGCCATCACTGTAAACAAGTATTAAAGACTTGAAGTTTCTTGGTTGAAGGTATCTCGCCCCGAAGGAAAGAAACATTAGTAGTTAATAACCACTTTACAGGAAACGACTAAAATCGCAGGCCCGCTTAGCGTAATCCGCTACATCCTTGTAGAGTTGTGAGTCTCGATCTGCACGGTAAATCGCAGCATATCGAACCTGAGGCAGTTTGGGGTTAATGTCTAGGGTACGAAGCTGCCCTTGTTTAATTAATGAACTCATTGCCTCCAGTGGCAGGTAGGTGATCCCGAAACCGGATAATGTCAGTCCTAGCTGTGCAACTAGATTGCTGCTGATCAGTGCTTGATTGGTATGTACTTTATTTTGAGAAAACCACCGATCGTAGATAAGCCCTGTACCCGACTTCGAGCCCTGCATCAGCACATTAAACTGTGCAATATCTTGCAACTCTATTGGACTCTGAATATCTGTGTAATCGGGAGTACACATCCAAGCATTTTCCACCGATCCGAGTGGTTGCACCTTAAAGCGTACGTCTTCATGAGTATCAGGGACGATAATAAAGTCTAGCGAATCATCGCTTATCTTATCGAATAGCACTGAACTCAGTTCAACCTGCGGCTCAAGAATTAGCCGTGGATAGTTCTCTTCTATCAACTTTACCAATTTTGGCAACCAAGTTAGCGCGGTCAATTCCGTGACACCAATTCGAAAACGCTTGTGCAGGACTGCCGGATTAGCCATGCGTTCAAGCATTTCGTCTCGCATCTCAATCAGATCTTTCGCCATAAGCAATAGTTCGCTGCCTTTTTCCGTAAGCCTGGCATTGCGACGAGAGCGATCAAACACGCACATACCGAAAGCCGATTCTAACTCGTTGATACGCTTTGATATTGCAGACTGCGTCGTATGTAGTTTTTCGGCTGCCGCTGCAAAGTTACCTAACTCAGATATCCAGAACAGAGCTTCAATTTGTTTGAATGTAATCATTACCTGATCGCCTCTTTATTCTTTAAAAACCCCATTACGCAACTCGGATCAAGACACTCAATATTCTGAGATATGTCTCAACCTTGTGTCGTCGCGTTATCACCAACGATCTTTGTTTCTTAAAAGAGATACATTAAATCAAATGTATATCACTTTTATAGATACTTAGTATAAGGCTAATTGAAAGAAGTTCATATCTGGATCTTAACTACTCCTTTGCTTGAATTGAGAGCCCCTCCCCGGAAATGACAAAGCATTGGATTACAAGGGTCGGTAAAGATGATGTGAACAAACGAAAACTGTTGAAAAAAAGGACTGTAAAAGCATTCTAACTATTCGCTTTTTTTTATGCTTTTGTTTTTTTAGACTGCTTACCAAGGTTATACAGCATCAGAAAGCATCACGGTCGAGGACTTGCTTTATATCCACCATATCAATCAGCAGGATTTATCCATGAAGAACGTCCATTCGATAAGCAATGAAGAGCTATACACCTCGCCGCTGAACGCAGACCTGCTGAAGCAGATCCGTTCACAATTCCATTATGTCGATCAATGCCCTTATGCCGGTAAGCGGATCTATTTTGAAAGTGCGGGAGGCTCTTTGACTTTGAAGTCTGTCATTGAGCGCACTGCTGAATTAGGTGCAGTACCGGATAATGAACACCGAAATAATGCAGCTTCTATAGCAATGAGTGCTGTTGTTGAGGAAGGGCTGGATAACCTGCGAATGCTTTTCGGTGCAAAGAGAGGGGTCGTCTTCGGTGGGGAAACGGGTACAGAGTGCCTATTCCGATTGGTACGAAGTGCTGCGGTTGCGGCGCCCGCAGGTGGCTCTATTCTCTCCAGCCCGGTCGAGCACCCTTCAACTTATAGTGCTACTCAACTCTGGGCCGAGAATACTTCAAGAGAATGGGTTGAGGTACCTTTCGATACTCAAAGCGGAGTTGTCAGTGCTCAGGATTACGCGTCTTGTGTTCGCCCTGACACGCGTGTTGCCACGGTTATCCATACAAATCCCGTAACCGGAGTGGTAATGGATATAAAGTCAATCATTGATGCGATTAGAGCTACCGCTCCCGAGTGCTTTGTTATTGTTGATGGTATACAGCATGCACCCCATGGCTATCTAGATGTGGAAGATTACGGTGCAGATGCTTACGTATTATCGCTATACAAGGTGTATTCCAAATTTAATAACGGCTACGCCTGGCTCTCCGAGCGAATGAGCCGGATACCTCATGATCGGTTAATAGGCAAACCAGATAACGTATGGGAACTGGGTAGTCGTGATCCGTCTGCACTGGCTGCTATTACAGAGGTCGTCAAATATCTGGCTTGGTTGGGTAAACAGTTTACCCAAGCGCCAAGTACTAGAGATCAACTCCGTGCTGCGGGTAAGGCGATGCTTCAGCATGAGCATGCCCTGATTTCAACTCTTCTAAATGGCAATAATAGGCGCAAGGGCCTTTTAAATATCGAAGGCGTGACAGTCGTTGGTACTACCGACATTAATCAACGTGAAGGCGTTGTTTCATTTGGTGTCGATGGCTGGGACGCAGCCAATCTTGTATCCGCACTGGATGGGCGTGGGGTACGTATTCACGCGCGATCAAATGACCTCTACTCCGGCAATATTCTGCGCCCTCTTGGCCTTGAATCTGTAGCCCGATTTTCCATGGCTCACTATAACACCAAAGAGGAGGTGGAGTTTTTTCTGGAACAGCTTCTAGAAATTTTGGGAAAGTAAAAAACATACATTTTTTAGTAAAAAACAAGGATAAAAACTAATGACTACAAAAAATAATATTTCAAAAATAATAATTTCAACCGCTATTAGTTTGGCCGCATCTCTCAGCGCTACGACGGCCAACGCAGAGCAAAGCTACATGACTATAGGTACGGGTGGTCAGACCGGTGTTTACTATGTTGTTGGTCAGTCAATGTGTCGTTTAGTTAACCGCGGCACAGATGAGCACGGTATTAAATGTACTGCACCATCAACTGGAGGGTCGGTTGCGAATATCAATGCTATCCGTCAAGGCCAGCTGGATCTGGGAGTAGCACAATCAGATTGGCAGTTTTATGCACTTAACGGCAGTAAACATGAATCTTTCATCGAACAAGGTAAATTTGAAGACCTACGTGCCTTGTTCTCCCTTCATAGTGAGCCATTCACCGTGGTTGCTCGCGCAGACTCAGGTGTTGAAACCTTTGACGATCTAGTCGGTAAACGAGTTAATCTGAATAACCCTGGTTCGGGTACTCGCGGTACGATGGAAGTTATCATGGCTGAAAAAGGCTGGACCCGCGATTCGTTTAAGCTAGCGGCTGAGCTTAAATCATCTGAGCAGGCTCAGGCGCTGTGTGACAATAAACTCGATGTCATATTGTCAAATGTAGGCCATCCATCGGGCATCATTAAAGAAGCAACGACGTCTTGTGATACAAAACTGATTCCAGTGACAGGCCCTGTAATCGATAAACTAATCGCTGAAAATGATTTCTACGCTCCGGCAGTAATCAAGGGCGGGCTTTACAGAGGTAATGACAACGATATAAATACCTTTGGTAACGCGGCGACAATGGTTTCTTCGGCGAAGGTTGATGCCGATACTGTTTACCAGATAGTCAAAGCGGTCTTCGATAATTTTGATAACTTTAAACGTCTGCACCCCGCGTTTGCCAACTTGGATCCAAAGCAGATGATATCTAACGGTCTGTCTGCACCTTTGCATGAAGGCGCGATTCGTTACTACAAAGAACAAGGCTGGATGTAATTTACGACTAGCCAAAGAAGGGATGCCTGGCATCCCTTCTTTCTTATTCCTGATTCCAATGTTGGGAGATGAATGTGACGGATTTGCACAACCAAAACAAAAACACGCAAACAGAAATTGATGAAAAAGAACTGCAAGATATGGTCGCTGCCAGTGATACTGGCGCACGTATTCCTCACGGCTGGCAGGGCAAGCTCCTGTTAGGAACAGCGTTATGCTGGTCACTTTTTCAACTCTGGATAGCATCACCGCTACCTTTTTATGACTGGCCTTTAATCGGCAGTTTTGGCATTTTCAACGACACCGAAGTCCGCGCGATTCATTTGGGCTTTGCAATATTTTTGGCATTTACGGCCTATCCGGCCCTCGCTCATTCAGCACATCACCGTGTACCACTCAACGACATAGTACTCAGCGTCGTGGCAGCTTTTTGTGCTTCATACATTTTCCTGTTTTATGAGCAACTCGTTAGCCGTCCAGGCCTTCCAAATACTCAGGATTTAGTGATCTCTGTCGCCGGGCTTATATTATTGCTCGAAGCTGCACGGAGAACGCTTGGACCGCCATTGATGATCGTGGCTGTTGTATTTTTGACCTATTCATTAGCCGGCCCTTATATGCCGGATATCATCGCCCATAAAGGCGTTACACTTAAAGAATTGATCAATCATCAATGGCTAACCACTGAAGGTGTTTTTGGTATTGCCCTTGGGGTGTCTTCCGGGTTTGTATTCCTGTTTGTTTTGTTTGGCGCACTGTTAGATAAAGCAGGGGCAGGTAATTATTTTATCCAGGTAGCATTTTCCTTATTAGGACACATGCGTGGCGGCCCTGCCAAAGCGGCGGTCGTGGCTTCAGGTCTTACGGGTCTTATATCAGGTTCATCCATTGCTAATGTGGTAACCACCGGTACGTTCACCATCCCGATGATGAAACGTGTTGGCTTTTCGGCTGAAAAAGCTGGCGCCGTTGAGGTTGCGTCTTCTGTTAACGGACAGATTATGCCCCCTGTCATGGGTGCCGCGGCATTTTTGATGGTTGAGTATGTGGGTATCTCTTATGTGGATGTTATTACACATGCATTTTTGCCAGCACTGATCTCTTATATTGCACTGGTGTATATCGTACATTTGGAAGCACTAAAATTAGATATGCAGGGCTTGCCGCGTCGTGACGCCATCAAACCATGGCACCTGCGTGTGATCGGCTTGTTGACCGGATTTATGGTGACAGCTGTCCTAGCCGCTGTCGTTTACTATGGCATTGGCCGGATCAAACCTACCTTTGGTGAATATGCCGGATGGGTGATAGTTGCGTTATTAACGATGACGTACCTCTACCTGGTGCGCTATGCAGCTGCAGTGCCTAATCTCAAGTTAGATAGTCCGGATTCACCGATGATTGAGCTTCCTGAAGTGGGTCCAACGGTTAAATCCGGTCTGCATTTTCTACTACCCGTTGTCGTACTGGTATGGTGTTTGATGATTGAACGCTTGTCTCCGGGGCTTTCTGCTTTTTGGGCAACCGTATTGATGATCGTTATACTCGTGACTCAGCGACCTTTAATGGCGTATTTCCGTCAAGAAAGCGGATTGGCTAATCAGTTGCGAAAAGGCGGTAACGAACTGGTTGATGGGCTGATCGTAGGTGCTCGCAACATGATTGGTATTGGTATCGCGACGGCAACGGCCGGTATCATTGTGGGTGCTGTATCACAAACCGGTGTCGGCTCTGTTCTGGCTGACTTGGTTGAGATTCTATCGATGGGTAACTTGTTACTCATGTTGATACTGACTGCAATATTGAGTCTGATTCTTGGTATGGGATTACCCACTACAGCTAACTATATTGTAGTGTCCTCGTTATTAGCGCCTGTCGTTGTAACCCTCGGGCAAGAGTCTGGCTTGATCGTTCCGCTGATTGCGGTTCATCTGTTTGTGTTTTACTTCGGTATTATGGCTGATGTAACGCCGCCTGTAGGTTTGGCTTCGTTTGCCGCAGCGGCGGTTTCAGGTGGAGACCCGATTCGTACTGGGTTTGTTGCCTTCAACTACAGTATGCGCACAGCCATTTTGCCTTTCTTGTTCATTTTCAACACCGATCTTTTACTGATCAATGTTACTTGGTTAGAGGGGATCCAAACCTTCATCGTTGCCACCATCGCTATACTCATATTTACCGCATCTACTCAAGGGTTCTTTCTCGTGCGTAGCCGTTGGTATGAATCGGCGGTGTTGATGTTAATAGCGTTTTCTCTTTTTCGTCCGGGTTTCTGGATGGACCAGATGGTACCGCCTCATCTGCAAATTTCGCCTATAGAACTTGTCCAAGCAGCAGATTCAATGGTGGCAGGAACTGAGTTGCGCCTCTGGATTCAGGGTGAAGATGCTGTGGGCGACGACCGCTCATTTATGGCCAGTATGGTATTAGGTGAGGGTACAGATGGAGCATCACGGATGGATTCTGCCGGTTTAGTCTTGTTAACCAGCAATGGTAAGACGGTTGTTGATTACGTCGGTTTTGATAGCCCTGCAGAAAAAGCCGGACTGACCTTTGATCAGGTCATTACTGCGGTAGATGTGCCACAAAGACAGCCTGCTAAGCAGTGGATCTACATACCAGCACTGGCCATATTTGGATTGATTGTGTTACTGCAGCGTCGCCGTAAAAAGCCTTCAGCAGTGATAACCTATCCAGTAAATGCTAGCTAACGTCTAGCCAACCTGACCGAAAAATTACCTGATAACCGGCTATCAAAGTTAGGTTATCGGTTTGTAGGTGATATGAGCGATGTTTAAAAAAGTACTCGTCCCCATTGATCTGAATAACCCAGCTATTGCCGAACAAGCACTAAAGCTGGCATTAAGCGACGTGTTGCTTAGAAGTAGCTTTATTCCTTCAGTCGCAAAAGGTGGTTTAGTAAAGCTTTTCGTAGAGCGTCTGTAATTCAGCATAGTCTGCAGAGGAGAGTTGATGGGCCATCGAAGCATGATCATTAGGTGTACCAAAATGAAAATTAACGAAGGCAAACCCTGGAGTGTTGGATACCAACACTCGTACGATTTGTCGATGCTCTAAGCGAAAATGATAGCTCTGCAATGCATTAACCCAACTGACTCGTGCAGTTATAAATCATGCACCTGAGCCTTGAAGTGTTACCGGTGCATCTATGGAGGTGGCTGCTGGTCGCAACCTTGTCCATGTGCAAGCCGATCTGGGGCATGGCAGCATCAGAACTACGGATGAGCTTTATGTCGATTCGGACAATATGGAGCGGGCGTCAAGGGTCAAGGGTCAAGGGTCAAGGGTCAAGAGGTGTAATTAATATTAACCACTGCCTAATAACAGTCTTTAATTCCAGCCGATAGTTCAATATAAGGTATGCGTTCTTGCTGGCAATCGGGTAACTATATGAACAATTTTGAGAGTCCATTCCAATCCCTGATTCAGGGAAGCATGCTTGAAGAACAAAAGATTATCTCCGATCTGCTGAATGCAGGGGTTCGTCAGCCTCGATTGTTGTTATGGCAGTATGATACCCCGGCCATCATTATGGGGTGCTCCCAGCGCCCTGATGAGGGTCAGCTTCAACGCTCAAAACAGGAGGGGCTGCCGATCATGCGCCGTGGTTCTGGAGGTGGTGCGGTGTTGGCGGGGCCCTGGATGTTGAGCGTGACTGTATTTATTCCAGCCGAGCATCCGGTGGGGAAATTAGACATCATCAAAATCTTTAGCTGGCTCGAACAGGTCTGGATCAAGGCGCTGTTGGAATCTGGAGTTAGCTGCAAAGGGGTTGATAAAACCCTGATTGAGCAATCTAAACAGATTGCCAAGACCGAAGGGCTCGAGTGGGCCTGTTATGCCTCGCTGTCGCACGGTGAAGTGGTTAGTCCCGACGGCCGAAAACTGGTCGGGCTGGCACAGATACGTAAGCGCAAAGGGGTTGCTCTGGTCAGTGGGCTTCACCTCAAACCCTGCGATTGGCATACGCTTTGTCGCGTGGTCACCGACGATATTCGCCAAGCATCAGTGCTCGAGTCGTTAAACACAGATGTTGAGCAGCAAAGCGGTGCGTCGGTGGCCGATCTGCTCCCAGAAATTATTGACCGCTTTACCCAGGGTTTACCCAAGGGGTTCGACATAGTGCAATCGATCGAGGGTAACGTAGAGCCATAACCTTAGGAGCGGTTTTCGAGTGATGTAGATTTATGAGCCTATCCATAGTGTCGTCATTGCAGAGGCCTGCAATTGAGCATTGCTGGCGCTATAGGGTGGTTATGTTGCCGGGCCAAAAGTTCAGCGCAGAGGTGTTTTGGGCAGCGGCTTCTTCAATTAAACGCCCTGCTTTCTCTTTTTTTAGTCAGCTTGCTAGTAACCTAAATTATCATGTGAAAGCTGTAACTATCAGAATATATTGTTTATCTTGTCTTTTGTTTGGCGTGTTTTTTCTTCCAGAGAGATTCCGATACTCACCTGAGTATTGAACGGCATTATCTGCTTCTGGTGTGCCTCGCTACTGTCCATTACCGTGTAATCCAACCCATTTTTCTGGTCTTTCATCTTTACGGAGCCCAAATTGTATTAATTTATCCGGCTATGAATCCAGTAACTGTATATCGCTAACCACTTTGATCCCGGCATGTTGCAGCCGTCGGTACAGGGTCGCTCGACTGATACCTAAGGAGACGGCAGCAGCAGACATGTTGCCGCTACAGGCTTCAATGGCCTGTTTTATCTGTTCGGTTTGCGATGTTTTCAGAGTTTTTAAAGATCCATCCGCGACAGAGATAGGATCATCGTTGAGGGACCTCCTAGCTGTTTGCAAAGAATCCACAAGTGACTGACGAAAATCATCGGTCAAATGTTGTTCTGTAATCAGCGACTCGTCGTTATCCATAAATGCCAGACAGGTCTTAATCACAGTTTGTAACTGACGTACGTTACCGGGCCAGTTGTAATTTTGGAATTGTGTCATCAGGCTGCTATCGACTCGGATACCATGATTGCCACCGAGCATCTGGTTCAACAGGTGCGGCACAAAACCCACAAGATTGACTCGGTTGCGTAATGCCGGAATTTGGATCACCACCCCGTTGAGACGGTAATATAGATCCTCCCGAAAGCTGCCGTCGGCGACCATCTGTTTAATATCCCGGTGGGTAGCGCAAATGACGCTAATGTCCACCGGAATCTCCTTGCTACCGCCCAATGGCGTGACAGATCGTTCCTGTAACACCCGAAGCAGACGCGCTTGCAGATCCAATGGCATATCACCAATTTCATCTAGAAACAGCGTACCACCATGCGCTTGCTGCACTTTACCTTGCATCCCTCCCTTACGTGCGCCTGTAAAGGCGCCATCCTGGTAACCAAAGAGCTCAGATTCGATCAAGCCTTCTGGAATAGCAGCACAATTAAGGGCCACAAAGTTACTTTTACTGCGTATCCCCTGGTCGTGCAGCGCCCGGGCTAATACCTCTTTACCTGACCCCGTCTCCCCCAGCAGCAGCAATGGGATTTGATGATTCAACGCCTTGGTGCCCTGCATCGCGGCGCGTGCAAAACCCTTATCCTCAAACACCACATCGCTCAGGGTGATATCACTAGCATCAGCACCACTGGCTGGTAGCGGTTGTTTTTTAGCCGGAGTTCTCGGATCTACCGGAACAACAACGCTGGAAGTACCCGGGACATGCAACAATCGGCCATAGAGTTGTGCCGCACTACCCTTGCGCAAGACCAAGGGACTGCGCGGTGAACGTTTTGATTGATCGACAACCTCACCCAGTTTAATACCGAACAGATCGCTAAAATCACGCCTGCCTACTTCGGCTGGGTCGAGGTCCAAACATTTGCCAGCCTCCCTATCCATAGCCAGCAGATACCCCTCCGAGGTAAATGCCAATAAGCCTTGCCATAAGCTATCGACAAATTCTGGTCGGCTATGAACAGCGATTAATATCTGGCTGCGATACAGGTCTGTGAACAACCGGTTTTCGATCAACCGAGCGGACATGCTCACCAATCCCAGGCTATGAAAAGAGCCAAACCCCTGATCAGAAGTCACATCTAACACCCCCGCCACACTCCCGCAGGGGGCAAAAATAGGTGCCGCAGAGCAACAAAAACTGCCGATGGCATCGAAATAATGCTCACTGCCCTGAATCATCATCGGTTTATTGTTTTTCAGAACCGTTCCAATCGCGTTGGTCCCACCCTCACGCTCCCTCCAAGAAGCACCAGGCAGTAACGAGATACGTGCGGCCTTATCCTGAAACAGTTCGCCGCCTAGACTCTTCAGCACCGTCGCCTGGTCATCCGATAAAATCACCACAGAATCACGTTGACCGAAGTGTCGATACAAGGCTTCCATCTCGGGTATCGTGCTTGTTATCAACCGCTGGTTTCGTTCCAGCAGCGTCTCGATCTGCGAGCCCACTTCCGTCTGACGATCTGGTTTCTGGTCCAAGCGTAAACCAAACTCTAAACAGCGATTCCAGGACGCTTCAATATCTCCGCGTAACATTCCTGCAGGCAATACGCCCTGCTCCATCACCATCCGGCGTGCCTGATGGGTGATCTGGGGATCCATTCGGTTAGTGTGTATCGACATAGCTGTCACCTCGGTTTTGCCGTTATTGTTATTATATTTGTTGTAACTGTTGTAACTGTTGTAACTGATGCTACGGGTTTCAGCCTCTAGCGATCACTCTGGAACCGGTTGCGGGTCCCGCTCGGTTAACCACTTCCGGGTAATAACACATCTTGCCGTGGCTACAGAGTTCGGGATCACCTCGAATCCCCTGAGCAAAGTCCATTACCTCGGCCTCCGCTGCGCCGCTCTCCATCCGGTCGAGCACCTGTCGCACCAGCTCCACACTCTTCTCTTTACGCGCCAGCGGCGCATCACGACCGGCAATCTTGACCGACACGAAATTGGGTTGATTCAACCGGGGGAGCGCACAGATGCCGCAGGGCCCGTACGGATAACCCGCCTTGGTGACTAAAACCGCAACCAAACCGGTACCACAACCACTGGGCATAACGGCTGTCGTTGTGTTCGAGCGCCTGTTGCTCCTGGGTGGTTAACGGCGCAGCATCATCACGCAGATAGCGGTAACGGTAGTTGTCCATGCAGATCGCCCCGCCCATCGGCCCCGGCAGATGGATGCTGTGACAAACCCCCTCTTCAAACACGCAGCCGTCATTGAGGACAAAGGCTTCAAACTCCAGCTCCGGCAGGGCATTGGTCATGCGCGCCATCTCTTTAAGAGTCATATCCCGTGGGAAGATGATTCGGGTAGCACCCAGCTCGCGAAAAAAATCGGCGCTCTGGCGATTCCGGCATGCGGCGATGGAGCTCAGATGAATACCGAAATCAAAACCCTCAGCACCGATCAGCCCCAACAGCGTCGGATCACCGACGATCACCGCATCACCGCCTCGATGAGCAAAGCGCTCGGCCAAGCGCAATAGGCTGTCCAACTGTTCGGAGGTGTAGTGCTGGGCGTTCATCACTAACGATAGCTGTTTGCCTAATCCCTGCACGCGTTCGATTGCCAGTTCCAGATCTGTGTCGTTGGCTAGGTTGCCAAATAGCCTCCGGCTAACGGCAGAACTACCGAACTGTTGCAGCCAGTCTGTCGGTACCACGCTGCAATAAAACTCATCGGCGCCTGCAGCCACTAGCGGTTCTATCTCTTCGAGCCTACTCAGCGGTGCGGTGATTTTCATGCCAGTCTCCTGCAACGATGACTCGATCGATCCAACGCTTATCCACTGCCTGCCACATCGCCGTGGCCATCGCCGCCGAGTGGCGATAAAACTGGGTGTTGCCACGCTGGAAACTGTCCAGCTCGGCGTCCGCTTTGGTGCCGCAACGCTCAGCCTTAGCCCAATAGTTCAAACACTCTTTATTGCAGGCATGCGCGGCGACAAATTTAGCCTCATCGCGCTGCCCCAGCGAACCGATTCGGCACATCCGCCCTTTGACCGTATAGCCGTAGGGAAAATGCACGCTGAGTGCCATGGGCGCGCTATTAAAATGCTCAATCCGGGCAAACGGGGGGACGTCCATTTCCAAGTGCTTTATGCCAAAACGTTCCAGCAACGTACGGAAATGAGCCGATTGACTGTTATGCGGATGTAATTGGGTCCACTGTTCTGAGGGTAAACGAGGATCTTTAATCATCTTATTGAGCATCCGTCCCAGGACTGGCACCAAGCTAGGATAGTCAGCCCGCACCTGCTGCAACGTTCCCCAGTCATTGATCACCACCTCGGTATCCTCAGACAACAGTGGCAATAGGCTATCCAGCCGTTTAAATCCGGCATCGGTCAACATCGGTGTGACCAGGCAGAAATCGAGTTCGAGCTGTTGCGCCTGCTGCTGCAACAGCGACAACTCGCTCGGTGTTGGCAGCAAGCGCTCACAAAATTCATTGCCCAGATGAATACGCTTAACCACCCAGTCTTGTGCCGGTGGATCTAACATATCTTTGGGGCAGTCCAGGCGCTGCAGGCATTCCGTCAATAACGGCCGAGGTCCCAGACTCAGTAGTTTTGTCATCGCATCGGCCTGGCTCAGCGCCAGTGCGACCTCGGGGTGTTTACTATTCGCCAGCATGTTCATAGGGCTCCTCCCTGCCAGGTTAAGCGGCGCGCCCAGGGAATCAATGCAAAAGGACGTTGTGCGCCTTGGTAGAACGCTCCTTCTCTAAGCCACTCCTGCAAGTGCGCAGCGTCTAGTGGGCGTCCAGGATGCGCCTGCAGATAACGGCCAACACGCGCACTGATATAGGCGGCAGCAACACTGGCACCGATCACCTGCGGATGCCCAGCGCGAACGCAGGCACCAAAGTCGGCCTGCCGGGAAGGACTCCAGGAATACTGATTCGGCTGACAGCGGGCATCACCGGTGACTCGAATCACCCCCGGATAGCGTGCCGGATAGACCGGCTCGCCCATCGCCGGTGAGGCCGCGACCAACACGACCCCGGCATCCAGCGCTCGCTGGCATGCCTGCGCAAGTGGCAGGCGGTCCTGGCGCAAGCCAAAGCTCAGGTTGATTACTTGCACCCCTGCCGCTACCAACCAATCGATGCCCGCAGCCGTCTGACTGGCACTGGCGGTCAACTTACGGTCAAAAATTCTAGCCACGCATAGCTGTACCTGGGGTAGCTGATCTATCAACACCTGCGCCAGCGTCGAGCCATGTCCAAGCCGGTCCTGATAGTCGGTTTGATTGAGTGAGGATTGTTGGCGTGACGTCGCGGCGCTCTTTGTGCAAAACGTCGCAGCGCTCTCTGTACAAAAAGCCGCGGCGCTCTCTGTACAAAACGCCGCGGCGCTCTCTGTACAAAACGCCGCGGCGCTGTGCAGCTGTGGCAGCTGATGTCGACTGATGCCCGAATCGAGCAAACCGATTATCGGTC
>TARA_R110002167_G_scaffold19055_2_pt1 | contig 22302 bp, 18 predicted proteins | sample TARA_R110002167 | Tara Oceans TARA_R110002167 (sample SAMEA4398238) | marine metagenome | biome: Polar Biome; feature: [MES] marine water layer (ENVO:01000295) within the mesopelagic zone...; material: water (ENVO:00002006), including particulate matter (ENVO:01000060) such as......
CCCTAGCACAAAGCTTCTTTGCTGCTTTTTCTGCTTTGAATAATTCAAATTCACTAATTGCCACGAAACCCTCGAAACTTATAACGCCACAATAAGCGGCTTGTAATAGCTGGCTAAAATAGTGAGGCACGAACGGAAGCCAACTGTTGCAAGTCCGTTTTAGCAACTTGTTATGTGCTTTTGATTACGTTTGATCTACAATGTAATACAAAACAAGGTTAATAGGAACTTAAAAATGAAAACAGAAATGCTCACAACTCGTATTGATCATGATACAAAACTAGCTTTCACCCACATTTGTGATGAAATCGGCTTAAGCCCTTCTCAAGCTCTAAAGCTTTTTGCTCGCGCTGTAATAAATTACGGTGGAATTCCTTTTGAATTAAAAGCAAAACAACCAAACGTTATGACTGTAACAGCTATCCAAGAACTTTCACAAGGGTTAGGTAGAAAGTCTGAAAGTGTAACTAGCCTTATTTCAGAGCTAACTGAAGGTAAAGTAGTAAATGCTAATTCTTGATTACTCTTCTCAATTTAAAAAAGACTTTAAAAAAATAACCAGACTGCCAATACCTGAAATTATTGAAGTGGGTGATGTCATATCAACACTCCAAAAAGGTTTAATTCTTAATGCTAAATATGTTGATCATGCCTTAGTTGGAAATTGGCATGGATTCAGAGATTGTCACATAAAGTCTGATTTAGTTTTAATTTACCGTATACATGAAACCTATTTACAGCTTGCTAGAATTGGAACGCATAACGATGTATTTTAAATACGCTAAGTACATACGCCACATTAAGCAGCAAATGATAATTGGCTAAAATAAGTGAGGCACGAACGAAAGCCAACTGTTATTTGTCCGTTTGAATGCCTTGTATGGCGCTGATAGGCAAACCGCTAGACCAGCCTTTTGCCATACCTACAACTGCATTTTGGTAATTTGTATTTTTGCTTGCTATATTTCTGTGTTTACAAAACTCGACGTCTTGATTAAAAATAGAGGATGCCAGTTGACGACCACCCATTGTAATTCCTGATGTTTTAGATTTTCTCAATTCTGTAAACAAGGTGAACGCCTTAGATATATCATTGATATTATCCTTTAAACATTTAGCTAAATGCCATGCATCCTCTAAAGCCTGACAAGCTCCTTGACCCGATGTAGGTAAAGGAGAATGAGCAGCATCCCCCAATAATACAACATTATTTTTATGCCATAAATCTATAGGGTCATGATCGTGGACATAAATTTTATTTATACGAGACTGAGGAGTTTCATTAATGATTTTAGCAATGTTATCTGGCCAACCATTAAATATTGAATTAAGCTCTGATTTATATTTATTAGGATTTATTTCATTTATATTTTCACAAACAACGCCACCAGCCCAATAAGCTTTTGTGTTTGATACGGGAACAATGCCAAAACGTTCACCCGTTCCCCAATAGTCGAAAACTGAAAGTTCAGAGAAATCAACAGTTCCTTGCTCAAAAACACCAACCCAATTAATAAAGCCTTGGTAGATTGGCTCGTTACTTCCATTGACATATTTTCTAGTTAATGACTTCATACGACCGTCAGCACCAATAATAATATCTGGCTGAATACTTTTACCATTACTGAATTGAACTGTAGTACTGAGATTGTTATTTAATAATTCAATAACATCATGCTGGTAGTGTATATTGATGTTTAATTCGATAGTACGCTGAATTAAAATACTCATAAGATCTTTGCGAATAACCGAATAGCTCGGATATTTCATTAACCGATTAAGCTCATTTATATCTAGTGAGCCAATAGGTTCTCCTGTGTTAGAAAAGCGGCTCATATAATTTAGTGAACCTGAAACCTTTGCAACTTTATCCAAAACTCCAAGCTTATCAAGAACGAAAGAAGCATTAGGCCAACAGACAATACCAGCTCCTATTTCTGTAGGTCTGCTGTGTCTTTCGTAAATAGTAACATCAAAACCTTCTTGTTTTAATGCAACAGCTGTACTTAAACCTCCAATTCCACCACCTAAAATACCAATTTTCAAAAATGACTCCTTGTTGTGATTAAGCGCCTAACGCCGCGTTAAGCGGACTAAAATAGTTGGTTATAATGTGAAGCGAAGCAGAACCTAACCAACTGTTTTAGTTCAGTTTAAATGCCTTATTAGCACTTTATACCCTCGATGCGAGACATCAAACTATTAAATTCCGAATACAATTCAGACTCCATAGTTTCTTTAAAATTATCGCTATTGTATGAAACAGCTTCAAAAATCACCTCTAAGTCTTCAACTAGCTTAACAATAGGCAGAGTAACCTCATCCGCAACATGACTACCTTTATTTGATTTATTATATCGTGACCAAGTTGGATCTACTTCATAGTGGTTTAAAACCTTAATTACAGAAGAGAAAAGTAACTCTGGCACTTTAACTTCAAGCTTCTCACAACTATGAAGTAAATCATTATATAGGGAACTTAAAATATGATTTTTTCTTAATCTATCAAGCTGCCCATTTGAGGGAAGATTTACTTTTGTATCCTCATTATTATAAAGTTCGTGATTCATCTGAAGTATGTCGTAAGCTAAACTTAGCAAATCTTTTATTTTCAACTCCAACGTGTGCCTGACCAAATAAAAAACAGGTAATCCAAACTCATCGAGTTGCTTGTTTACAATAGCATTGTCTAATAAAACTCTGGCGGACTTCAGATAAGCATACGAATAACTTGGCTGCCTCATTGTGCCACCAAACCTAGAAATACCGTCTATGATATCTTTTTCAAACACTTCCTCTGACTTTCCAAAAGTTAGTATTTCAGATTCTTGATTTGTTTTTTTTAGATAAACAGTACTAGGTAGCTTTACCATAGTTGACTCCTTTCTGAGTTATCAGCGAAAAGTGCTAACAGCTTATTATGGAGACTTCTCAGTAATGTCCGCCCCATGATTTTTATTTAATGTTGCATAATATTCCATAATTTCAAAGAATTAGAAAGAGTAAATTTATTTATCAGGATATTACTGAGAAGTCTCAGTAATATCCTGATAAAACCATAACTAAAATATCTATTAAAATCATTATAGTAGCTAGTATTTATGTGGTCATAATTGCAAGGTTGGCGATTTACTGAGACTTCTCAGTAAATCGCCTCAAGAAAAATATTTGGTCTTTCTTTGAATCAAAACTATAACTGTATAAATACACAGGCAGATAATATTAATTATGTCAACTTCACTTTTTTTAGAGAGTATCCGTCGCACGAAGCATTACAGTATCCTAACTGAGAAAGCATACTTATCGTGGATTAAGCGCTTTATCCTTTTTAACCAAAAACGTCATCCAAAGGATATGGGGGAAGAAAAGGTAAGCAGTTATCTCACCTATTTAGCTGTGAATCGAAACGTGACATCTCAACACAAAACTGGCGCTTTGCTCTATCATTTTTATGTATAAGCATATGTTTAAAAGAGAGCTTACTTTGTTGTCTGATACAGTCAGAGCAAAAGCATCAACTAGAGTGCCAATGGTGTTATCTAGCAATGAAGCTAAAATAATTATCAGCTACTTAAAACAACCTTATCATCTCATGTTCAGTCTATTATATGGATGTGGGTTAAGAAAAGCGGAGCTTTTAAGTTTGCGTATTAAAGATATAGATTTTGAAGGAAATTCTATTTATGTTTTTCGTGGTAAAGGGGCGAAAGACAGGATGACATTATTACCCTACATACTCATTGAACCGTTAAAATTACAGATCAGTAAAGTAGAGGGCTTGCATCATAAAGATCTGGTGGAAGGAGAAGGAAAAACAAGCTTACCTTCAGGCTTGGCCCGAAAATATCCTTCAGCAATAACACAGCTCAAGTTAGGTAAAAACCTGCGGTTAGTTTTCTTATTTATGGCAAAATTCTTATTACATTCTACAAATATTGTTTTAACGCATACTTTTACTCATTACTTAGAATTTGACTCTTTCTCTGATATGACTTCAATGTATACTTCTTTTAAATATATTTTAGGAGTTTGTTATGGGTGGTATCAGTATTTGGCAATTAGTAATCATTGCCGTTATTGTGGTTTTATTATTTGGCACTAAAAAATTACGTAACTTAGGTGGCGATTTAGGCTCAGCAGTAAAAGGCTTTAAAAATGCGATAGGCGATGAGAAAGACTCAACGGCTAAAACTGAAAAAAGTGCAGATACACTCGCTGATAATAGCACTGCCACAAGTGAAACTAGCCACAAAGAAACTCAAAAAAAAACCTCAGGCATAATTGATGTTTGATATTGGTTTTTGGGAGTTAATGCTTATTGGTGTTATGGGGCTTGTTGTACTTGGCCCCGAACGCTTGCCAGTAGCTATTCGTACAGTAAAAAGCTGGATTACAGGTGTCCGTAAATTTAGTGACACGGTAAAATCTGAGCTATCTGAAGAATTGAGGATTCATGAATTGCATGCGAACTTAAAAAAAGCTGAGCAAAGCAATATGTCTAATTTAAGTCCTGAAGTGGCCGAGTCAGTAAAGTCATTGCAGGAAGCTGCCGCTATGGTAAATGAGCCATTCAAAAAGCTTGATACCACTGCATTAGACTCAATGATTACGACATCACTAGATAAGGCTAAAAAAAATCAATATGTACCCACGGAAACTTCATCAGATGATGAATTTAGTGGGGCGTCATTAAACGATGAGAGCTTAGTTTCACACAAAGATGATGTTCAACTGACTCAAAAAAATGAACAAGATAAATGAATTCATCTGAACAATCACCAACACAATCAAGACCATTGAAACCAGAAAAAAATGTGACCATTTTTGACCATTTGCTTGAGCTGAGAACTCGTTTTCTTCGTGCAGCACTTGGTATTGCGTTAATTTTTTGCTGCTTGGTTTATTTTGCTCAAGACATATACCAATATTTAGCACAGCCTTTATTGCAAACTATGCCTTCGGGCTCTCAAATGATAGCAACCGATGTTGCATCACCATTTTTTGCACCTTTTAAATTAACCATAGTTTTATCCATTTTTCTTGCTATGCCATATGTTCTCTTTCAAATTTGGTCTTTTATTGCTCCTGGTTTATATCGAAATGAAAAAAAATTAATTGCACCGTTAATTTTTGGTTCCACAATGCTGTTTTATAGTGGAATTGCTTTTGCTTATTTCATTGTTTTTCCAGTGGTTTTTGCTTTCTTTACTTCAGTTGCCCCGAAGGGTGTGATGATTGCTACAGATATTAGTCGCTATTTGGATTTTGTATTAAAATTGTTTTTCGCTTTCGGAGCCGCTTTTGAAATTCCAATTGCAATTATTTTAATGTGTTGGACAGGTGTTACTACCCCTAATAGTTTACGTCAAAAACGCCCGTATTTTGTTGTAGGTGCTTTTGTCATAGGCATGTTATTAACACCGCCTGATATCATATCTCAATCTATGCTTGCCTTACCTATGTTAATCTTGTTTGAAGTGGGTATTATTATAGCGTCGTTTTACTACAAAGAAGATGAAGAAGAACGTTATGATGGTTAATATTGTAGTACCGCTTGGTGTAAGTTTTTGCTTTATGTTCCCATGTATTTTGATAGTAACAACAATGCCTTATTAATCGCTTATCTAATTGCGCTAAAATCTTCAAAGATGTTCCAAAGTACCTTGTTATGGATCATAAACTTTATTGCACAAATCATTGATATATTTTTCTATTGATTACCTATTAAAACTAAAAATAAACCGTAGTAAATTGATTTATATGTTAATTATAAAATGAATACACACTGGCATTGAATCTGCCTCCTTAAACATTCAAATCTAATCTTAAGGAAATCAAATGTTATTTAACCGTGGCCTATTAGCCGTTTCACTACTCTCTTGTGCATTATTTAGTCGTGCAGAGGGAGATATAAAAATAGGTAAACAAAAGTCAGCGATGTGTGCTGCCTGTCATGGCCAAAATGGTATGGCTAGCAACCCACAATATCCAAACCTAGCAGGTCAAAATGCAACGTATTTGGAATCAGCATTACATAGTTATAAATCGACAGAACGTAAAGGAGGTCAAGCAGCCGTCATGTATGGGATGGTTGCTAGCTTAAGTAAAAGTGATATGAAAAACCTCGCTGCCTATTACAGCTCTTTAACACCCACAACAAAGTAGAACATGGCAATACGCTAATTCCCTTATTGCCTAGCACTCTTTTACTTAAGGCTCTTGCAGGCAGTATTGTACAATCAAACGTTGCAATCTAGGCCTAGATACACCTAAAAAATCGCAAGCTTTACCACGATGCCAGTTCGTTTGCGTTAAAACTTTAATGACATGCAATTTTTCTATATCTTGCAGAGATTGTTCTGCACTTACTTTATTAGATGTTTCATTTAATAAAGTACTTCTGGGTAAATTATTTGCCATAACTGAGGGCACTACGTTTTCAAAGGCATTGTCATTATTTAACTGTGGAAATAAGTCTATTGTTAAAACAGAATCAGGAGAAATAGCCACCGCTTTAGTCAGTAAGTTTTCTAACTCTCGGATATTTCCCGGCCATAAATAGGTATAGAAAGCACTCATCACTTCTTTTGTTATCTGTTTTACTTTACGGTTCAATTCATGATTGATTTGCGCGAGTAATACGTTGACCAATTGCGGTAATTCTTCTGCTCGCTCACGTAAAGGAGGCATATTTAAATTGATCACTTGCAGTCGATAATATAAATCTTCACGAAAACGCCCTTCTTTTACCTCTTTCAATAAATTTCTATTGGTCGCAGAGAGCACTCGAGCGGTTGTTAATTTAGTTTCTTTACTACCAATTGGGCAATATTCTTTTTCTTGTAATACGCGTAATAATTTAGCTTGCAACGACTGAGGTAGCTCGCCAATTTCATCTAAAAAAATAGTGCCTTCGTTGGCGATTTCGAATTTTCCTGGCTGATTACTCGTCGCCCCTGTAAACGCGCCTTTAACATGACCAAACATTTCCGATTCGATTAAACTTTCTACCATAGCGGCACAATTGATAGCGACAAATGCGCCACCTGAATTGAGACTTGAGGCATGAATCGCGCGAGCCGCCATTTCTTTTCCAGTGCCACTTTCACCGGTAATTAATACCGTAGCAGGCGTTCGTGCAACTCGGCCGATGGTTTTAAAAACCTCAAGCATGGCTTGAGAGCCGCCAACCATTTTTTTACTGCCGCCCTTAAGTTCAACATCTTGTATATTGATAACATCTTTACGCTTGAGATCACATGCTTTCATTGCTTTATTAACAGCGGCATCTAATTCATTTAAGTCTATCGGCTTTTGAATATATTCATCAGCCCCCTGCTGCATCGCCTCTATGGTACTTTCCATATCATGAAAGGCTGTGATCATAATGATATGACTATCAGGCAGGCTAGCTTTTAAGCTAGGTAATATATCTAGCCCACTTTTACCGGGCATGCGTATATCGAGCACAATAACATGTGGCTTTATTTTATCGGCTAGTATCTCACCAGACTCTGCATCATGAGCGATACTTACCTCAAAATCATTGCTTCTAAAGTGTATTTGTAAAGTGCGGCATATGGCGACTTCATCATCAATGATTAATAGTTTCTTCAACATGGATTTCTTCTATATTTTCTTATCTGGTTAATGGCAGCATTACAGTACAGCAAGTGCCCCCGTTGTCTAGGGGCTTTAAAGTAATATCCCCATGATAATAATTGATAATATTTTTTACAATAGCTAATCCTAACCCAGTTCCCTTTGCTTTAGTGGTATAAAAAGGTTCAAATAACTTTTCAACGTCAGCAGGATCAACAGAGTCACCGTTATTAATAATGTTTATTAATATTTTCTCTCCGGACTGCATTATCACTTTATTAACAGTAATGTCTACTTGCGAAGTACTATTTTTGTCGCTCATTGATGCCTGAACGGCGTTAACAATCAAGTTTTGAAAAACCTGTTGCATTTTAGTTTTATCTGCATGTATTAAAGGTAAGTTACTTTCACTATTGTAACTAAATTTCACTCGTTGAAAGGTTTTTACTTTTTTTTCATTTGCAATGACTAAATCAATAATATGAGTTAATGCTAACCATTCATATTTGTTTTTATCCGGTCTTGCGTAAGCCAATAAACTGGTAAGAATGTTTTCCATATAGTAAATTTGTTCTAAAGAGATTTCAGTTAATTCAGCCACGTCTTCACTTATATTAACTATCTGATTCGGGAGCATTTGCATCGTCATTTTAACCGATGAAAGCGGATTCCTTAAATCATGCGCAATCATATAAGCCATACGACCCACAACAGCATCGTGTTCATGCTTAATTTTATCCTTATTTTCATCGGCAAGCTTTAAAGATAACAACCTTTCTTTGGTGATGTCTCGTTTTACAGCAACATAAGCTACAATGTTTCCAATATTATTTTTCACCGGAGAAATTGATGCAACTTCCCAATAGTCCTGTCCGTTTTTTTTCCTGTTGCAAAATTCCCCATGCCAGGTATTTCCCTGAGTAATTCGTTGCCATAATGCTTGGGTATTGGTTTGATAGATAGTTCTTGATTGTAAAAAAGCAGGCGTTTCCCCCAAAACTTCAACGCTGTTATAACCCGTTACTTTAGTAAAGTTAGGGTTAACATAGGTTATTACTCCCTTAACATTAGTTATCATTACGGTGACTGGCGCTTGCTCTACCGCTTGAAATAATTTACTGCGTTCAAGTTCTAACTCCCTTTGCTTGGTTATATCACTACCTATCAAGGTTAAATATTTTTTATGTTCTATAGCATCGATAAAAAAACTAGATGACCAGCGATAAGCTCTACTATCACCTTGATGGTTAAGAATTAGAAATTCTATCTGCTTAACTTTAGTCGGGTTTTCTATTAGCCTCGCTAACCGTTCTTTTTCTCTAGTTCTCCCTTTTACCATTATAGAAAGCAACCAATCTTGATCAATTATGGCTTCAGAGGCATAACCTGTTTGCGTTAAAAAATTTTGGTTGGCGTATATCAACCTTCCCTTGGGATCAATAATGACGGCAGCTAAATTTAATCCCTCAAGAATTTGACGAAAGCGTTGTTCATATTTACTGGTTTGTAATATCTCTTGCTGATATATTTTAATACGAGTGAAAATAATGGCCAACAAAACGCAGAGGCTTGATACTAAAAAATAAAGCGGTATTCGACTCTCGATAAACGCTTTTTTTATCGCTGACAATTCAGCTGGCAATAACTGAGAAATTAAAATCCAGTCTTTTCTTGACTTAATATTGACCAAAGACATAGGTTTCATTGAAGTAAAGGTATAGTAGCCGTTATCTACTTTTATTTGTCCCTGTAAACTCGTTTTGATTTCTTTCCATAAATTGGGGTGGAGCTCTTTCATTCGTTTAACTTGACCTAAAATCCATTTAGCGCCAACATTTTCTTCCTTTAAATACAGTAATTGACCACTGTTATTGACCAGAAACAGTTGTTGTTGATACAACGATGAGGCGTCAACAAATCGAGAAATTAAATGACTTGCTGAATAATTAATAACAATCACACCTTGACGACGTGCAAACTTATCAAATACCGGCATAGCAAAACGGAGTGTGGGTCTAAATGGCAATTCAACTTCGCCATTTTCCATATTCCAGTCGATTGAAGATATATAAACGCTATTCTTTGCCAAACTACTTGCTTGATTAAAATAATAGCGTTTCGATTTATCTTGTAATGATTGGTCATTTATTGATTCAGAAATGTTGTTGTCACCTCTATCAACTCGAATAATTTCCATGCCACTATTGTCTAGATAACGAATTTGCTCATAACGTGCTTTGTTTTGACTAAAGAAGACAAACTGATTTTTCAGCGTATTTTTTACATCAAAATCAATATATTCAAACACTTGAAAACTTGATGATAATATTTTTATATCACCAACTATGTGTTTAATATCTTCTGCAATAGCATGACGACCTGCTTCAACGGCACTGACCTGCTGTTTGATAAGTGCTTGCCATTTACTCTCGACACTACTCCTATAATCGACATAAAAAATGACGAAAATAAACAATAATGACGGTAGCAATATTTTAAGTAATACAAGAGAAAAGGGCTTAAGGCTCAAAAGCTGTTCACCTAAAAAAAGAGATGGCAACTCACATAGTGCCATCATTTACATATGAATATTTACCATAACAATTACACTTTATGATAGCAATTGATGTTGACTACCAATTTGATTGTCTGCATAGAGACACTCTAATTGATGAAATAAATGCTGGCGCTGGCTAAACTCTTTACTCTCAGTTAAGCGAGCTAATATCACGTTAGTTGCTTGGTTTTTATCGATAAATTTAAGTGCCTTACCTACTACGTTAGTTAATGCCCCGCCATCACTACAGCCAAGATCGACTAAAGCATCTATTTCCGGGATCTGGTGTTTTTGCATAAATAATACCGCTGCTTGGCGAACACCGTATTCGTTATCTGTTAGACACTCAGTCACTAAACGAATCGTTTTTTCATCTCTACTTTCGTCATGATTTTCGTCACGCACTACATGGTCTTCCGTTGAGATGCGCTTAGCTTTTTTAGAGAGTAATTCACTCAGTGAGTGTATCGCTTGTATGCGAACGTTTTGATCTGGGCAACTTATCGCATCATGTAAAGCTGGAATGGCTTGACGGTGCTTTAATTGCCCTAGTATTTTAGCCGCCAAGCGTTTGATTTCATTGTTACCACCAAAGACCAAGGTGGAACAAATCCCGACAATATTACTTAAACCACTAATTCGGATATTACTTGCTACGATGCGGTCAAGTGCCGTTAATAAAGCAATGGTCATTTCAGCATCGGGGTTACGTAAACTTTCTAAAATAAGCTCTACGGTTGATTTAGAAGGATAATGCGCAAGTGATTGTGCCGCCAATATTCTATTTTCAATGATAGCAATACGGGCTATTTTTTTCTTGGAATAGCCAAGTTGGTCACCGTTTTTTAAATTCTGTCTGACAATACCATTAAAGTCTTCCATCCCTTCAGGTTGTTCATTGAGTAACTGATGCAAACGTTGGTCTTGATCTTTTTCTTTAGCAGCAGCATCAGTCGGTTCATTTATAGCACCAGCCCCGATAGATGATAAGGTAGATATAACTTCAGGTGCTTGTTCATCATCTTCAGTAATATTATTTTCCTGAACATTTTTTTGGCTTTGTTCACCCGTAACATTTTGTTTTACGTTACACAATAAGCTGTCGAGGGTACTCATTGTATCATTGGCTGGTGAACTATCATCATCGATAATGGCTACGGGGATCACTTGATCAGCGGTTACTTTGTTAGTTAACGCTACATTTTTTGTATTTTTAGCGGCGGTTTCAGATTCTTCAGACTCAATACTTTGGCTTAACACTAAAGAATATAACACATGTTCCGCGGGGTTAATGTCACCTACAAAAGGTTTTTGCGCCATTTTAGCGATAATATCTAGCACCGCGGTACGAATAATATTCTCATTATCGTCAAGTAGTGCCAGTAAGGGTACTAATGCTGTTTGACTGTTTTTAAGTTGTGAAAGATAGCAGTGAATAAGGCCTCTTCGGGTATGACTGGATAATTCGGTATTATTTAACTGCTCAATTAATGCTGGCTGACAGGCCGGGTTTGGCTCTTTACAAAGCAATTTAGCCGCGAGTAATGAAAGTTCATCATCATTGATGGTGAATAATCCAACTAAAAAGTCATGATCAGCTGCATTCATTTCACTGCCAAATTCAAACATTTCATCCGCTATTTTCAATAACGCTTTGCGAGCATTTGTGCTCGCTTCTTTGGCAAAGGTCAATAATAGATGAGGTGAAATAGAGGTTAACAATCTAGGCTGATTTTGTGCAATATTGATAACGGCTCGAATGGCCGCTTCAGCGACGTCTGCATCTGAATCAACAAAATGATTAATTAACCCTTGGCTTGCTTCAGGTAAAGAAAAATGCCCTAGCGTTTGGCAAACAACCAAACGTATATGGGGGTCTTGGCATTCAAGTAGTGCCAGCAAACCATTAACACAGCTCAAATGGTATTCAGGTTCACTTTGAGATAGTGCACTCACAATGCGGCGCACTGTTCTCGCCGGATGAGTAGTTAAACAGGAACATAAATAATTAACGCCAGCTTGGCCTGTTTTGGCTAAAGCGGTTAATATTTCGGGTTCTAAATCCTGACATTCATCTGAACTGAGTAGTGATATTAACAGTGGTACCGCTTGCGACACTTTTTGCTCACCAAGGGCGATAACCGCAATACGTTGAATATCCCAATAATCATCCCAGCCATCAAGTAAATCTTCGTCCATGCTTAACGGGCGAGTTTGGGCAAGTGACATTAACGTTTCAAGGGCTTCTTCAGAGCCGATATTAGATAAAGCTTGCGTAGCGGCAATTTTAACATCGCCAACATGATGCTCATTGATAGCTTGAATTAAAATGGATACCGCATCTAAGCAGGCCAATTTTCCCAAGGCTATTGCGGCTTCAGTACACACATCGTCATCTTCATCTCCTAATCGTTCAATTAGCTGTTCACTAGCATGTACGGCATTAAGTTTTGTTAATGCTCTAATGGCATAAAACCGATCGGCTTCGTTACCTTTTTCCAACCAATTAACTAAATGACTGATCACTGCTTCTCTGCCCATCATGCTTACTCCAAATGTTTCTATTGATCTAGTAGGTTTTTGATAATGAATTGATGATGCAATAATTACACCAACAAAAAGAAACCGGTAACACTTTGATCTATAGATAAAAAATAAGGAGTTAAAATTACAGTTGCTGATTTCCGCTCTTAATTGAACGATTCGTTCAATTTATAACAACAAAAGACACTGCTAGGTGTCTTTTTGTAAAGTTGAGGTAATTAAAGCAAAGTCTACGATGTCTTAAAATTATCCATCAAGGTTTTTAGCTGAGTACTCATATTAGCGAGTTCTTCACTTTGGTTAGCAATTTGTTGAGAATCACTATGGATTGATGTTGTCTTCAATGATATATCATGAACATTTTTATTCATTGCTTCAGCAACAGCATGTTGCTCTTCGGTTGCCGTTGCAATTTGTATATTCATATCGCGAACGGTATTTAAACCTTGCACAATATTATCGATACTTTCTCCTGCTTCTTTTGCAATTTCACTGCCAGTGGCCACTTCTTTTATGCCTTGCTCCATTGAACCTACTGCGTCTTTTGCACTTGATTGCAGTTGGTTGATGATTTTTTCAATATCACCTAATGATTCAGTCGTACGTTTTGCCAAACCTCTAACTTCATCCGCAACAACGGCGAATCCTCGACCGGAGTCTCCCGCTCTGGCGGCCTCTATGGCAGCATTTAATGCTAATAGGTTTGTTTGCTCTGCAATAGCTGATATTACATTAAGCACTTGTCCAATTTCATCTGAGGCATCATTAACCTTACCGATGACTGTAGATGCACCGACTAAGTGTTCATTAATATTTTGAATTTGCTCTATTGTTCTTGATACCGCAACTTGACTTTCAATTGCATTACTCTCCACTTGTTCTGCACAATCTGATGTTGAGGAAGCATTTTGAGCAACGTCTTGAACTGTTGCTGTCATTTCATCTACAGCGGCGGCAAGTTGATCCGTAAGACTTAATTGTGTTTCTATGGCTACGTTACTGCTGTCAGTAACACTTTGCAATTGAGATGCACTCTGTTCGATGTTTTCAATGATAGTTTTTTCTTCATTAACGATGTATTCTAATTTTTCGACAAAAAGATTAAAAGACAATGATAATTGACCTAATTCATCTTTATTGGATTCATCTAAGCGAACACTTAAATTTCCATCACCCTGAGCTATTTCATGCATCGTTTGGTTAAGTAACTGTAAGGGAGGAATAATCGCTGAATAAAACCAAGCTAAAATAACAACAAAAACTAAGGCTATAATAAATAATGCCGTAATTACTGCTATTATAGCATTATCGATAGTGCTATTTATTTGTTTTCCATACTCAGATGTCATTTCTTTGTAGTGACTATCTAAAACGTCAAAAGCATCAAGCGCAGGTTTATCACTAATTTTCACTACTGAATCAACGTCTTCGGCAGTTTTGCCTTGAGCAAATAATGTACTAATAAATTTGGTGTTTTCAAAATAATTTTTTGCCACTGTAGCAATATTATTTAAGGCTTGCTTTTCTTTGTTTGTTAACCCGCTTAAACGATTATAGCTAGCGATATTAGCATCGAGTGCTTGATAATTTTTTTTGATTTTAAGTAAATACTTATCTTGGTTCCTTAATACATAATTTTTAAAGTTGTGTATCAGACCCCCATAACCAAAATTGGCTTTTATCGTCAATAATAATTTTTGTCGAGCGGCTGCTTGTATTTGATAATTATCCCAATTCTGTGCAACAGGCGTCACCGAACGATATATGTATACACCACTAATAGAGAGCAACAATAGAACAATTGATATCATTAATAATATTTTGTGTTTTAAGGTGATATTATTTCTCATATATTGCTCACTTATTGCTCACTTATTGCTCACTTATTTTTTATAAATATTTTGGCTATGTTCCCATTAGTGATTGTTTAATGGGAAGCAGAGTGCGGTTTTTTCAGCTCTTCCACTGCAGAGGTGACGATGAAAGATCAACACACCCTGCACTACGAATAAATTAATGCTAAAACTTATAATTAACATTTAACTGTAAGCGACTGCGCTCATTTTCATTGAATATGGCATCACTGACACTACTAGGTAGGGTGCTTTTGTCTTCTAGGCGTTTCATATTAAATAAGCGCAAGTCAACGGCTAGCTTTGGATTAACTTTATAATCTAACTGCAACCGATAACCGTCATAGTTTGAAACACCAGTGCTACCCGGATTTGGAAAGTCATCTTGTGAAACTGTTCCATCACCTATTGTTGAAAACGCTTCAACATGGAACCAATAGGCACGAACTCCCCAGCCATTTCCTAAAGAATAACGCGCTTGCAACGTATAAGCGGTATCTTCAATATCTGCATCAGAGTCGATATATTCGGCGATAAATCTTAGCTTAGACATTTTCCAATCTAACATTGCCATGGTATATGTTTCAGCATTAAACACCTTACCACTATCTACCGATGCACCACCAAGCGCTAAAGTTAACTTACCTTGGTTGAAGTTACTTTTATAAACACCTTGCGCAAAAACGGCATCAATATCATCGTTCCAATTTCCTTCAACTATAGTTGCATACGCGGCATTAAAGGTGAAATTTCCCGTTTTATAAACCGCAGCAAGTGCTTCAGGGTTTATATCGGCATCCCAAAACACTTCAGTGCTATTAGCAAAGTTAAGTGGTGTTTTACCCGCTATTAGGGTTAAATTATCAACACCTGAGTAGGCAATATAAGCTTGATCAAAACCTATATCCGCGTCGTTGGTATCACCTATTGCTTTACCATCATCATTAATTTTTACCGTACTAAAGTTAACATGTGGAGAATTAAGACTTGATGAGTTAGTCGCTATGCGCATTTTGCCAGTCCAATTATCGTCCATGGCATACTTTATTCCCAAACGCGCACGATAGCGGAGACGTTCACGATCACGCTCTGAACCATCCGCTTTTTCACTATCATCACGCTCTGCACGAATGCGCATATCGCCAAATATTTTTACCTTACTTGCATCATCTAACACAATGTCAGCAAGCGATGTGGTTGAAATTAAGGCGGCAGCAATGGCTCCGCCAATGATAGAGAGTTTTTTATTAAACATTTTGTTATCCCCTGTGGGTGTGAAATGCAGGGGAGGATACCCTCCCCAAATAAGACATTATTGTTTTAACATTAGGTAATGTTTCGTGGTGCAAATGAGAAGCTACGGAACTCAGACTTATATTTGCTTTCGCCTAATTTTCGTATATTGGCAACACCCATTTTAAAATTATAGTTGCCCGATATATTGTCAATTACTCGCGCTGTGAGTGAATTACTCGGTTGACGCATATCCATCATATTGGCATACAGCACACCTTTTTTGACACAAGGTGTCACCATAGCAACAGCGGTAACAGCGCCTTTGCTTAATTCAATATGACCGTTTTTCATTAGACTGCTAAATTGAAAATCATCACCATGAACGCCTAATATGGTGTCTTTAAACGCAGCAACTCGATTTGAATACATCATCACTTGATCACCTGATTCAATGCCACGCTTTTTCGCATCTTCCGGGTTTATTTCTACCCAGTTTTCCGGCCAACGTTGAATGGTATAGGCACGTCGTTCAACATCATCAAATCCTGACTGCCAAATTTCATTTATACGGCCATTTGAAAACCATAATTCATCTTCTTTAGGGGTTAGCCATTCATAAAAATCAGAAAACAGACTCCAAGGATGTTTTTGCAGATTAATCTTTCCGGTTTGGCTATTAAAGTGCGTTAGCTTTTTACCGAGAACATTAGCGCCTTTAGGTCCATTTTCTAGACCCATCTCTTTTAAACGGACTTTGTCATTCAATAATTCGGTATCGTGTAAACGCTTAGTGCCGACCAATTTTTTAGTATCATAATTATAAAAAACGGGGCCTTGAATGCCATCTGTGCCAAATTCCCTTAATTTCTCATGTAGTGTTTTACCTTCTTTATGAGCGGCAACTTTGACCATATGAAAATCTTTACGAGAACCGCGTGAGAAACGAGACGCTTCTTCGGCAACATCGTTGGAGTTTTTCCAATCAAAGCCGTCGAACCCCATACGTTTAGCCAATTGACTAATGATCCACCAATCTGGTTTTGCATTACCCGGTGCATCATTAAACTTTTGATATAAACGTAAACGACGCTCGCCGTTGGCACGGATAAAATCATCTTCTCCCCAACCAGCTGCAGGGAATACAATATCAGCAAATTTAGCACCAATAGGGTCGCGTAAATAAATATCCTGATTAATGACAACCATGCCGCCAGAATCAGCACGTTTTTTTAAGGTATCAATTATTTCTTGCTTATCATAGGTATACACCTGATGTGGATTAGCAGTGACTAATTCCCAGAATTTTTTCTGTAATCCCTGCGAACCTGCCATAGCCTGTATCCAGGTAGTGCCAATAACATGCGCAAAACGGGTATGACCTGAGTAAGTCCAACGGTCAGTATCTAAAGCTCTGCGACGACGACCAGGTACTTTTTCAGGAGATTTGTTACGTGGTAATTTTCCGCCACCTAGGCCACCACGTTGATGACCACCTAATCGACCAACCATTTGACCTGGACGACCACCCGCTCCAACCAAGGTTGCTAGTGAGCTAATTGCGTTGGTATTACCGGTATTATTAGACCAATAAAACCCTTTTTCAATAGCAATAGATGTTTTAACACGACTACCATCAGCTTTAGGTTTAGCCATCATTTCTGCGGCTTTATATATTTTGTCTACGTCTATGCCTGCAATTTTTGCTGCATACTTAGGCTCGTATTCTTTCTGCGCAAACACCCATTTTTTATAATCTTCGAAACCTTTAGTCTGAAATTTACCCCAAGTTGTACGCCATTGCCACGGGGTATTACGTGTACCTTGACCAAACCCAGAGTCAGACTCCCATTTATTGTTGACCCATTTATCAATCCATTCTTTATCTTGCCAGCCATTTTCCATAATTACTCTAAGAATAGCGCCTAAAACGAGATTATCTGAACCCGGATTAACGTCTAAATGCAGCCCGCCATGCTTTTTCATAAAGGCAATACCGGCAGTTTCACGAGGATTCAAGATAACTGTTTTCATACCACCTAAAATGGCGGGCATCATAAATTGAGTAAATAGCACCGTTTTGGTTTCATAGGGATCTGTTCCACATACCATTAAGGTATCCGCATTTGCCCAGTCATCATAAGCAGGAGCAAAATTATCAAAACCTGCATCTCTAAAGCCCGGAGTTGAGGTAACATCTGATGGCGTGTCATGAAAACTAAAGTTGGCTGTATTAATGTGACGCAAGGCATATTTAGTGACCGCATAGGTATTTTCAATATATTGATATGAAAAAGTTTTTACGCCATACGCGTTATCACCGTGCGCTTTTCTTACGTACGCACCAACTTCGGCAGCAACGTCTAAAGCAAAATCCCAAGGTACTGGTTGTAACTGACCGCCAATACGCATTAAAGGCTGAGTTAAGCGATCGCGCGTACCTGTTTTAGGATTATAAGGCTTTTGGGCTAGCAGGCCGCCACGCATACTTGAGTCGCCATTTTTATTGATATGTTTATTTCCTTTATCAGGAAGAATAACAATGTTATGTGGCTTACCTTCGTGCATCACGACATTATGCTGGGCAGGAGCTACCCAAGCTTGCAATGCAGAGGTGGGAAAATCTACACCGAAAGCATTTTGATGTGCTTTATCACCACCGTCGGCTACTTCTAATGGCCAGCGATAAACATTATAACCGCAGCCAACAATACAATAGTCACATGCTGTGGTGATTATTTCTGCCGACTTTGGCGGTAACGGTGCGTGATCTTCGGGAATATAAAAATTGGTAGTCATGGTTGATCTCCTATCCTAACATTAGGTTGCTGGTGCGTCCGAACAACAATCCCATAATGCCAACGGCATATATGTCATCGCCATCAACTTCTAGCAATACTTGCGGTAAACTTTCGTACGCCTGCCCCGACACGATAATGCCATGGCGTCTAATATCGAATGTTGATAAATGTAACGGACATTGCCCGACGGTACGATGTTCACCAGTGACTTTATATGAACCCATTAATGGCCCACCTTGATGCGTACACATATAACTAAATGCCACGACATCTTTTTGTTTGCCTACACCACCACCACATTCCACATCCGCTTTTACCAGCATAGCTTGTGAATTGGGTCCGTTATCAGGGTAGCTAAAATCAAACACTTGATTGTTTTTTAACTGGCTTAATTTAGCAATTTTTTTGCGTGGATAATTGGTAACTCTGGCATTGATGGGTGAAGCATTAGCTATTCCAGGGAACAAAGACACAGCAACCACAGTTGTTGCAGCAGTGACACCTGAGTAAACCAAGAATTCGCGCCTAGTTACCATACATTTACCATGTTCAATAGCATCTTCTCTGGGGTCTAGATTACTTGAATTAATATTGCTCATTTTTCTATCTCCAATAGTTCTTGCTCAGTAAACATAGGTTGATACCCTGGAATATTTGGGCGAGTGAGACCTATTCTCTCTCCGGAAAAAGCATCAAGAAAGGCAAGTAAATGCTCTTTTTCCTGTTTACTTAACCCTAATGGTTTAATTAGCTTACTTTTATTACCTGCATAATCTGAAGGCGTTGCGCCTAGTACAACGCCACCGCGGTCATAAAAATCAACCACATCTGACAATGTCGCTAAGGTGCCATTATGCATGTACGGAGCGGTGTATTTTGTATAACGTAATGAAGGTGTTCTAAAAGCGCCTTTCATCTCTTTCATTTTTCCACGAAAGTACACGCCCGGATCTGACTTTGCAGTACGATATAGTTTTTCATTAGAGCCTTTAGCGTACATTTCATAACGAAAGGTAATTTGAGCCAAAGCATCGTTTTCCCAGCGTTGGTTACTTGGTACACCTATATTATAAAACTGTTCATCACTGGCCAGTGCGCCGTTGTGACAAGCAATACACTGGGCTTTGCCTTCAAATAGCGTTTTACCTTGCAATTGCGCAGCAGTTAACGCTTTTTTATCACCTAACAAATAATTATCCAAAGGCGTATCTCGTTGTACTAAAGTACGTTCAAACGCGGCGATCGCTTTCCAAGCATTACTAACTTTTGGCCAGTCGTCTCCGAAAACCTGCTTAAACTGAGTAACATATTCAGGTACTAATGCTAATCGAGCTTCCATCAAGTCATCCTCACCGTTGCCAGCAACGGCGCCTTTTGCAGCTCCTTTGGCTTGTGCTTCCAGTGATTTAGCTGATCCTGCCCAGAATAGTTTTCCATAATAGGCTGAATTAATAATGGTTTGAGAGTTTCGCCAATGAACCGTTCCTGGATAGCCCATAGAAATGTCGCTAGGAAAATCCCAACCAGCTTCAGGTAAATGGCATGCTGAACAAGGTGTTGAAGTATCTCCGCCTAGCTTGCCATCAAAAAATAGGGTTTTACCTAATTCAACTTTTTCTGGTGTCATTGGGTTATCTTTAGGCTCTGGTACAGGACCTAAAGGTGCTAATGCAGGATAGCTTTTGCTACTCAATTCAATGTTTGCCAGTTCTGGAGCCTTACTTACCGCTTTAGCGGCTACCATCAATTTCGCTAGGTCAGGTGATATTTCTTGAGCGACAATCTCTACTTTGGTTGCTTTCTCTCCTACAGGTGCCGCCACAGTTGAGCTGGTGTTACAAGCCGTTAATAGTAGTGAAAGTGTCGTAATAGAGGCACTTAACAATCTGTTTTTTACTGTTATTGTATTCATTATCATTTCCTCCTAGTTTTTAACTTCGCGCCAGTTATCAATCACTTGATAGGTATAATCACTTTTAGTCCAAACGTGTTTATCTGACGTTAAAGGTTTATCGCTAGAAAGTGATTTAAGAAAAGCAACTAAGGCGACTTGCTCATGTTTACTTAAGTTGAGTGGTTTGATTCGGCTATCTTTATTTTTGTCTTGTTCGCCACCAGCATTATAGAAGGCTATAACTTCATCTAGCGTTGAAAACATACCGTTATGCATAAATGGCGCGGTATATTTTAATTCGCGTAATGTTGGCACCATAAATTTACCTATGTCACTGCCATCCGCTTTATGTGAACGAACATGAGCACCTACATCACGTTTTAAGTTCATGTAGTTTTCGTTACCCATAAACATATTAAAGGCAATAAATGTTTGATGACGTTCTACATCTGTAAAAATATTTAAATTCTCAGGAACTCCAGTATTATAGGGTTTTTCATCCGAAAACAATGGTCCGTTATGACATGAAGCACAACCCGCTTTACCTTTAAATAGCTCAAAGCCACGCTGTGCTGTCGCACTCATTTTATTTTGATCAAAATCGGTATCTGAGCTGACTAAGGTTTTTAAATATTCAGGTATGGCTTTTCGTACTTTTCCGTTTGACGGTTCACCGTAGCCGGCTTTTTCAAACATTTCGATGTATACTGGATCTTGCTTAATACGCTCTTGCATTAAACGCATATCCATATTCATGAGGTAATCTTCAGTAATCATCTCACGCGTAACATCATTGAGATTGGTACCAAGTCGACCATCATGCATCCAGCTTTTTTTGAATGTTGTATTAATTAATGTTGGTGCATTTCTAAAATGTTTATTACCTGGGTAACCAGGTGATAAAGCTTCTTTACTGGAAAAACCATTATCTGGCTGATGACAACTTGCACAAGAAATTGAAGCATTCCCTGAAAGTCGAGTATCAAAAAATAACCGTTTACCTAGCTCTGCTTTTGCTTTATCAATCTTAATGGTAGGAAGTTTTCCAAACTTAAATTGCTCTGCGTTTGCACTCACTGTAAGTAAGCAAAGACTCAGCACAGAGGTCATAAGTAGGCGACTTTTATTCGCGACAAGACCCATATTACGCTCCTAATTATTAGTGTTTTAATAAAATCGATACGAATTATTTCGCACTGATAACTAGTAATTTGCAATTAGCGATCCAATTTATATTTTAATTATTTAACAATGACTTAATTAATATATATTGATTTTTACCATCGCAAATAGAATGATTCGTTCAATAACATTGCACAACTGATTAAATAATTTTTCGACAAATTATTTTGAAGGTTGACCGTGGCTGCCATTAATGAAGTGATGGTGTTTTTATTATGGGATGTGGATATATGAACAAGAATTTTGTTATGACTAAAGTTTTTAGAACTTCTATTTATCTAAGTTATACATTACGAATAATCAAGAAGTACCTATCTAACACAATTGCCAATGTCATGTTCAGACTTCAGGCACCATTGATATTAATGTAATGAGTAGGCTCCATAGAATCTATCTCACATTTGTGCCCCATAATGAAATAGAGCTAGCAGTAGAATACGACCTTTTTACACAGCATTTCCAATTCGAGAAACACTGTTTCTGAATTAAGTTGATCCCACTACCGATCAATTTGCGCAACCTAACTATCTTAGTCTGCTGTTTGAATCATCGTTCAATGTCTTCATTGAGCGATATTTACCTATTATAACAATCAAATTAATTAATGGTTCAAATTTTAATGAGGGTTAATTTTCA
>TARA_R110002167_G_scaffold128472_2_pt1 | contig 22267 bp, 29 predicted proteins | sample TARA_R110002167 | Tara Oceans TARA_R110002167 (sample SAMEA4398238) | marine metagenome | biome: Polar Biome; feature: [MES] marine water layer (ENVO:01000295) within the mesopelagic zone...; material: water (ENVO:00002006), including particulate matter (ENVO:01000060) such...
CCCATTATTACTTCCGACGCTGTCGATATCGAGGGCAACGGAGTTTTTGACGTAGTCGCATCAACCCCGGGTGGCGATAATTTCATTCTTCGCCATCACTTTGATAGCGAGTCAGCGGCAGAGGCCGTCGCTCGCAAGGTCGATAAAGTTGGTTCAATCGACGAGGATCATTGGATTTGGTGGCGCACAACTTACGGCTCGCCCGCATTTGAGGTAGAGGAAGCCGAAGCTCATATGTACGCGACCGCCATCCGGTCTGGAGCTTGTTCTGAAGACGATCCTTCGATTCCAGCTAATATCCGCACACTTCTTTAACCAGTAGCCGGGGCTTCGGCCCCGGCAACAAGGAGACTGAAATGGATAAGTCATTCGAGTCCGCATACATCGACAGCCCAGCCATGTTGATGGCGGCGTTGACAGAGGCCAAGGTCCGTTGTCCGTCATGCGGCGGCCATGGCCATTTGGGTCCAGAAGAATGTTCCGTCTGCCACGGTGAGGGAACCATCCCGCCAGAGATGGCGACTTACGAGGCGCAAGCAAAAGGAGACTACTGATGGACATGACCAACATGGTATCAATTCACACGAATACAATTATCAGGGGAGATGCCCTTTGTCCCGCCAGCACTGATCTAATCGCCCAGCTTGGTCGTGTCGACGCGGATGCCCCTATTCCTGATGGCTGGCGTGTGCTGACAGCGGTTGGTCATGCTGGCAGCTTGGTTGGCCGCATCGTTTTCAGATGTGAACTGGAGGACGCGACATGAGCGAATTACAGGCTATTGATTTGACGCCGACTTGGCGCACTTGCGCCAATATCTACATCGCCGCACTTGAGAACCCAACATCACCCGAAACGGCGAAGGAGTTGGCGCGAGATGAAATCCGGCGGATGGGCGCAATTATCGACAGCTTTACGGACGCCAAATTAGTGAGGCCGCGACATGAGCCGGAGCTATTCTGAATGCCGGAAAATGATATGTTTGTACTGATTGCCATAATCGGCGAAAAGGATTTGTGGTTCTCTGGGTTCAAAGACGCGGCTGAGTGTAAGGCGCACGCCGTCCTGGCTAATTTTGATTGGTGGGCGTGTGTCCCAATTTTATAAATGCCCCGCCGCACTGATCCTGTCTGGAGGCAGAAATCAATACAGCGGGGCGCCATCAGGGAGCGATGGAGAACGCTATAAATATAAAGTAGGCGGACACAAATGACCACCGTTAAAAAACCGATGGCGCCACACTGGATTGCCAAGGAGATTAAAGTAATTCGCGAGGAGCGGGGTCTCAGCCAATTCAAGCTGGCGAATATGGCAGGCTGTACTCAAGCCGGGCTAGCCAATTTCGAGAGCGGAAAAGCGAATATGAACCTAATCAAGATTGATGCTGTTTTGGAGGCGCTTGGATATGAGATTGAAATTCAACCGGGACGAACACCAATTGATGGAGAGGAAAATGAGAGAGAGTAAAATAAGCAAGTTGTCATTCGTTCTTTATGTTGCCGCAGCGGCATGCATCATTCTCACCGTCCCAGCGGCGGACTGGTTCGCGACAGTCGTTGGTCACTGGATGGGGGTTGGCGACTAGTTCTTTGGCCGTAAGGCGCGATCGCCGTACCACCAGAGCGTCCCAGTGCTGCTAAGATAGATCACGCTTTGTATGATGGTTTCCTGCTGGGCAAGATCGCTAACTCTGATATAGATGAAAGTCATTAGACCTATGAGTGCGAATGTCAAAAATGGCCTCACTAATCTGAGTATAGCCGCGACCCAAGGGTAACTAACGCCCGCCGACATATCGTGCTGATAGCTCGCGAGCTTCGCGTCACCTGCCGCCTGGGCCTCGACAATCCCCAACTCACTTTCAAGTTCTTCGGATCGTAATTCGCTCTGGAGCCTTGCCATATCCATTGTCCTGGCGTGATCGTTCTTGGCCTTTTTCTCTTCTTGCCAGGAATCAATAAAGGAAAATGCTTTTCCCAAAACTGATCCCAATATGCCAGTTGCACCGCCCGATATGACCGTCGTCAAAAAATCAAACATGCTTTACCACTCTCTTTTTCGTCCCATGTCAATATGCATAAATGTCCGGTATCTCATTCCAAATCCTTTGAACCCGGCACTCTCGGCTTTTTCTCTTAACTTGGTTTTATCCATACCTCTTAGTTCAACATCAAAAGCGTGCCCAGCCAAGTGACTAGACTTTGGTGCTCCACCCACAACAGCGTTGTGATAAGGGCTTCGATAAGCACTAGACAAATAAATAGGCGTACCAAGATTCATCCTTAACTCGTCCAGCGCATTTAAACCTTCAGCATTAATAAGAATGGAACCTGTTCCTTTACAAGCAACTTCTTGCGGCTTGAAGAATTTGCAAGGCCATACGCGGGGCGGAACTTCAGACCACTTCGCATACTTCATTCCGCTTTCCTCTCCGATGTGACAGGCGGATGAATCGTATTATGCATTTTTCTCAGATGCGCGGTTTCTTCTCGCAGGTAGGCGACATCTGCTAAAACCTTTGCCATCTCGATGTGTTCCCGCCTTAAATTTTCCGGGGACGACATACTCGACAAAATCGAAATCCGCTGGTTGTCGGTTTCGGTACGGGTATCAAGTTTATCGGCACGGCTATCCAGCACGCGAAGTCGTTTTTCTAAATCGGCTAGTTGAGAGATAATCGCTTTGATCTGCATTTTTCCGACAGCAGCCGCACCAGCCACGCTGAACAGAATACCGCCCAAAGTCGCGATCAGTTTGATGTCTATCGCGCCGTCCATTAGGCGTCAATCGTTGGCGTCTTCTCCGCCCGTAAGTATTTCTTAGAGACATGATCAGGGACTTGTAAACAAACTAACGCCGCCGTCGGAGGAGCAGGGTGTTGGAGTAGGTGTTGCTCCAAAATAGTGTCGCACGAAACCTTGTCAGGCCAAACCATGTCGGGACTTATAGTGTCGTCGTTCCGATACAACACGGCGGACAAGCTGGCTTTTGTTGCCAGCACAAGGATGATCATCCACATTGGTCATCATCTTCTTAATCTACTCAGATCAATCCACGCTCTCTCAAGAAAATCGAAATCGCGCCCACGGCGATGCCCGCCACGGCAATCCAAAAATTACTATCGATGAGAACCGATACGCCGACGACGATTGCTGCTGCCGCAGCCCAACTTGAAGGCTCGATTGATCTGTCGGTTATAAATTTAAGCATCAGCATTTCTCCTTAGTAGCCAAGTTGAATCGGTGCAGACAGGGCAGGTAAATAGAAATCATGATATACACCACTCGACACCTCGTGCTGCACGACAACATCCACCCCATCAGCATGGCGCAATTTTTCACCCAAGGTTCGTGCGCATGAAACAATTACCGTACAACCTAATTCTTTAAGGTCACGGGCATATCGAACTTGATGTATTTGATCTTCTAGTCCACGTTCTAAACGTAATAAAACTGTTACATTTTCCTCTCCATTCCAAATTGGTCGATTGGAATCGAAGCTTTGTAGAAAGGCAGTATTTTCTGGAATATCATCATCATTAAGAAACCTGTTTTTTTCTATCTCTGGTTTATTATTCCAAAACTCACCACCTTTATAAAAGTTCCACAAACTTTTGCCGAGAATGTTTTGCGCTGAATAAATGTTTTTAGATATTTTCTTACGAACCTTGTGCAAATCTTCGACCCCCCAAACTTCATCCATTTCTTTACTGTCTTCAATATTGTCGAAGTCATAAACAAATGAATCAATTCCAACAAACTTAGCGATACGATTTAATTGGACTTGAGGATTAGATACAAGATCATCATATTCAATAAACAAAAAATTGTTTGGGTATTCCTTATAACCAGCCTGCATGATTCCATAGGTATCAAACAAATGTCTCGCCCATTTGTGCCGTTTGCAGAAGTCAGTGGTATTTTCGGGTTTAATCAACTTAGCAAATGAAGCAAGGCATTCTACCACTGGTCTGACAGTAGCAACGATCTTTACATCACCCTGTACCTTTAGCATGGTTTCTATAGTTTCAGGCGCACACCAATTCCTAGCTTTATCAAAAACTAATTTATCTGTCTCATATCTAGCATTCTGGATACTTCTCAAAATACGGATGCTGTCATTCTCGTCAGTATAGATGGTGCCAGACAAGTGTGGGAGCGCAAATACAATTTTAGCAGCATCCATTGTATTACAAAGGTTAGATGTTGGACTGGCATACACATCAGGATGCTGGTTCAAAAGTGATGTCAATAGGGTACTGCCCGAACGAGGAAGTGATGCAAGGAATATCATTTTATTATTTAACTACGTTCCGGCAATTCGCTGGGCCAAAGCGCGTCGAGTTCTTCATCTGTACCTGCCCCATTGAGATCGAAGGTCGCAGGCAAATCTCTCAGCGCCTGTTTCTTTGTTGCAACAGCTGTCTTCGCGGAGGCGTCGTCCGCTTCGATGGCTCTTTGAAAATTGATATCTTCTTTTTGGAGTTCTTCGTTTCGGATCACACGGATTCTATCCATATGCAGATCACGAGCCTTGGGCATGTCCACTTGGGGTTTGCCTTCAGCATCTTGTTTCCAAGCGTTGCGAAACTTGCGACCGGGCAAATCTGAATCTTCCACAATCGTCACATTTGGCGCATCTGCCGGGACATCTTTCGCTCGGATCCGTGCCACAAACTCATCTTCAGTCTCGGACCAAGGGATATCGTCTGGCGGCAATTTTCGAATCGCACCGGACTTATAAAAAGGGACAACGCCGTTTTCTGTTGTGACCAACCGTGCGTCTGGCGAAGGCTGGCAGACCGTGACATTGCCATCTGTGTCGGTAGTAACGATTAGTTTTGTCATGATTGATCTCCAAAAGAGATTACATAATTTCGCGTGTAATCTCCGACGGTATAGACGCGGGTTCCACCAGCCGCGTTGTAATTGTTTTCTTGAGGGTTCGGCGAATTGTAGCGAACCGAAAGAGCAACAGCGAAATTGGCAGAGGAGAAATCGGTGTCCCAGAGGACATCGAATTGGCCCGCCGCAGTATCAGTGATCGAACTCACGTTTAAAGAGACTAGTATGGAGTTAGCGACTTGATTGTAAACGACCCAACCTTTAGCGACGCCAGGGTGGAAATTAATTAAGTCGGGCGGAATGTATTTATCTACATTGCTTTCAGCTTCTACTTCCGCTTGAGTCGCCTGAGAAGGACCACCACTAGGAAGGGATTCAAAGGCAGGTTGCGCTCCAGCACCAGCAGAAGTAAGTACCTGTCCATCACTTCCAGTCGCAATTGCTACTGGATTTCCAGAAGCATCATAACTGATGATGTTGCCGTCGGTCCCCGATGCAAGTTTCGCCAGTGTCACCGCGTCATTATTTATTTTAGCAGTTGTAACGGCGGAATCATTTATTTTAGCAGTTTCAACGGCGTCTGAGGCAATTTTTGCTGCGGTAACGGCGCTGTTTTGGAGCATCGCAGTTGTAATGCTGCTAGAGCCGGGCACACTACTACCGCTTGCAACTTTCATAATTTGCATCGTTGATGTAGTGTCAAGAATTCCCATATAGATATCGGACGCGACGTGACCCCCGGCGGATAATGCGGCTCTGTCGTCTTGAACCGCAATCGTAGATAGCCCGGAAATTGCGACAGTCATAGCGCCAGTGTTTGAGTTAGTGCTGGCCTTCCATGCGAACCGTTGCCCGGCAGCATAAGCCGTTATTGCTGGCGTTGGAGATAGAGTCCCCGCGTCAGCAGCGCCGCCCATTGTCCCGCACCAAATATAGGCACTGGCCTGTGCTTGACCAAGCGTTAAACTATCCGTCGCGGCGCTGCCGACAGCCAGACCAGTAAATTTATTACTGTTCATTGGGAGGTTGGCGGTTACGGTTGTCTGCCCATCGACTGCGATGGACTGAGTTAGAGCCGCCGCCATCTGGGTGTTATTTGCGTCCACTTCAGTGGATGAAATGACAGTACCAGCCACAAAGTTGGGGTATGGGTTGGTGTAGACCCCTGATCCATCTCTAGCCATCTATCTTGCTCCTAATGCTTTTTTAATACTATCAATTTGCGTAACTGGCGCGTTTCTTGATCCAATGTTAGAAATGAGGTTCGCGGTATTTCTGGTTTTTTGATCTATTCCCGGCTGGATGCTCTGAAGTTTTTGAAGCAGCGCCCGAGCTTTTGCTCCCCTTGGCCCTGTCAGAGCTTCTACCATGCCACGATAAACATCGTCAGAAACTTTCTGTTTCGCGGCTGGAGAACGCCCAAGAATTGCCGCGACTGCGGCCTTGGGAGCGTTGATTACTTCTCCTTCGCGAAGTTTATTCCACGCGCCGCCCTGAACGATATCTGAAACATCTTTAGCCGTACTCTGCCTGACTGCTGTCGCAGAATTACGAGCGACATTTGCGCGAAGTTCAAACGCTTTTATGGATTCATCAAGTTGGCTGAATAGCGTTTTAGCTTTTTCTGGGCCTATCAACAGCTCCACTTTCTCGCGGTTGGCCCTGCTGGACATATCCCTGATAAGTTTAAACGCTTCCCGCGCATCCATATTAGTATCGGTCATGGCGATTTTTACGTTGGCAAGCGCGTCGTCAATACTTGAACGCAAACCTTGAGCCGCCGCATCCCGCGCCTCATCAGAAATATCTTGCCCAAAATCTTTTACAACTTCACGAGTAACCCTGGCCCTCAATAAGTCGTACCCAAGGCGGAGTGCGTTATCCCGTTCAATTTTGTCGCCGCCTAGACGGACCGCCGTTGCGTATTCAGGAACAGCGCCGGAAGTCGCATTTTTAATGTTCCGCGCCAATGTTGAATACATCGACCCGTCTGCTGTTTGCCTTCCGAATTGATCAACGCCCTCCGCGCCCATTTCACCAAGTGCGCGTTTAATATAGTCAAGCTGTTGGACGTTTGGCATTTCTGCGAATGTCACCGTTCCATCATCAGCAATATTTGCCATGATCTGTTGATTTTTCTGACCGGCAACCCGCATCTTTTCGTTAGCTTTGGCAATGGCATCTTTCATTACACGGTCGGGCACTATATCTAAAACAGATTCAATGTTCCGTCCTGCGTCACTAGCGTAATCAATAGGCCGAGAATACGCAGCTTCATAAGCATCGCTACGAGCCGCTCTTGTGCTTTGTGCGATATCCTTTGCCGCTGTTCTTACGCCCGGTGGAGCGCCAAGGGTGTCATCCAGCGCCGACGTTAGTTTACTAGCCGCTTTCGTCACACGATCTTCAACGGCTGTCGTAGCCATACGGGCCGCTAGCGGGCTTTCAACAATTGCCGTATCAAGCAGCCGCGCCGCTCCTGGGCCAGCGTCCGCCAACATTGCGTCGTCTCCAGCCGCCTCAAGCCGCCGCGCTCCCGCGCCCGTTAAAGATTCGTCGGCATTGAATGCGCGGTTTAATATACTCAATTGATCCCGGGTCATACCGACAGATTTTGCGGTGCCGCGCTCTAGAAATGGCTTTGTTAAATTTGCAATGCCCCTACTAACGGGGACACCAAGCGCACCAACTGCTCCGCCGAGACCCAGCCCCAAAGCGGCGTTCATTGATCGGTTACCTATACCTTCGCCCTGCCCAAATCCATATACAGCACCCTGTCCAGCCCCCACGCCAGCGGCCTGCAAAGCCTTCCCGCCGCGCAAAAGATTAAGAGGAGCCATTACAGCTGTCGGAATCGCCCCTGCAATTTCAGCCCCGTAAGAAGAAACTGGGTATTCTTCTCTGAACGTGCTTCGGTCTGCACGCTCATTGGCTAACCGCTGATTATATGCGTCTCCAAAATTTGCGTCTCCGACCAAAGAATCGAGGGCGGCTGTTCCACCGGCAACAATCTCGTCCCCGAACCCGAATGTGGCCCCCTGAAGCACATCCCGCCCGACACCCTCGGTCCATGATGGCTCTTCACGGCTCGAAAGGCCGCCATATAGGCGCTTGAAACGGTCATCTTCGGTTTCTCCGGGGCGCGATTCTCGTGCCAGTTCGCGAAGATACGCACCGAATCGTTCCATTTTAGGCGACCGAACTCGTTTTTTATTTCCCGTCAAACGAGCAATGCTTAAATCCTGCGGCGACATTTCGGCAGCCATATTTCTAAATTCAATGGCTTCATCTAATTCTTCTTCTGACATTTCTGGCAGAGATTTAACTATAGGCGATGAACTTTCGACAGCCGCTAGAGGCTTAGATTCCTCCGCCGCAATCATAGCATCTAATTCTTCTTCTGATAATTGGGATAAATCAGCCATTGGATTTATTCATTTTGCAGCCGCCTCTTTTCTACGTTTGCGTTCGGCTCTAAGCTCATCCAAGGTCGGTTGTTTGGCTTCAGGCAACCAATCACCCAATCCAAGCTCGTGCAGCCTATAAGGTTCGACCTCTCTTAGAACGTCTGCTTTTACAATTTCAACTTGAGTCCTTACCCCCTCAAGTGTTTTCCGTAGAATGTCCGGGTCGGTAGTATCAGGGTCCAACGCACCCAACATCTCGGTCAGAATCTTTAATTCTGCTTCATTCATCGCGCCGAACCCAGTGGCCCCGGAAGATGACGACGCCCGTAGCTTTTCAATCCCCTGCATGACAATAGGACTTCTCAACGTCGCAATATGGGATCGCAATCGTCCAGCGTGTGATGATGATCTCAACGCTGGAACCTGCGAAAGAGTACCAGAGGCGCCGAAACTAAGAGGGTCGTCGTCCGCATCGTCTAACGCAGCAAACGCACCGTCGAGTGCGTTTTCCATGACGAACTGTGTAGACGCGGTGCTTTCCATTGCTACCTGCGCGCGTTTGTCCTCCTCGGCGGCCTCCTGTTCGGCGGCCTCCAACTCTGCGGCAGCCGTCTTTTCAACTTCGGCGGCCTGAATTGCTGCAGGTCCGCCCGGTATCTGCTCAAGGCTGCCTTCCGCCGTCCACCGGAAACCCGTCGGGGGTTTTTGTTGCCCCGTGTTGACCACTACGCCGGGGGTATCTCTAGTTAGTTTGGCGATACGCTTTGCGTAAGCGTCGTTCCATTCTTCTGATCCGCGTTCAATTCCGGCATTAAGCAATGTCTGTTCGAAAGAAGTCAGCTTCCCCCTTACCTTCTCCATATCTCTATCGTGCTTTAACGTCGCGTCGTCTAAAGTTTGTGTCCGTATTAACGTCGCGTCTGCTAAGTCCTGCTTCCGCTGCGCCGCAGCCGCCAAAGCCGCCTGCTCATTCTGATACTGAGCCATTGTTAAATCATTTAATAGCCCAGAGGTGTCAGGGTTATCTATACCCTGAGCTATCTCTAGCGCCCTTTGCATGCTTCCCGGAATGGGTTCTGTTTTTTGTTGAACCGACCCCGGTAATGATACATTTCCGACGCCTGGAGTTCGAATGCTATCTTCGCCCCGCGTGTCTCGAAAACCGCGCATTATAGTAGAATAGTCTTCATCATATTTAGCCTGCCGCGCGTCATGTTCTTCGTCAGCTTTGTTCTGCAAATACGCACCAATTCCAGATTCAGCCAATTGAGCGAGACCTTGCGTCCAATGGCCAATCCTTCTGGGGCCCGAAGAGCCTTCAAGCAACTTTTCTGCCATTCGACGGCGGGAACTGGTCTCATTAGCCCTGTCTATAGCTTCTTGGCCGCTCCGCGCCCCCAAAAGCGGCGATTGCTGATAAAACTGATGGGATTTTATTTTAGCCATTAGAGGACCGCTTTCTCATAATTGACGGTCTTGATTCCGTCTTGCTCGCCAACTGCGCCTGGATTAACCTTCTCAACTTCCTGCGCTATTAGACCAATCTGTTGTGGTCCGCCATCTTTAAACCGGAAAGAATAAACGCCCAGTCCATTGTCTAGCGTTCCGACCTTGGATATATCTTCTTTCACCCTAACATCCGAAAACGCGAGGGGAAGAGCGGCAGCGCCCAAACCAAACAATCCAGACATCATGTCTGAACGTCCTTGATTAGCGGCGTTATAGCCCGCCATTCTCCCCATATACTGATCGCGTATTGGCCCTGTTATATCAGCGTTAGCCATCGCCGTATTTGGCGTTGGTGAGAATGAAGGGTTCGTTATTTGGGTTCCGCTCTGAAGCGCAGCGATCTCGTTTAGCGGTGCATTCCGCCTGCGTTCGTATTCACTTATGGCCCTATCTCTAGCTGAACCGCCAAGCCCAAACAATCTTGATTGTTCAGCCCCGCCTCTGGCAACCGCGTCACCTAATGCTTGGGCATATGCATCATTTCTAGTCCGGCCCTGGCTTTCCATAATCTTATTATATGCGTCAGACCCAACGGGTATGCCTTGAGTCGCTAATCGCGTCTCTAACGCCGTTCTCTCATCGCTGAATCGCGGGTCAAGGCGGGACTTATACTGGCCATACAAAGAGTCAATAACTTGCTGTCTGGCGTCAGCGTCGGCTCGGGGCGCTTCTGGGAATCCTTCATAGCTATATGGCGTCGATACACTTTCAGAAACTCGGCCTAGCTGGTCCCCGGCCAATTCTTCCATAGCTAGTGACGTTCTAGTTTGCTCATCAAGAATAGCTTGTTGCGCGGGATCAAGCGTCGTCGTTCGCAAAAATTGTTTAATGCCGTCAGTTTCTTGGCCGGTTGGCGTATAAACTGAAGTGCCGAATGGGGTCACTTCGTTATATTGATTCAGCCTTGCTTGGGCAATGGCGGTCTCTTTGTTTACTCCTGCTTGAGCCGCTGCGGTGGCTGCTGGATCAGGGGCCGGGGGCGGACTCGATTTCTTTTTACCCATTTATCCACTCCATTGCTTTGTCATAATATATGCCATATGTGCAAGACGCCGCCGTGCCTTTGTCAGCGTAAGGGTGAACGCCTTCGAGGCGGAACCCGACACCTTCCAAGAGTTTACGACATCGCTTATTTGATTTTGCTGTAATAGCTGTCATTCTTTTCACACCTAACTGAACAAACGGATAATTGAAAATAACCCGTATATTCCCCGGCGTGGCCCATCTGGGGGTCGCTGTGACAATACTACATTCAACATCATGTTGCCTGAAATTGTTATAAATTGCAACGCCTAGTATATCTCCAGAAGAAGCAGCGAAGCCGATTGCCGTAAGCGGGCGGGCAACGGGCGCAAAATCTGGAAAACGTGTTTCCGCCCATTGCACCAATTCTTCGTCCTCGCCTAGTATAATCTGCGTCATCCGTTATGGTTGCGAATAGCCGCCAAGGGCGTTAATCATATTATTACCTGATCGACGCCGCATTTGAGCGCGTTGTTGTCTGCTGATTGGTGGAGGCGGTAGCAACGCACCAAGTCCAGGCTCTTCAGGAAGGATATCAACCTCTTGCGTAGCCCCCTGCGCCCCTAATTCAGACTGTCCAGGAAGTATGTTATCCGCCTGCTCAGACATCATTCCTGTGTCATTGTTCCTCATCCAATTAAAATAGCTATCTAGGTCCATAGGGTCTTTATTAATGACGACCCAATAAGGTTCACCCGTATCGGGGTTGCTCATTTCCATAGTGACCGCAGTTGGCCCAGATGCATCATCAAACGTATCTGCATACTCTTGAGCCTCTTGTTGGCTTCGATATTGTACTCCACCGGGCATTGGATTGGTTCCTTTCTATTAAAATAATTATCTGCGCTACGTCATTCGCCAATAGCTAAATATTCCATCATTGAATCAAACATCTGCATTTGATCTGGCGTGTATGCTTTTTCAGAAAATTCTTCTGGCCATTGTTTGAATGCATAACCCCTAAAATAACTCGGCATCCCCGAAAAAGACTCCCAATCTTCATATGGCCGTTTCTCATTAAAGTTTTCTTGAGCGTAATTGTATTGATCTCTCAACCTAGACCTCTGATCGGGCGATAAAGAAGATTTAAAGTCATCATAATACTTAGACACAACCGGGTCTTCACTAACTAACCAATGCGATGTCACATCTCCGAGAACATCCAACGGTGTGGTTTCGTTGTTATATATCTCAACTCCAGGGCTGTCGCCAAATTCAATAGGCCTAGGGTATTCGGGAGGTCCAGATTCTCCTGGGGGCCAAAACTCAAGAAACTGTCCGCCTTCTCTAGCCCCAATATTAACTTTCCCCATTATGTTATGTTTTTTGATTATTGGGTATTCACTTACAGCTTGATCAAATACGTTCGGAATAGCGCCAATATTGTCGGTTTCTTGAGCATCAATATTCGATCCAAATGTATGAATCTCCGGAGTTTTATCAGGCTCGCTCGTTGTGCGAAAGGTTTGGTTTCCTGATTTTATAGCGCCTAACATATTCATCACAAAGCATTCCCTACTTGCCATATCATGTCATATGCAGAAAAGCGTACCGCCAGGGTGTTTTCAGACCCTCGAATAGTAGGAGTGGCGCAGTCTCCGATGCCATAGACGGTTATCCAGTCGGCTATACTAGCCGAGTCCGTCCAATCAGCCTCATCCCATTCTGATGTATCCCATATGGCACCATTTAATGCTGCCGCAGATGGGATGCTCGTAGGATTAATGTCTTCAAAATCTACGTTCAAATCAATAGCAATGGACGGAGACCCGTTTGACGTAAAATGTGGCCGACAGAGTGAAAACAGCTTATTGACCCCTCGGCTTTTGAAATAGTTAAACGCAGGCTTTACTTTATAATCAATATTCACGCCATTGTCCGACGTCCCAGTATCTGCCTTATAGATAATACCAGCCGCTTGGCCACCGAAATACAGATCGCCCTTGAACAAAGACCAGCACGCCGCATTTTGTCCCACGAACCTGGCCCAAGAACCTGTTTGAGTATTAACTATATATTGATACGCCGCTGCCGTGCTTATCGGAATATTAAACAACCCATATGACCCTTGAGGATAGTGGAGGGATTGCCACCCGAAATTCGTCCCATATGTGCGCGCCGATGCAATAAAATCATTTTGAATATTATCAGATAACGCCTTCCCCTTCGATCCAACCTGATCAATGGGAAGGAATGTCGTCAGAGGAACGGCACCGTCTTGTGTCGTTACAATAATGTCGGACCCGACCTTTTCTAAACACCTTCGGCCAATGGGTTTTCCAATAGAAAAAACACCCACCAAAAGCCAATTCGCTGCGGTGCCAGGATCATTTCCCGAGTACAAGATGCACTCGCCCTCACTCGTCACCGCGACAAAAATATCATCCGGGCCAGAACCCCCGTCCCGCGTCCAAGAACCACAAGCGGCCAAATAGCCACCCTTTTTGCACAAACCGCCAAGACTGAACGTGCTTACTGACCCGGCGACCCCGTTAACGTCCAAATAGCCAAATGTTAGACTGTCTTTAAACGTAAAGAATAGCCGCGCCTGATGCGCTAGAATATGGACGATATCTGTCGCAGTTACGCCGGAAAGCGTCGGAGTTACGAACGCTGACCCATTGTAATATATCGGCGCATCAGCGCCGTTCACCATATATAAGAAACTTCCGCCTGCTGTGGTGAACATCGTTGTTTGCCAGCGCGCATTACTTTTTCCAGTGGCGATAGAAGTCGAGCCACCCGATGCCGTGGAGTCATATATAACAGACCCCGCTGCGCTGATTAGTTTAGAAGAAGTTGGGCCAGCCCATTCAGCCAAAGTCTCAACAGCCCCCGATCCATTGCCGGTTGAATGTGAAGCATAGCCGGATCGCAGCACAATATCAGTCAAATCTGGAAACATATTGTCTAGGGCAATCGCAAAATCTGGACTCATATCAGACAATGCGTCTTTGGCATTCCAGCCAGAAATCGGCGCGGGGATGCTAACTGAGTTTGACACCGGGGATTTTTGTGCGTTGTTGGCGAGTGGCTGACGCATCAGTATTTCCTATTATTACCCTTGAGGGCGTCCGCCATAGATGGGCTTTTCTTTGGCTTACGGCTATGCTCCTTGGCTGAATAGGCGCCATATGATCTTTGAGCAGACCCTAATGTTTTATGAACGGCACTTTTTGGCCCTCGACCGAATGTCCATCCACCATTTACCTTCCGAATAGGCATCTTTGTATCCAAACTTCCAAAACTATGACCAAGACCCTTCTGGTATGTAAACGCCAGAAGCGTACATATCGCCGCCCCCGTTCATGTTTAGAACTTTCTTGCCGCCGATACGGGCCGTATCGTTCGCCAACTTCTGCTCGTAGCCTCTGAAATCTTCAGAGTAATCGAGGCCGTTCTTTTTCTTAAATCTCCAAACCACGCCCATTTCCATCAGGTTTTCGTCCAGCAGACCAGTATCGGTATCAGCGGCCCACGCCGATTGATCAGTACCGGAAGCGCTTTCGCAGAAATTAGATGTTTGATACTCAAAGACCCATGTCTGACCCACTACGGGGGCTGGGTAAGCGTAAAGGTTTCCAGCGCGTATCCTAAACTGAGAATATGGCCCGGTTGTTGTGCGGGCCACTAATAGCTGCCATTCAGAAGGCGAGAGCGGCCCCAGAACCGGCTGCGTTAAAGTCCTGTTCCAGAATGTCTGATTTAAAATATAAGAGAACCCCGGCGCTATGGTGGTCATGACCCCCTGCAACTGTGCCGCCAGCGTTGTGTGAGTAGCTTCTGCTTGTGTCCGAGTCCACGAATACCTCCCGAGAAGCTCGCGGCCTTCGGTTTGGGCAAGAGCCAATAGAGTACGCGTGTTGCTATCTGTTGAAGATATAACTGTCGTTGACCTATTCAACCCGATGGTGTCTTGAGCGCCGTTGATCATCGTCAACAAAGTCATATCTAAGCGGCCTTTTTTCTAGTTTTCTTAGGCGGTCCATCTGTAAATTGCGATAGAAGATCATTGATCCTTTCGTCTTTCTTTTCCATCGCCTCTTTCAGAGACTGCATCTCGACCTTCAAAGCCGATACCTCCTCGCTCGCTTTATTTTTTCCCGCACTCAGCAAATAAGCGGCGGCCTTATCCTTTAGAGCAACGCCGCCCATTCCCAATTTGCGAATTGTGTCCGCATTAGCTTCCGCTAAATTCTCAACAGTGCGGACCGAGATTCCTTGGCACATTTTCAGTTGCGCTGGAGTCACGCCCGGCCAATTCTTTAAATCAATTCCATTCACAGGGGCCTTGCGCCCGTCTTTCCATGCTTCATATGCGGACAGGGCAAACGGTGATGGCGGCTTGCGCCCGGGAACACCAACTTTCCATTCTCGTAAGAGTTCGTCGTTGACAAATTTATCAAGTACTAGATTTCCCCCCGGCATGGTCAAGATAGCTATCTCGACATCACGGAACACTGGGTGACCGGATTTGATAGATTCCTCTCTATCTTCTTCAGCCCGCAATTCAAAATCAACATGAAATCCATGTTTTTCTTCTGGAAGAATATCAACCATGATAGGGCGTTCCTTAATTAAAATTCTTTAAAAATGAAGGGAGCCAGCCGTTTAAGACTGGCCCCCGTTCAAATTAAGCCGAAGAACCGTCATCCATAAAGGGATTCTGAATTTCGAATTCAGCCAGTCCCGTAGATGGAGTATCTAGGGCCGAAGCCCCGAGTGCTAGTTTCACTCTGTCGCCAGCAACAACGGCATCATCAATGCTGCCTGCCGTAGCAGTCGCATAGACTAGTCCGTTGTCTGCATAGCTAGCAAGAGCCTTGCCCACCGCTTTGCCGTAAATCTGATACCAGCCGTATGAGCTGGCAACATTGATCGACATAGAGATAGCCACAGGCCCGATAGCATTTGCGGCAAGGAGCGCAGTCGTATTGTCGTCTTGGTTAAAAGTGACCCAAGACCCCAACACCGTAGAAGCAACGCCCGCCAGATAAATAAACTGGCCAGCACCGTATGCCGTAGAAGCTACATCGTTCGCTTGAACGATAGTTCCCAACACCTGGAGCTGAGTAGTCGAAGTATCGGCGATGCTTTGCGTACCGGCGATAGGGTTCATGATATGGTAGTCAGACATAATTTTTTCCTCTCAATTATGCGGTTAAAAGAAGACCCTTTGCCGGTTAAGCCTTCATTACGCCTTGCAGCGAGCGATTGGAAACAGTCATGTTGCCCTGCCAAATAATTGGCAAAACCTGACTGTCTTGATTCACTGACCATTTTTCGTGAACTTCCGTCCAATTTGCATCTCGATGAGAACAGAGACCAATATAATCCGTGTTCAAGAAATACGCATGGGCGTCTGGCATACCAGCCGCAACCGAATCATAAACAACATCAGCACCCTTGTACTTCAAGGAGGTTGACCCTGCTTTTACGTCGGTTGTGTTGGTATAGCGTTTTAAGCTGGTCTGACTGTTATCAAAGAACGTAAAATACGTATCATCCATAACGATCAAATCCGGCATGTCGTTATTACGCGTGAGAGCAAGCCACAGCGGGAGCATAAGGCTCTCGATTGTAGTCGCGCTTACCGTAATAGCGCCGCCGCCCTGCAAAGGAGCGGCAGCCGACTGAAGGATGTTCTTCCAGAACGTATAAGTTGAAGAATTGATCCCGCCAACAGTGCCGGTGCCTGCGTCAGAAACAAGAGCCTGAAGGCCGTTGATCTGATTAGCCGCAGTACCATCCGAATACATATCGACAGAAAAATTGTTTCCCGCCGTCCGCATGGCATTTTTCAGCTTGTTTTTGACCAGCTTGATTACGCCCTCTTTGCCGCTGTTCTGGCGAATTTCTAGGCCAGAGGCAACGACGTTGATGGCGACCTGTTTCCAGGGGAAGTTAGCAGCCGTGAAAACTTCACTTTGTGAAATATCCAAAGTGTCGAAGCCACTATACCGCTGATAAGTGCCGTTTTCATTGTAGTCAAGCGGCACCTGTATTTCCCAACCGCCAGAGACCAAGTCAACGCGGCCCTTCTCGGTCAGCCGCTGATGTAAAGCGGTATGATTGGTAACATTATCGGTGAGATACTTATCTTTGAAGTGACGATAAGTAATTGCCGATATTTCGGTGAACGAACTATTCGGGGAAGCCATTTGACTTTCCTTTCATGTTAAGCCGTCATGCGCTCATCGACAAGGTTTCCAATAAAATCTTCCACATTATCAGACCCGGCCTTACTAAATGGGACAGCCCCACTAGAACGGACATTTGAACCTGACGCTTTTCTCGCCTTGGAAGCTCTGGCTTTCGCCATAGCTGCCTTGTCTGTCGCGCTTTTGGCTGCTTTAGCAGCATCAACTTTGGCAGACACCCCGTCATTCGCAGCGGCGGCCATCTTATAAGCCTTCGCCAGAACATCCGGTGCGGTCAAGCTGGGATCAGATTCACGCAATGCCGCAACAACAGGAATCATTTCAGATTCTAGTTCATCATAATGTTCGTTGTCTTGAGCGAACTTCTGAATGTCACTTTCGATTGAATTAGAAACTTGCTGCTGCGCTTGGGCTTGTTGTTGTGAAAAATAGTTTTCGAATCCTTGAATCTTTTGTTGCATGTCGGCTAATTGAGGATCAACAGGCTGATTCCTGCTGGGTTCATTGAGGGCTGACAAAGGTATCTGGCGCTGATTCAATAAATACTTAACAAACTGAATCGGATCTTTGTTTGCAAAGTCGGACAAGGCAAATAGCTGACCGACTGCGGTGCTATCGTCCATTCCATCCATCGCAAGCTGTTGCCGACGCGGCTCAAGTATATCGTCCAGCCTCGAATAATATTTCTTTTGTTCAGCCAAATCCATAGTTTTCCTGGTGTAATCAGCGGTCAGTTCCTTCTCGCGATCCGTCACCCATTTCTGAGATTCGGACGATAGAGCTGAGAACGCTTCCAGGTCTTTAGCGGACATCGATTGTGGAGACACGACGGTCTGATCATCAGGTTCGCCCTCCAAATCATTATCCGTTTCGATTTCGGCTGGCTTATCACCATCCGAATCAGTTTCGGTCTCAACAAGGTTCGAAATATCGCTTTCACTAACCTCGGAGTCCGTGGTTTCTGTTTCTTCTGATTCCATATCGTCAAACGCAGACTCCATGAAATCATCCATATCTTTCGGAGTGGCGTCCGCCGGTGCGGGTGCGGTTTCTTCAATCATCATACTGTCCTCCTAGCTGTAATATTCGTTTGCTACAGCGTCAACAATTCCATCAATAGCAGCATCTCGCCGCCGGTTCTCTGATTCTGAAGCAACCGCTGCGTCCCTGACGTTTGATTCTTTCTCGCCGGGTTCAAGCAATCGGCAATTGGTGCGCTTTAAGTTTTCCTGATGGGCAGCGCGGCCCTCAATTGTCTTGCCAGTAACAGGGCATTCATAAGCCTTATAATCCATCGACACCATAGGCATAGATAATTCTGACCGAACTGAAGTTGTATTTTCAACCAGTTGCGGCTCAAAAGTCATTTTAACCGACCAATCTATGGCCGAATATCTTTTCTTATAGTTACTCATTACAGGACACCCAACATCATAAGAACGACAAATTCATCATCTGCCTTATCTTGCATCCGCCGCCGTTCTTCCTTAATCCGATAATACGCGATCATCAGAGCCTCTAGCCCTCGAACTTGATTCAACATATCAGATGCATTCTTGGCCTTCAATATTGCCGCCTTTGCATCAACAACAGAAATCTTTTTAGCCTTGTAGGACTTAACGACTTCAATAGCTTCTTCAATAACCTCGATTTGCTCTTCTTCTGGGAGTTCCTCCTGCTCTTGAGATTTTACCCAGTCGTCATACCATATAACTTTTTCGCCCGGCCTGCGCCGCCGACCGGAACCCCCGCCTGCTGCCACAGTTTCGCTCGCAGGGATGGCGTCCCAGATGCCAATGTCCCAACGATCATTGTCCCAGTTCGCCACGACTTATGCCGTTTCTATTCCAACAGGCCGTCCGTTTTCATATACCGCACGTTTCGGGGCGGTGATGGCATTTGTTAGCCTTTCATTAGACTCAACGATTAGCTGTCCCGTTTGAGCCTGCATCTCGGCGATCTGGACCAACGCTTGCTCCATCCCGCCCAACGCCTGCTCCATCCCACTTCTATCTGTTGATGATTGCTGAGAAATAACGTCCCGCATTCTTGATATCGTGGATTCAATCTCGGTTGTTTCATAACCGCTAATGCTGCCGTCTTCGTTATATGTCAAAGTTTTATTAGCATGAAGATCGGCAAGGGCAGCATTGATTTCAGAATCATCATCGGACTTTGATATAATAGCTTTGGCTAACTCGGCCTCTCTATCCAATGCTTTTTGTTCAGCCTCGGAAATCCGCTCTAATGCTTTCTGTTCTGCGTCGAAAGCCATGCGCTCCCGGTCTCTTTTCATATCGTATTCCCACTGTTCTTGAGGGCTTACGACAGGCTGCGCCGCCTTTAACTTAAACTCTTCGGCCTTTAACGTTTGGTCGCTTTGCTTTAATAAATATTCGGCCCTGGCCTTCTCCGCTTCAACAATAGTGCGCTGCTCTTCCGCGCCCTTGTCCGCTTTCAATTCTTCGTTCTCTTGCTGCAACTGCTGCATGATGCCTTGAGCTTCCTGCATCTGCTGTTGCATCTGCATCATGGCCGGGTCTACCTGCTGCCCGTCGTCGTCTTCTTCGCCAATCGAATCTAATGCGTCTTCAACCTCACGGCCCATTTTGAATTTACGAACCGCCGTCATGATCATAGACTTGGCGGCTTCAAGAGGAAGATACCCCGCTTCAACTGCCGGACCCGCATTTTGAATAAATATAGAAACGCCGGATAACAATTCTGTGATGTTTTTCTGTTCCTGCGCCTGATCTCCAGCAATGGTGCTGTCGGTTTCAATATCAATTCGATATGTTCTTTGCTGGTCATCTCGAAGAATCTGCAAAGATTCCTCCCAGGTGGGCGAATCAATTATTTCTTGCAGTTCCTCGGGAATGGGCTGTTGCTGTTGCTGCAACTGCTGGGCGGCCAGCATCGCCCCTTGTTTTTCTTCCAACGTAGGCAATTTGACTTCGGTCATCATTGCCATCGTTTCAGGGCTAAATTGCTCAGCAATAATCTCGGCGGACATGCGGACTAAATCTCTAGCATAACGCTGAACGTCCCGGCGCATATCGTCCAGACGCATCGTTCCAAATTGCGCCTTCAACTGTTGAGCGCCCAGGGTTTCAGACGCGGAGGAAGACCCGCGCATAATATCGGCAATCCCTGTGATTTCGTAAATTATGGTCTTGGTGGCTTCCCTCTGCGTGTAAAGATACCCCAACACATGAGCTATCTTTTCAATGGGCCAAATCCAAATAGCCTTATCCAACCCACCAGACTGCATCAACGGCAGAACGTCAGTGGCAGGGATAAGCTGCGTTTCTTGGCTGTCCATGAGGTTAGACATTTCAGATATGGTGCTGTCGTAAATTCCCCGGACCTTACATGCATCGACAATTGCTGATATGCGCCTAGTTATGCTGTCAAGCTCTTCAGCTTGGTCACGGTAGAACCTAAATGGCTCAACCGGGATAAGCGAATTACTGTAATCGGCTGAATACATCGGACGCGGGGTAGGATAAAAATCTTTGAGCGAGAGCGGGTCTTTCACCGTCTTGCATGGCCGCTCTTTGAGGCCGGGACATACAAAAATTACCTCTCGGTCTTTTTTGCTCCAGATTTCCCAAACGATGGCCCGCTTGAATGTATCGTTGATATTGTCTGATGTGTCGTCATTTTCCACGCCTTGAGGCGTGTAATCCATAGGAATATCTTTTGCGGTATCTGGGAAATTTTCCTCAAGCTCTTCTTTGTCGAATGTATGCCGGAAAGCAACCCATTGAACTTCAGACCAGACGCGCCCTGGACCTCTGCGAAAGTCCGCCCAATGAACATGCTCGAACGCAACTTCTTCGCGCTCTACTTCTTCAAAAATTTCACCGCCGTCTTCGTCGCCTTCACCGATTTCTTCGTCTTGCCCGAACGCCGCTTCATATTTCACGCGGGTCACGCCCCTGCCGGTAAGCTGGGTGTCTTTTATCGCGAGCTTCATATATCGGTCGAACTCTTCCTCATCCATCGTGTACGACAGCGCTCGCTCCATAATATCGGAGACTGTCTTGCCAACATTATCGCGGTCTCTATAACGCCGCCTGACATCAGGCTTTGGAGAATGATTGTAGAGAGCCGGACAGATTGTTTGGATATTAGAATATAAAACATTGAACCTGTAGCCACCCTGATATCTAGCAATTGCCGAGCCTTCTCGGCTATCGTCACGCTCATCGCGATAACGGGCGATTACGTCTGCGGCTTGTCCGCGCCAAAACTTCTCTTCCTTGGACGCTAGATCAAGCTCCATCCTCCACCGGGCTACGACGCCTTCCGGCCCCCGGCCTGCGTCTTCTGGTGTTTCAAGTCCGCCTATTTGAGCTGCTGCAGCATCTGTCAACTTAAATACTCCATAAAATTAACATATACGATATCTCGTGAAAATTTTCAATTGATTACTAATCGTATCTCTTTCGGGTCTTTTTAGACGCTTTGAGCAAGTCATTCATCGTCATTGACGATTTGCCGCCGATCACAATGCGCGGATCACGCGGGGTTTCTTTGACTGGCTTGGGCTTTATGCTGCAATTAATGGCAAACTCTCCGAGCGCGTCTGCGCCATGACTGTTTTCGTCATGCTCTGGCGTCGTGTAAGTTTGCATGGAATCGTTCCACTTTCGGTGATACCGATTGATGCGCTTAATGCCAAGCCGCACTCTTTTTGTGTCGTTAAACCGGAACTGCGGGAACAATGACCGAACGGCGTTTATGCGTTCGATGGGGCCAACTGCCACGCCCTTGTTGATTGGCTTCAACCCGAACTCCTGCGCTGTTTGGTATCTAGTCTTGGCGCCGCGCCCCCATTCCCTGACCATGATATCGTGCGGCATGTAATGAGTACCATAGGCAAACGGAACCTCTCTGCCTATCTCAACCAAGCCAGCAGCGCCCAACTCAAGGTCTGGGTTTAATTCTGGAAACGCATCTATCACCACATCCTCCAATCCACCGCCGCTCAACTCGTAATAATCGACGACCCGTGCCTCAACGCCATCCTCTTGGATAAACCAGACCGCCGTATGATCATCCACGCCGATATCCCAAGCGCTATGAACAGGCAGATGATCGAGATATGGGAAATATCCAACGCGCCCCTCCGCCTCCGCTTTCAGCATATGGCGCGCATAATAGCTGCCCTCTGTGATAATCTGATAGCCGCCGTTCCAAACGTGTTCGGCCATTTCTGGGTCGTCTTGAAAGTCGTCCTCCATTTCCATCTTGAGGACATCGGGAAACCACTTATTGTCGTCGTGATTGATCTCAACGCTGATCATACTACGGCGGG
>TARA_R110002167_G_scaffold43502_4_pt1 | contig 22267 bp, 25 predicted proteins | sample TARA_R110002167 | Tara Oceans TARA_R110002167 (sample SAMEA4398238) | marine metagenome | biome: Polar Biome; feature: [MES] marine water layer (ENVO:01000295) within the mesopelagic zone...; material: water (ENVO:00002006), including particulate matter (ENVO:01000060) such as......
TAAAAAGGATGTAGCTGGCTTATTAGATCGTAAACGACTTTAAACCATCGATTGTATATACAGATATATATGGATAGGGGATATGAAAAATCGTAATGAGGGAATTCTTTTTTTAACAAAAATTTGGTTATCGAGGAAATATATACTTATATAAAATGCTTAATAACTGCTTCATATTAAAATAGCATGTAATAGTATGTTGTAGTGTACATATCAGCATGAAAAATAAAATAGACATTAGCCCAATAATATATGTGGTTATAATGGTTGTTGTATTTGCAACAGCTCTTTAAAAGTTTTTGAAGACTTCCGGTGAAGTGCTTGGCTCCCCGAGGGAGGGTTCGTATATTCATGTCATATTAATAATTAAAACAAAATAAAGGTTATGGTAAATTCAAAAGACATGCAAGAAGCAAATTATTTAACTAAAGCTAACATTAACAGTTTAGCACCATCAGTATTCGCAACAACACCAAGTAGTGATGTTTCGAAAAAGTACACACATATTCCAACAGAAAGAGTAATTGATGATATGGAATTATTAGGTTGGAAGCCAATTGAAGCCAAAGAAGTTAAAGCAAGAAAGAAATCAACTAAAGGATTTCAAAAACATTTACTAGTTTTTAGAAATGATGATGTTGTTATTAATGGTGAAGATGGTGATACAGTATACCCACAAATTATATTAACTAATTCTCATGATGGGAAAAATTCATTCCAATTCCAAGCAGGTTTATTTAGATTAGTTTGTGCAAATGGGTTAGTAATTGCAGATACTCAGTTTGAAGCAGTTAAAATGAGACATATGGGTTATTCATTTGAAGATTTACAAGTTAAAATTAAAGATATGGTTGAAAAATTACCATTAACAGTTGAATCAATGAATAAAATGAAAGCTCAAGAAATGACAGAAGAATCAATTCTTGCTTTTGCTAAAGATGCTATTAATACAAGATTTCCAGAAAAAGAAATGAAACGTATTGACATCGATTTAAAGCAACTTATAGTTCCAACTCGTAAAGAAGATACAGGATCAGATCTTTGGTCAGTATTTAATGTAGTTCAAGAAAAAATCGTTACAGGTGATTTTGGATATTATGCAGGTGGAAAATTTCGTAAAGCTCGTGAAATTAAAAATTTCAAACAAGATATGGTAATTAATAAAGCGTTATTTAATGTAGCATTAGAATATGCCTCATAAAAACGTAATTTGGATTAATGGTTGTTTTGATGTGCTCCACATGGGGCATATCAAACTCTTCCAAAGGGCAAGACAAATGGGTCTTCCGGTGATAGTAGGAATAGATACGGATGATAGAATTCAGTCGATGAAAGGAGAGAACCGCCCTATTAATGATCTTCATCATAGAGTAGAATTCTTAAAAGCTATTAAATATATTGATGCGGTGGTGTCTTTCTCAACAGATGATGAGTTAATTGAAATAATTAAAGAACATTCCCCGAAATATATGCTAATTGGAGATGACTATAAAGATAAGGACATAATAGGTAAGGAGTTTATTAAGGAAATTATATATGTGAAGAGATATGGGGAATTAAGTTCTTCGGATATTATAAACGGAACCCACAAAACGTGATATTTATAATAAAAATATTCCAGCATGGCAATAACTAACTTCACAGCAGCAGAAATGCACGGTCAGGGCGTAGTGGGTCCTACATTAACTCAAACCGTACAACTGACATTTACTAACACACCCTCTTCGGATGGTCAATATTCGGCGGGATATCTTATCTTACAAGCTAACCCAACAGCGGATACTCAAATTCCAACAGCATCTAATATAGGAGAAAAATATTTCTTTGTAGGTGATGATGGAGAATGGTCTACTAAAGCAGCAATTGCTAATAATATGACTAATACTATTGCTATACCGGTTAGAAAGGCGGAAAATGATGGATCCGCCGTAACACAAGGTATTTTATATAGAAAAGTAATTGATACTAACGGTAATTACTTAATGAGTAAAGGAAGTGGTAAACCATGGCCCACTCGTTATGATCTTCTCCTACCGGCCAACGCCTTAGGATTAGAAGTTATTGGATATGATCCTTCAATTTCATATGATAGATTTGCTGGTACTCGACAAATGAATTGGAATCCTGATCCTGAAAATACTGAATTAATTTGCACTGATTCTTTTGGAAACGTTGTTGGTCCTCCTTTTGGAAGAGATGCAAATTTTTGTGTTGATTTTGACAACAACGGTTTCATAGAGAAAATATATGTTGAAGAATTTGAAAAAGATATTCCTATTGCTTTAGGATTAACTATTATGTGTAATGGACCAAATGCCGAATCCAAATACCATAACTTAGGTGTTAAATTTAGTGATTCTAGATGTTTAATGGATGAAGTAGGTACTACAACTGATGTTTATAGAGTCATTTCTACCGGAAATTTCGCGCTTAAGATGGAAGACGTTTAATATATACGTATTTATAGATGCTATATTGTCGAAGAGAGAAGTTTCGAGACCGCTTTTACAACTAAATTTGGATAAGCCAAAAATCGTTCGTATATTTACCCCATATTAATTAAATAAAGGTTATGTCACTACAAAAATTAAATTTAAAAGAATCCGAACAATACTTCCCTTCTAAAGGTATTGAAGATGCTTCTTTCTTTACCCTAACCCCTTCTCCTAAAGGTGGTGGTTGGGAAGATGTTACATATTTTACAAGTCGTAAAAAACTTTCTTACACTAATCGTGATGGAGATCATGATTCTTGGGTGTATGTTTTATCTAATCCTGCTCAACCCGGAATTTTTAAAATTGGTTATACAAGTAATACCCCCGAAGAAAGAGCTAGACAATTATCTAATGCAACCGGTGTTGCTTTACCTTATGAAGTTGAATATGCTTATAGTTGTTGGAATGGGTTAGAATTAGAAAAAGATATCCATGAAAGGTTAAATGAATATCGTTTAAGTAAACAACGTGAATTTTTTCAAGTTGATTTAGAAGAAGTAAAAGAAATAATTAATGAAATAGGAGAAAGTTATGTATAGATTATTATTAATATTATTTGTTTTATCTTCTTGTACTAAAGAAGAAATTAACCAAACTCCATGTATTGGTAATTGTGAAACATTGTACGGAGTAGTTTATAAAAATCAAGCAATATACCCTAATAGTAATGGGTATTACGAGATTATATTTGATGATTTGAATTATTTTCAAATAGTAGGCTCATTAACCCCTTTAAATGATCAGTATATCATTAATGATGTCCCTTTAGTTGAAGCTAATTTTGATTCTGATTATTGGATTGTGATGGATTCTTTAAGATTCCAGATACCAGTATATGGATATTTAGGATGGTTTAATGATCAGGATTTAAATACACCCATACCTATAGGATCGTATACCTACACTATGGTTGATTTGATTAATACCCACCCACCTTTAAATATCGCGGGATACCAAATCCCTAAGCATTTTTGCACTGATTGCCCATATGCTTCCTCTATTATGGGGTCACACTCTAAATATAATTATTCCCCTAAACAGAATTTTATGCTTGATGATGAAATGATTGGAGATACTATTAATGTATTTGTTGAGACTGTTTTCAATACAGATATTGGTGAAAGTGAAATTGTAAACAATAATATGAAAATAATTATACTTTAATATGGGGGATTAGCTCAGCTGGCTAGAGCGCCTGCCTTGCACGCAGGAGGTCATCGGTTCGACTCCGATATTCTCCACAAAATATTTGGTTACCTGAGATAGGGTTCGTATATTTACCATGTAAATAAGAAATAAAGGTTATGAAAAATATATTATTACCAACAGAAGAAAAATTTATAGAGCTTATAGAAGAATATAAGTGGGAGGAAGCAGCTAGAATGTATTACGATTGGGCTTATAAGCATAGAGATTCATTTAATAGAATATTGAATGAAAGAAATAGAAAGGATAAAGTATTAAACATATTACGTGAGTTGGACGAATATGGTGAACATAATGATCAAATATAAAAATAAAGGTTATGAATTTAGGTTATGCTTGTATCAATACTGCTTTAAGTAGCAATGGAATAATGACAAATCGCACAATGCGTCGAAAAACATTCGATGCCAAGGGTATTGATTATGTGTCAGATTTATCTCTATTAAATGTTAAAGATTTAAAAACTATTATCCAGTGGAATAATGAGATGGGTATTAAATTATTTAGACTTTCTTCTCAAATATTTCCATGGTCCGATGAATATAATATTAAAGACCTTAAAGATTATAATGAAATTTGTGATTTAATGTTAGAAATCGGAAATATTGCAAAAGATGCAGGTCAACGTCTTACAATGCACCCCGGTCCTTATAACTGTTTAGCATCACCAACCAAAAAAGTTGTTGAAAAAACTATTAGGGAACTTAATTTTCATAGTTCACAATTTGATATGATGGGGTATGAGCCATCCCCATATAATAAAATTAATATACACGTTGGAGGCGCATATAACGACAAAGAATCTACATTAATACGTTTCTGTGATAATTTTGAGTTATTAGATACTAACACCAAAAAACGGCTAGTAATTGAGAATGATGATAGCCCAAATGAATATTCTGTTAAAGATTTAGTAAATGGGGTTCATTTAAAAATTGGTATACCTATTACATTTGATTACTTTCACCATAAATTTAATACTGGTGGGTTAACTGAAGAGGAGGCTTTAATTGTAGCATCGGCTACTTGGCCTGAAGGTGTTACTCAATGTTGTCACTACTCTGAAAGTAGGAGGAAAGAGCAGTTAGATGAATCAATTAGACCACAAGCCCATTCAGATATCATCTATGAAAAAATTCAAACTTATGGTTTAGAGCCAGATATTGTAATTGAAGCTAAATTAAAAGAACAAGCTATATTCAAAAGAGTTATTTAAGACTTCCGGTAAAGTATTTGGAGAAGCCAAATATTGTTCGTATATTTACCCCATATTAATAATTAAAAATAAATAAAAGTTATGAGAAAAATCAATGTAAATTCCAAAAACAGTATCTTAATCAATAATAGATTATATATTACTGCTTTAAAAGCATCTTTAATTTCAAAGAAATTATTTGAAGAGTTTGTAAGTACAGGAAATAATATAAACCACCCTGTAAAAGGACTTCATTATGAATTCACAGGTAATTATTCAAGATCTTAATCATGAATTCAGTTAAAAAACACTTTATAGATAAAGCTACATCTAGTGAAGTTCTTAAAATTGTAAATTGTCTTGACCAGGCTAGTAGAGCGGGTTTGACAGTTGAAGTAGTTTATACAGCTCTACAAACAATAAAACAATCACCCAGTATTTCACCTTTATTAGCTATGCAGATAGCGGTTGAGGATTGGGATATATAATTTAAAATAAATAAAATGGAAAAAACATCAGAACCTATTACAATGAAAGAAATGCAAGCCCTACATGATGAGTGGTGGAATAGTTTAACTAATGAAGATAAAGAAAAATTATTTCAACAACAAAAAGAAGCAGAAGATTTCTTTTACAATCAAAAACAATCTAAAGAGGATATTTTAGGGCCTAATAGTCATTTAGGCATATAAATCCGCGTTTTTAGCGCGTTTTCATGCGTTTTAACACATTTAAACATTAGTTGTATGTAATTATATGTAATTTATTTTACTTAATTATATACAACTTTTTTTATTTTTTTAAATTATTTGGGTTTGTAATATTTATCACATATATTTAAAGTTATATGGGACACTACGAAGATGATATTATGTACATCCACAACATAGTTGTTGAAGAAGGATTACAAAAAAAATTTGACATCCAATTACAAAAGATGTCTTTGCAAAAAAAACATAAATTTAAATCCGTTAAAGAAAAATGGGATTATGCTTTATATAGAATAAAGGGTGGTAAATCTATTGAAAAATGCTAAAGATGGATTTAAACAACTTATTTAACTTATTTCCTCCTAAGGATCTCGATGAACAGGATGATATTTATGTAGATTTTACGGAATCACCATCATATTATTTAGGTATGTGGAAGAAAATAATTTTAAATCATATAAATTTCAATAAGAAAATATTACAATTTTTTAAAACTAGTTCTGAAGAATTAAATATTGCTGATGTAGCTGAAGCTGGAAAGCATGTTGTGTTTAATAGGGCTTGGTATTATTTAAAAAGTGTAAACTTAAATGATGAAGATCATATAGAAGCTATTAAAAAACACCAAGATGATTATTTAGAAACATCTTTAGAACTTGGAATAAAACACTTCCAGAAAATTGAAGAGTATGAAAAATGCGCTCATATTCTTAAAATCTTAAAAGAATCTCAAAAAATCCAAATCTAAACTTGGATACCACACTTCTCCCCGGTACCTTGGAAATACGGGAATTTTGAAAAATTAGGAATGATTAGGGAAATAAGGGATGTGAATGTGAGGGTGGATGAGTAAATGGGGATTCGTATATTATCACATATTAATTAATTAAACAAAAGTCATGGATTTTAGAAATAAAGTGTTAGTGGACAAAAGGTTCACTCAAATCAAATCAAAGGTAAAAAATTTAGACCTTATGGTAGCTAGAGGTCAATCATCTCAACAAGATTTTAGAAATGGTCTTAAAGATCTATATGAAACCGTTGAAGATCTTGAATCAATTATTGAAAGAGAAACTCAAGAATTAAGAAACGGATAAATTAAAAAATAAAAGTTATGAAATTATCAGCAGAACAAATCCAATCAAATTGGGAAGAATTTCATTCTAATATAAAAAAATATATTAAGGGTGATAGACAAACACAATTATTAGCATTTTATACTAAATTTCAAGATCGTCTTGTAATGATGCCTGCTTCACATAAAAAAGAGTATCACAATGCATTCCCAGGTGGATATATTGATCATGTAAATAGAGTGGTCAGATGTGCTATTAAACAATATGAATTATGGAAAGAAGAAGGAGCAGACATTACTACTTTTACAGTTGAGGAATTAGTATTTTCTGCTATTAATCATGATTTAGGTAAAATGGGAGATGATACTCATGAATCTTATCTACCTCAGACTGATAAATGGAGAAAAGATAAATTGGGAGAAGATTATATGCACAATAAAGCTATTGCGTTTGCTGCTGTTCCAGATAGAGGTTTATTTTTACTCCAACAACATGACGTTAAATACACATTTAATGAGATGATAGCTATCCAAACACATGATGGTTTGTACGACTCAGCAAATGAAAAATATTTAAAATCATATATGCCCGAAACTAAACCTAGAACTTCTTTACCATTTATCCTACACCAAGCAGATATGATGGCAGCCAGAATTGAATTTGAAAAGGAATGGTTACCTAAATTTAAGAATAACTTGGAGGGGCAAAAAAGTAATTTTACATTGGGTACTAATAGTGGAAAACCTAATATTAAAAGTAAAGCTTTAGGGTCTATTAAAAGTGAAGGCTTAAAAAACATATTCGATAAATTATGATCATATCAGGTTCAACCATAGTTATTATACTTCTTTCAATAATTGTAATTCTTTTAGGGTTTACAACCCTTAATTTACTTAGAAAAAACGAAAAAGCAGAAGATATTGTTGTTGGTTATCTTACATATCTAGATCAAATATCTAGAGTAATTGAAGCAGCAGATGTTAAGATTAAAAAAATTGACATCAAAGGTTCATTCGAATCAGACGACGAGATAGGTTTTTTCTTTAAGCAAATGAAAAAAATACAAGAAATTCTAAATGAATTTCAATTGAAAAAGTTTAAATAATGGATGAGATAATAAGAAGGCATAAAGCTCAAAAGCAGAGCAGAGTATATTTTACAAAAGAAACAGAAGCCGCGATTGTTAAGTACAATCGCTCTTCTGATCCCGAAGAACGAAGTGATTTATATCAAAACCATATACATTGGGCTTTTTATAAATTAACAGAAAATATAATTCATACTTTTAAATTTTATTATACTGATGGTGTTGAGAATTTAGAAGATTTACAACATGAAATAATTACTTTTTTATTATCTAAAATACATAAATTTGATCCTACTAATGGAGCTAAAGCTTATTCTTACTTTGGCACCATTGTTAAAAGATGGTTAATAGTTTATAACCAAAAAAATTATGGTAAAAAAATAAAAAACATTTCCATATCGGATTTAAATCATTATTCTCAATTAGACACTACAGACCCGGCATTTATAACATCTAAAAGAGTTGAAGATGATGTTGCTAATGTTGTAAGTAATGAAGAATTTAGTAATATAACAGCTTCCAAAATACCTAAAGAATATAAATATGAAGATAGGTTATCATTATTTGTTGATTATTATGTAGAATGTTGTACCGATCAAATTTATGAATTATTTCCTAAAGGAAATGATGCTACAATAGCAGATGCAATTTTAGAATTATTTAGAAAAAGAGAAGCCATAGATGTTTTTAATAAAAAAGCACTTTATATCTATATACGTGAAATGGTAGATGTTAAAACTCCTAAAATAACTAAAATAGCAAATAAGTTATATGGTATTTTTAAAGTGAAATATTTATTTTATTTAGAACACGGATATTTCCCTCCAAAATAGTTTTAAAAATATATATTTATAACCAAAAATTATGGGACAATTAGATTCATTAGTTTTTGGTAAAAAATCTTTTTCCGATATATTGGAAGAAATTTACCAAAACCAAAAAAAGAGAGACGCTCAAGTAGTAGCATTAATATCTGAATTAAAACCATTAGTTCAAGAAATAGGTGATGCTACTCTTATAGTACCTCTTATTAAAGAATATATGGAAATTGGAGTTAAAAATGATGATGCCTTAATAAAAATGGCAACTATAGTACAAAGAGTACTCCAAAATGAAGGAGATGGTGATGCTTTAGGCATTACAGATGAAGAAAAACAACAACTATTAGCTGAGATGGATAAACTTCAGTTAGATAAATAAGCACTTCAATGCCAAGATTATCAACAACATTAGCATCATTTTCACCTACAACTACAGCTCAATCTGTTAAATCTGGTGTTTTTGCAGCTAGAGTAAAATTTGCAATGGTAGATGATACTCAACAAAATCAAGTATTTTTAGATTTTGGGGAGTGGAGTTCTATAGGTTGTATATTTTTTGATAGATTAAATCAACCAAACCCAAACCCTCAATTTACATCTGATAATTTTGCAAGACCTTTATTCCCTAATAACTCTAATATACCACTACAAAATGAGTTAGTGTATATTATGGCTTTGCCTAATAGTAATGTTCAATCTGATGTTAATGAGGTAGCATATTATTATTTTCAAGCAATTAATATATGGAACAGTACGCATCACAATGCTATACCAGACCCTATATATGGAGATGCTAACCCAGAATCTCAACAAGCCGATTATCAACAAACAGAAGCAGGATCTGTAAGAAGAGTAACTGATGGTGGAACTGAAATTAATCTAGGTGAAGACTTTAGTGAAAAGTTAGAAGTAAGAAATCTTCAACCCTATACTGGGGATTTAATATATCAAGGTAGATGGGGTCAAACTTTTAGATTTGGTTCTACATTACAAGATGCTAATATTCCAAATCCTTGGTCAAATGCTGGTGAAGATGGAGATCCTATTACGATTATTAAGAACGGTCAACATGAAGAAGATACAGATCCTTGGGTACCTCAAGTTGAAGATATAAACACAGATCTATCTAGTATTTATTTAACATCAACTCAAGAAATACCAATTGAAGTAGCTAGTAAAAGTTATAAATCTTATGATTCTTCCCCAGAAGCAACTCCCATATTTACAGGGGAACAAGTAATTATAAACTCTGGAAGATTATTATTCAATTCTAAAACCGATAATATTTTATTATCATCTTTTGATACTATTAATTTAAACTCTGTTAATAGTGTAAACATAGATACACCAAAAACAATTATACAATCCCCAGAAGTATTTTTAGGAGATAAAGGTGCAACTGAACCTATTATATTTGGAGATAAATTTTTAAAAGATTTTCAAAGTTTAATGTCATCTTTAATTTCTTTATGTCAAGCATTGGGTACACCTATAGGGTCAGGACCCCCATTTGTAATTAATGGAGCTATACCAGCACCAGCAACAGAAACACTTGTTAAAGCTCAAACAATGTTAAATAAGATAAATGATTATAAATCAAAAGTTTCAAAAACTAAATAGATGTCAGCGTTATCAAAACTTTTTGTAAAAACAATATCTAGAGTAATAAAAAATACTACTAAGTTTGAAATATCTGTTGATGAATTAATAGAAAAATTTAAAGACACCTGCCCCCCTAAAGATCAACTATTACAAATTGTAAAAGAAAAAAATCAAATACAAACAGCTTTAAATACTGTAGTTAGTGCTTTTACTAAATTACAAACAACTGTAGATATAACAACCGTTATAGTTACAACTGTAACCATTGCTTCTAAGGTTTTAACAGTAGTTCCAGCTCCACCTTTTTTCCCATCAGGTGTATTAGCTGAAGGTTTAGATATTTTAGGAAATTTATTAAAAAGTGCAAAGGGTTCATTAAAAATAGTTCCGGGGGCTGCAAAAACAATTACAAAAGCAGCACAAAGTGTACTTGATAAATTAGCATTATTAGATGGAGTGTTAAATAAATGTCTTGAAGAATTATTAAATAACGAAAACATGGCATGGGATTCTGAAAAAGAATACGGTGCTGGTGAGGTTGTTACTTTTGGAAACAACTCAGCAGCAGGAGATGGTTTTTGTTCATTAGGACCACAATACACAACCCAAGCTGCTTGTGAAGCAGCAGGTGGTACTTGGAATGCTTTTGGTAATGGAAATGGTTCTGGAGATGGAAGTGGTGGGGGAATAAGTTATTATAAATCTTTAGGAGATGGTAATTTAAACAATGCACCTCTTCCTGCACAAGTACCACCATTATGGACAGGCTCAGATATAACAGAAGCTAGGAGCAATTTAGCACTAGAAATAGGAAATGTAGCATCCGGAACTGGTATTAATGTAGATGTTAATTTAAACCAAAATGAAGAACAATTATTATTAGATCAACTAGGTGCTAATAGTAATGATCCCTATTTATACCAAAAAACAGGTTTTAATAGTGCTGATTGGAGATTTATAATTGAAACCAATAATAATAATGATTTTGAATTCCCTCAAAGAAGAATAAGAGCTGAAAATATAAACCAATCAGATTCAAACCCCTTTAAAAATATAGTAGTATATAATATATTTGGTAAAAAATATTCATATAGTTTATCAGTTGAAGTTTTAGTTAATGAAGTTATATTTATAATTGAAAATTTAAATGTAACGTGGTATCAAAATAATAATATATCAGGATCACAATCTGCATCTTTAGACCCAACCGTAGATGATACTTATTCTTTTGATTATGTGAATGTAGCAGGGAGTGGTGTAAGTGATCCAAACTCACTATTAACATCTTCTATACCAACATCTTCAACTAATGTAAATTTTATTCCTATTAAATTTAATGATGAAGTTATTGATTTTCAAAATTCATTTACTAATGCTTTTGGAAGTGATTCTTCTACTTTCCCAATTTCATTACCAACCAGTTTAAACAATCCTTTAATAAATCAAATTAATGGGCTTATTACTACAACTCAAGTTTCACAATCTGTAATTATGGTATTAGAAACAGGTTTTAATAATGTTGGTGGTGGTGTTGGGTTTGGTAACTTTAATAATAATTTAGTTCCATCTATAGAAGTTAAATTCACCCCGGATGTTATTAAAACTTGGACTCCTAGTCTTTACCCTAACTTAACTGCATTTACAACTGGCTCTACTTCTGAAACCGAAAATCAGTCTGGACAATCATTAATACCGTTTACTTATAATGCAATTGGTTCTTATCAATTTAAATTACAAGTAATAAATCAAGCAAATATTAACAATTCTGTAGGGGCTAGAGTTCTATTAAAATTAGATTATTCGGGTTCAATTTAGAATGTTATACAATATAAACATAAAAACTGCATAAAAATTAACTAACATAATATTTATAATAAAAAATGAAGTCATCACAATTAAAAGTAATAATTAAAGAAGCTGTAAGAGAAGCAATTCAAGAAGAATTGAAAGATATTTTATTAGAAGCTGTTAAGACTCCTAAAGTTATAACACAATCAATTCCTACTGTAACAGAAAATTTTTCACCTGCACCTCCACCACCACCACAACAACAAATGAGTGCTGAGGATAGAAGAGATGCATATAAAAATATTTTAGGTGAAACTGGAGCTCAATTTACATCTGCAAATGTCCCTCAATCATTTACCCCAAAACCAGGTTTTGATACTAGTAATGGAACATTACCATCAGGTGAAGTTGATATGACAATGATAGCAGGCTTAATGAAAAAATAATGGCTAGAATAATTCAAAGTAAGTACCCAATAGATTCAATTGCTCGAAGAGCAGTGGGGTTTTCACTTCCTTTTAATGGTCCTGCTGTATTTAACCCAACATACACAACAAGAGAACAAACAAAATCAAATTTAATTAATTATTTATTAACTAATAGAGGAGAAAGAGTATTTAGACCTTCTTTTGGGGCAGATTTAAGAACTTTACTTTTTGAAAATGTTTTAGATCTTACTACAGATGAATTAAAGGAAAGAATTCAAAGTGATATTAATCTTTTCTTTCCCCAAGTTATTGTTGCCCAAATAATATTTAATAACCAACCAGATAACAATTCTATTAATTTTACATTAATATATGATATTGTAAACTTTGGTATAACTGATGAAATAAACATACTATTACAATAATGGCTGATTTAAAAAGAGACATAAGGTATATTGATAGGGATTTTAACCAATTTAGAAACGCTTTAATTAACTATTCTAAAACATACTTCCCAGACACATATAATGATTTTACAGACACATCCACAGGTATGCTATTCATGGAAATGGCTTCTTATGTAGGTGACGTTTTATCATTATATTTAGATAACCAAATACAAGAAACATTTATACAAAAAGCAAGACAGCAGGAAAATTTATACCAAATGGCTTACCTATTAGGATATACTCCTAAAGTAACAACTGCTGCTAGTGTTAATGTAGATTTTTACCAACAATTACCTGCAAAGTTAATAAATGGGGAATATGAGCCTGATTTTGATTATGCCATGCTTATTCCTGCTAATACACAAATAACATCTAATGTAAATAGTTCACAAAAATTCTTAATAGAAGACTCAATAGACTTTTCTTCATCCGGATCTTTAGATCCTACCACATTATCTGTCTATCAAATATCAGGGACAGACCCAACTTATTATTTAATAAAAAAGACTAGAAAAGCTATATCAGCAACTATAAAAACAACAACTCTTACATTTAATGCATCTGTAAGATTTGACGAAAGGGTTCTTAAAGATAATAATATTATAGGCGTATTAGACGTGAAGGATTCTGATGATAATACTTGGTATGAAGTCCCGAATATGGCGCAAGAAAACGTATTTAACTCGATTAGAAACACAAATACTAATGACCCAACATATAATTTAGAAGTAGATGCCCCATATTTACTTCAATTAAAACAAGTTCAAAGAAGATTTGTAACTAGGTTTTTAGACTCAGGTTCTTTACAATTCCAATTTGGAGCTGGTTCAACTAAATCTAATGATGAAGATATAGTTCCAAACCCTGATAATGTAGGTTTAGGTTTACCTTTTGAAAGAACACAACTAACAACTGCTTTCTCACCACTTAATTTTATATTTACAGATACTTATGGAATAGCACCTTATAATACAACTTTAACAGTTAGATATTTAACAGGTGGGGGTGTAACTTCAAATGTAGAATCTGGAACTTTAACCGTGCTTAATGATACTGGTTTTACTTTTATTAACCCTAACCTTGCAAATACAGCTTTAGCAAACCAAATATTTGCTTCTGTATCATCTAATAATGTTTTAGCAGCAGATGGTGGTCAAGATGGTGATACTATAGAAGAATTAAGATTAAATGCTGTTGGTAATTTCCAAAACCAACTAAGAGCAGTAACAAAAGAAGATTATTTAATTAGAACATTATCAATGCCTTCTAATTTAGGAACAATAGCAAAAGCATATGCTATACCTTGCAAAATAACAGAATACCAACCTGGTGAACTCCCAACAATTTTAGATTTATATGTTTTAACATATGATGCTGATGGTCATTTAAGAACAGCATCTTCATTAATTAAAAGAAACTTACAAACTTATCTATCAGAATATAGAATGATTAATGATTCTATTAAAATTAAAGATGCTTTTATTATTAATATAGAAGTAATATTTGATATAATAGTATTACCAAATTTCAATAACAGTGAAACAATTACTAAATGTATTGACTCTATGAGTAATTACTTTAATTTAGATAGTTGGCAATTAAACCAACCAATAATATTTTCAGATTTATTTGTTTTATTAGATAAAGTAGAAGGGGTGCAAACGGTTAAAAACGTCCAAATTAATAACTTAGTAGGAGAAGGTTTAGGGTATAGTGACTATGCTTATGATATACAAGGAGCTACGATTGATGGTGTTGTTTACCCATCAATAGACCCTATGATATTTGAAGTTAAATTTGAAAATACAGATATTAAAGGTAGAGTAGTACCATTATAAAATTTAAATTATGCCAACAGGAAATAATACAATACCAAATATAAAACCTCTTCTAACTAAAGAAGATGGAACAAGGGAAGTAAAATCATTAACAAATAGTTTTAATCAAACTAATTTAGATTTAGAAAATAAATCACCATTAGGAGGTCCGATTAATACTGATCCTGTTACTATAAATGGTGTTGAGTATGGTGGATTTACAACTAAATACTCTCCAACAGAACCTTATATTCAAGAAGGAAACCAAAAATCATCATTAGTAACAGTAGAGCCAGGTGGTGATGTTGCAGATTTAGGAACATTAAAAGTAACAGCTTTAGATGTAGCATCAACCGAAGCTGGAATAAAACAAGGTGCTGAAGGAGGACCTAATAGAACAAATGCTACTAATCAATATAATACAGTTGGAAGTGATGGCACATATAAATTAACACGATATCCAGATACAAGAAATAATTTCACACCAACACCTAGTAATGGTACCCCATTAAAAGATAGAGATGGCAAAGATGTTCCAAACCAAGAACTTCAAGCATACTCTCCAACTAGAACTTACATGGATTATATGATAGAACAAAAATCAAAATTATCAGATAAAATATAAAACATGGCTATATATAAAATATTCCCCGAAAAAGATGCTACAATGTACACTGAACTACCTAGTAAAAATACAGGTAGAGATGAACTATTAGAAGCATCAACATATTTAAAATTAGGAAATCCTGAAGTTAGTAGATATTTAGTTAAGTTTTCATCTAATGAAATTACAAATGTAATATCTTCAAAAATAGGAGATGGTAATTCAGAGTGGACAGCATATTTAAGAAACTTTCACGCTGTTGTTACTGGTTTAAATTTAGACCAACAATTAGAATTCTACCCAGTAGCAGGAGCTTGGGCTATGGGGACAGGAAAATTTTTAGATACACCAGAAGTTACAAATGGTGTTAGTTGGTATTTTTTAAATTATTCGGGCTCGGCAGCTGAAGGATCTACATTATGGCCTACAAGTACTTTTCCTACATATGTAACAGCTTCATGGTCTGGAAGTGTTAGTAATATATCAGCTGGTGGAGGTAATTGGTATACAGGTTCAAACTTAGCTTCTCCCTTAAATCAAATAACTCAATCCCAAACATTTACATACTCAGATACAAAAGATATTTTGGTTGATGTAAAAAACACAGTAGAAACTTGGTATAGTTATTCACTAAATCCTGCAGAAGGATTTGCTAATGAAGGATTTTTAGTTAAAAACACATCATCTGTAGAATTTACACCATCAGCAAACGCAACAACAATATTTAAATATTTTTCAATAGATACTAATACAATATATCCTCCCCAATTAGAATTTAGATGGAATGATTATATATTTAACACAGGATCATCAACTAATAAAATATTACCACAAATAGAAAGTTTTATTTCTATATATAACAATCAAGGAACTTATTATTCACAAAGTATTCCACGATTAAGGTTTGCGGCAATGCCTAAATATCCTGATAGAACATTTTTAACAGCATCTTTATATTCAACTAATTTCTTTTTACCCGAATCACAATCTTTATATGCTGTAAAAGACACAGAAACAAATGAGTTTGTAATTGATTTTGATAATGATTATACAAGGATTAGTGCAGATGCTACATCTAGTTTTTTTGATTTATATTGTAATGGTTTAGAACCTGAAAGATATTATACAATTTTAGTAAAAACATCTGTAGGGGGTATTGTTAAAGTTTTTGATGAAAACATAATGTTTAAAGTAGCTAAAGGATGAGTTCTAATAAAAACATAAATTTAAAAAGAACTGTTTTTGATAAAGATAAGTTTAATGAAACAATTGATACTAACTTTTCACAACTTAAGGATGTAGTTGATCCATCTTTCTTTGATCTAAACTTGGCTACGTTAGATGATTTTTGGAGCTTATACCAAAAATTATTTTATGTAATACCAAAAGAAGGTGACGTTAATTCACATGCATATTTAGCACAAACTAGTGGGGATTATGCAGATTACGACCCAACACAAGAAGAAATTGAATCATTATTAGAAGAAATAGCCGAATTGAGAGAAGAAAATTTAGAAGTTAGACAGCAATTAGCTGATGTAGTAGTACAAACAGCACTTAATGCAGGAGCTGTTGTAGCAACAGGATCTCTAGCAAATCCACCACAAACAGGCAACGCATAATATGGGATACGAAGATAAAGCTTATTTAAATGATGAACCTATTAATCCAACAGGATCAGAGTCTGGGTTTGAACCAAAACCAAGGATGGGTACAACTATTGAGGGAGAAGAAGTTATTCTTAAACCTACAATTAAAAAACCATTCATAAACTTTGATAGTGAAGTTGATAAAATAAATGATGATGTTGTAACAAAAGAAGGTATTAAAATAATCCCTAACCCTGTTAAAAGACCTAAAACATCCCCAATTGATGAAATAATTCCAATTAGTGCTTCTTGTATTCCAATTAACCCAAATACTTTATCAGATGATGGTTATGAACTTCAAGATCAAGAGATTATCCCTCAAGAAGATATTACAGGTTCATTCCAACCAGGGAATAATGTAGTAGAACTCTTTACATATGATGCTGATAAAAGTTTAACTAGTGTAAATTATAACTATAAAGGTTGGACTACAGGAAAAAATACAGATTCTACCCTATTAACTGGATCTTACACTAATGATCAAGGTATAGAAGTAGTAATAAATGATCCCCCTACATCATCAATAACAGATGCTATAGAATTAAATCCACCTTTAGATGCTTTTAGATTAGGATTTGGTACTGGACAAATATTTACTGCTTATAATTTTATTAATTATGAATTAGGATCAAGCCCAACAAATTCAGGTACTTTTTATATAGCATCAATATCTGGTGATAGAACAGAAATATCTATCAAATCCAACTTCATCCAACCACAAGATATAGTATCGGGGTATAATAACCTATCATCAAGTTTAGCAACATCTCAATATGCTGATGAATTTTATATTAGTTTATTTAATAATGATTACCAAATTGGGGTTAATTTATCTACCCCATCCTCTTCAATAGACTTAAAGGATCCAACAATATTAATTAAATTATATGATCCACTACCACAACAATTTGGAGTAAAATCTGAATTATATGTTGCAACCAAGGTAGGAGAAAGTGTTGCTTACAAAGTTACTTTTATTGATGAAGATCAATCTTTAGGTACTGGGGTTTGTTCATTAGGACCACAATACACAACTCAAGCCGAATGTATAGCAGCAGGGGGTGTATGGACATTTATTAATGCTAATTACATTAAAGGTCCTAACATTAATATATCATTACAAGACTTAGTTAATAATTCAACAGCATTACAATCTAAAGAAGATTTAACAAAAACTACGTCAACAGCATCATTAAATAATGTTTTAAATCTTTTAAATACTAGAGGTGTAACCATAACACCAGATTATTCTTATAACACATTTAATGAATTTGTTAATTTTTCATCTGCAAAAGAAAGAGTAAATAATTTTTACGAAAAAGTTTCACAAATACAATCTTATGAAGCTGATATAGAAGCAATTCAAACAACAGTAGCAGGTAATCCTAATGTAAATGCTATATCACAAAGTTTAGCTAGTTTACAAACTAACGTAACTAACCTTATTGAAAATTTTGATGGGTACGAAACATATTTATATTACAATACTTCATCATTATATGCTTACCCAAAAACAGGTTCAACTTATCCCTTTGAATTATTACCAACAAATAGTACTACAGTATTAAATTGGTTGGGTAGTGACGTAGAATCAAACGTATATTACGGCGGTATCATTAATTCTGCATCCTTATATGATGAGGGTAATCAAAATTGGTTATACTATACTATACCGCAGTATATTGTAGATAATAATGATAATGTAGACTATATAACTTTTTGTAATATGGTGGGCCAATCTTTTGATGAAGTTTGGATTTACACAAGAGCATTAAGTGAAAGATATAATACTACAAATGACCCTAACTCAGGTTTACCTTTAGGATTAGCTGCAGATGCTATTAAAGGAATGGGGTTTGAAACATTTGGAAATAATTATGATAACCAAGATAATTTTATTGGGTTAGCAGGTGCTGATGCCGGAATGTATACACCACCAACAGGAAGCGAATTAATTACTAAATATGTAGCTGTTAACAATGGTCAAATAATAAATTATTGGGATCCTGGATACTCATTTGCAGATTATGTAGAAGAAATTACTGAAGCAGGTTTTCCATATGCTATTGATAAAGTAAGTAAAGAAATTTATAAACGTCTTTATCATAATATGTCTTCTTTAACTAAAAGAAAAGGAACAATATCAGGTTTAAGACAATTAATTAATATATGGGGTATACCAAATACAATTCTTAGGATTAATGAATTTGGTGGTAAAAATAGAGATAATAGTAATGACTATGATTTATGGTATAACAGATTTAGTTATGCATATACTCCAGTAGCAGGTCAAGCCCGTGCAAGTTCATCAGTATTAGTACCATGGATGCCATTAGAACGAAATGCAATAGCTGATGTAAATGAAGCAGGTGATACCCAATTTATAGTACCTGATGGAGTAGGTATGAGATTTAAAACTACAGGCTTTCCATCCTCAAGTTATGGTGGTAACTTTAGAAGTCAATCTTTAATGTCTAAAAAGTCTAATGGTATTAAAGCTAATACAGCTATGGATTGGGGGGTAGGTTTACATTATGATGACCAACCTTCAGGATCTTATAGTGGTTCTAGTTTTAGTGATTATTATGAATATGGAAAGTTAACATTTTGGTTATCTGGGTCTAGCGCACAGGGAGGAGTAGCATCAACGGCTCCAATATATCTACCCTTTTTTAATAAAGGATGGTGGACAATTTTATTACAAAGAGATACACACGTAAGTCAAAGTAATAATACATCAAATACAACATATACTTTATATGCAGCTAATAATCAATATAATGGAGCTGATGGTAATACAATAGGGTGGACAGGATCATCAAGTATTACAGTTGCAGGGGGATTTTCTTCATCTTTAAATGAATCATGGAATGCTTTTGGAACTGGTACCGATGATGGAGTATATGTTGGTGGTTATATTTCTGGATCTAGAGTTGGAGACCAAACTATAGCTGGAGTTGGAAAAATATTTTCAGGTTCACTTCAAGAATTTAGATATTATTCACATGCTATTGGAGAAGAAGTATTTTTTGATTTTACAATGAATCCTGAATCTGTTGAAGGAAATGCAATAACAGGATCCCAATCATCATTTGATATAGTTAATTTTAGAGCACCTTTAGGAAATGAATTAGAATATTTATACACTTCATCAGGGAGTAGTTTATATATAACCGAGATATCATCATCTCACCCTGCAATTACAGGTTCATCTTTTCCAGTTTATACTCAATCGTTTGTAAACCCTGCTGACTTATCAACTACATCTAGTTATAAATGGATTGTATATGATAATTTAAATACTAGGACATATAGCAAACCTAATTATGAGGTCTATCAATTAGACCAACCAGCAATAGGAATTAGAAATAGGGTATCAAATAAAGTTCAAGTAGCAGATGGAGATGCTTATGGTAAAGTATTATCAAGACAAATAAGTATAGATCAAGATTATTTACAAAGTTCAAGTTATACTGAAGATACTACAGATTTAGAAGTTGGTTTTTCACCTCAAGACGAAGTAAATGATGATATAATAGCAACTTATGGTTATGGAGCTATATCATCAGTAATAGCAGATCCAAGATTTGTAACATCATCTTTAACATATTACCCAGGATTAAAAAATATTGCTAAGGATTATTTTAAAAAATACTCAGAAGGTAGTGTTTGGGATTACTTAAGATTAATTAAATATTTTGATAATTCATTATTTAAAGCAATTAAATCTTACGTACCAGCTCGTACTAGTGTAACTACAGGTGTTATAATTAAACAACATATGTTGGAGCGTAATCGTATAAAAACCCCAACAGTTGACCCAAGAACAGAAGTAGCATTCTTTATGACAGGCTCACCAACAACAGTATCACTTGATACAGGAGCTTTATATGGGACAGGAGTATATGGAACAGGGTTGTATGGGTTAAATGGTTTAGACTCATCATCATGGGCCCCAAACTCATTTAATAATCCAATATTTAAAAAAGATTTAGTATATAATGCTGAAATACCTGTTATAACATTAGATGGAGGTACATCAGGCCAAAAAATAGATTCATTTACAGCTGGCCCTGGATTTGAAACAACCTTATATACAACCAATACAACATCATCACTTAATAAATTAGTAAAAACAGGATCTTTATATTATAGTGGCTCTGGAATTGCATTAGTTTATAACACAGGTCAAAATCCAATATTTAGAAGACAATCAACAGCTTACAAAACTGGTAGTGCTATATATTTTCATGAGAATTTAAGTTCTCAAGAACAAGAAATGGAATCCACAAGACAACTAAGAAGTAAATTTAGTTTTTTAGTTGATCAAAATATAGGACCTAGCATTGTAGCAGATATTGTAGTAACATCTAGTATTAGAGGTGTAATATGGAATGAAGAATATATTTTTGGGGATAATGTAGAAGTACTTAGTTCTGCTACTACAACTCCTAATACTGTACAAGATGATGGTTATATTACAATCTACCCTAATGAAAGATTAATATGGAATATTACTAGAAGTGGAGGTAGTGGTACTTTAACCGGGGTTACTTTTAGAATAGGTGATTTACCTGAAGGTGATCATAATGGTAACTCAATACAAGGAGAAGTTGTATCGCTGCCAGCACCTAATAATGGTGATCCAATGTCACAGCAAGGTTGGTTTGAATACACACCTTCTATTTCGGGTAGTGTTAGAACATTTGAAGAAGATCAAAGACAATTTTATAATGGGGAGTATAGTGGTAGTGAGTTTGTTGCAATGACTCAATCATTATTAAATAACCCATTCGCACCTTCTCAAACACCTGATACATCATACCACATGAATGTGATTGCGAACACTGATAATCTTGGTGGTTCTTTTGCATCTACACTCCTGGGCAATTTATATCAAGTTAATTTTATTACTAAAGTTTATGATGGTAGTACTATCTGGCAAGCGGATTATAATGAATGGAAAGTAGAAACCTTTCCAAACAGATATGGGAATACAGCAATGACAGGATCTATTGTTTTTGTAACTATTCCAGGTACAGCACCTCTAGCGATGTTTGTACATGCAATAATTATGCCTTCTCAAGTAACTGTAAATCCTTTTGGTGGATCTCCAGCAGGTACTAATCTACCTTTGTCAGAAATGATATCAAATAATCCAGTTCCAACTCCAGTAGCACCAACTACAAAATATTCTCCATTTACTGATGTTCTTGATAGTGGTATCGGAGTGATGAATTACATAAATCCTTGGATCAAATTTCAACAATGGAACCCAGGAGATAATGTTTCTCAGTTTTCCATATACTCCGCTCCGCCTTTTAATGATAGTGGTGTGGG
>TARA_R110002167_G_scaffold6193_1_pt1 | contig 22038 bp, 19 predicted proteins | sample TARA_R110002167 | Tara Oceans TARA_R110002167 (sample SAMEA4398238) | marine metagenome | biome: Polar Biome; feature: [MES] marine water layer (ENVO:01000295) within the mesopelagic zone...; material: water (ENVO:00002006), including particulate matter (ENVO:01000060) such as......
CGCCAGTCACGGCGCTACGCGCCATGCCTGGCGCACCACAAAAAAAGCCAGACAGCGTCCGGCTTTCGTCATCACTTCAGACCTTAACCAGCTAGGCCTGTATTAGTAGTAGTCGTTAGCTTACTTCTTTTTCGCTGGCGCCTTGGCTCTGGGTTTACTTTTCACCACCGCAGGCTCTGGTTCTGGTTCTGATTCTGATTCTGATTCTGGCACCGGGTCAGGTTCAAATTCAGCGGCCTGCTCTGACCCCGGTTTAAACATGCTCCACATCGACATATTACCCCCGGCTAGCTTGTTCATCATCTTCAACGGATTAGTGGCATCAATCATCGACTCCATCTGCGCTCGAATCCGATCCTGTTGCGACAAGAAGACACCAATGCTCTGCTCCAGATACTGCCCCATCATCCCAGACATACTATCGCCATAAAAACGGATCAACTGCTGCAGCACCTGATTAGTCAGCATGCCGGCACCTTCACCTTCCTGCTCACTGATAATCTGCAATAGAATATTACGGGTCAGATCTTTTCCGGTTTTGGAGTCCTGGACCTGAAACGGAATATTTTCCAGTACCAGGCCACGCACATCCTCCAGGGTGATATAACAACTACGCGAAGTATCGTAGAGCCGGCGGTTAGTGTATTTCCGAAGTATACGCAAAGTCTGTTATCCCTCTGTCGCCAATCCCTGTTCAATCAGGGTCAAGGCTTATCTTTATTGTTGTTGGAACTCTTGCTGCTGGATGAGGCGTAACTGCTCATCAGCTGCATCATCATCCGCTGCATCTGATCAACCGAACCGCTGGTATAGAGTTTAAACATAGCCGCAGGGTCAAACCCTTCTGCACTCATCTGCTCTCGCACCTTGCCCAACATCTCCTGATGCAGTTCCTGCACATCGGGCAACCCCAGCACACGCCTGAACTCTTCAGGGGTTATATCAAGATCTATGCTGAACTTCATCGCAACGCTCCTAAATTGTGCACCTGCGTTGATCTTATACCAAACCGCAACAAGTTAACAAAAACAATCCTATGATGGATATATTTATACTAGTAGAAAGCTTAGTCGCCGACTCGGATTCCGCGCCAGGCTAACAGCCAACCAAGCAACGAGATGGAAACAGCAAACAGGAACATGGTCGTGCCGTCGTACTGATTCCAGATCCAACCACTAAGAAAAGCACCCAGAGCGCCGCCAACACCAAAACCGATACTGCTGTAGAGCGCCTGCCCCTGCCCCTGATGCGAAGCAGGGAAAAAGTGGTGCACCAAGGCAATACCCGCCGCGTGCAAGCAGCCAAAGGTAACCGCATGAAACAGCTGCGCCAGCAGCACCGCCCAGAGCTGATCGGGTAGCAATGCGATCATCAGCCAACGCAGCGCACAAACCGCCATCCCAAGCTGTACCATCACCCGCAGTCCAATCCAGCCTAACAGCCGATGCATCACCAAAAACATCAGCACCTCCGCCACCACCCCCAGCGCCCACAACAAGCCTATCTGGGTTTTATCGTAACCCTGCTCGCTCATATAGATCGAATAGAAGCTGTAGTAGGGCCCGTGGCTGAGCTGCAATAACAGATAAACGGCAAAAAAGCTCAACACCGGCGGACGTTTGATAATGGACCAGAGGCCGCTGAGCCGTTCGCCCTCAACCCTAGATTCAGACGGAGGGTCGATACAGAGCGACGCCAGCCAAACCAGCAACATCAGCCCCCACATCACCGGTATTAACAAACCTATTTCAAGCCAATCAAACAGCCAACCGAGGATAACGACTGCGAAAATAAAGCCTATCGACCCCCACAAGCGGACCCGGCTATAGCTGTGCTGATCGACCCCCAGTGCTAGCAGTGTGACCGCTTCAAACTGTGGCAGCACCGCATTCCAGAAGAAGCTGAAACCGAACATCAACAGCGCCCAATGGAGGAAGGTTTCCGCCCAGAAAGCTGCGCTAAAAATCATCAGCGTCAGCAGTGAGCCGGTACGAATAATCCGGATCCGTTGGCCGCTTCGATCCGCCAGCCAGCCCCAGATATTCGGCGCGATAATACGGGTTCCCATCAGTACCGCCATCAGCGTACCGATTTCGACCTCGTCGAATCCTTTGGATTGAAAAAACAGCCCCAGAAAGGGGGCTATAGCGCCCAGCAGAGCAAAATAGAAAAAATAAAACGAAGAGAGCCGCCAGTACTCAGAGCGTTCCAACGACATCCTAAACGCTCAAGATCAGGCTTGAGCAGGAATGATAGGTACTCCAGAGTTCACCTGGGCATTTTGAGCCCGGTGACGCAGCAGGTGATCCAGCAACGTGATCGCCATCATCGCCTCGGCAATGGGTGTGGCGCGAATACCGACACAGGGATCGTGGCGACCCTGAGTGATCACCTCGATCGGGTCGCCGTTGGCATCGATGCTGCGGCCTGGAATACGCAAACTAGAGGTCGGCTTAAGCGCCAGATGGGCGATGATATCCTGGCCGCTGGAAATCCCTCCCAGCACCCCACCGGAATGATTGGAGAGAAAGCCTTCAGGTACCATCTCATCACGATGCTCGGTACCTTTCTGCTCAACCACAGCAAAACCGTCACCGATCTCAACCCCTTTGACCGCATTAATACTCATCAACGCGTGCGCCAGCTCGGCATCAAGCCGATCAAAAATAGGCTCGCCTAGACCTACGGGCACGCCAGAGGCGACCACGGTGATTTTGGCCCCCACCGAATTACCCTCTTTGCGCAAGGCGTCCATGTAGGCTTCCATCTCGGGCACTTTGGCCGCATCGGGACAGAAAAAAGGATTCTGCTGCACCTGATCCCAATCCAGCGCCCCTGCTTTGATCGGCCCGAGCTGGGACAGATAACCGCGTACCTGTACGCCGAACCCCTGCAGGCATTTCTTCGCGACGGCGCCAGCAGCCACCCGCATCGCCGTTTCCCGCGCCGAGGAACGGCCACCGCCGCGATAATCGCGGAAGCCATACTTCTGCTGGTAGACGTAATCGGCGTGCCCAGGACGGAAACTGTCTTTGATGTTGGAATAATCTTTGGAGCGTTGATCGGTATTTTCGATCAGCAGACCTATAGGTGTTCCTGTGGTCTTGCCCTCAAACACCCCGGAGAGAATTTTAACCTCGTCGGCTTCTCGGCGCTGGGTGGTATGGCGCGAGGTCCCCGGCTTGCGCCGATCAAGATCGCCCTGCAGATCGGCCTCACAAAGCTCAATCCCTGGAGGGCAGCCGTCAACAATACCACCCAGCGCCGGACCGTGACTTTCACCAAAGGAGGTCAACGTAAACAGTTTACCTATTGTATTTCCAGACATCAGATACTCCGGTATGCCAGCTGCGCTCGGCAACTGTTAGTAAATATTTAGCGACCGTCGGTAATTTTTAAACGAGAAGCCAGTTGGCGTAGATCGTAGGCAGTGATCATGAACACACCGTTGCCACCCTCTGGCAGGTCCGCCCAGATCAATTCCGGATCTGGCAGCTGCTGCCGCAAGGCCGCCTCGGAGTTACCCACCTCTACGACCAAGAGACCCTCGTCACTCAGATAATCGCCGGCCTGCGCCAGGATCCGGTAGCAGATATCCAAACCATCAGCCCCCGATACCAAGCCTAGCTCGGGTTCGTGGCTGAACTCTGCAGGCATGGAGGTAAAATCGGCTTGGTCAACATAGGGAGGATTACTGACGATTAGCTGATACTGCTGTTGCGGCTCGATCGCACCAAACAGATCAGATTGTAGCGCATGAACCCGGTCCGTTAGCCGATGACGCTCAATATTGCTTCTGCATACAGCCAGCGCATCCTCAGAGATATCCAGCAGATCGACCTCGGCGCCCTCGTACAGCGCAGCGCAAGCGATACCGATGCAGCCGCTACCGGTACAAAGGTCCAACACCCTTTCGACCTCAATATCCTCCAGCCAAGGTGCAAAACCCTGCTGGACCAATTGCGCAATCGGTGAGCGCGGCACCAGCACCCGCGCATCAACGTTGAATGGCATACCGCAAAACCAGGCTTCGCCGATCAGGTAAGGCGCAGGGATGCGCTCCTCTATGCGTCGTTCAAATAGTGCCAGCAACTGTTGTTTTTCTGTTTGCAGCAAACGGGCTTCTAATGCTTGAGGATTCACATCCCAGGGCAGCCCTGCGGCATGCAATACCAGCTGCACCGATTCGTCCCAGGCATTGTCCGTACCATGACCATAAAACAGCCCTGCATGACGAAACCGACTCACCCCTAAACGGATAAAATCGCGGATCGTACTGAGTTCGCTAAGGGCCGGATCTTGGCTTCGCATCGAGATTACTCACCCATAAAGATAGAGCCGCACATCTTAATGAATTTGTTGCTAAATCGCCATCTAGGATACTGCTGAAAACACCTTTGCAATAGCCTGCCGCCCTCCCTCTCGGCAACCGAGAAGAGATAAACCGAGCTAGGCTTTTTCAGTGATTGCTATAAAATGCACCTCCGCCTTGCATCTCCTTCTTGCATCCATGCAGCAACAGTAACGGCAACCGACCCCGTAACCATGAGCCCTGACGATAAAGAGATTTTAGATTTTTCCGAGATACTGGGCGATGACGTACAGCGCCACCAACACGATCGGGCCGACCTGCACCGTCGCCAGCGCAGCTCGGAGACCCAGCAATATCGGCGTGACGTAGCCCAACGGGAGCTTGGAATTTTCAGCGACGGGCTCTCGGATGAACTCAAACAGCTGGTAGATTCTGAAGAGACACTGCTTTATGCCGCCAACGGAGTACAACTAGGCACCCTCAAAAAACTCAAGCAGGGGCACACACCCTGGCAGGAGGGCTTAGACCTGCACGGTTTTAGTGTCGAGCAGGCCCGCGATGATTTGAGCCAATTTATTCGCGATGCGGGCCGCTCACAACTACGCTGTGTACTCGTTGTTCATGGCAAGGCACTGAGTACTGACGGCACCCCGCCGGTGATTAAATCCTACGTCAATGACTGGCTAAGGCAGTTTCCGCAGGTGCTGGCATTTGTCTCCGCTCAACCCCGCGATGGCGGTACTGGTGCAGTTTACGTACTCTTAAAGCAATTCAAAGGCTAGATTTGCGGCTACACTGAGCGATAAATCGCTTTACCTACCCACACTAAAAGCGTAATTTACGCCCTTTTTATTACCAGCAACCGGTCGGGAATTAGCATGAAACAAGCATTCTCCAGCATCATTCAGGCCTGCGGTGAAGACCTTAGTCGCGACGGCCTGAAAGACACGCCAGAACGCGCAGCCAAGGCTTTCAAATACCTGACCCGCGGCTATCATCAGTCTTTGGACGAGGTGGTCAATAACGCCCTATTCGATTCCGATAATTCAGAGATGGTGCTGGTTAAAAACATCGAACTCTACTCCCTGTGCGAGCACCATATGCTGCCGTTCATCGGCAAAGCGCATGTCGCCTATATTCCCTCGGGAAAAGTGATAGGGCTGTCGAAAATTGCCCGGATCGTTGATATGTATGCCCGTCGACTGCAGATTCAGGAAAATCTGACCAAGCAGATTGCCGATAGCATCATGCAAGTCACCGGTGCAGCAGGGGTCGGGGTTGTTATCGAAGCGCAGCATATGTGCATGATGATGCGCGGAGTTGAGAAGCAGAACGGAGTAATGAAAACCTCTATGATGACCGGATTGTTCCGCAATAACCCGAGCACCCGCAGCGAGTTTCTCGCCCTGATCGGTTGCTAGCATCAAGCCAAGCCCTGGCAGGTCATTTTCCAATAGCTTGTTAGGGCTTGGTTAATAACTGAATAAGCAGAAGCCATCAATCAAGCATCTGCTAGGCCTAGTGCTTTATAATTGACCCCAAAACCTCACCTACAATAGAGCGACTCAGGCTACTCCCAATCTATCCCTTGACTCGTGTCGACCTGGTAGGCACCCGCAGAACGATCAACCAGACGCCGCAATAGTATTCGGAAACTGCAAACACGATTCTACTCCAACCCGCCCTGCAGGCCCTACTGACTCTCGTCCCATTTTTCTTGAGCTCCCAAGATACCTATGACACACTGATCTGGATCATATTTTATCCCAAAAAAACCATGTATTGTAAGCCATTACAAGTACTAAGCAACGGCAACCCTATCACTAGGAAAGCGGGCTCCATTGTCAGCTTTATATTATAAACGACAGCATTCCAAGGATAATATGATGCCCAAGCGCACAGTGAGTAAGCCCCCCCGTTCAATCAGCCTCAAGATCGATATGGCACTGGTTGTGCTGTTTCTGTTAATGCTTGTAGTCTCTGCACTGTATCAATTTACCAGTCAGCGTGCGATGGTCGAGGAGATGGTCACGCAGCAGGCCAACGGCCTCGCCGAGGCTTATTTCGACAACGTCAACACCCTGATGTTGACCGGAAAAATGGACCAGAAGGAGATTGCCCGAAGTAAAATCACTTCTAGCGAGGAGGTTATCGACGCCAGGGTATTACGCGGAGATGCAGTATCCAAGCTCTACGGTCCCGCAAAGGGCTCCTCGATTCCAAACGATTCTTTTGACAAGCAGGCCCTAGCCGGAGAACGGGTCGAGGCCTTTTATAGCAAGGGTGACTCCCGCCGCTTAACCATCGCTTTTCCCTTGGTCGCAAGTAAGGACTTCCATGGCACCAACTGCCTGACCTGCCATGCCACTACCGAAGGAACAGTGCTGGGAGCGGTACGCCTGGATTACTCTCTGGAAAAGCTGGATGCTCATGTAGCCGAGCTGATCTGGACCAACATCGGCCTCAATACACTAATGCTTGTCGCTGGCCTGATTATCATCAGCTGGATCCTGCGCAAGCTAGTGACTCGCCCCCTCTCATCAGTAATCCGTACCCTACGGGATGTTGAAACCAGCGCTAATTTAAATCACCGTATCAATATCAATAGTAACGATGAGCTAGGAGAAGTCGCTGCCGGTTTCAACCAGATGATGGAAAAATTCGGCCATATTATTCTTCAAGTGCTTAACTCGACACGTCAACTAAACGACGAATCGAAGCGATTGGAGCTTGCAGCCGAAGCAAATATCGAAGGAACTCGCCGACAATATGATGAAACCGACCAGGTGGCAACTGCATTTACCGAGATGGAGCAAACCTCCCAAGAAGTAGCAGGAAATGCTGCCGCCGCCGCTAAGGCTACGGAACAAACCAACCAACAAGCAGCCAAGGGACATGTCAAGGTTCAAGAGTCGATCGATAGTATCAACTCGCTATCAAAAGGCCTGACAGATGCCGCTCAAGTAATTACGTTACTTGAAAAGCACAGCGCAAATATCGGCCAAGTCGTAGAAGTTATATCGACCATCGCAGGCCAAACAAATCTACTGGCCCTCAACGCTGCAATAGAGGCTGCCCGAGCAGGGGAACAAGGCAGAGGGTTTGCGGTGGTCGCCGATGAAGTTCGAGCGTTGGCAACCCGCACCTCATCCGCTACCAACGAAATACAAACAATGATCGAGGAGCTGCAAAAGTATGTCCTGGAAGCGGCTGGTGTGGTGAAGCACAGCTGCGAACGCGCCGAAAGCAGTGTTCAGCACAGCACCGAAACGGGGCAGTTCCTCATCGAGATCATCGCTGCGATAGAGACGGTCAACTCACTTAACACTCAAAACGCCTCCGCCGCCGAAGAGCAACAAGCCACCGCCAGCGAAATAAACCGTAACATCCTTAGCATCAACGACATCGCCAACCAAACCTCCCAGAACTCAACTCAGGTATCCAAATCTACTCAGGCCTTACTGACACTTTCTGAGCACCTGCAGCAAGTGGTGGGACAATTTAATCTCGAGAAGCTACAAGATGACACGAAAAAATAGGCTCTGGGGGCAGACTCGATTGAAAAATCAAATTCAACCAGAGTGCCGTTAATCCTAAAGCCTTGAGTCATCCACCGCTGGCAAGGTGCTTGAACAGCGCCTGTTTATGACCGTCAGGTCTAAAGCTCGCAGTAGCAAGCCATAAAGCTGATTGCACGAAAGCAAGCGCCGCCCCCAGTCGGTAATCACTATTGCTGTATCCAGATCGGGATTAGTGCGGAAAGTGTGAGCTGCGGAGAAAAGGATCAAGGTTCAATACGCAGATCATCAAACCAGGCACGGGCTTCAGAATGGCTATTGTCGGTATCGGTCATGATCGCAATGGCGCCAACATCGGGCGGCTCCTCTCCAAATAGCCTGAGGTAGTCCGCCCTGACATCTCGGCGCTCGGTGATCCAGACGCCTGCTTGAGCATCGCCTGACTGCAATGCCAGCATCATCGCATTGGCGGTAAAGGGATTGGCGATACTCTCTCCTTTAGCGAGTTTGTTGGCCCAGATATAGTTAATGCTCTTTGTTTTTGGAAAAAACCAATGCGGAAAAACGACATAGATGCGCGCCGCATAGTCATCACCGGCTTTATGCCTCGCATCGCCCCGCTCCAGCGTTCGCTCTATTTTCCAGCGCCAGCTAAGAATAGGGAAATCTTTGAGTGAGTATTCGAGTTTAAACACAATCCCGGATGCCGCATCGCGACTCTCTGCGTACAGTACTCTGGAGCCCCCATCATCCACCAGCGAATACTGGGTCAAGCCCTTAAACGCCTTGACCTCCCAGGCTCTGGAACCTGCTTCAAAGTCAGAAATTATTCGGCTATCGGCTGCCGACTCAACGGCCGAGTTAGCCAGCATGGCGAAACAGCCCAGACTCAAGATAGCCGTAGCAAACACTTTTTTTAGAAGCGCCTTACTTAGAAGTCGATTTGTTAGACAATGACAGAGGATCACGCGAATCAAAACTTTCATAGGAATGCTCATCACAGCTCGGTGTGGGGTTATTGCAACGGCGGTTAAACAGGGATACTAGCAGCCCTTGCCGGAAACTGATCAGGGTACGGACCTAAAGAGCTCGGCAAGGAAAGTAGAACGACAGCGCCGATCCAGCCAATAATAGCTATAACAACATCCAAAATAAATCTGCTATCCGCTGTAATATCCGAACCCCAACTGCGCCTACTCTTCAGTGTTATCAGAACCAAGACCACCAAGCGATAAGGAAACCGATGCCTCTACCCTGGACTGCACTAACCGACTATCCAATCCCTCAGCTGCCACGGCCGGCCGATCTAGACCCGAACCAGATGACGAACCTTAGTCAAGCCGCGGTAGCAGAGCAGGCAGCCATGAGCGCTTTACGCAAGGGCGGTTTGAATATCATCGGGGAGATATTGAAAGGCCAGGGGACGTTTTACGAGATGAATCACTACCCTGAAGACGATGTGTTCGACAGCGACAGTAAATCTCAATATTACTACCATGCCCATCGCGGAGATGAGCATGGCCATTTCCATACGTTTTTACGCCGGGCAGCGATCCCGGCCCATATCCACCCGGCGCAGGGGTTTAAACGCAGCGAACCCTGTCATAAGCCAGAGGACGAATTAGCGCACCTGATCTGTATCTCTATGGATGCCGAGGGTTTACCCCTGGGGATTTTTGCCGTCAATCGCTGGGTCACCGATGAATCCTGGTACAGCGCCGAGGATACGATAGAACTCCTGGGGCTGTTCAAAATAGAGCACGCCAACCCCAATCTGGCCGTTAATCAGTGGCTGACAAATTTTATCCGCCTGTTTCGACCCCATATCGAAACGCTACTACGCCACCGAGATCAGGTCATAACGGCTTGGCAGGAAAATCATCCCGAGCAGGATGTGTTAGAAGACAGACGCCTGGAGATCACCGGCTACCTACCGATCGACAGACACTACTTGGACAGATGATCAAGACAAAGCTCAGATACCGAATGTGAGGAAACGGGGGGCACTTAGGATCGCTTTTAAACCCAGCCGTAGTATCATCGCCGATTGAGTTTTGCCACTTTCGAGTGGCCCTTGCTAGCATCTATGCGACTCTCTGTACCGAGTGCCGAACCCTGAGCCAAAATTACCGCTAGCCCCGCCCTTATTCCTATTCGCTGATGCCGGAAACCCTGAGATGAGTACGCCTGTCAAATTAGTTAGCCTATTTGTCGCCTTCGCCTGTCTGTTGCTGGCCATCAACTTTGGCCTGCGCTCCTCGATGGGCTTTTTTATGGCACCGGTCTCCTCTCATTTTGGCTATGGCCGCGAAGTGTTTGCGTTCTCTCTTGCGCTGCAGAATCTCTGCTGGGGGCTTTTTCAACCCCTTGCCGGCGCTATCGCTGACCGTTTTGGGACCGCTAAGGTGGTCACGGGCGGCTCGCTGCTCTATGCACTCGGCCTGTATATCACCTCTACCGCCGACTCCTTTCTGGGTTTACATATAGGGGCCGGAATCCTGATCGGCATGGCAATCGCCGGGACTGGGTTTGGTGTGGTGTTGCCTGCGTTGGCGCGTGCTGTAGCTCCAGAAAAAAGAGCCTTTGCGCTGGGCTTGGGCACTGCTGCCGGTTCCGCCGGACAGCTGCTGGTGATCCCTATCGCTCAGGAGTTTATCGCCAGCTATGGCTGGCAAACGGCGCTATTATTGCTGGCGGCAGGATCACTCTGCATGCTGCTGTTCGCAGCCCCCTTTAAAGGTGATGCTGCAAATCCATCGACAGTTACCACTGCCGCCCCGCAACAGAGCCTTCCCGATGCGCTCAAAGAAGCCAGCAGCCATCTGCATTACTGGTTGCTGATTGCAGGATTTTTTGTTTGCGGTTTTCAGCTCGCATTTATTACCGTACATATGCCCGCATTTTTGTCCGATCAGGGTTTTGACGCTAGGGTGGCGGTCACTAGTTTGTCACTGATCGGCCTGTTTAATATCTTTGGCTGCCTGCTGTTTGGCTCCTGGTCAGGCAAATACTCGAAAAAGAACCTGCTGGGGATCATCTATGCCCTGCGCGCCGTGACCATTACTCTATTTATGCTGGTACCGATCAGCACTACCAGCATCTACCTGTTCTCGATCATGACTGGGTTTTTATGGCTCGCGACAATACCGCCGACATCCGGCTTAGTGGCACAGATGTTTGGACTTAAGCATATGGGCACGCTGTACGGGATCGTGTTCCTGAATCACCAGCTGGGCTCGTTTCTGGGGGTCTGGCTGGGAGGCTATCTCTATGATCAGACCGGCGCCTATACGGTGGTTTGGTGGTCTGCGGCAGGCATAGCCCTACTCACCGCGCTGATCCATATCGTTATCGACGAGCGTCCGGTACTGCGGCTACGGACGCAAGCCGCGCAGCCGGTTTTGAATTGATACATATTCAAGGACAAAAAAAAGAAAAAGACTGGCGAACTTGGTATCGATATGAGCACAGGGACTCTAGATCTACCAAGGGCGATTCCTATTGCGTACTTTTCGATCTATCCGTTGGGCCAGTCTTGATCAGCCGAAATTGGGTTTGCGGCTCTCCAAGAACGCAGCCATTCCTTCCGCACGGTCTGGAGTGGAGAAACTCAAACCGAACAGATCGCTCTCCATAATGCAGGCGTTATCCAAATCCAGATCCTGACCTCGCTGTACCAGTTCTTTTGTCAGCTGGATCGCGCTGCGGCTCTTCCCTGCAATCATCGCTGCCAGTTCCAAACCTTTCTCCCACAACTGTTCCTGTGGATGAACATGGTTAACCAGCCCGCGCTGCAGGGCCTCGGTAGCTAGCAGCGTCCGGCCAGTGACCAGCAACTCCATCGCCATCGAGGTGCCTACCCGACGAGTCAGCCGCTGGGTGCCACCAAAGCCGGGGGTCACTCCCAAATTGACCTCGGGCTGACCAAACCTGGCGTTCTCTGAAGCGAGGATAAAGTCGCAGCTCATCGCAAGCTCACAGCCGCCACCGAGGGCATAACCATTAACAAGCGCGATCACGGGTATATCCAGCGTTTCCAGGCGGCGGAATAGCCGCATCCCATGCTCGGCAAACGCCTTCGCCTCCAGAGGGCTAAGGTTGCTCATATGGGCGATATCGGCGCCGGCAACGAAGGCCTTCTCTCCACTACCGGTAACTAACAACACCCTGGCGCTTTTTTCGGCAGCAACCCGGGACACTGCCTGGTTCATCTCTTCAAGCGTCTGAGCATTGAGTGCATTCAGTACCCGAGGACGGTTAATGGTCAGACAAAATATCCCCGCCTTTACCTCTTCGAGCAGGATATTTTCAAACTCTACGCTATCTATACCAATTGGATGACTCATCAAACCTCTCCTGTTGTGCTATTTTTAACAGCCTAGTCTTACTGTCTGGACCACTGTCCAGGCTATTCTTTACTCAATAGGTAAAAAAACCACGCCCGGACTTGCGCCCCAGGTAACCGGCATCGACCATCTGTTTAAGCAAGGGACAGGGGCGATACTTGGAATCGCTAAAGCCCTCGTATAACACCCCTAGGATACTGAGGCAGGTATCAAGGCCAATCAGATCAGCTAACGCCAGCGGCCCCATAGGGTGCCCCATTCCCAGCTTCATCACCGTATCGATCTCTTCGGCACTCGCCAGCCCCTCATACAGAGTAAATACCGCCTCGTTGATCATCGGCAGCAGAATCCGGTTAGCCACAAAGCCAGGCGCATCCTTAACATCGACCGGTGTTTTACCGATAAACCGGGCCATCTCGGTGACTTGCTCGAACACAGCATCGTCTGTTTGCAGTGCTCGAATCACCTCAACCAGTTGCATCATCGGTACCGGATTCATAAAGTGCATCCCTATCACTTTCCCAGGACGCTGGGTGGCTGCCGCCAGCCGGGTAATAGAGATCGACGAGGTATTGGTGGCCAGAATCGCCTGGGGCTGACAAACCCGGTCTAGATCCTTAAAAATCACCTGCTTGATTGCCTCAACCTCGGTTGCCGCTTCAATGGCAATATCAACTGTAGCCAACGCTTCGATCTCGGTGATGAGTTCGATACGGCTAAGAACCCCAGCTAGCTCCTCAGCAGTAATTTTCTCTTTGGCCTGCAGCCGTTCAAGGCTGGTTTTAATCACCGCAAACCCTCGCTCGACAGCCTGCTTATTTTGATCAAAAAGTCTGACATTCAGCCCAGCCAGAGCACAAACTTGTGCAATGCCGCTACCCATCTGTCCCGCACCCACCACACCCACATGCTTTATATTCATAGAAAATCCTGCTTGTCTAAAATAGAGGACGCGCCAAAACAGCTTATTTTTGATGCGACGCACCAAACACCCTAACAGGGTAGACCATCGGCTAAAAGTCTATGGGAAATATAAAATTACGTCCAGAGGTGGCGATAAATGGATTACTCAGCACAATATCCCTGATAAAGTCTCCTCCATCTGCTTGATTTATCTTAGTTTGAATAGCTCGTGCTAAACTGCGACGGATTATCCCCGCCAAGGCTTCTCTGCTGATGATTGTCGAAAAACTTGCTCGCGAACTTCAGATCAAACCTGCTCAGGTCAACGCCGTGATCCAGCTACTGGATGAGGGCGCAAGCGTGCCCTTTATTGCGCGCTACCGAAAAGAGCAAACCCAGGGACTCGACGACACCCAGCTGCGTCAGTTTGAACAACAGCTCGTTTATCTGCGCCAACTCGAGCAACGCCGCCAAACCATTATTGAGGCGGTAGAGCAACAGGGTAAACTCAGTACCAGCCTGCGTCAGCAACTGCTAGCCGTTACCACCAAGAACGAACTTGAAGAACTTTATCTTCCTTACAAAAATCAACGTCGCACTCGGGCGCAGCTGGCCCGCGAAGCGGGTTTGGAAGGACTGCTCGATGCGTTACTGCGCGTTTCGGGCCAAAATACAGCTCAGACTCCGCAGCACTTAGCGCAGCAATACATCAGTCAGCACCTCGATCCCAAATCGGGATTTTCCGATCCCGAGAAGGCGCTCGAAGGCGCCGCCGCAATTCTTCATTCGCGGCTGTCAGAGCATCCAACCCTGACAGCCGCGTTGCGCAATCTGCTCTGGAGAGATGCTGTTCTCGAAGTTCGCGTAATCAAAAGCAAAGCTGATAACGGGGCCAAGTTTCGTGACTACTTTGATTATCACGAGCAGATCCGACGCATCCCCTCGCATCGCGCCCTGGCAATCTTACGCGGCAGCAATGAAGGGATTCTTCGGCTTAAATTAGTACTCGCAGCAACTGATGACCGGCCAGAACGACAGATCCAACAAGCCTTGGAACTACCGACTCGCGGCCCCTACGCAGCCTGGGTGCAGATTCAAAAGACTCTAGGATGGCAGAAGAAACTGCAACCACAACTGCAAAAATCGCTGATCAACCAACTGCGCGAACAGGCAGAAACCGAGGCAATTCGAGTATTCGGTATCAACCTCAAGCAGCTATTACTCGCAGCCCCTGCAGGCCAAAAAGCCACCCTTGCACTCGATCCAGGATTCAGAAATGGTGTCAAAGTCGCCGTCGTCGATGCTACAGGCAAGTATGTAGACCAGGCGGTCATCTACCCACATCCGCCACAGCAACGTTGGAACGAAGCATTATCGACATTAAAGCAGCTCTGTCTGAAGCATAGTGTGGCGCTGATCAGTATCGGTAATGGCACGGCATCGCGTGAAACTGAACAGCTAGCCACCGAGCTGCGAACCGATCCTGACTTGACTTCGCTTGTCCAGGTGATGGTGAGCGAGGCCGGCGCTTCGATCTATTCAGCGTCAGAGCTGGCAGCACAAGAGTTTCCAAACCTGGACGTATCGATCCGAGGAGCAGTCTCTATCGCCCGGCGACTCCAGGATCCACTTTCCGAGCTGGTTAAGATAGATCCTAAAGCGATCGGGGTCGGTCAATACCAACACGACGTGAATCAACTGCATTTGGCCGAGCATTTAAAGACGATCGTTGAAGATTGCGTCAATGCGGTCGGGGTCGACCTCAACACGGCTTCAGCGATTTTGTTGCAGTATGTCTCCGGCATTACCCCGGTACTGGCGGCCAATATAGTGACTTATCGGGATCAGCAGGGGCCTTTTAGCAGCCGCTCTGCGCTGAAGAAAGTTGCCCGACTGGGGCCGAAAGCCTTTGAACAGGCGGCAGGCTTTTTACGCATCGCTAACGCTCCAAACCCGCTCGACAGTTCAGCCGTACATCCTGAAGCCTATCCCCTGGTGGAGGCTATTTCCGCTCGGCAAAAGCGCAGCATCGCATCCCTGATCGGCGACACCCCAGCGCTACGCAATCTAAATCCTGGCGACTATGCCGATGCCCAGTTCGGCATCCCTACCATCAAGGATATCCTCAACGAACTGGAAAAGCCGGGGCGCGACCCACGCCCCGAATTTATCAGTGTATGTTTTGCCGAAGGGGTTAATAAGCTTAGCGACCTTCAAACCGACATGAAGCTGCAAGGCGTGGTGACCAACGTGACCAATTTCGGAGCCTTTGTAGATATTGGCGTGCATCAAGATGGACTGGTGCATATCTCCCAACTTGCCAACCGTTTTATCCAGGATCCTCATGAGGTGGTCAAGCCCGGCGACCTGGTCAGGGTGCGCGTATTGGAGATAGATCCAGGGCGTAAGCGGATCGCCTTGACCATAAAAGACTACTAAGCAATCGGTTAGCAGCCATCCTGAGCTACCCATACAGAAACATCGATTCAGAATCCGTTATCTATAAATTGCAGCGCGGAGGTTGTTCTGCAGCTACAATCAGCCAGGATGCAATAATAATTTCTTTAAGATGCAAAGGCGTTTAATAAGCATGACTGACGATGACTCCCGCAATACTAAGGATATTGCCCAGGCTACCCTGGCGTGGCTTGAAACCCAACAGGTAGAGCCCGCCCCAAAAAACTACAGCGTTGGTTTTGAACACCTTAGCGGCGGTAATCCTAAAATTTCCCAGTCACTTACCCAGACTCATAAAACGGGCAACGCTTTGGAAGAAGAGCTGCAGCAACTCTATCAAGACCACTTCAGTACTCTGGATGATGAACGCATGGAAGGGTTTAGAGCTGGTCTGCAGCAAATTCTGCAGCAGGCCTTAGCTATCACCCAGCACTCCCAGGCTGACACCAAAAAGTTCCATGCGACGCTTGAGCGCTCTCGTGATGCCCTCAGCAGTGAGCCGACAAACCTTAATCAGGTGCTACAGATTATCTCTGAGCTAGTGACAGAAACGAAAAGAATGGATCAGTCATTGGTTACGATGGAGAATGAGTTACACCAGACCAGTGATGAAGTGTCCCTGCTCAAAGAGCAGTTTGATCACATGCGCAATGAAGTCTTCACCGACCCGCTAACCAACGCACTAAACCGCCGAGGCATGGATAACGCAATGCGCCGGCTGACAGCTAAAACCGGAGCCGAATCAACCCTATCGCTGTTGATGATTGATCTGGATAATTTCAAACCTTTCAACGACATGCACGGTCACCTTGTGGGCGACCAGGTACTCTGTTTTGCGGCCAAGATGCTCAGAATTGTCACCCGGGGCTCCGACATTATCGCCCGCTATGGCGGCGATGAATTTGCTGTACTATTGCCCAACACCAGCGTTGCCGAAGCCAAAACCGTTGCAGATAACATCCTGACAGCTTTTCAGAAAAATAAGATCAAGCGCCGCTCGACGGGTGAGGTACTGGGCACACTTTCAGCTTCAATTGGCGTCGCCCAGTTAGAGGACAACGAATCGCTGGAAGACTTAGTAGAACGCGCAGACAAAGGCCTGTATGCATCCAAACGAAACGGCCGTAACCAGGTAACTCACTTATCCATGGAGAAAGATCTACGGAAATGAGTTCAAAGCAATAGCATTCCTAGTTAACCAGATCAGCCGCACTGGAAGCCCCAGACTCGCTACTACATATTTCCTATTACATATCCCCTACTACATATCCCCTACTACATATTCCCTACTACAGAGTCACTACTACAGAGTCACTACTATAGATGCCTGTATATACCGAATTGGTCGGCATTGAGCCACAGATGAACATAGATGCTGGCGGCATAACCTAACGCTATAGCTGGCATCCATTTCAGATGACCCATAAATGTATAATGGCCTCTAGCTTGCCCCATCAATGCGACACCGGCGGCAGATCCAATTGACAACAAGCTACCACCGACCCCGGCGGTTAAGGTGATCAGCAACCAATCACCCTGAGACATCAGGGGCTCCATCGTCAGCACAGCAAACATCACCGGAATATTATCGATAACCGAGGAGATCACCCCCAGCGCGATGTTGGCCTGGGTGGCACCCCATTGGGTATAGAGCAGGTCCGACATCAGAGACAGATAGCCCATAAAACCCAGCCCACCTACGCACATAATCACGCCATAAAAAAATAGCAGGGTATCCCACTCCGCGCGAGCAACACGGTTAAACACATCGAAGGGCACCACGCTGCCTAGCCGTTCTAATCGTGCCTGATCCCCCCGCTGCTCGGCTAAGTGCCGTTTTTTGGCTAAAGAACGGGGCAGCGTCATGCGTAGGAAATAACCAAAAAACTGCAGATAGCCCAGACCCGCCATCATCCCCAATACGGGGGGTAGATGCAGAAAAACATGCACACAGACGGCGGTCGTAATTGTTACCAAGAACAAACCGAGAATTCGTCGCGCACCGCGCTTAAGCTCAACACTCTCCTCGGCAGCGTCGGGGTGACGGTCTTCGATAAAAAAACTCATGATTAACGCGGGCAGCAGAAAGTTTACCAGCGAGGGGATAAACAAGACAAAGAACTCGTCAAAACGAACCAGCCCCACCTGCCACACCATCAGCGTCGTGATATCACCAAAAGGGCTAAATGCCCCTCCCGCATTGGCGCCGACGACGATATTGATACAGCACAGATTGATGAATTTCTTATCGTTCTCAGCCACCTTAATCACCACTGCGCACATCAGCAGTGCGGTGGTCAGGTTGTCGGCAACCGGTGAGATAAAAAACGCCATCAAACCCGTCAGCCAAAATAGCGACCTATAACTGAACCCTTTGTGTACCAACCAGGCTCTAAGAATATCGAACAGACGTCGCTCCTCCAGGGCGTTGATGTAGGTCATCGCTACCAACAGGAAAAGCATCAGTTCGGAAAATTCAAGCAGGGTGTGTTTATAGGCATCTTCAACGACGCCAGTGATCCCTTGCTGGATGTAGACCCAGCCAATCAAGGACCAGATAATTCCGGCAGCCACCAATACCGGTTTAGACTTTCGCAGATGTAGTTTTTCTTCCAGCATCACCACCAGATAGGCGATACTGAATACAATCAATGCCAGAGTACCCACGCCCGTACCTGTTAGATTGACAGGCCCAACGGAGGCGGTCGCAGGTGTGCACACCAATAACAATACCAGCGACAGAGCTACAAGCTTGTTAGCCATAGACAACCCTCGACGATAGCGACTCTCTCTACCTAATTTGCACTCTCAGCATTTTCGGACGATCTGATTATTACAACTGAACTCCAGCCCTCTTAACCTGGTGACGCTCCTTTAGCGTAACTAAACCGATCCATATCAATAACCTCAACGGTCACGTTGGGTACTGACACAGCTAACGTCTCTACCCCTTCCAGCATGCATTGGCTCAGGTGCTTTTTCTGTTGTTCGCTGCGCCCAGACAGAATCTGCACCCTTAGATGAATAAAATCCGCAACCTCTCCAGCCACCAGATAGTGGTGGTAGGCGATAGCTCTGACTTTAATCGCTTCGGGTTCAAATAGATCTGAGCGCAGCGCGGCCTCATGGATAGCGTTCACCAACCCGTTCACGTCTAAGTGTGTATCAATATTTTGTGCATACTCAATCACTATATGAGGCATAGCAACTCCTAGTAGGATCTAATTCTTAAACCAAGCTTCTGCAGCCAACCAACTCTCTTAACGCCTGTGCAGCAGCAACTCCACTCGCTGCTTCGGTACCGCCAGATCATACGCGGGTGCCAAAGATCCGACCCCATAAGCGCTCAGCCTCGACCCGTCCAACCCCTCAGCCACCAGCTGCTGCTTAATGGCTTCAGCCAGGCGTAACGAGACGGTCTGCTGCTGCTCCCGGGTGCGGCCCTGATCGCTGTGGCCGACCAGGACTAACTCAAGCGCAGGCTGATCTATCAGACGTAGTCGCAACGCATCTATCTCCGTCAGCGTCAACTGCCCCGGCTGACGAAAGACCCGCCCCCCCTGTACCAGATCGGCAATAATGTCCGCTGTGCTCCAGGATTCTGAGCTGCTAGCGGGCTCAATCAGATCAAGCTGTGCGTAGACCCGCTTATTCCCTCGCTTGACGGTATAAAAAGCCAGATAGCTAGCAGGTTCAGCACCGCTAGCCGGTAGTTTTAGCGCCAGGTAATACTGTTCCCGATCGATGCCATAGAGCCGGGAGATGCCGAACTGAGAATTGGCCCACTGGCTGCTGTCACCGCAGCCTCGGGCTTCACAGCTAAACAACACCTCTGGCGTGAGCTTATCAAACTGACGTTTGAAATAGTTATAGGCATCCACGCTGCTGTGGCCATTCGGTAACTGATAGGTGATACGGGTCAATCTACCGGAGAGTTCTAGCTCAGACTCTGGGGAAACCACGCTGTTAATCTTTTTCATGCTGCCGGTCGCTAAACGGTAATCCGGGGTACTGGCGTGGCTGTAATCCACAATCCACGCATTGGGATAACGCTCGACCCGCTCAAGGTCGCTGGCGCCGGGGGTATCCTCTGCCGCTGTAACCCCTTGGGCCGCGAGAAGTACCAGCCCGACAACAACATCCCGCGCCCCCCATTTCAACCACTGCAACCGCTTTGCCATGAACACGCTCTCAATTAAGTTATATAACCTGATCATAATAGACCCAGGCCCTGTTTGCCTAGGCTCTGCGCTTAAACTCCGTTATTATCATCGCCTTATCAAGCAAGGGCTCAGGGTAATGGACAGCTTAGCAGATCCCCTTCCACAACAACGTTTTAACCGCGCTTTCTTTATTCTTTTTAGCCTGCTGTTTCTCGTCGCCCCGCTCTATTATCAGGACAATCCCGGCGGTGAAGGGCTGTTCCTGCCTTTTAACAACGTAGTCTGGATCGCCGCCTCATTTTTAATCGCGCTCGGGTTACTTAAGGTCAGTTTCAGTCGGGTTATAGCGATACCTAAGATGACCGCCGCGATCCTGTTTTTCCTCACCGTCACCACGCTGGTCGGCGCAATCGGCACAGTCTCTACTCCAACCTCCTGGCTATTTCGAAGCTTGTCAATCTGGGGTGGTATGCTGCTCTTCTTTGCCTGTGCCCAGTTCCAGATCACACCCAGGCAACGCGAAAACTTACTCTACTTGCTGCTAGGTTCAAGCTCCATTCAAGCCCTCTACTGCCTCGTTCACCTGCTGGCACTGAGTTCTCCTCCCGGCTGGATGTCGCAATCCGTGGGTATTCCTCGCGGTATTTTTCAACAGCAAAACCTAGCCGCAAGCTACATCGCCACCGGATTGTTAATCGGACTATTTTTAACCACTTTGCCCTCCTATCGCCAACGCCACTGGCTGATCAAATCCTTTGTCCTGGCTAGCATTGGACTCAGCAGCCTGATTATCATTACCTCCGGCTCACGAACCGGACTTATAGCGGCGGCGGCAGGGATTGTTCTGATGCTGACAGCGCGCCACCGGCAATTATTCAAAAGGGGTGGACGGTCGCTCGCACTGCTGCTGCTTGCGTTGGTGATCGGCAGCGGTCTGGGCTTCCAGATGGAGAGTCAAACTGGCGGTATACAGGCAGGACTGGCTAAACTTAATCAGACATCTCAAAGCTCTAACGATCCTACCCGCAACGATGTACGGATCATGATGTACGATTCAAGTTGGGAGCTGTTCTTAGAAAAACCTATTTTTGGTTACGGCATTGGCCAGTTCCAGCCGGTCTGGCATGACAAAAAAGCCCAATATTTGGCCGACCATCCTTATGCGGCAATCCTTGTTCCTCGCTTAAGCCATCCACATAACGAGCTGTTGTATTGGGCCGTCGAAGGCGGATTAGTCGCTCTGAGCGGCATTTTAGTCCTGGGGCTGGCATTTCTAAAAGTCTGTGCGGGATTGGGCTGGCAGCGCGGAGGGGCCTATCTGGTGCTGCTTTTACCGATCACCTTGCATACCCAGGTGGAACTACCCTTCTATATCTCTCAGCTGCACTGGCTGATATTCATTGTCCTGATCGCAATAGTTGCCAGCCATCGCGTCAAACGCCTAGCGATACCACTGAGTCAGATGGCGCGCGCCACGCTACTGGGATTGAGCATCACGCTACCGGTGCTGGCGACGATATTTTTTACCCATAGCCTGATATCAAATCGAACCATTCTTGATTACATCGTCCATCCAGCCAAAGATATCCGCAAACTCGACTACCCATCGCATAACATCTACTTTAACCAGCAGGCAGAATTTATGCGGATGCAGACTCTGGTTCAGTATGGGTTAAAGCAGAATGATATCGAGTTGCTGAAAAGCTACATCCCCTGGGCGCAGGCAGCTCTAAAACAGACGCCCGATGTTACCTTATTTGCAGCACTCAGCTTCGCCCTGCATAAGATCGGTGAGCAGCAGCAGAGTTACGCCATGCTGAGGCGTGGCTTGGCCATCTACCCAACCACGCCCCTGATGCTCTCAACAAAAGCCACCCTACAACAGATGGATAGGGATGCAGGGCTGACCATAGGGGTTCCTTAGGAGTCAGCACTAAGACGAAATAAGTAACCGGGGCAAGTACTCGGTGTGGGGAAGTCTAGCGAGGATAATCGATCCAATCCAGCTCAGCACAACCCGCTGCCGCAACAGGCATTTTAAGACTGGCGAGAGTACTGGTATCAAAGCTGTGCGAGGCAACCCCAAGAAGCTGATGAAGCAGCAGGGTCAGCAAGGGGTTATGTGCGACCAGAAGAATTTTACCCTGTTGCTGCTGGAGCCATTCGATCAGTTGCGTCACCGAACTCTCAGGCTGCAGCAAATCAAGGCTTTGCGGAGCCGGAAGCTCTGCTAGTTCAGCAATCACTAAAAAGGTTTGCTGTGCTCGACGATAAGGGGAGACATAGGCGGCTGTTAATCCAGCCAGCGACCCAGCCCGTTGGCGAATGACCTCTCTGGT
>TARA_R110002167_G_scaffold57808_2_pt1 | contig 21977 bp, 17 predicted proteins | sample TARA_R110002167 | Tara Oceans TARA_R110002167 (sample SAMEA4398238) | marine metagenome | biome: Polar Biome; feature: [MES] marine water layer (ENVO:01000295) within the mesopelagic zone...; material: water (ENVO:00002006), including particulate matter (ENVO:01000060) such as......
ATGCAGGCAACAGAGCGTCTCGAGTTGGCAACGGAGCAATCAGAGCAGCCCCCATTGCCACAGCACTCTGTAATAAAAACCCACCATTCGCCTCAAAACCGGCCACCCGTTCAAAACGTTCCGCCAGAACCGCCATACCCTCAATCACATAAGGAGACCCTATCCGGGTGCGTTTTACCTCGGCGAACAAGTCACTTTTTTCAATTGCGGTATTACAACTCACTGGCACCGCCAAAGCCTGAATATTTAGCGCACGGGCACATAAAAGCCCAAGTATATCACCCCGCAACCACTGGCCATGTTCATCTGCAACCAAGGGTCTGTCGCCATCACCATCGGTTGAAAAAATCGCGTCCAGCTCATACTCAGACGACCAGGCAAGCGCTTGCTGCTGATCTTCTTCCGATACCGCCTCGGTGTCGATCGGCACAAAGGTATCGGTGCGGCCCAAAGAAATCACCTCAGCACCTAATTTTTTCAGTACCTCAGCGTTTAATTCACGCCCAGCCGCCGAGTGCTCGTACAGGCCGATACGCTTGCCCTGCAACAAGTCTGCCGCAAACAGTTGCGTATACCGCTCCATATACAATTGCCGCGCTCTCGCAGATTCGTCAGGTAACACTGACTGAACAGGTTTAACCTCTATTTCCACCTGCAGAATAGCCTGTTCGTCGGCTTTGGTGATTTCACCATCCGGACGATAAAACTTAATGCCATTACGATCGAAAGGAATATGGCTGCCAGTAATCATGATCGACGGAATACCGTCTTTCATCGCCGTTAAAGCAAGGGCTGGAGTAGGGATAATAGAATAGTAGTCAACTTCCAACCCTGCGCCTTCTAAGACTGCAGAACAAGCAGCCGCCATGGTAAGGCTGCTAGGACGGCGATCAACGGCAATGGCTACGCGACTGAATTCGAACTGATGCTTCATTATGTCCACAAACGCCAGAGTAAATGCGGCACACCTCAGATTTGTGAATTGTTCCACTAGCCCACGTGCACCACTGGTGCCGAATTTTATGCCACTAGATGCCAGAATATCCTTACTGGTAGCCATTATTTTACCTCTTGATACCAAATTCCAAGTCTATTTGTATCCACATCTATCCATAGGGACAAGCCCTTATACCACAATAATCGGTGCTTATCTCTTGCACAGCACCAAAACCTCCTTAGCGTTACGCAAAGCTCAATTTCGGATGCGCAAGTTAGGAGTTTTCATACCACAGACAACAACCCAAGCTAAAATCACAAATAAGATAGCTCATCTAATCAAAGCTTTTTTAATCTTTTTTACTGCATTTTCACCTAGAATTTTTTTGAGGGTACCTTTGGCTAAAACTTTTCGATCTTTATTGATATTTCGAATCATCTCCAGAGCGTGACTCTCTTCATCACTATCAGTAAAAACCTCGAATACTATCGGAGCACTATTAATGTCAACAGCCAAAAACTCTTCACAAACAGAATCAAATACTTCTTTCGAAGAAGCTGTAAGGTATTTAAACCCAAGACTTTCAACATAATTTTTTATCAAAACTGGAGATTTATTGCCATAGTGACCGGATGCAGCAATAAGGTCATCAGCTTGATCACCAAATTGGGCTGCAATGTGATTATACTGGCGAAATTCAGTACCCTTGCCGTTATTAACCACCATAATGCGCAGATTTTTACCAATATGACGATTACCTACTGCATTCATATCATAGAAAAAAGCCAAATCACCAGTAATTCCAAAATATAATTTTTCGGTATTAGCCAATGATGCGCCTAACAGAGTTGAAAGTGCGCCATCAATTCCGAAACCACCGACATTAGAAATAGATCTGACCGAAGCTGGTAATTCAAAGAAATTCCATGATCGCAGACTATTTAAAATAGCAAAATGGATGACTGAATATTCTGGAATCCGAGATGCAATACGACTGGCAACCCATATATTGGAAAAAGGCAGCAAGGGCAACTCGCGACGAATCCTTTTAATTTGCTCCTGGCATTGGGTCAAATACTGATCAGAATCGGAGTTAGAGAAATTTGAATAGTGTTCAAAAAATGTCTTTTCATCCATTGCAAACACATATTTTAATTTTCTGAAAGTATCTCGAATCTCACCATCTTCACTAACTCGCCACACTTCTTTACCAACCATGGCCAAACTTCCATAGTCTCCAGAAACTTCACCAATATGAACCGTAATATCAGGCTTGTCCAGACTGAGATCCACCTGATCCTGGCTCGCTACAAGGGAGTACAACAAACGAAATCTGCCTTTGTATCCACTCGTATGGTCACAGAAAACCACTGCATTATTCTTACTGCAAAAACGATCCAAAACTTCTGTTTCTTCTATTGTGAACTCTCGATGAGCACCAATAAACACTGCCGTTTTTCCCTTCAAATCAGGCAGTTTATCTATTGCTGTAAAGCGATTCATTATACGGCAATCAGGCAGTGCTTTTACATCGTAGGCGCGACTATAGCGGGTCGGCAAATTAATATGAACCGGGCCACCGCCATCCCGCTTGAGTTCAAGAATCGCTTGATTGACTTTGACTTCACATTCCCACCAGTCATCATCATCTTTAACAATTGGCAGATCAATACTGAGCCGATGCGTGTCAACAGGTTTATTACTTCTATCAATCACTTGGGCTACATGGTGCCCCACCTTACTGAGCATTTGTGTCGAAGTGATCGCTAACACTGGAAGCTTGCGATAAAAAGCTTCTGTGAGACCCGGCATGTAATTTCGAGATGATGTTGCACCCGTACAACTAATGACTACTGGTTCCCCAGATTCATGGGCCAAACCACAGGCCATGTAAGCAGCAGAGCGCTCATCAACAGAGGAATAAATTTTAAAAAAAGGATCATTTTTTATACTTGCAACAAAAGTTACATTTGTCGCTCCTGGAGAAGCAACAACTTTTTTTATTCCATTCGCTTTAAGAATCGCAATTATAATAAGTGCGTTTTTTTCATCAGTATAAAACTTGGTCATAGCGTCACCACTCAAGATGTTTAAGGTGCAATGAATCGATATATAAAGTATTTGAGCTTTTGTTTCCAGTGGACAATTTCGCTTAAGTTTGCAACTTCACTACAAAAACGATCCTTGGTGGCTTCTGATCGCCAGTCTATCGATAGGAATTCAGGGCTTTTCAGAAACTCTTCTATACAACGGCGGAGTCCGTCTTCAAGTGTCACAAAGCTATCCACACGTACAAAATTTCCAATTTTTGTACTATCAAAACTACGATCGAAAAGTCGATCATATTTAATCTGGAACTCTGCTTTTCGCTTGCAACGTGAAAATTTATTCAAATCCAATAGTAATAATTTTGGCTTTGTCCCAAGATGCTTTTCCAACACCGCCTGATATATATCCAGTATTTTTTCCCAAGTTACTGGTCTCGATTGTGTAATATGGTAGACTTCCCCCTGCGCTCTCTCCTCACCAATCAGCGATGCCATAGCATAAGCAACATCCAAACCATAAGTCATGGTTGTCAGCTTGCTGTCGATGTCTTTTGAAAAGACGATTGTTCGTCCCTTCAGAGCCCGATACAGCCATTCTTCTTTTTCCAAGACTCCAAGTTGAAGCCGTTGTTCACTGTATGTAATATAAGGCCGAATAACCGTCCAGTTATTGCGACTAGACTGTGCCAGAAGGTTTTCCTGTCTCGCCTTTGCCAGACAGTATTCGTCCGTAGCGAGAAAATCAGAATCTTTAGAAGCATCCAGTAAGCGCGCCGAATCTTCTTTGATTGGTTCTATAGAATCCGCGTATACTCGAGCAGAGCTGAGGAAAATATATTGATTGGTAGCAGCTAACATTACAGGTATGCGCTGCGCAAAAACAGGTGTCGTATACACCATAAAATCCACAATCACATCCCAATGCCGAATCATTAGCGTTTGAAGGAAGCCACTATCCTTGGCATTTCCTTGAATGTATTCAATATTGCCATCTTCTGGTTGCTCTCTACGCGTTGTGACACTTAATTTATTGCCTTTATCAACAAGTATCTGAACAAGATGCTTGCCCATAGCGCCAGTACCACCAAGGACTAATATATTTTTCATTGAATTTTCAACCTTGAAATCCGAGAACAAATCAAGCCTCGTATTTTAATACGCCAAGTTTTGTCCAGCCCAATAAAATACATAGCAGTAGTGGATAGAATAAAACAGAAAAGCATTACCAGAACAGACCAGTAGAAACCCTCTGGAGTAATTTCCTCCAGCACAACAACGGGAACTCCACTAATAATAGCTATACACATTACGGGAAAAACAGTGCCTTTTAGAAAATTTTTTATTGAAAGCCCAATAAGTATATTCACAAGGTAAAGCCTGACCGAAAACATCAAAATATTAGCCGCAATAGCCACAACAAAGACACTGTATGCTGCTGCACCCGCAGAAATTACCCCCCAGGCAGCAAAGAATATACCAATTTGAATAATTCCGAGTGTCAGTTCATATAATTTCATTTTCCCTGGTGCCCTGGCAGCTGCAGTCAACGGCATACTAATAGATACGATCAAAGCCTCTATAAGAGCCAGCCTAGAGAAAAGTACTGCATCAGCAGGAACAACAGTAAGCCAGATACTTAGTATTATTTCCATCTCAAGCATCATAGGAAGTGCGAACACCCAAAGCAGGAAAAACGTAATTTTTGAACCAATTGCAATCAATGCAAACATATTCTCCTGATCATTGGCTGCATAACTTTTTATAATAGGTGGGTACAAACTCGAATTAAAATTGGCAGAAAATATATTAACTTGATTCGCGATTTGAACCGATAGAGCTCTTGCTGCTACGACAGCAGGACTGAATGACTGATTTAGCAGGACAGTTACAGCATGCGAGCGAGCCACCGTAGAGATTTGCCCAAACACAGTCCAACCTGTAAAGCCAATAATTTCTTTAAGCAATCCAGAATCCCAATATATCTTTCTAAACTGACACTCTTCATATCGTACAAAACAAACTCCGACATAAACCACAGCATTAATTATACCTACGAAAAACAGCAAAGCACCATACAACTCAAGCTTGTCCAAAGAGATGTACTGCAATAGAAAAACAACACCAAGTTTCATAAATGCTTCTAATATTGAAATATAAGCATAAATTTTCATATCCTCATGTGCCATTATTATGGCCATGAAAGGGGTCGTAATAATGCTTATCAAAAATGTAAATGCAGCATAATGATAGAGTGTTTTTGCAGCATCAAACCGACCATCAGGAATAACCAATTGCGTATTAACAAACCACATCCCAAGGGTTTGAATCAGACCATAAGCAATAAAGGCCACAACCAAGTATAAAACAAGATTGACTGAAAAGGTCTTACGGAGTTGCCCAACATCCCCTCCACCCAGAGCAAAAGAAAAGAACCTCTGTGTTGCCTGCGCCAATGAACCTGGCAAAAAAGCACTTAGGGCAACTAAGCCACCTATAGCACCATAGACTCCATAGTCCTCAATCCCTAACTCATCAAGCACAACCCTGACCGTGTACAAGCTGACAAACAGAATCAAGAGCTGGCGAAAATAGAGCATCAGCGTATTTTTAGCTATCCGTTTATTTGCAACTGAAGTCATAGTAGAGTTCGAAACCTTGTCATTGCTAAAAATCATTAAAACTGAAAATCTAGTTCGATCTATTTAAAATTGAAGTTTCAGTAGAGCCACAAACAACTTGCTAGTGCCTGCAGAATCAGACATATACTATAAGCTATAATATCGGAATAATATCTTAAAATCACTATCAAGAAAAACAACAATATCTGTACAATTATTACAAACAGTCTATTTCAATAATTTTTTAAACATCATTTTCATCGTCCAAAGAGTGATGACTCCAAAATAGCAAATCTTACCCCGCCCTAAGAAGCTGATAACAAATAAAGGCAAACCCATCTCGGTAATTTTAGGCCTCCTCCCATTCCCCCTTGGTAGCCCTAAATAGCTTCCTGCCTCCATAATCCTCTGAAAGTCTTTATATTTCAGAGGCCCCGTTAACAATCCGAAAAAAACATATCGCAGCTTTTTAAAAACATCACCACAAATAACAGCAGAAGAGACAATCCCATAAAACAATAATTGCTCTAAGATTTTCAAATATCTTTCTATAAATTTTACCCACTGCTCAGGGGTCGCTCGAGAAGTTAGAGAGGTTTCATGATCCCTAAACCATACATATCCAATATAAGGACTTTGAAAGATTCTTGGCGTACGAAATAAATATTCTAAATTAAAAATAGTATCCTCACCCAAAGTCAAATCTGGATCAAACTTGTCCGTATTCGACTCCAACCAAGCACGCCTAAAAAGTTTGCACCAAGGAGCCCTAACCTGACAGCTTGAAATATTTAGCGACAAATACTCTTGAACACTCAACCCTACACCCTGCTCTGTAATAGAATAATCAATTTTGCATTCAACATATGACTCCTGGTATCCCGACACTAGCAAGTCATACCTCTTCTCATGCACTAGAAGCTCGGATAAGAATCCAGGCAAAATTTCATCATCACAATCAACAAAGGTTACCCATACACCACGAGCCTTTATGATTCCATTATTTCTAGCAACACTAACCCCAGAGTTTTCTTGTTTATAATAACAAACCCTGGAATCTTTTAAAGCATAGTCTAAGATCAAACGTTCAGATTCATCTGTAGATCCATCATCTATCACCACTATTTCAAAATCTTCAAACTCCTGATGTATTATTGAATCTAAGCATCTGCATAAATATTTAGCCCCGTTATATACAGGAACAACAATCGAAACGACTGGACTATCTTTCATATTCAAGACCCAATGCTCCCAACAATCCTCTAGCACTATCTAAACGACGCTGTTCTAATCTTTCGTTTACTAAGTGCCAATCTATAATTTTCTCAGACTTAGAGATAACATCAGCAGCAGAATTCACCATCCGATCTTCAAGACCAAATTCTTCTAATAATGATTCAAAACGAGCAAGCCCACGACTTTCATTTCCATATACTAGAAATGGAGTATTAAATATAATTGAGAAAACACAACCATGAAACGAATCCGTCACTAACAATTCAGCATCATAAATACCATGAAGCCACTGCCCTGTCGGTGGAGCAATCCTTTTCTCAACACTTGCCTCTCTATCTTCGGTACTTGTATTAAGCCTCCTCAATTCACCGTATTTTTCATGAAGACAACTAAAAATCCTTGAGACCGATAGAGACTCGTCCAAAATATATGTTGAAACCATCCCAGCACAACTGAATTCATTGCCAGAAAACAATCTGGTATAGTCGCTAACATCAAGTAACATTGTTGGATCCAATACATGATCAACCTGAACGCCAAAATTATTTCCACAAGACAGAACAGCAGAGCGTTCTCGCACACTAACATAAGAAAATTCAGACAACAGTTGGGATAATCGTTTTGTTTGGGAACTATCATATTGCCATTCATCAGTACCAAATGAAGCTGCATAAGAAATTTTTAGAATATTCTTACCTTTAGCAATAAATCCTAAAAAATAATCTTCAATAGAGGGCGCATACTGAAATCTCCAGATCTGATCACTACCCACTACAACCGCATCAAGTTCTAGCCTTTCTACTTCTGCCATTAATTCTTCTGAAGAGTGACAAGCAAAAGATTTTGGATTTATTTCATTTTCAATAAAAAATTTAGCATTAACAGAAACACGGTCGTACTCCAATTTTTCCTTAATACTCTTAAAAATAGGGGCATCTTTACCGAAAATGTATTTATTAAAAATGCCTTTCGGAATTGATAGTGCATACTTCCATAGTGGATATTTATTTTTTTCGCGACACAAGAAATATGCATCCACTGAATTCTTCCTTAGAAAACGAAGTAGAGCATAAGCCTGTAAATTCCCACCAAAATTAGTATGCAGCGGCAGAGTCAAAATACCAACTTTCAAAAAACCACTCATAAACCACCTAAAAATAATATTTTTTAAAACAACAAAGAAAGACAGAAAAACTTACTGATCTCAAAAAGAACTTGAAAAAACACCGCAGAATTTGAAAATATCATAATTTATTCCAAACAATGAGACTCATAATATTCCCTGACAGTGAGATGAAATTTTATAAAAAATAATAGCGACCAGAGTCCCAATCCAACCTGAAAAATCACGGATAAAATACGTATTTGCCATAGCAGTATTATCCAGGTCAATTTGAGTCTCTGAGTGAAAATGCATCGCTACTAATTTTCAACTTCTTATTCAAGCCATCAGCTACTTATTAGGGCAGAATGTAAGAGATTTCAAGCACGCCCATAAAGATCCTTAAACCGTACGATATCGTCTTCTCCGAGATACGAACCTGATTGCACTTCGATCATCTCAAGTTCAATCACACCTGGGTTTTCCAGTGCATGCACCTGGCCGATCGGAATGTAAGTTGATTCATTTTCCGTCACTAAGTAAGTCTTTTCGCCATTGGTCACTTTCGCTGTACCTGACACCACAATCCAGTGTTCAGCACGATGATGATGCATCTGAACCGACAACTTAGCTCCCGGCTTCACAGTAATTCGCTTCACCTGGTAACGTTCGCCGCTATCAACGGAATCGTACTTACCCCACGGGCGATAGACTTCCCTATGATTAATATGCTCGGAACGCCCCTTTATTTTCAGCTGGTCAACAATATTTTTGACATCCTGAACTCTGTCTTTATGGGCAACCAGCAAAGCATCGGCAGTATCGACGATGACAACGTCATTCAACCCAAGCACAGATACCAATCGCTGATCACTAACCACAAAGCTGTTAGTAGTCTGATCCAGAATCACATCTTCCCCGCCTAGGATGGCATTACCTTCATCGCTCTTGTCAGTAATTTCCCAGAGTGCTGACCAGCTACCCACATCACTCCAACCAGCATCAAGTGCCGCGACCACCACTTGTGATTCGGAAGACTCAGTGGTGGACAACGGCTCCATAATCGCGTAGTCAATAGATTCATAAGGGCAGGCTTCAAATGCTTCTTTATTGACCCGAACAAAATCCATGTCTGCTGCGGTATCCGCCATGGCTTTTTCACACGCGTCATAAATATCCGAACGGAAGTTTTTCAATTCTTCAAGGTATCGATCAGCACGTACCATAAACATGCCGCTGTTCCAATAATAATTTCCAGCATCAAGATACTGCTTAGCAATCACTAAGTCTGGTTTTTCTACAAACTGCCGAACAAACTGACAGCTGCCAACGACATCTACAGCGGCACCCGCTCGAATATACCCATACCCAGTGGCTGCCTCTGTAGGCACAATGCCCAAAGTACCAAATTTTCCTGCCTGAACTTCGGGCAACAATTGCTCTACAGCCTGCTGAAAAGCAGAAGTATTTCTTATGACATGATCAGCAGCCAATATTAACAGTACGGGCACTTTTTCACCTTTAACCACATGATTCATTACATGCATAGCTGCCAATCCAATGGCTGGCGCGGTATTCCGACCAGCTGGCTCAAGAATGATTGTCCCTTGCTTTCCAGACGTGCGTAGTTGCTCCGCTACCAAAAAACGATGCTCTTCATTGCAAATAACGATTGGTTCACCAGCAGCCAGACCATCCAAACGATCAACCGTTTGCTGCAGCATAGTGAGGTCGCCGTTGAGCTTCAAAAACTGCTTTGGAAAAGCCTTGCGAGACAAAGGCCACAGACGAGTGCCGGATCCGCCGGCCATTATTACTGGTATCATGAGTAGATCCTTCGTCTCCGAACATCAAGTCCAGATGATCGTTTAAAATGCTAAATTTACCTGACAGCCCACAGGACAACCAGTAGCAGTATATTTGTTTCAGCACATAGGCTAAAAACCCTGTGCTGTTTCACCATTATTAGTGCTCTCAGATTTTGAACATTTCCACTCAAAACCGACAAATGAAAGATGGTAATGAAAATAATAATGGCTAATGTAATGACAGTCATAGCACGAGTGGAAATACGTGCTTCCGCTAATAATTCATCCAGTTTCTGTTTTTTCCATAACAGACGTAACACGAAACAACGGCTATATTGACAAATACGAATGCCATTTCCTTCGCCAGATGCTGATATGCTAACAGATGAGACAAATCGAAAACTGTCATTTTCATCGTAGCACCCACTATAAAACTAATGAAGGCGCTTATCCAGCTCGTTAATATATAGACATTCATTCCCGATACCCCTTAGGATACCTGGATTGCCAATTCCAAGCATCTTTCACCATGTCATCAAGAGAAAGCTTGGCATCCCAATCAAATAACTCCTTGGCTAAGCTAGCATCCGCCCAAAAAGCTGGTAGGTCACCATTTCTACGTGGCTTTATGCTAAAAGGTATTTCAACCCTATTAACGCGCTCAAAGGATTCCAATATTTGAAAAACAGAGAATCCATTACCAGTACCCAAGTTAACCGCCTTAAATCCTTTATTTTTTTTCAACCAAGCTAATGCTTTCAAATGCCCTTCAGCCAAATCCATTACGTGGATATAATCTCGGACACCAGTCCCATCGACTGTATCGTAGTCACTTCCAAAAACACCCAACTCAGACAATTCCCCCACTGCAACTTTTGTTATATAAGGCATCAGATTATTAGGAATGCCTTGCGGATCCTCTCCTAGATCACCACAAGAATGCGCTCCCACTGGGTTAAAATATCGAAGAGCAATAGCTGACCACTCAGGATGAGCATTACAAACTCCTTGCATCATCGTTTCCGTCATGGCTTTGGTATGACCATACACATTGTACGGCATAACCCTGTGAGATTCGGTATATGGAATAAACTCGGGCACACCATATACCGTAGCCGATGATGAGAACACCAGCTTGTTGACGCCGTGAGATCTCATCACATCCATCAGAATGGCGCTGCTGCCTACGTTATTCTGATAGTACATCAGCGGCCGCTTGGTAGACTCGCCAACAGCCTTGTAACCAGCAAAATGCACTACTGCCTCGAATGAATGGGTATTAAATACCTCATCCATTAGTTGACGATCCTGAACTTTCCCTTGGTAGAAAATCGGACGCACACCAGTGACCGACTCAATGGCAGTCAAAACTTTTATTGAGCTGTTTTCCAGACTATCGATAATTACAACTTCAATATTGGCACAAATGGCGGACACCACAAAGTGACTTCCAATGTAGCCCGTGCCTCCAGTAATACACAATTTCACCAGACCAACCCCTCAAAAACATCACAATGAAAAACTACAACAGTCTTCTTGACATCATAACAAATAGAGAATGAGGTGATACTACTCAAATCACAGATATATTTTAAAGAATTTAGCTTCTGATCTACCAATGAAACCATATCTACACAAACCAAAATAACACAATAAATAAAAAACAATAATACAACATACTTGGCTAGTAAAACACCCTCAAATTTTTAGAAAATTTCTATCAGAAATAAAAACCTTATAGTCCTGAAGGAAGAATTATTTCGCACTTCACTCGTGCGAGCAACAATCGTCAGCATATTGGGATTAATCATTACATCAAAAACCACATTTAAATGAAAAAAATTAGGTTCCAAACACTTATAATCACCGTATTATGCATCTTGGCAATTAAGTCTACTATCAATCAGGAAATTTATAATTAAAAGTTCTTTAATTGACCTCCATACAAAAGCCTAAAAATGTATTTGAATTTTTCACTCCTCCATCAATACAATAAATCTATCTGCATTTAGAAAATAAAAATAAGCCCTGCAACACAAATGGAGACAACCCAACATCTCAAGCCAAGTGACCGAAAGATGTAAAATCAACTACCCTACTCTTTAACTAAAGAACATGCCACACCACTAGTATTCGAATGTAAGTGCTATAAAAATTATTTTTTCAAACCGGAAGAAATTAAAACCTTTCTATAATATCGATATATCCTATTATAGAAAGCCCAGGGATTCAGAAAAAGGGATCGAAAAAGATAAACGACAAAAATTATTTTCTTCTCTACAAATAGTAGCTCGGAGAACCGAATAAAATATTTAGCCTTGATTTTATTAAGCTTATTCTTTGGCAAACTAGTAAGTTCGGGCTTAAATTTATCAAATAACGCATCAACCCCTTGGTATACTTTCTGAAAAGAAGGAGAACCAGAGTTTATTTTTCTATACAATGCCTCTTCCAAAAAACAAATTCCAATACCATCACAAAAAGAACACCTTATAGAGAACTCAATATCTTGTTGCCTTTTAAAATCAACATCAAATCCAGAGATTCTATCAAATAGAGTACGTGATACAACGATCCCCGAAGAACTCACAATATCACACTCTCCAATTAGCAAATCGACCCAGAAAACGTCGGTATATTTGGCCCCTATAATATTACCGATCTCGTCAACTGCTTGACAATATGAAAAATCAGCATTATTTTTATGCATCTCAGATATCTGACGAACAACTTTATTTTGAAAAAAAACATCATCAGAATCTAAAAATGATATGTATTCTCCAAACGAATGCTCTACACCAATATTACGCGCTTCAGCACCACCAACATTTTCCTTCAAATCAACTAACACAATACGATCACCATATGATAACAACACATCCAATGTTCCATCTACTGAGCAATCGTTTACTACAACCACCTCTATACACAAACCAGCTTGTAACAATGCGGAATCTATCGTCGCCGCTATGGATTCTTCGCAGTTAAAAGCAGGTATAACTATCGAAACATCTACATGACTCATAACTGAACACCTTTATTCACATATAGATCCCTGTTTTTTGAGTCAACATTTTCAAACACATTTAAGATTTCTTCCGACACCTCGACTGGCACTGGTTCTATTTTCTTTACATTAGAAATAAACCCATTGAAAATAAATCTAGTCAAAGAATTATCAAAGAACCTAGGATTAATCTGCCTCAAAACTCTCATGAAAACCCTGATTTTCTTAAAAATAGGATTAGCTATTTCTTCTGATCCATTCGAATAAACATCAAAATCAAACTCATATTCTTCAACACCAAGAAATTCTAAAACTAACAACATAAATTCATTGGAGAATATAGCAACCTTCTCTATATCAACCAATAATACATTCTCCAAACCAAAGAGTTTCTCGACTCTACTAAAAGCTTCAGTAACATCCCCCCCCTTAACATAACCATTTAGGATCCAATTTTCCAGTCCAGAGGACAATTCTGTTCGAATCGCATCATCAAAAGATCTATATTCCTCTCCCCTTGACACGCTAAATTTGTAATGAGATATAGCTCTCTTCAGGGAGTTTCCCCTCATGAAAAATATAAACTTGCAGGTCTTAACATCACCAAAATCATTTTTTATATTTTCAAAGCTCTCAGGGTATAAACTATAAAGCGTACTACCATCTATAAGGACATCAGCAGCATTCCGAAAATTTTCTTGATATTCCTCATAGTTATAGCAAAACCCTAGCTTGTAGAATGCCTTCTTCATCACTCGCCCAGACTTCGTTTCAAAAGCAAACAACTTCTTTTTAAGATCCATTGGGAGATAATAATGAGGTTCTTTTTGAACTCCCACTTCAACTGCTGAATGTTGAGATAGAACATTAACAAAAGCAGTCGTAGCACATCTCGGTAATCCAGGTACGAATAGCATTGTTTCAACATCATGAAGCATCAGATCTTTCCTCGAAACCAGAAAACGTTATTAAACAAAATCCTAACCAAGGGCTGTCATGCCAGTTATCCAAAAACATAAGACCGATACAAAACCAAAAAACTGCTTTAGCTTCAACATTAAAAATGGCCATGGATTTGAAACGCAGCCTCAAAAAATAAACAAGGAAACAAGTTACAACCAAACCCGTCTCTGCCAAAAGTGTAGAAAATGAAGAATAAGGTTTATTTGCACTCGAACTCAAATACCAAATACTATCCCCTACATAAGAAAGAACACCACCAAGATACTCATCGTGATAATCAGACATAAAAAACAATGGTAAATTAGGGATTCCATGTGTGGAAATTTCAGCAAGATATTCACTTGCCCAGAGCGCTGAAACTCCCGAAAACTGCCCTAACCCGGTACCTATCAAAATAGATAGCGGGTTCTCGACGAACATCAAGAACACGATATAGTAAGCGTAGATTTTCGGATGCATACCAAGCTCATCGCTCATATAGTTATTGAGCGTTTCAAAACGATAAGTAATATAACCACCAAACACCATCAAAACAACAGCAAATATAAGCCATGTATAAAACCCCTTACGAGAAACAATTAACACCGCACTGACACCACACAAAATACCAATAACATAATTTGGAATAATGAAATTACTTGAAGCAACAACCAAAAAAAACCATGACCAAGCTATTGCCCGTCCGTTCCTATAAAGGTATTCCGCCATTAACCCAAAAAATCCAATAACGGTAACAATTTTGGCTCCCCCCAACCCATAAAAAGCACCATATGCATCAGGCAGAAAGTTAACATAAGGAAGATTCGTAGGAAAACCATAGTTCAATACCATATTGATAATGCTTTCAAAAAAAACAAGAAAGTTTAATGCTCGCATTATATTAATACTACTTACCCGCCCCTTTACCGATGCTCCTAGCAGGAAGAGAATAAAAGGGATAAACAAAGCAAACTCTAGCAGAAAAGCACCCAATGACAGATTGTGACCTAAACTTCGAATCGCAAATGCTGATATAAAAAAAAGCAACACCCAAAATAATTTAACATACCCTCGAAATCCAAAATTTGTCAAAGCCAGAATTGAGGCTAGTATATACATTGGATACGTAGCTGAAAATCGAGGAAGCACAATAAGAAATAGAGATAGCGCGCATCTCAAACCATTCATTTTATGCACACTCTTATTTTCCTAAAAGCATATGACAAAAAAAATCGAAAAATATTTATCGGATAATTAACCACATATCGCTTCCTTGTGTGCCGTTCATTAAAAAAACGATATGCAAACCTCAAATTCAGCTTATTTATCCAGAAAGGGTAATAATCACCATTTTTAAAGCTCGTCTGCGTTATAAAGCCACCGCACGTATAAACAACCCCATTAAAACCATTACCAATAAGTTCAATACCAAAAATTTCTTGTTTGGGAGTACCAAGTCCTACAAGACAATAATCTGCGTCACTTTCAACGATTGAATTAAAAACAGAGTTAGCATCTTCAAAATACCCACTTGAAAAATATATCACATTCAAGCCAGAATATTTTTTGTTCAAATAACACAAAAATGCCTCTACTTCCAAATCTTGCCCACCGACAATAGCGATCTTTTTTTTGTTTTTAATTATATTTTTAAAAACAATATCAGCAATTGACGTGAAGTCGAAACTCACTCGTTCGATTTTTTTAAAAAATAAAATATCAAATATCAAACAAATCAAACCACCATCGAGATAATAATAAATATGATCACATCGCAAAATACCATTACTATTCTCCATGATAACACCTAACGAATATGGATTCAAAAATGAATAAACACTTCCAGGCTTTTCATTAGAAAAATCAAATTTAGAAAATACAAAGATATTATCAGTCACTGTAAAATCCCTTCATTACTTTTATATCTGAGTTCAACTCCAACAACGATTCTTTTATTTCTTCTCGAGAAAATTCAACTTCCATTTTATGAAGATCGTTCCAGCGAAAAACATTCACTATGCCAAGTTGACGACTATCATATTCCTTAAATGCCCCTTCTTCCAAATAAACAGGAACTCCCAAAGCTAATGTATGAAACACCGAGCCGGAGATTATAGTGCTTTGGCTATCATTTGCGACAATTACCCCTCGTGCATTCGAGACCAAATCATTCAATTCTTCATCCGGTAAAAATCGGTCAAATACATCGACATCTGCTTTTGTTTGACCGCAGGCTTCATAAAATTCTTTTTTATAATCATCAGCTACTTTCCCAGCAATAATAACATTAACAAAATCCAATTCATTCAGAACAATGTCGATCCGTTTATATCTTTGAATTCTACCGAATATAAGGTAGTAGTCCTTACTCTTATTGAGACCTTTAGATTCCTGAACGAAAGGCACAGGATGAGGAACATATCTGCATTCCATTTTCTCACTAAAAGAAACACCGTGGCTAATTTTACTATCAACAAATTTCGACAGAAAACTTATTGCGACACTATTTAAAAAACCACTCCATCGACTTTTAAGATTATGACTTTTTTTATTATGAACAACCCAAACCATGTCATACCCTAAGACTTTTGAGAAAACACAAAATCCCACAATCAAACAGAGCCCTACCAACCCCCTCTGTCTTGTTTGATTTTCTATCCAGTTTAAAACTAAAACATTCTTAGTGTAATTTCGGTCTCGCGCGAACCATTCCCCTAAACTAAATGGGAGTGCTACATTACCTTCATTGTTAAGGCACTCCTTAATACGCTTTAAATACTGATTTTCATTCGTTGCCGAAGGAAATATAAGATATCGAACGCTACTCATATCAAACCCTATCATTTAAAAAAAGTATTTTTTTATCAATATATCTTGTTCGATATTAAACTCCACCAACCGTTCTTCATAGCTCATATCAGCAATCGATTTGGCAACACCGCCTTCTGCCAATTCACGTACCATACCCGCAGCAATAGTGATATTGGAGATACGATCGATAATAACCAATGAGCCATTACCTGGAACCTGTCTGTATTCGTCCAGTGCAACAGGTGCATTTAGAGAGATGGTGACCAGGCCAACTTCGTTAAGGTTCAGTTCAGTCGCGTCGAGATGTTCCATCGTATTGACATCGACACGATGCTGAACACTGTCTACCGTGCCATAAACGCTCTTAGTGCCCACCTTGAACAGGTATTCTTTGCCTGTTTTCATCGGGGTTTCGTGCATCCATACCACTTCGGCCTGGTAGCTATCGCCAAATAATGGAGCTTTACCTGTGTAAATCAAGTCACCACGGGAGATGTCGATTTCATCTTCCAGTGTCAGGGTAATGGCTTCGCCAGCAATGGCCAGGTCGAGATCACCATCGGCGGTGACGATGCGGCTGACTTTACTGGTTTTACCAGAGGGTAAGGTGGTGATTGTTTCGCCCGGGCGAATTTCACCCGCTGCAATGGTGCCGCAAAAACCTCGGAAATCCAGGTTAGGGCGGTTAACGTACTGCACGGGAAAACGGAAGCCTTCGAATGCGTCAGCCTTGTTGCTTTCAATAAGTTCCAGCAGCTCGACCATGGTTGGGCCGGTGTACCAGTCAGTGCTGGTGCTGCGGTCTACCACGTTGTCGCCTTTGAGCGCAGACAGTGGGATTGGGTGGATATTGTTAAAGCCCAATGAACGTGCAAATTCAGTGTAATTTTTGCTGATTTGTTCAAAAACAGCTTGATCAAAATTGACCAGATCCATTTTATTAATGGCAACGATGACGTTTTTGATTCCGAGCAGGCTGACGATATAGCTATGGCGGCGAGTCTGTGTCTGTATGCCTTTGCGGGCGTCAATCAGGATAACTGCCACGTCGCAGCTGGAGGCACCCGTTGCCATGTTGCGGGTGTACTGTTCGTGCCCGGGGCAATCAGCAATGATGAATTTACGTTTTTCGGTAGAGAAATAACGATAGGCCACATCAATGGTAATACCCTGTTCCCGTTCAGACTGCAGGCCATCGACCAGCAGGGCCAGGTCGAATTCTCCGTCGGTGGTATTGAACTTTTGCGAGTCATTTTTGATGGCGGCCAGTTGATCTTCAAAAATTAATTTGGAGTCGTGCAGCATGCGGCCAATCAGGGTGGATTTGCCATCGTCGACATTACCGCAAGTCAGGAAGCGCAGGATGTCTTTTTCTTCGTGTTGTTTCAGGTAGCCGAGGATGTCGGCAGCGATCAAGTCTGATGCGTGAGCCATATTGTTGCCTTTTGATCCATCCAGCTTTGCTGGAGTATCTATATAGTAAGTTTGTTTCGATCAGGTCACACAGTGGCCGAATCGTGAATTTGTTTTTCTGCTGGCCTGTTTTGTAACGTGTCAGAATAAAAGGCCTGCGTTTTACCATTCAGATAAATTCTTATAGCGATGGGCAAAGTGCCCATCCTACGTTGCGCTTTGCAACACTCATCTCTTGCAACATTCACCTCTTGCAACGCTCCCTTTTGTATCACTCACCACTCACTTCCGACTGGTGGTGTTTTAGTGGGTGATGCTTACCTACAAATAGGTAGTAGGTTCTTTTATCTGAACGGTATTGATCGTGTTAGAAGTAACCTTCCATTTTTTTCTTTTCCATCGAGCCGGATGAATCGTGGTCGATGGCACGGCCTTGGCGCTCGGATGTCGTTGTCAGCAACATTTCCTGAATGATTTCTGGCAAGGTGGCAGCTTCGGACTCAACCGCACCGGTCAGTGGATAGCAGCCCAGCGTGCGGAAACGTACCATTTTTTCTTGTATTTCTTCGCCGTCATGGATCGGCATACGCTCGTCATCGACCATAATCAGCATGCCATCACGTTCCACAACCGGACGCATCGCGGCGTAATACAAGGGTACAATTTCGATGCTTTCGAGATAGATGTATTGCCAGATGTCCAACTCAGTCCAGTTGGAGAGCGGGAAGACACGAATGCTTTCGCCTTTGTTGATACGGCCGTTGTAGATATTCCACAACTCGGGGCGCTGGTTTTTCGGATCCCAGCGATGGTTTTTGTCGCGAAAGGAATACACCCGCTCTTTGGCTCGTGACTTTTCTTCGTCACGACGTGCGCCACCAAAGGCGGCATCAAAGCCGTATTTGTCCAGCGCCTGCTTCAACCCTTGGGTTTTCATTACGTCGGTGTGCACCGAAGAACCATGGGTAAACGGGCCAATGCCCTGATCTACGCCGTCCTGGTTGACATGAACAATCAGATCCATGCCAACCTTGGCCGCCATGGTGTCGCGGAAGCTGATCATTTCCTTGAACTTCCAGGTGGTATCCACATGCATCAAAGGGAACGGTGGCTTGCCAGGAAAGAAGGCTTTGGTGGCCAAATGCAGCATCACGGCGGAATCTTTACCAACGGAATACAGCATCACCGGATTATCAAACTCGGCCGCGACTTCGCGGATGATATGGATACTTTCGGCCTCAAGCTGTTTGAGGTGAGTCAGGCGTTTTTTGCTGATAGTCATAATCGTCACTTCTTCGAATGTGGGCTGGCGCTAGCTCAGGCTTGTTCAGGTTGGGCCAGTTCGGCGAATACCGCGCTCCAGCGCTCACCGGCCTTAGCACATACAATAAAATATGGGTTAAGTAAGTCTTCTTTTTGACCGTACTGTAATTTTTCCAGTGTTGGGGTTAATACCTGACCCCCGGCATGTTCAACAACGGCTTGCGCTGCTGCCGTATCCCACTCGCAAGTAGGTGCCAAACGCGGATAAAGATGTGCAGCACCTTCCGCCACTAGGCACAGCTTCAAAGAGCTACCCATCGAGACCAGATTGACCTCTCCCAGTTGTTGGGAAAATGCAGCCAGTGCTTCAGCACCATGACTGCGGGAGCCAACTACATTCCAGGGCTGTTCTGCTTGTGGCTCGCTGGCCACACTCAGCTTAACGGCTTCCCCTTTGCCATCCTGGCGGTAGGCACCAATCTCATCGGCCGCAAAATACATACGATCCAATGGCGGGCAATACACGACTCCCAGTACGGCGCGGCCATTCTGTATCAAGGCGATATTGACGGTAAATTCATCATTTTTCTTGATGAATTCCTTGGTGCCATCCAGCGGATCAACCAGCCAATAGGTTTGCCATTGACGGCGTTTTTCCCAGGTTATGTCTTCTTTTGGAGATTCTTCCGACAGCACCGGATAGTCACTGATTTTTGCCAGGCTATCGCAAATAATATGATGTGCGGCGAGGTCAGCCTCAGTGAGCGGGCTAGAATCACTTTTTTCATACTGGGCAAAGTCGGTGTTGTAAATTTCCAGGATCGCCGCTCCCGCAGTGCGGGCAATATCGCTAACCTGATTAACCAATGGCTGCATCGGAACCTTCCTTAACGGGTTTGAGGTAACCGTGCTGATCAAGGTAGTCAATGACCTGTTGCGCGGCTTCCTGAATACTGATGTTGTAGTTTTTGATACGAATTTCGGCGGCATCCGGTGCTTCGTAAGGCGAGTCAATACCGGTAAAGTCCTTGATTTGCCCTGCCCGTGCCTTTTTGTAGAGACCTTTGGGGTCACGGGTTTCACACACTTCTATCGGTGTGTCGATATGAACTTCGATGAATTCACCGTCTGACAGCATTTGGCGAACCATCTCGCGATTGCTTTTGAACGGGGAAATAAACGCCGTCAGTACAATTAATCCGGCATCAACCATCAGATTGGCCACTTCCCCCACCCGACGAATATTCTCGATGCGGTCTTCTTCGCTGAAGCCCAAATCGCCACACAAACGGTGCCGTACGTTATCACCATCCATCAAGTAGGTGTGTTGCAGGCGTTCAGCCAGCATACTTTCAACCGCACCCGCGATAGTCGACTTGCCCGATCCACTCAGGCCAGTAAACCAGAGCAGACAGGGACGCTGCTTTTTCATATAGGAGCGAATGGATTTGTCCACCGCATGGTTGTGCCACACAATATTTTCGTTTTTCACTCTGGCTCCTTGTAAAAACGGCTCATCTCTAAAATGACCAGACAACCGGTATAACAGTGATGGAAGTGACCGCGACGATAATACTCAGCGGTGTCCCAAACTTAACGTAATCCATAAAACGATAGCCCCCAGGCCCCATAACCATCAAGTTGGTCTGGTAACCGGTTGGCGTCATAAAACTGGCGGAAGCCGCGACCATAACCGCAATGGCAAAAGGTTCGTAATTGACACCCAACACTTCGGCAGTACTTAAACATATCGGCAGCATAATGATGGCGGCGGCGTTGTTGGTCATCATTTCAGTCAGCAGCACTGTGGCCAGGTAAACGGCAATCAGTGCACTGAGTGGCGAGTCTGCGACGGCCAGTAATCCACTGGCAATATCTTTGGCCAACCCCACTTTTTCAACGGCGGCTCCTAACCCGAAAGCACAGGCGACTACCAGTAGTATTGAATAGTCAATCGATTTGCCTGCGTCTTCGTACGTGATGCATTTCATCGCCAACATGGCACCTGCTGCCGCTATCGAGCTGACAAGGATACTGGTCATTCCACTTCCAGAGGCGATCAGCATGACTGCAAATATCGCCAATGCGGGCAAAGCCTTGGTCTCATCCGCCAGAGGAGGGGTGCCGAGCTTGCTGACCAGCAGAAAATCCCGGCTATTACGATGACGCATTAAAAAACCTTTCTGGGCTTCTACCAGCAAAGTATCACCTTCACACAGGACAAGATCGCCCAACTTTCCACGTAACCGCAGCCCGTGGCGCGATACGCTCAGTACGACGGCGCTGTAACGATGACGGAAGCGCGCTTCACGAATTGTCTGGCCAATCATTGGGTTGGAGGGTGAAAGCACGGCTTCGAACAGGCGTCGATCCGAACTGGAACCGTTCAGTTTAAAGCGTTGATCGTTGGCTAAGACCAAACCGTGGATATTACGCAGCTCGAGCACAGATTCCGGACTACCGGCAAACACCAATCGGTCACCGGCCTCGAGTACAGTTCGTGGACGTACCGCAGAAATAATCTGTTCTTCCCGTTCAATTTCGACCAGAAACAATCCTGGCAAGTTACGTAAGCCTGCCTCTTGAATATTTTTGCGTACCAGCTCGCTGCCGGGTTGAATCACCATTTCAACCAAATATTCACGTACCTGGTCAAATTGCTCGACCGAGCTTTCTCTGTCTGGCAGCAGATACCGGCCTGCGACCAGAATATAAATCAATCCCAGAACAGCAACCGGAACCCCTACCCAGGCAATTTCAAACAGACCAAAGCCAGCGTATCCGCTTTGCTG
>TARA_R110002167_G_scaffold28926_11_pt1 | contig 21915 bp, 26 predicted proteins | sample TARA_R110002167 | Tara Oceans TARA_R110002167 (sample SAMEA4398238) | marine metagenome | biome: Polar Biome; feature: [MES] marine water layer (ENVO:01000295) within the mesopelagic zone...; material: water (ENVO:00002006), including particulate matter (ENVO:01000060) such...
TGACATCCCCTGAAGTCACCCACAATTTAGCCAAGCAAAATTTAGTCTTTGTTAGCTCATACATGCTTTCTAACGTAATTATGTTGTGTACAGGCGACGCGGTTCGTTCACTTGAGGACATAAAAGATAAGAAGATCCGGGGGGTTGGGACCTTTGGTAAGATATTTGGTGATTTAGGGGCAAACTTAGTCAGTATGGATATTTATAAGGCATACCAAGGACTTGATAATGGTTTGCTCGACTGCAGCCAAGGTTATATGAATGCTTCACTTGCATTAAAACATCATGAAGTAGCTGACAGTTTAACTAAACTCAATTGGGGAATTTACAGCGGCTTGGGAATTTTTATTAATAAAGATGCGCTGGCTAGATTGAGTCCGTCTCAACAAAAGGTACTAAGTGAAGTTGGCGCCGATTTTATCGATTATCTTGGTCAAAATGTGCTGAAATCTGATAACGCCGCAGAACAACGATTTGCCCAAGGTATCGATGGTCGCAAGTTGGAGATGATTAGTCTTTCCCCTGCTGAATCAGCAAAGTTATATTCAGCGAGTCAATCTTATATAAGCAAATGGCAAAAAGAAGCCATAGAAAGTGGCCTCGATGGAAAAGCCATGGTTGAAAACTACCGAAGCTCCCTAAGTAAATACAGCCAAGAACGCGATCGATTAGGTTACCCTTGGACACGTTAATTTAACACCACAGAGTGATTATTATGCTGAAAAAAATTGAGCAGGGAGCATTGATGATAGCCGGGGTGTGTATTGTCACTCTGGGTCTTATGATCACCCTAACCGTTGTGACACGTAACCTTTTTGGCTGGGGAGTGACTGACGATGTTGTTATTGTCCGGGAACTAATGGTGGGAGCGGTTTTTTTACCCTTAGCCTATGTCACCGCTGATTATAGTCACATTACCATAGAGTTCTTATTTAAACGTTTGGGCAAATACGCCAAATTATGGATGTTAGCCATTGGTTCGCTAATAAGCCTATTAATATTGCTACCACTTGTATTCTCTGCCTGGCAAGGGTTTTTCCATGCGGCTAGCAGTGGCGCTTATTTCTTTGGTGAGTTAGAACTGCCTGAGTGGCCAGGTCGATTCGCTTTCTTCGCTGGGGCTGCACTATTTATTGTGCGTCTGTCGATCATTTTTGTAGCAGATATGCGCGCGGCTGTCCGCGGTAATACTGATTATCTGGTGCAGCGCACAGATGCTGGACACAATATCGTTGAAGAGGGTTAATCTGTGGATCCATTGATTCTTGGTCTCGTCGGGTTTGCCTGTGCGTTGCTGTTACTGGTGTTGCGCGTGCCTATTGCGTTCAGTTTGGCGGGTGTGTCATCGGTATTTATATTTTTGTTTTTTGCTATGCGACACGGTGGTTTTGACATTGCCAGTGCAGTGGCACCTACTTTGTCCATGGTGTCATCCAATACCTTTGATTTAGTCCATTCATATGACTTAAGTATGATCCCGTTATTCGTGCTGCTAGGTCATATCGCCTACCATACTGGTATCACCACTGATATTTATCATGCTGCGCGAGTTTGGCTGAAACGTTTGCCTGGCGGCGTGGCTATGGCCTCTGTATTTGGTTGTGGGGGCTTTTCGGCTATTACCGGCTCAAGTATCGCTTGTGCATCGGCAATGGGGAAAATCTGTGTGCCAGAAATGTTGCGTATGGGTTACGACAAGCGTCTGGCGACCTCGACTGTAGCCGTAGGTGGTACTTTGGGTTCGCTGATCCCGCCAAGTGTATTATTTATTGTGTACGGTATTTTTACCGAAATGTCAGTGAGTCGTCTCTTTTTGGCTGGGGTACTGCCTGGCCTGTTATCTTTAGTTGGGTTTCTAGTGGTTATCTACTTGTGGGTAAAACGTCACCCTGAGGCTGCGCCAGTGGATGATTCATTGCTGGCTAAGGGAGATCGCCGCAAAGCGGCTATAAGATGTTGGCCGGCACTATTGTTATTCACTATTATTATTGGCGGAATTTATGGTGGTTTGTTCACCGCCACCGAAGCAGCCGCGATCAGTGCATTTTCCGTAGTTCTGATAGGCACAGTGCAAAAGCGGCTTAATTGGCAGCAGTTTGTCTTATCTATAAAGGAAACCTGTACTCAGACCACTTCTATCTTTTTTATCGCGGCCGGCGCTAAGATTTTTGTTGGTTTTGTGGCCTTAACTGGTATGGCACCAGCACTGGTTGAATTGGTTGAATCTGCAGATGTATCTCTGTGGTTATTGTTGGTCATGATCGCAGGTATATACTTTTTACTAGGTATGTTTTTAGATCCGCTGGGTATTATGGTGCTGACCCTGCCGTTCTTAATCCCTATGGTGGAGGGTTATGGATTAGACTTAATATGGTTTGGCGTGGTAGTAATAAAATTGCTTGAAATAAGTTTGATCACACCGCCGGTAGGATTAAATGTGTTTGTTATCGCCAGCGTGATTAAACCTTCGGTTGCGGTATATGATATTTTTATGGGAGTTGCACGTTTTCTGATAATGGATATTTTGGTCCTGATAGCGATTATTGCCTTTCCAATACTCTCATTGTTGTTGCCTAACGCAATGATGTAAGTGCTATTATTCGCGGTATGGCCAAAATGCCCGCCACCGCGAATTAAGTCTGAATACTCATATTGGGATGCAGTATTAAAAGCGAATTAAGGTTGCTTCTATATTGCGCACCATACTCTTTAACTGCGGCGCCACTTCGTTACTCAAAAACTCCTTGGATAATCGAAACGCGGGGCCACCGGCGTTGAATACATAGATTTGTCCTTGAGTAAGTTTTAAAGGAACTGCAATGGCATTAGTATCCCGTTCCCAATCGCCCCAAGAATAGCAATAACCATATTCTTTATAGCTTTCCAAGGCTTGGTCAACACCAGCTTTAATCGCCTCGAACTTGTCACCAAATTTATCTTTAAAATGGCGCATAAAAAATTCACGTTCTTCTTCGGACAGAGCTACTAAATAAGCTCGCCCAGCCGCCGTGGTTGCCATGGGAATTTTATCGCCAATATCCTTCTTAAAGGTAACAATGTCTTTTGGGGCACAATGATCAACATAAATCATGTCTAATCTGTCTCTGTCTGCCAGACCAATCGATGTCCCCGTTTCAATTGAAAGCTCTTTCATAACGGGGTTAGCCACTTGGCGAATGGCAAGGTTAGAAACAAAGGCATAACCCAAGGCCAATACGCCGGCTCCAAGTTGATATTTTTCTAAGCGCTTCGAATAGGTAAGGTAGCCCAAACTTGTTAAAGTGTAGGTTAAACGAGAAATGCTTGATTTAGCCAATCCGGTGCGTTGAGCAATTTCTTGATTGCCAAGAAACCCATCTCCCGGATTGAATGCCCGCAATATATCTAGTCCTCTGGCAAGTGCTTCGACAAACTTACGATCGACTTCCCCCTTTGTATCTCTTGGCATACCAGTCAGTGTATTCATTTTGAACTACTCAATTGTTTATCACACTAGGTGCATTGGCTACAGATTACTGCCAATACATTTGTCGAATTTACGGTTCTCATGATCCCATTATTTTCTATAAAAATAAACTTTATGCCTTGGTTTAAGGATAAAAATTTACAGAATCATAAATAGCGGCGGGCTAGGGGAGCAAGCCCAATCAGCTTACCACAAAATTGCTAATTTGGCCTATTCGGCTGCTCTTGGCACTATAAAGTAGCAAAAAAGATCTTGGTGTATTTAAATAGCTGCTGAATTATTTTCTGGCTCAAAGTCGCTCGCAGTTCAACTCCTCACAACTAAGCTATTGCTGATCTTATATTAATCAAATCGACTGCGAACTCGCTCAGCTCAGTGATTTAAGCTTAGCCCATACAATCAACCATTGAACTTAAGTAAGTCATAAAGGCCTTACTGGCTTTGGATAGATTGTGATTTTTTTTCCAAGCTAAACTCAACTTAAATTCAATTTTTGGGGCAAAAGGTATAGCTGTCATCTGCGGTTCATTTTGTAAAATTCGTGATAAACAAGTGGTGATACCAACCTCGTTGCGAACCAAGGATTTTTGCAGCTCAATGAGATTAGTTTCTATGCGAATGTCTAAGGGAATATGATGTTTTTTTGAGTATTGACTCACCACTTCCCGTAAAAAATATCCCTCATGAAATAATACTAGGGGCTGTTGGCAAAATTGTCCTAAAGATAATGTTTGCTCAAGCGCGAGGGGATTGGAGTTGGCCATGCCTGCTACTATTTCTTCATGAATAAGTTCAGTGTAACGCAGTTGCGAATTTTCTAAATCCCCTCTTACCAAGGCCAGATCAAGTTCGCCATTGAGTAACATTTTTTCTAGTGCTGCGGTGCCTTGGTCGACTAAGTGTATTTTTATTTTTGGATGTTTTTGCTTAAATGCGGTCAAGACTTGCGGAAAGTAATAAGAGCCCATCATAGCGGAAACGCCAAAACGGATAGTGCCTCCTTCTAAATTTTTTAGTCCTTCCAGTTCTAATTCGACTTGCTTAACTTGGCTTAATAACTGAGTTGCTAGTTTATGCAGGACTTCACCTTCAGCGGTTAATAAGGAATTTTTTTCTGTGCGGTTAATTAACTTTAGCCCAACTTCTTGTTCTAGCTTTTGAATAGCAATGGTTAAGGCCGGTTGGGCTATACCTATTTTATGGGCTGCCCGAGTAAAGTTACCCAACATGGCCAATTGACAAAAATATTCTAGACGCTTTAAATTTAGATGACTAAACATGATAAATAAAAACTATGAAAATTATAAAAACTATATGTTATATATATTTATCTAATGAGTATAGAGTAGAGCAATAAATTAGATCATTACCCTATAACCGCATATAAACGGAGTCACTTTATGAGTCAAAAACATACTGCATTCAATTGGCAAGATCCCATGTTTCTGGATAGTCAACTGAGTGAAGAAGAGCGCATGATACGTGATACTGCGCATGATTATTGCCAACAAAAACTGATGCCACGTGTACTTGAGGCCAACAGGCACGAGCGCTTTGACCGGGACATAATGAATGAATTGGGTCAGTTAGGGCTGCTGGGCGCTACCTTGCCTGCTCAATATGGTGGCAGCGATGTTAATTATGTGAGTTATGGCTTGGTTGCTCGTGAGGTAGAGCGGGTAGACAGTGGTTATCGCAGCGCCATGAGTGTGCAATCTTCACTGGTTATGCACCCTATATACACTTATGGCACTGAAGAACAACGCATGAAGTATTTACCCAAACTTGCTTCTGGTGAATGGGTGGGCTGTTTTGGTTTGACTGAGCCTAACTCAGGTAGTGATCCAGCATCGATGACCACTCACGCCAAAAAAGTGGATGGGGGTTATTGTTTAACCGGCAATAAAATGTGGATCACTAACTCACCCATAGCCGATGTTTTTGTTGTTTGGGCCAAGCTCGACGGTAAAATTCGCGGCTTTGTGCTTGAAAAAGGTATGCAAGGTATATCTGCACCCAAAATAGAAGGTAAGTTTTCTTTGCGAGCCTCTATTACGGGTGAAATTGTGATGGATAACGTTCTGGTGCCAGAAGAAAATATCTTTCCTGATATTAAAGGTTTAGCCGGACCTTTTGGTTGTTTAAATAAAGCCCGCTATGGAATTGCCTGGGGCTCAATAGGCGCAGCAGAATTTTGCTTTAATGCGGCTAGAACGTATACCTTAGATCGCGAACAATTTGGTCGCCCTTTGGCTGCCAATCAATTAATTCAAAAGAAACTTGCTGATATGGAAACTGAGATAGCACTTGGTTTACAGGGCTGTTTGCAAATGGGCCGTTTGATGGACATGAATCAATGCCCAGTTGAATTGATTTCGTTAATGAAACGAAATAATTGTGGTAAGTCCTTAGATATTGCCCGCGTATCGCGGGATATGCATGGTGGTAATGGTATCAGTGATGAATATGGCGTTATTCGTCATGTAATGAATCTTGAAGCCGTCAATACCTACGAGGGAACACATGATGTTCATGCCCTAATTTTAGGTCGTGCCATCACGAATATTCAGGCTTTCTTCTAACAATCAGTCAGTGCTAAATCTGAGCATTATCGATTGAAAGTAAACATTGGCGGGGCCTTGAGCCACGCCAATGTTAAGTGTTTTATTTGACTGAATGATAACCTTCAAAAAAGCGACGTGCATTTTGTCCCAAGGTTTTTGTGCGGTATCCACCTTCTTGAACAATCAATGTTGGCAATTTCAGTTGAGCCAGCATTGCGCCATTTTTAAAGAAATCGTCAGGCATCAGTGCCCAGCTTCCTGTTGGATCACTTTTAGCCGTATCCAAGCCCATTGCAATAACAAAATATTGTGGTGAGAATTTTTTAATCGCGGTAATAGCCCGTTTCAGATGCGTGCGATACTGTTCAGGAGTAAGCGTATCTGGTAGTGGTATATTGAGATTAAAGCCCTTGCCCTCATCTTCTCCTACTTCATCGGCAAAACCCGTAAAGAAGGGATAGTTACTTACTGGGTTACCATGTATTGACACGGTAAATACATCTTTTCTGTTTAGAAAAATATCCTGGGTACCATTGCCGTGGTGAAAGTCGATGTCAATGACGGCAACCTTGCCATATTGACTGAAATAGTTGGCTGCAATTGCCGAAGAATTGAAGTAACAAAAACCACCAAAAGCACTGCGTTCAGCGTGATGTCCTGGTGGGCGCACCAGAGAGTAAGCCATAGGATATTTGTCCAGCACAGCGTTGGCTGCGGTAAGGGTGCAGTCCACAGCAGAGCGTGCCGCTAAATACGCATTTCTATTTAATGGGGTAAAGGTATCAATACAGTAATAACCAGCCTGCATCGCCAGATCTTTTGGTGGCCGAGTGCGGTTGCGGATCGGGAAAATCTGCGGATACACCGACTTATTTTCAGGTAAGGATAAACAGATTTTTTTAAGGTAATTAAAATAATCTTTACTGTGAACCGCAGTAATGTGGCTTTCGCTGGTGCGGCCGATAGGGAGTTCCGTAAACAAAGTGGTTTTGTGTAATTCATCGCGAATTTTGGAAATTCTTACGGGTGCCTCAACGTAGCCTCTATCGCGCACATGATGAATTTCATGTTTATCTGCGATCACCATGGCGTAAGTCGGTAAATTCCCAGCAACGGGGGCTTCGGTTTTGACTGATTTTTTGTAATATCGCGGTGGGCGCATTTCAATGGGATCGTCCTTGATACCCTCAAGTACGGTTTGGATTATTTCTGGCGGGCAATCTAGTGGATATTTATAACTCAAGAAAGCACTTAGATATTTTTTTGCCACGTCTTGCGGCAGTCGATACGCCGAATCCAGTGGATCCATAACAATAAACGCACCAATATCATCACCGATATTGGCTGGGATTTCATAACCCGTATTGATCAGTGGCCGCGCGCCAAAATGTTCATAAAACTTTAAACGCTGTTGATTTATTTTTAAGGTTGCGTCATCTCGACTGGCACCAGGCTCGTCAGGTAAACATTCAAGCATTAAGGCATGACAGCCTAAGGCCTTGCACTCATCGCGCACTCGTTCATATAGCAGGCCACCTAAGCCACCACCAGGACGGTTGGGGGCGGTACTGATATATTCAATATGTGCCAGTTTTAAGGGAGGAAACATCAATACACTACAAAATGCACTGACCTGACCATCGAAGCCCTCAACTACAAATAGCAAGGGAAAAAATTCATCGGTCAATGGCTGTTTTAAACGCTCAGAAACACGGGATATTTCCGCCACAGATGCTAAGGGAAATTGCTTTTGGGCAATATCCTCAACTTGTTGCAATGTCACTAAGTCGTTGCCAGATTCGACATGCCTTAATACGCGGATGCGTAACATCTTGTTCTCCATTTAATCAAGTAAAGAGACTTATGTAAGTCCACAAGGATTAGCTTATCCTAGTGTTTAAATTATTAATAGCAGGTAACAAAGGTATATTTAAGCTTAGCCTTTTGTGAGAAATCGTTCTGCACTGCGGGCGTTCAAGAGCATTATTTAGGTATTTATTAATTTGCCTAAGCTGTCAATTTTCGTGCTAGTTTGGCCTGTCGACAATAGAAAAATCCCGCTTAATTCACCAATATCGTTTAAAATCTGAAAAAGCACATATTGACTTATAAGGTGTAATGCTCATTAAACGTTCCTTCATAGCTTTTAAGTAAAACTTCTAATGAGTTAAGTTGGTTTTTACATTACAATCCGCGGCTTTGTTTTAGGCTATCTGGCGGTAAAAATGGCAGCAATTGGTATTGACTACGGAACCTCTAACTCGGAGGCTATTTATTTTGACGGGCAACAGCACCACTTAATTACGCTTGACCCTGCTCAAGATTCAGCAAATAAGATCCGCTCGTCAGTATTTATCTATTATGACGGTGAATTACCTAGACCTGCAGATTCATCTATTGAAGCAAAAGTGACGCAAATCAAAGGTGCCATCTCTCAGCAAATGGATAAGGCGAAAGAGGGCTATTACGACGCTATTACCCCTAAAGAACAACAGATATACAGCGACAGAATAGATGATCTTCGAGCAGAGTTTCATAATAAGCCTGCATTGCAACGCCGTGCCATTGACATTTTATTAGAAGATATGACCGTGCAAGATTTACCCTTGCATCGATTAGTCGAAACCGGCAAATTTGCTTTTGGTGAAGAAGGTTTTAAGCGTTATCTACAAACCCCTGACAAAGGTCGATTGATTTATTCACCCAAAAATTTCTTAGGCGCTAATTTGATTGCGGGTCAACACGAGGCCTTTGTTGGCATGATAGCCAAGCAGCTGGAGTTTTTTCGATTAAGTGCTGAAAAACAACTGCAGCAAGTTGTGGATACGGCTGTGATTGGGCGGCCAGTTAAATTCCATGGTTCTAGAGGTGACGAAGGCAACAAACAAGCCATCGAGATTATGACCCAAGCTGCACAAAAAGCGGGATTTGCGCAGGTGGAATTTCTCGAAGAGCCGATCGCCGCCGCCTATAAAATTGAACGCAGCCTCAAAAAGCACACCAATGTATTGGTTATCGATATTGGCGGAGGCACTACTGATATCTGCTGTATTCGATTGTCTCCAGAAAAGCTAAGCAATATTGACCGCCAACATGATGTGCTGTCGGTAACGGGGGCTCGTCTGGGTGGCATGGAATGTGATAAAAACCTCATCGTTAAATCAATCGCGCCGACTATGGGTCAGGATTTGTTGACCTATAATGGCTTACCTGTGCCTCCTGCCTTCTTTTCAGATATGTGTGCGGTAGATGATATTCCGCGACTTAATCGCTTTTTCTCTGAAGAATACGGCCTAGAAATTCTGCAAACAAAGTCCATCGTAAAACAACCTAAGTTGTTAGAGCGCCTGTTAATTGTGCAGGAGCAAAAACTATCGGCCCGCTTAGTTAACTCATCTCGACTGGCCAAAGAGTTGTTATCCTCTAAAGATAAAATTGTCTTGCCATTGCATTATATTGAGCCCGATTATGACGTGAATATTGACACCGATGATTTGCATCGCTCTATGCAATCGTGGCTAACAAAAGTAAAACGTTTAGTCACTGAGTGTTTAGCAAACAGTGCTGAGCCACCTGAAATGCTATTTATTACTGGTGGTATGAGTTTATCCCCTATTGTTAAAAAGGAACTGCAAGAGATTATGTTACCCCATTTACCCGTCATTGAAGGTGATGCGTTTAATTCGGTGTGTGAAGGTTTGGCTATTCAAGCGGCGAAACTCGCTAAAATTTAACGCGGTATAGGTAAATTCAAATAATAGTTTATGCTTTGAGTGACTTAGCTACATAAATAGGAGATTACCATGGCGAAAGTAACTGGCATTGGTGGCGTGTTTTTAAAGTGTAAAGGTGATAGTAAGGCTCTTGCAGCTTGGTATCAGCAACATTTAGGCTTTTCATTAGAAAATTTTGGTGGCGCTATATTAAGGTGGCCTGATGACCAAGCTGAAGATAAAGGGCTAACCGTGTGGCATCTTGCGGATAAAGACAGTCAATGGTTTAGTCCGAGTGATTCCTCTTTTATGATCAACTATCGAGTTGATGATCTGAATGAACTTTTGCTTCAACTGCAAGCCGCTAGCATCCTCATTGTCGCGGGACCTGAATCTCATGAAAATGGTAAATTTGCCTGGATCATGGACCCAGATGGCAACAAAGTTGAACTTTGGCAGCCGATGCTGTGGGATGAAAAAAATAAAAACGCTTAACCCTGCAAAAAAAGCGGCACTAAAACCCAATTAAGTTTAAGTGCCGTAGCCTGAATCTAGACTATAAGGTTGGTTTTTCTGCTCTGCTACTTACTCATTGCCAGTAAACTGGGGCCCGCCGCAACTAAAGACAGCCCATTGGCCGTATCGGTAAATTTACTAAAGTTATCAATAAACAATGTGGCTAACTCTTCAGCTTTTTGTTGCCACTCGTCCTCATCTGTATAGCTACTACGAGGGTCGAGTAAGTCTGCGGCAACGTGCTCAAGTTGAGTTGGAATAGACAGATTAAAAATGGGTAAGTTATGGCAAGGTGCCTCATCTAAATTGCCATCTAGAATGGCATTGATGATAGCCCTTGTTGCTTTAATGGAAATACGTTTGCCACTGCCATTCCAACCTGTATTAACTAAGTAGGCTTGTGCGTTTGAGGCTTGCATCCTTTGTTTTAATACATTTGCATAAATGGTGGGATGTAAGGTTAAAAATGCCGCACCAAAACAGCTAGAAAAAGTCGGAGTGGGCTGGGTAATACCCCTTTCGGTGCCAGCTAATTTAGCGGTAAATCCAGATAAAAAGTAATATTGGGCTTGCTCAGCTGTCAATTTGGATACAGCGGGTAATACTCCAAAGGCATCAGCAGTTAAGAAAATAACTTTATTAGCATGACCGGCACGTGATACAGGTTTAACGATATTTTCAATATGATCTAATGGATAAGAAACCCGAGTATTTTCAGTTTTAGATTTATCGGCATAGTTAATTTTACCTTTTGCATCAACCACAACATTTTCTAACAGGGCGTTACGGCGAATGGCATGATAAATATCGGGCTCGTTTTCGACAGATAAATCAATAGTTTTGGCGTAACAACCGCCTTCAAAGTTAAAAATACCATTGTCGTCCCAACCATGCTCATCATCCCCAATTAATTGACGCTGGGGGTCGGTTGAAAGCGTGGTTTTACCTGTACCTGATAGACCAAAAAAGACGGCTACATCACCGCTTTTACCCACATTGGCACTACAATGCATGGAGGCGATGCCTTTTAAAGGCAATAGGTAGTTCATTATTGAGAACATGCCTTTTTTCATTTCGCCGCCGTACCATGTACCACCGATTAACTGAATCTTTTCACTTAGATTAAAGGCGACAAAATTTTCCGAATTCAAACCATGAGCCTGCCAATTGGGGTTAGTGGTTTTAGCCCCGTTCATGACCACAAAATCTGCCTCAAAATTCTTAAGTTCGGTTTCACTGGGGCGAATAAACATGTTTTTAACAAAATGGGCTTGCCAAGCTACTTCTGTGATAAAGCGCACTTTAAGCCTACTGTCTTCGTTGGCACCACAATAGGTATCAACGACAAATAAGCGTTTACTGGAAAGTTGTTTTGTGACTAAAGTTTTAAGCTCTTGCCACACGGCAGGACTGATAGCCTTATTGTCATTTTTGCCTTGGGTAGACCACCACACGGTGTCTTGGCTTACTGCATCTTCTACGATGTATTTATCTTTCGGGGAGCGGCCAGTGAAGATCCCAGTGTCAACCGATACTGCGCCACATTCAGTATTTACCGCCTGTTCGTAACCCAACAATGAGCTTAATGTGGTTTCCTCAAACAGTTGTTCATAGGAAGGGTTGTGTACTATTTCGTTGACGTCAACAATGCCATATTGAGCTAATTCGGTGGTGATTTTTGTTTCTGTCATAAATTGCACTCCCTAAGATGTCCTTCAAAACGCTAAAGCATATCAGCCAGTGTATTGAGCCAGATTGCCAGCATGCTGAGTAGTCGTTTGTCGTTATGTTGGCTATTACCCAAGCTTATACTGTTAAAACTGGAGCCGCCTTGCGAAGGGGCTTAGCCTATAAGGTAAGTAATAATTTGTCGCGCCTCAAAGAACAACAATGTATTAACATAGATGTGCAGAAAATTTTACAGCTTAAAAGTGGGATTGAGTACAAAGTAGAAAAAGCGACTCATCAGAGTGAGTCGCCAAGGGTAAAATTATAGCTATTAAGCAACCGCTGCTTCGAGAATAGCTCTACTGTTCTCAAGAGTAATAGCTTGATGCTCACCAATCTTCAATAAACCATGCTTTGTCAATTGCTTGATGATAGCTTCCACTGCTGCACTTTTGTCTGAACCGTGTTCAGTCAATTGCGTGGCCACATCGACACTGTGATAAAGGGCTTCCATTGCCTGAATCGTTAGCTCTGCTAGTTCGTCGCTTTGTGCTAAGCCAAAGACATTACGACCCATTTGTTCAAGTTTGGCCTTTTTGTGACTCATTTGATTACGTAATAATGATGGCTGAATGATCGCCAAAGAACGTGCGTGATCAACACCATAAAGGGCGGTTAATTCATGGCCGATCATATGTGTTGCCCAATCTTGCGCCACGCCTGCGCCAATTAAACCATTTAAGGCCTGATTAGCTGTCCACATTAAATTAGCGCGCCATGCTTGGTCTTGATGTTTAAAATTAGCGGCTAATACGGTTAGATTTTTCAACAGAGCTTCGGCATAACCATCTTGGACCATGGCGCCGGCAGGGAAGGTTAAATATTGCTCACAGACATGCACAAATGCATCAACCACACCATTGGCAAGTTGACGTTGGGGTAGGGTGACCATTACCTCGGGATCCATAACAGCAAACTTAGGGAAGACAAAAGGAGACACAAAGGCAAGCTTGTCGTGAGTTGCCGCTTTAGTTACCACCGAGGCACCGTTTGATTCAGAGCCCGTCGCAGGTATGGTTAATATCGCACCAATCGCCACTGCTTTGGTGACCTTATGTTTACCCGTCATAATGTCCCAAGCGTCGCCGTCATAAAGGGCTGCGGCAGCAATGTATTTTGAGCCATCAATAACAGAACCACCACCAACAGCTAGGATAAAATCAATACCTTGCTCTTTCACGATGGCCACTGCTTTGTCTAGGGTTTCAGCTGTAGGATTGGGTTCAACACCAGAGAATTCTTGCCAATTATGTTGTGCCAAAGCAGCAACAACTTGCTCATATACGCCATTTTTTTTGATAGAGCCGCCGCCATAAATGACGAGTACTTTGCTGTCAGCAGGAATATTGTTTTTAATAGTAGCAATTTGACCTTGACCAAACTCAATCTTGGTAGGATTTAAAAAAGAAAATTTCATATTTAGTTCTCCTGTTAGGTGATTAATAGCGCATTAATCAAGTTTTAATATAGTTACGTGTTAATCTATCTACATATAATAATGCTTAAAAATAACTTTTATAACGGTTAAAACACGCAATATCTTGCCTAAAACTACTTATTTGAGTAGATTTCGCGTTTTAACTAGCAAGTGAGGATGTCATGCACAATATTGCAAGTTCGATGCAAGACTATGTTGATGTGATGGGTTTTCAGTCCTTGGAGGGTAGCAAGGCCACTTTCTTACCCGGTGTGCATTTTTATCGCGCTAGTCAAAGTAGTGCCCGTCAACCTCTGTTGTACCAGTCTGGTATTATTATTATTGGTCAGGGTCGCAAGGTGATCCACTTAGGGGAGCACCACGTGAATTATGGGGCAGGTGACTATCTGGTCGTCGGCGTACCCTTACCATTAGAGTGCGAAGCCTTTGTTGAAGACGAGCAAGCAATACTCGGTTTGAGTATTGATGTGCCAAATGCAGTGCTGCATGAGCTGGTTAATATATTGGCACAAAACAAGCGTTACTCAGGCCCTACCAAAAATCAACTCGCCTGCGGGCTGAAATCTGCCAGTCTTGATGAAGATTTGCAGCTCAGTTGTATGCGCTTATTAAAGGCGCTTAAAAATCCCACGGAAGCACAAGTACTCGGGCCTGGACTTATTCGAGAAATTGTTTATCGGGTGCTTATAGGCGCACAAGGTCAAACATTATTTGGCTTAGCGCAACATGACGGTCATTATGCCCGTGTGGCCAAAGCACTAACCCGTGTTCATCAAGATTATGCGCAAGAATTAAGTGTTGATTTTCTCGCTTCAGAAGCCAATATGAGTGTATCGGCCTTTCACCGGGCTTTTAGACAAGTTACTCTGGAGTCGCCGGTACAATATGTTAAAAAAGTACGACTGGTTAAAGCGCGAGACTTAATTAACTACGAAGGTAAAAAAGCCAGTGAAGCAGCATTATTAGTGGGTTATACCAGCCCATCTCAATTTAGCCGAGAATTTAAACGACATTTTAATCAATCCCCGAGTGCGGCTTGATATTGAGTAAAATAGACTATCTATGACAACTAAAAGCATTACAGAACAGAGTTTCAAACAAATATGGCAGCGTAAAATAGAATTGCTGTATTTAGGCAATAGTAAAAACGCCAACCGGTTTCGTTGGGGGCTATTAGGTTTTGATGCTCTGACCATCTTGTACTTTATTATTTCTTCGTTTTTTCATTACATGCATGAATTGCGCTGGTTAGAGATTAGTATAGGAGTGGTGTACTTAGTTGAGTTTTTAGCCAGAACACTGATCAGCAAAAAGCGTATTCGCGACATAATTCATCCTGTTGGTTTGGCAGATTTAATTGTAATTGTGTCTTTATTTATGCCCTCACTGGCTGCCAATTTTAGCTTTTTACGGGTTGCCAGAGCCCTGCGTTTATTGCGCTCTTATCATGTGATTAAAGCTTTACGTAAACAATCTAGCTTTGTCAGGACCAATGAAGAAATCATTTTTAGTGTGGTTAATTTACTGGTGTTTATTTTTGTTATTACCGCCGTTGTTTTGGTCAGCCAAGAAGGCAAAAACCCCGGAATAGCTAACTATGTTGATGCTCTGTATTTTACCGTTACGACATTAACGACCACCGGATTTGGTGATATTACCCTGATGGGTACGGATGGCCGCATATTAGCTGTGCTGATCATGATATTTGGTATTTCACTGTTTTTACGTCTTATTCAAACCATATTTCGCCCCAACAAAGTTAAATTTGAATGTCCAAGTTGTGGTTTGAGTCGCCATGACAGTGACGCTATCCATTGCAAACATTGTGGCCATATTGTACATATTGAAACAGACGGAAGAGCTTGATTCAGCTATTAATACTCAATACGGCTGCAGGAGAAGGATTTGAATTTACTGTTTATTTGTACTGAAAATAGACTGCGTAGCCCAACTGCGGAAGCTGTATTCTGTGCATATGAGGGCCTTGTTGCCATTGGCTGTGGTACTAATGCAGATGCAGCAACACCACTATCTGGTGATCTAATTGAATGGGCTGATGTGATTTTTGTAATGGAACAGTCGCACAAAAGTAAAGTAACAAAAAAATATTCAGCGTTGTTGAAGGGCAAGCGTTTAATTTGCTTGGCCATTGCTGATAACTATCAGTGCATGCAGCCCGAATTAGTTCTGCTGTTAAAGCAAAAAGTAGCAATGCATATTCATCTAAATTAGTGGTATGCATTGCTAAGTGGCTTATTACCTTTTAATTTTGCTTAAAGTTTAAACTTTTTTGCCTTGCTCATGGGCTATTTCATGTTTTAAGGTCATGGCAATTAAGACAATAGAACAAATGCAGCCACCCACCAACAACACAAATCCACCATCCCAACCAAAATTATCCACGGTATAACCCAGCGCTATATTAGCCACCACAGCGCCACCTAAATAGCCAAACAATCCAGTTAAACCCGCTGCGGTACCTGCCGCTTTTTTGGGTACTAGCTCTAGAGCGAATAGGCCAATTAACATCACTGGACCATAAATCAAAAAACCAATGGCCATTAATGCGGCGATATCAATAGCGGGGTTACCTGCAGGATTAAACCAGTAGATTAATACCGCAATCAAGACCAAGACCATATACAAAATACCGGCCGGGGCACGACGCCCTTTAAACCATTTGTCACTGATATACCCGCACAGTAAGGTGCCAGGAATACCGGCCCATTCATATAAAAAGTAGGCCCATGAACTTTTATTAACCGTAAAATCTTTAACTTCAGACAAATAGGTTGGCGCCCAATCAAGCACGCCATAGCGGATAAGGTAAACAAAGGCATTGGCGACGGCGATGTACCATAACAATTTATTATTCAGTACATAGGTAAAAAAGATCTGCTTGGCGCTAAGTTCTTCTTCGTGGCTGTGACTATAGTCTTTGGGATAGTCTTGACGATAATCTTCAATCGATGGTAAACCTAATGACTGTGGCGTATCACGCAAAGTAAAAAAGATAAAACCTGCAATAAATGTGGCTACCGCGGCGGGCAAGTAAAAAGCACTTTGCCAATCATTAAACCAAGACATGCCCAAAATAAAAATCGGGCCGATAAGACCGCCTCCCACGTTGTGGGCGATATTCCAAAAAGATACCGTCCTACCGCGTTCATTACCGGAATACCAATGCACCATGGTTCGGCCACACGCCGGCCACCCCATGCCTTGAGCCCAGCCGTTAAGGAAGAGTAAAATAAATATGCTGGTTACGCTTTGTAATGCCCAGTCGCTAAAGCCAAAGATAAACATAATGCCAGCGGAAATAAGCAAACCGGTGGTTAAGAAATAACGAGGATTACTGCGATCAGACACACTGCCCATTAAAAACTTACTGAGTCCGTAAGCGATAGATACCGCTGATAAAGCAACACCCAATTGACCTTTGCTGTAGCCGTACTCCTCAATTAAAAAGGGCATGGCTAACGAGAAGTTTTTGCGTACTAAATAGTAACCTGCGTAGCCGACAAATATACCGATGAAAATCTGCCAACGATATTTTTTGTAAGCATCTTCGATTTTTTCTTCGGCAATCAGTGGTTGATGGGGGGCGGGCTTAAAAATTCCAAACATAACAAGGCTTTAATTCAACGTGTTTGTTTGATTAGAGCAGAAAAACTTAAGGCTTGTCTATCTGCTTAATAATCTATTTACAATTAATGCCTTAGGTTTAAACGGATTATGATGAAAGCATTAACTTATTATTGGTCAGTATCGGTAGTCAGTTTTAGGTTCAAAATGTTGTGGTTGGTTGATGCTCTTTTGGCCAATCGTTCGTTTCTTTTCTCAGCTTAACAAACTTTATAAACTTCCAGCACTTTTATCCAAAACTGTTTAACCTAACATGCACAAATTACTTGTTGTTTTCATCAAGGTTGGTTTAGTGTATGGGTAATAATTTTAATCATGTTGGTGTGCAAACAGGGGCTGCGGCAAGCCGCGATAGTTTATCTGGTTGGCGCCATAACAAAAGCATCATGGTGGGAATTTTACTCGCTGAAGAGCGCTTCTAAAATCCTCATTTTTGAAGCGTTATAAGTGCTGTCTGAATGAAGATTAATTATCCTATTAAATGGGATGAACAAGATCATCTCGAAAGAGAATCTAAAGGTTGGCTTGATGGTATTGTGGTTACCTTAGATGATGGTTCAATTCATCGTGTTTGTGTCTATGATATTGCTAGGTTAAGTCAGGAATTAGATGACGAAGTAGAATTAGGCAAATCAGCTTTTGTTCAAAAGGGCTTGTTGATTGTGAGAAGTACGTCTAAAAAGCATATTGAACAAGCATTATTTCAAGCAGAAAAAGAAGGTTACTTTGAGCACTAGTACTTATACAAGAATTTAAAGCGGGACTGTTAACAGTTTGCTCGGTTTCGCTTCGCTACACATTTTAGCAAACAATTATCAGCCCCTAAAATGGGCGTTAGCATTACATGGAGTAGATATGGAATCTGTAGAGGGTAAAAAGTTAACACGTGGTTCAACTTTTATTGCGGGTGGAGTTTGCGCTGGATTAGCAAAATATTATGGGCTTAATAAAGGTGGTGTGCAGGCGGCCTTCGTTATTTTGAGTCTTTTTTTAGGTTTTCCCATACTCATCTACTTAGCACTTTGGTTAATCCTGCCAAAGGAGAGCTAGGTTTGCTTATCTATAATATAACAAGTCAATTTTGCTCAGCCAGCAAGTTGGCCTGCGGGAACTACTCTCTGCAACTTTGTTGCAAAACTCTCGAAAATTCCCCTACTTGGGGCGATATATTTAAATGGAGATTTAAAGCTATGCATAAATTAAAGCTATTTTTACTTTTTATATCATTAACTGTAAGTTCAACCACGTTTGGAAATGATAATCCGTTTAAGCCTGTTCAAGATTTATTTTCAGCTATGTCTTCATTTGATCATGCAAAAATGAAAAGTTTGGTAACTACAGATTTTCAATTATTGGAAGCAGGTGAGGATTGGGATATTGATGATCTGATCAACGTTATTAATCCATCTGAATATAAAAGACGGAATTACTTCAATGTAATTAATACTAAAATCAGCGGACAAGTTGCATGGGTTAGCTATTGGAATAAGGCAACAATTAGTAATGGTGATACTAATAACTCAGTGGCATGGTTGGAAAGTGCAGTAATGATAAAAGATGGGGGTAAGTGGAAGATACAATTGTTGCATTCGACTCGTATCAAACCTGAAAAAATACCCAAACACATTGAATTAACAGAATATGTGAATTAATTTAAATATATACAAGTTGCTTAAAATCGAGGCAAACAACGGGGTCGGACAAATATTCACTGGGCTTCGCCTAACAACGTCCGCATTGTCCCCTTGGCAAAGGTTATGTTTCATGGGGCACTAGCACATGACTACTGAACAAAAAGTTATTTATACAATGACCTGGTTTCAGCCTGAAGAATGGCAGAAATTGAAGGAAACAGTCGATGATCCAACGATGCTTGATGACTCTTATGAGGATTGGAAAAAGGGCGCAGAACAAGCGATAAGAGACTTTCGAGAAAATGGCCAAACTGTCCAAAAAATATCACTGAAAATAGATAAACTATTAGCGTGGTGTAACACTCAAGATTTGAAGCCAGATGGAAAGGCAAGGTCACAATATGCTGCCTACCTAGTTCAGCAAAAGGCTAGCAAATGAAATATATACAAGCTTCTCAAGTTCGTAGCAAACAACTCTGCGGGACAGTTACTCACTGGCTTCGCCAACAACACTTACAACGGCCACTTAGCAATGCGTTAGCTTTACAGGGAAGATATGAGTTATTTTCTAGTATTGTTGGAAGGTGAAAACTTTTTCATAGAGTTCGATGGTAAAGAAGAGTTACTTGGTTTCGTCACCACACGGTGGGTCAAAGCCGATGACCAAAAACAAGCTGAGTTAAAGGCTATAGAGTGAGTTAAAAACGTTCAACACTTTCACAACTTAATTAGATCAATAGAAGTTGAATTACCATCACCTATGATTTATTTGAGTAAAATGTGCAAAGTAAATTGGTTTACTTATATAAAGCGCAAACTTGGAGCTGGTTACTCGATTTACCCAATGATGTAATGGTTAAGTTTTCATGATGTAGTAGTTAGAGGACAGTGGGTAGAGGTTATTGCTTCAATTTTTAAAAAAGGGGGATAAAGTGAATCATCGAATGGGCGGAGTGCTGGCATCTCGTTTAACAAGAACATATTTGGGATAGTTTTGCTCTAGGGCTTCGCCGTTCTACAAATCTACCCAAAATAATGGTGTTGCAAAAATATTCTGCCCTTACAATGGAGGTTAATTATGAATGACAAAATTGGAAGAAATGATCCATGTCCGTGTGGTAGCGGTCAGAAATACAAGAAATGCTGTATGCTAAAAAACGTTTCAGAATTACCAGTTACTTGGTTAGATGAGGAAGGCATGAATGTTATTTCCCAAGGTGTAAAACCCACAGCATCTAAAATTGATCAAATGTCGAAAGAATACCAAAATCAAATTAGAAACTCGCCATTGTGGGATGAAATGGTAAATGAATTTGGTAAAGAAAAAGCTGAAGAATTATTAAAGGAATTCAAGGCTGAGATTAAGTGATTCTATTCTGTTTCCAACATTTTAAATATTGTATAACAAGTTGCTACACGCGGACTCGATACAGTTGTCGCGTTTTTTGTCAAAATTAAAAGACAGTAAAAACAGCACCAATTTACTCGCTGGTGAACAAAGCGTTTTTTCCTAAACTGTTTACCACCATCTATCAAAAAAGGATGATTTGATGCTAAATAAAATTACGACTTTATTCTTTGTTTTTACTTTCTCAGGATGCGTTGTGATGCCTGAAAGTGATAAGACGCAAAATTATCAATGTGGTTTATCGACGGATAAGAAAACTTTGAAAGTTGTTAATCTAATGGACGGTGATACTAGCTTTTATGAGTGGAATGATGAGATATCGTCAATTATAACTATGCCAACTTCTGCAGTAATATCAGGTGTATATGTAGCAGTGAATAATATTTATCATTTTGGTGAGACGCAGATAAAATGTGGTAACAAAAACTAACAAGTTTAAGGTGGGAATTTTACTGGCTGTAAAGGCGCTCCTCACCCCCCCGCTAAGCGATAGTCACAATTATGGAAACTAGATACAGAGTCAGATTAAAAAACAAAGTTAAAGTTAGGATAATTCTGTCTATCGGTGTTGTATCAGCATTCATTGCTTTAGTCGGCTTAAATTCCTTCCGTTCATTTATAGTTGAAACACCAAAGCCCAAATTTGTTGATTATATTTTTGGTGAAGTTTTAGATCCAACATCATGGGAGACTGCAAGGCGTCCAACAGGTTTTTTTTATGCTCCAGGTTACCCTTATGGCGGAAAAGTTAAAACGAAAAATGGCAACGTCAAGGTCGGTAGTTACAAGCCAATTTTTGAGGGGAACATTATTTGTGTTGGCGTACAAGTGGATGAAAACTCAAATAAAACATACTTTTACGTTGCGGTTGATTTACAATATTGCGGTTAACAAAAGATAAATTGGAAACTACTCACTGCAACTTCCTTGCAAAAATGCTCGTATTTTTCAGTTTTACTAAGCGTTAAATTTAGTTAACCAACCTAGGAGCATGCAAATGAGTGATCCAATAAGAGCATCTAATATTCCATACCCAGTCGAAGTTGAATCTGGTAAATCATATTACTGGTGCTCATGCGGGCAAAGCAAAAGTCAGCCTTTTTGTGATGGCTCACATAAAGGTTCAGACTTTTCGCCAGTAAAATTTCAGGCAACAGAATCAAAAAAAGTTTATTTTTGCGGCTGTAAAGCCACCGCTTCGCAACCACTGTGTGATGGTAGCCACAAATAACTATAGTAAGCTGCCATAAGTTCTTGCACTTTACTCGCTAACGCTCGGCCGAGGGCAGGGCGTTAGCTTAAAAGGAGAAGCATCAGCACATGGATAAATTAAAAGTAATAGGTCTTTTGGCTGTATTTTTATTAAAAGCAGGTCATTCAAAGGGACAAAAATAGTTGGCTTTTGCTTCTCTGCTACTAATTTTAGCCAATAATTATTTAACTCTTAATTAGGTGTTGGCTGGGAGCCTACTCAAAACACAGGTCTCACTTTTTGTTAGTTTGGTTGAAATACTTACCTTTGGCCATCTTATTTGTTCTGAGTTTATTTTGTAGTCTGTAGCGCTTTTGCTAACTTCTTTGCCTAGCCTGGTAATTGAAAGCACTGGTTAGTGACGCAAGATAATAGCTTGAAATGCGCATTTCTAATTTTGCTGTACAGCGATGAGACCGAGTAGTCTTAATAAACATTCTGCCAGCATAGCAATCAGTGGAAGAATAGACGTATTGCTTGAATATTTAGACAAGGTTTATCGAGTAAATCATATAACATATAAATTTACGTATATTGTTGTTATATATTGA
>TARA_R110002167_G_scaffold70454_1_pt1 | contig 21828 bp, 16 predicted proteins | sample TARA_R110002167 | Tara Oceans TARA_R110002167 (sample SAMEA4398238) | marine metagenome | biome: Polar Biome; feature: [MES] marine water layer (ENVO:01000295) within the mesopelagic zone...; material: water (ENVO:00002006), including particulate matter (ENVO:01000060) such as......
CCGTGGCGCCATCCGCTCGCCAATAGCGATCCACGAGCCCAGCGGCATCGCCAGATGGCGCAGCCGAAGATTGGCAGTGTGGCAGTAGGAAACTGCTCGAGATTAGTAAGGCAGCAATGGTGGTTTTCATGAGCAAACATCATAAACCAGTGCGGGTGCTTGACCAAACTTTCCTTTTCACCGTATTGGTACTAGGATTTGAAACCTAAAAACGATAATGAAGGATAACTGAGCCATGTTGGTAAAAAAGATTCAAATAGGCATTTTATTGCTGTCCCTCGCCTGCGGGGCCGCCTTCGCGCAAAGCTTTGGGGTAGAGGAGGTGAGGCGGCTCGCCGAGAGTGGAGATGCTGAAGCTCAGAATAATCTTGGTGTGATGTACCACACCGGCCAAGGCGTAGCACCGGACCTCAATGAGGCGATCAAGTGGTACACACTGGCTGCCGAGCAAGGTCGGTCGAACGCACAACTAAATCTAGGTGTGCTCTATAACTTCGGCATGGGCGTGCCTCAAGATTTCGAACAGGCTGCCCGTTGGTTCGCATTGGCTGCCGAGCAGGGTCAATTGATGGCGCAGATCTCACTGGCGGCCTTATATGTCAATGGTCAGGGTGTGCAGACGGATTATGCGGAGGCAGCAAAATACTATGCGATGGCTGCCGAACAAGGCGATGTTGGCGCGCAATTGACTCTGGCAGAGATGTATCTTAGCGGACAGGGCGTAGACCAAAATTACGAACAAGCCGCGCGTTATTATCTCCTGGCTGCAGAGAAGGGTGAAGTGGCCGCGCAATTTAGCATGGCCTTGATGTACCGAGACGGTCTCGGCGTAGAGCAAAATTACGAGGAGGCGGCTAACTTTTATCGTATGGCGGCGGATCAAGGCCATATCGCAGCGATGTTTAGTATGGCGGCGATGTATGAGACAGGTGAGGGTATTGAGCAAAACTATGAGGAGGCTTTCCGTTGGTACCGTCTTGCTGCAGGACAAGGCCATCCCAGTTCCCAGAATAATCTAGGCCTGATGTATGAGTCTGGGCAGGGGGTCGCAGAGAATCTGCTAAGGGCTTATGCTTGGTTGAAGATAGCCTCTACTTTAGCCACCGGAGACGAGAGAGTTCGCTTTCAGGGCAACAGGAATCAGGTCGAGGCGCAGCTTAGTGCGGCGCAATTAACAGAAGCGAATGCCCTGTCGGATCGCTGCTTGGAGTCTCGCTATCGGGAATGTGAATAGTCGTTCTTGATAGCTAGTTCTCGCAGTCCAAATACCCGGAGTCAACGCAGCGCTGGCTGAGGGCTTTGGCCTCGGCTATCTGCTCTTCGGTCATCTGGTTCGCGATTTGGTCGCGATTGCGTGTAGCCCTGCCGCGATGAAACACGGTGGAGGTCAGCGCGGATATATCGCTCCACAGATACGCTAGGATAAAATTCTGTTCCACGCCGTAACCCGCTGCAAACATCTCGCCGATATTGTATTGAGCTTCGGGATTGCCTTGTTTAGCGGCAGAGAGATATAGGCTGCCCGCCTTCGCATAATCTTGTGCAACGCCTTCGCCGGCAATATACATATCGGCAAGCCCGAACTGGGCGGAGACATTGCCGCTGTCCGCGGCGAGTTGGTACCACTTTGCAGCCTCGGCATAGTCGCGCTCAACGCCCGTGCCGTTGACGAACATGGCGCCATAATTGAATTGCCCTATCGGATAGCCTCCTTCTGCAGAGAGTTTTAACCACTCCAGGGCATTCGGGTAACTTTGCTCCAAGCCATAACCGTATTTATACATTACGCCTAGATTATTCTGAGCGGCCTCATGCCCTTGCAGCGCCGCTGCACGATACCATTTGGCGGCTTCGCGGTAGTCCTGGGCTACGCCCTGTGCATTGTCGAACATGAAGCCTAGATTGTATTGGGCGCGCATGTGATCTTGTGCGGCAGCTCGCTGATACCAGCGCATTGCCTCGGCATAGTCTTGTTCCACGCCAAAGCCATTGGCGTACATATTGCCGTAATTGTATTGTGCGTCCGCATAGCCTAAATCGGCGGCGCTTTTGAACCACTTTAGTGCCGTTGCAAAGTCCTGTGTAACCCCTTCGCCAACGGCGTAGATATAGCCAAGCTCGGTCTGGGCGGCTACTGCTCCCGCCTCTGCGCGTGCGATCAGCTCGCTATCTTGAGCAACTACTTGAGTTGATGCTAGAAGAAGGCTGATTGACAGCGATCTAATGAAACTCTGTTTCATAATCTGCAGGGTCTCGATAAAAGTCTTACTAGGGCTGTGATAGTGCCATAAATGGGGAGGATTGGCACGGAGGTTGTCGTGCCCGGGGTTCCTTCTAGCTCACTGTTTACGTGCCATGAGGGTCGTCTTCCTTTATGGTTTCAGGTAGTCTTTTGTGCCGTGCCATCAAGAGCATGAATTTCTAAGCTGCCTGCGTTAGCAAAGGATTAACCGTTTGGACTCCCGCTATATTGTCTCAACACTATTAAGCTGCGCCTTCTTTATGGGGCTGGTTGCATGGGTTTCCTATTTGAAGACTCGTGGCGAGGTGAGTACCCGCGACGGCTATTTTCTAGCAGGGCGTGGTCTCGGTGCCGTGTTCATCGCCGGCTCTATGTTGCTAACCAATCTGTCTGCGGAACAATTGATTGGGCTCAACGGCTCGGCCTACGGATTCAATATGAGCAGCATGGGATGGGAGGTGACAGCGGCCTTCGCGACACTATGTATGGCTTTCATTTTTTTGCCGCGCTATCTCGCCGGTGCGTTCACGACATTGCCGCAGTTTCTCAGTAGTCGTTATGACGACGGTGTGCGGCGCATGACGGTGGTCCTGTTCATGGTGGGCTATGGCTTCGTCACTATCCCTTCAGTTCTCTATTCCGGCTCTATTGCCGTAATGCAATTGTTCGATGTGCCCGCTCTCTTCGGTCTAGGCTACAGTCAGGCCTTGCTGCTCACTATCGTCTCAATCGGCTGCGTCGGCGCTCTGTATGCGATATTCGGTGGACTGCGTGCCGTTGCGATTTCGGACACACTTAACGGCGTGGGCTTACTGATCATCGGCATCGCGGTGCCTATTCTTGGTTTATCCGCCTTGGGCGACGGCAGCGTAGGGGAAGGGGTCAGGATTATCACGAGTAGCAATACGGGCAAGCTGAATGCCATTGGCACGCAGACTGACCCTACACCGTTCGGAACACTGTTCACCGGCATGATCTTCGCCAATCTGTTTTACTGGTGTACAAACCAATATGTCATTCAGCGCACACTTGCGGCGCGTAATTTAGCAGAAGGCCAGAAGGGCGTGCTCTTCTCTGGCTTCTTCAAAGTACTAGTGCCCTTCATGATGATGATACCGGGCGTTATCGCCTTTCATCTTTATGGCGATGGTTTAACGACGATAGACCTCGCCTACCCACGCCTGATTCGCGATGTGCTACCTGTATATGCTGCAGGCTTCTTCCTCGCCGTCTTGCTAGGAGCTGTGTTTAGCTCTTTTAATTCTTTGCTCAATAGCGCCGCCACACTATTCTGTCTGGATGTCTACGGTCCATTCAAAAAAGACAAGGTTAGTGACGCGCAGATGGTAAAGGTTGCGAAGCGAGCGAGTGTGGTGATCGCACTGTTCTCCTTCATCGTAGCGCCACTACTTCAATACGCACCAGACGGGCTGTGGCAGATCATCAGAATATTCACGGGCTTTTATAATATTCCGGTAATCGCGATTGTGATTGTGGGGCTGTTTACTACCCGAGTTCCTGCACGCGGGGCGAAGGTCGCGATCGTGTTCCATGTGATTGCCTACGGACTGTTGCAATTTGTTTTCAACGACGTGATCGGAATTCATTTCCTGCATCTTTACGCCATCTTGTTTGTACTTGAAGTGCTCATCATGCTGTATTTTGCGCGCATCGCACCGCGTGCGGAGAAATGGAGTTACCAGGTAAATGCAAAGGTCGATCTAACCCCTTGGCAGTACGTGAAACCCTGCGGGTTTACATTGATGTCTTGTGTCGTGGCTCTGTATCTATTGTTCTCACCCATCGGATTAGTGGATGGCATCAGTCCCGCGTTCTTGCCCATAATTAGCTTCATCGTACTTGTCAATATTGCAGTATGGGCTGTAGCCATTTGGCGAGCTCGCGCGCTAACATCTTCGCACTAGGAGCACCTCTTCTAAATGAGATTACTATGAATAAGTCGAGCCAACCCCGTTTGCGTTTCTTCGCGCAGGCCTCTAGTCAGCGTCACATTCCGACCCAAGATCAGTATCTATACCGAGCTCCAGAGGCGAAGTTCAATATTGCGATTATTGGCACCGGCACTATAGGTCAGGAGCATATGCGTGTTGCAACACTGCTTGGGCGCGCGCATGTCCATGGCATCTACGATCTCGAGCAACACAGCCTCGACGCGGCGCAGGCCGAATACAGCACCTATAGTGCAAGAACGTTGATCCGTTATAAGTCTTTAACGCAGGCTTGCGAAGACCCAGAGGTGGACGCGCTTTTCATATGTACGCCAAACTTCACCCACTTCGAGGTGTTGAAGACTGCTGTACACTCGGGCAAGCCCATCTTCGTTGAGAAACCTATGGCGACCACGCTGGCCGACGCCGCGGCGATCGTGCAGATCGCAAACGAATACAGCAGCTTTATTCAGATAGGCCTGCAGTATCGATATAAGGCGCAGTATGTGGAAGCTTTTCACGAGACCTTGGTGCGAGCATCTTTGGGCAAAGTGAAGACCATCAGCATGAGCGAGTACCGTCCTCCGTTTCTCGACAAGGTGAAGCAGTGGAACAAGTTCAACGAGTACTCCGGCGGCACCTTGGTGGAGAAGTGCTGTCACTATTTCGATCTCATTAATCTCATGGCGCAGGCAGCGCCACAGCGCGTGTACGCGAGCGGTGGGCGGGCAGTCAATTTTCTCGACCTCGAATACGAGGGCAGGCGAGCCGATATCGATGATCACGCATTCGTAATCATCGACTATGAGAATGGTGTACGCGCCAATTTCACGCTGAATATGTTCTGTCCAGACTTCGTTGAGGAGATGGTTGTAACGGGTGAGTTCGGAAGGTTGCTGGCGACAGAGCGTTTCGACTTTCACCAGCAGCAGCCCGCCACCGCCTCGATAAGCCTAGAGCTCGGCGAGAATGGCGCATCAAGGACTACGTCTTTGGGCTATCCGAGAGTCGTCGAACAGAGCGGGCACCACGGGGCCACTTTCTTCGAACATCAAGCCTTCTTCGATCAGTTGGAAGGCAAGGCGGCAGATTGCGCAACACCGCTGCAAGGTATGTGGGCCATGATTGTGGCTAGTGCCGCGCAAGAGTCAATGCACAGCGGCCAGCCAGTCGCTATTAGCGAACTAATTACACGCGAAAAACTAGCGAGTTTGCTCGCGGGGAAACAGGAATGAGTATGGAAGAATCGATTAACGTAGGCAGCACTAAGATGCCGTCAGTTGGATTAGGGCTTTGGAAGATTGAGCGTGAACGTGTCGCTCATGTGGTGAAGCAGGCTATCCAGATAGGGTATCGTCATCTGGATAGCGCAGCGGACTACGGCAACGAGCTAGAGGTCGGCCATGGCATCAAGCAGGCGCTCGACGAGGGCCTGTGCAAGCGAGAGAATCTTTGGATTACCTCTAAATTGTGGAATACCTTTCACGCGGCAGAACATGTGGAGCAGGCCTGCGACAAGACATTAGCGGATCTCGGCGTCGAGTATCTGGATCTCTACCTCATTCACTTCCCGATCTCCTTGCAATACGTTCCTATTGCCACACGCTATCCGCCGGAATGGATCTTCGACCCAGAGGCACAAGAGCCGGAGATGAAAATAGCGCCGGTGCCTTTGTCAGAAACCTGGCGTGCGATGGAGGCCTTGGTGGCGAAGGGGAAGGTGAAGCAGATCGGAGTGTGTAACTACAACAGCGCGCTGATGCACGACTTGATGGCCTACGCGAAGATAAAGCCTGCGGTACTGCAGATAGAGTCTCATCCCTATCTTACCCAAGAACGATTGCTAAGGCTGGCGGCCGAATATGACATTGCTGTAACCACATTCTCCCCACTGGGTTCGCTGTCCTACATCGAATTGGACATGGCGCGTCAGGAGGAGTCATTGTTACAGCAGCCCGTAGTACTGGCAGCAGCGCAGCGTCTAAACCGAAGTGCCGCTCAGATACTCTTACGCTGGGGCGTGCAGCGTGGCACGGCGATAATACCTAAGACCTCGCGCGTTGAACGCTTAGCCGAGAATATTGCGTTGTTCGATTTCGAATTGAGCTCCCAAGAGATGGAGGCGATATCGGCACTGAACTGCAATCGTCGCTTCAATGATCCCGGCTTGTTTTGCGAATTAGCGTTTGGAAAATTCTATCCAATTTACGATTGAGGACTAAAATGACAGCGTTGAATTTAGAGTCGATTGACGTTACGGGGCAGCAGTTCACCCCGGACGTATTCCCTTTGGTATATGGGGCGAGTTCGCAAGGGGCGAACTTGGATGACTTAGTCAACTGGTGCGCAGCGCATAAAGAGGAACTCCTCGAAAGACTTGCGCTGCATGGCACAATCCTGTTGCGCGGTTTTCCAGTCGTTAGCGATCTGGATTTCGACCGCCTTATTCAGGCATTCGACTTGCCAAACTTTGCCTATGTAGAATCTCTATCTAATGCCGTGCGGCGCAATCGCACGCCAAGGGTGTTCACTGCCAATGAGGCACCGCCCTCGGTGTCTATTTATCTGCATCATGAGATGGCCCAGACTCCCATCTTTCCATCACGCTTGTTCTTCTTCTGTGAGAAAGCGGCGCAGAGCGGAGGTGCCACTCCACTGTGTCGTTCCGATCTACTGCTGCGCGCTTTAGAGGAAGAGCGTCCCGAATTTGTGGCGGCCTGCGAGAGGCTCGGTGTGCGCTACACGAACGTGATGCCCGCAGCAGAGGACGTCGAATCGGGTCAAGGGCGTAGTTGGCGCAGTACACTGCAAGCCGATGACAAACAAGCGGCGGAGGCCAAGCTGAAATCCTTAGGTTATTCTTGGGAGTGGCGAGACGACGATAGTCTAAAGGTAACGACGCCAGTGTTGCCCGCAGTGCGCACTTTAGCCGATGGACGCAAAGTGTTCTTCAATCAATTGATAGCGGCGTTCAGGGGCTGGCAGGACAAGCGTAATAGTCCAGAGAAAACCATTCGCTTTGGTGACGACACGCCAATCTCTGCGCAGGACATGGATTGCGCCATTCGCATTGGCGATGCATTGTCTTTCGACATGGCGTGGAAAGCGGGTGATGTGGCGCTTATAGATAACTTCTTGGTCATGCACGGCCGTCGCCCCTTCGAAGGGGAACGGCGTGTTCTAGCCTCTTTGCTTGCCTAAGATATAGGCAAGCAAAGAGTATTAACTTTAGCGTGCGCGCGTCGCGATGCGTCGATACTCACGATAGGCGGGCGTCCAGAAGTTTCGTTCGATTACCTCTAGCAACTCATCGTCTGACATCTCACGGGCATGCCCTTGGCTCATCGCCATTTTCGCAACCGCGAAGGCGATCTTGCGGCTGATCTGCGGCAAATCTGTTAGCGGCGGTAGAATCGAAGCCGAAGGCTCTTCGATCTGTGGAGAGTTCTCAGACAATGTGATGCTGGCGATCATTAGCATCTCGTCGGTGACGCGTGCCGATTTACAGGCAATTACGCCAAGCCCTATGCCGGGGAAAATATAACTATTATTACATTGTGCGATTGCATAGGTTTTGCCGTTGTATTCCACTTTTCCGAACGGGCTGCCTGTGGCTACAATCGCACGCCCTTGAGTCCATTCCAACACTTGTGCAGGATGAGCCTCGACGTGGCGTGAGGGATTGCTCAATGGCAGAATAATGGGGCGTGGACAATTCGCATGCATCTGGCGCACTACACGCTCCGTGAACAATCCTGCCTTGCCCGAGACCCCTATGAGTACGCTGGGCGCAACATTGTTGACCACATCAATTAGGGTTGCGTACTGGGTGTCACCCTCCAAGGTCCATGTGCTGAGCGACTCAGTGGGCTGCATGAGCTTCTCTTGGAAATCCATGAGACTCTCCATGCCCACCGTAAGTAGCCCATAGCGGTCTACCATGAATATCTGAGCACGTGCCTGCGCATCGCTTAGGCCCTCGGCGATCATCGCGCTGATGATCAGCTCCGCGATGCCGCAACCGGCCGAACCTGCACCCACGAAAACGATCTTCTGTTCGCTAAGTTTTTCTTCCTTCTTGCGGCATGCAGCAAGCAAAGTGCCGAGGGTGACGGCAGCTGTGCCCTGAATATCGTCATTGAAACAGCACACTCTATCGCGGTGACGCTGCAGAATTGGCATCGCATTGGGTTGGGCGAAGTCCTCGAACTGAATAAGTACGCCCGGCCAGCGCTCCTGCGCGGCGTCGATGAACTGATCGACGAAGGCGTCATACTCGTCCCGGCCGATACGTGGGTGGCGCATGCCCATATACATGGGGTCGTCCAGCAGTGTTTGATTATTAGTGCCGACATCTAGGGCCACTGGCAGCGTATAGGCGGGGCTGATGCCTCCGCCAGCGGTGTAGATCGAGAGTTTACCGATGGTGATGCCCATGCCGCCTATACCTTGGTCGCCTAGGCCTAACACGCGCTCACCATCAGTTACGACGATGACCTTTACTTTGTCTTTGGTCACGCTGTGCATGATGTCGCTCATGTACTCGCGCTCCTCGTAGGAGACGAAGATGCCACGGGCGCTGCGGTAGATGTCTGAGAAATGCTCGCAAGCATCGCCTACGGTCGGGGTGTAGATGATGGGTAGCATCTCGACCAAGTGCTCGCTAATGAGGCGATAGAAGAGAGTCTCGTTGTTGTCTTGAACGGCGCGCAGATAGATATGCTTATTAATCGGCTCGTCGAAGCTGCGATATTGCATATAGGCGCGCTCTACCTGACCCTCGATACTCTCGTAGCGCGGTGGCAATAGGCCCAGTAGATTAAAGGTGCGTCTTTCCCGCTCAGTGAAGGCGGCACCTTTGTTCAATAGGGGCGTTTCGAGGAGAGTAGGTCCAGCGTAGGCTATGTACAGCGGTTTGCGAGAGGACATTGAGGGCTCATATAAAAGGCAATTGATGGTGCCATTGTACATAATAGGGTTCGTTCGCGTCGATCAGTTCCAATAGTCATTGTCATGAATCTGTAGTCCCTAAGTCGCGAAACGGCAATATTTGCGCATTAGGCTAGTGCATTTCTTGGCCAGCGAAGACTTCCTATCTTGAAGTGTACACAGAAGAACTCTAAGTTTAATTTTTACTTACGCTGTCTGCTCAGCCGACTCGTACCGATGGGCTTGTATCGCATGTATCTTCATGCCCATCGCAATTCGATACGCGCGGTGGATCGCGATTCCATCGAGGCACGGGTTAGCTACTACAATAAGCGAAATAGTAGTTTTGCTGTGAGCGCTACAAGCAACACGTTCGGTCAACTGAGCCCCAAACAGCAATCGGCCTATTACTATGATCTGCGCACTGTACTGCGTTACTTTCCTAGTAAACTAAAGTTTTATCATGAATTCGGCGACGTGATTAAGGTGCCGACGCAGGCAAGCATCGTGAAGAGTCGCCCAATTGCCGGTGACAACAGCAACTCCATTATTCTCAAGCTCAATAGCGTGCGGCACTATGTGTTTGCGAACGACAAGCTAGAATTCTTGGACAAGAAAGATATGGTGGTTTGGCGTGGCAAGGCCAAACCTGGGCATTGTCGCGCCCAATTGGTTAAGAACTGGTTTGCACACCCGCGCTGCGATATTGGCCAATCTAATAAGGTGCCAATTGGCACCAATTCCCGAATGCATAAAGCCTATCTAACGATTGAGGAACAGCTGCGCTACAAGTTCATTCTGTCGGTGGAAGGCAATGATGTAGCGACTAATCTGAAGTGGATAATGTCTTCAAACTCGCTTTGCTTCATGCGCAAGCCGCGCTACGAGACGTGGTTTATGGAGGGCTTGTTGCAGGCAGGTGTGCACTATGTATTACTGAAAGACGACTTCTCGGATCTGGAGGAGAAGATCGATTTCTATAGTAAGCACCCGGAGGCGGCGTTAGAGATAATTGATAATGCGCAGCGTTGGGTCGCTCAGTTCCGCAATGCAGCGGTCGAGCGTCAAATCGGTTTGCAGGTAATGCAGAAGTATTTCGAAAACTCGGGACAGTTGCTCGACTCACCTAGCCTAAGCTTGAGCGAGGCCTGAGAAAATCCTCAAGCCTCGCCGCAGCCACTAGAAACTGCCGTTAATCTTAAAGCTATACTGAATGCCCTGGCCCTGATGCCAGCTTTCATACTCTTCTAGCACATTGTCCGAAGCTCTGCCTACGTAGCGGAAGCGTTCGCGGAATTGTTGCCCGTTAGTGATGGCGCCCGCATCGAAACGATAGGTAATGCCACGGCGATCGACATGTTCTAGGAACAGATTCACGCGGGGCTCACCCACAGATTTCTCGATATCATCGATGTCATAGCGAGACATGCCGCCGTCGATTCGATCGAAATATTGCATGCCCCAATTAGCGCGTATCGAAGGCAAGTCGTGCCTGAATTCCAAGGTAAAGCGACCGCGTTGGTAGTTCTGGAAGCGGCGCTCAATGCCGAGGAAAGGATCGGTGATCTCCGAGTCCTGCACGTTCAGGGTGCTCGTAAGCAATAGGTTCGGCAAATTGATCATGCCCATGCGCACGCTTGCGCTCAAGTTCATGCCGTACTGCCAGCCATCACCGGCATTGCCATTGGCCGACTGCAAGCTGCTTTCTACGCGTGTAACGTCGATACGCTCGATGACGTCGTGGTGCTTGAAGTAAAAGAAGTCTGAGCTCAAAACGCCCACGTCATTAGGAATACGGTACTCGGTGCGTAAGTTGTACTTCCACAGCCATTCCTGTCTTAGTTCTGCATTACCAGCCTGCGTTGCTGCATCGTTGTCTTGGTCGTCGTTTGCGGCAACGAAATCGCTGAAGCTGAGTTGGTTGACGGCCTTCTCGATAGTGCCGCGTATCTGCAGATTTGAGGTGACGTCGTAGCGGAAATCAACTTTAGGTTTCACGAAGCTAAAGTCACGCTCGTTCTGGACATCGCCGGTTTGAGTAATGGTTGAGGTCTCATACAACAGAGTCGTTTCGAGGCTCATTTTTGGATTGATCTGCCAATTGTGAATGGCAAAGGGCTCGTATCGAAGCTCTTCTACTTGCGAGTTTGCATTGCTCACTTTCTGTGGCACGAGGCCACCTGCCGCAGCCGAGGGAGTGCCGGTGCTGCTCAGTAGTCCATAAATGAGCTCAGAGTCCAAGATGGTTTGCGCACGTTCCACACCAAACTCGAAATCCTGTGTTTCGGTAAAGCCCATCGTGAAGGAGCTGCGCACGATGCGTTCATCCGTAACGGCTTTGGTGTCGATGAAGAGATTTTTCTGCGCGCTGTCATCGTTGAGCAGTACGAAACGTTCGCGGGTTGTGTCGTTGTTCTCTTTGTTCGCAATCGCGAGTAGTTTGAAGCGATTGCCTGAGCTCGTTCGGTATTCGTAGTCGCCGCCTAGCTCCCAGTTATCTTTCTCATTCGGAATATCTTCGAGCTCGATGGAGAGGGTGTTGGGATTAACCTTTAGGTCGGTGATGGCGCGGCGAACGTCAGTTGGACCGTCGGTGATGCCGATCAGTGCATTGACACGGACGCTGCTATTGGCACTGATGTCGTAGCTCAAATTGGTGCTCAGCTCATAGCTCATTTGATCGCGAATCCGATCTTCCTTAATCGCGTCGTTGGGCGAAAAGTCTCCCAGCGTGCTGATCTCGCGGCTGAGTGAATGATCGTAGCGCGATGAAGCATTGGCGCTAACTAGGTAATTGAGGTCGCCACTCTGGCCGCTCAACGCTGCGGAACCGCCTGGGCGAACCTCAGCGTCGAAGGCGCGACTGAAATTAGCCTCATAGGAAACGCTATTGGAGGAGAGCTCTTCGCTTAGTACCACGTTGATTACTTGGCCACTGCCGCGCACGTCGAGATCGCCAGAGGTGCCACGGATAATTTGAATCTCGTTGACCTGCGAGGCGGAGATACGTCGGAGCACATCGCTGGTTTGGTTATTCTTACCCGCAGTACGCTTGCCATTGATTAGGACTTCGTTGCCGCCACTGCCACCACCAAAGCCGCGGCCACCGGAACTCGCATTGCCACCACCAAAACCACCGGGTGGGCCACCGCCGCCACTCAAGCCGGGAATTCGGTCGAGCATATCCTGTGCCGAAGTAGGAGCGTATTCAACAAAATAGTCCGCCGGGTAGACTACGGTCGAGTCTTCCCCATCGGTCTGTTGAGCGTTTACGAGGGCTGGTGAAATGAGTAGGGCTGCGATTGCCGTCCGAAGAAAGAATGCCTTTGTGCGCCGGGTAGAGAGAAAAACCATCAACTGAAGCCTTTGAAAAATGAGCCGCCGAATGCGAACCGTCAATAATGGGTCACGAATTGTACTGGTAAATACCGTGAAAACCCTGCCTTTGTTACAAACTGCTATGAATTAATTGGCAATATTGACGATTAAAGCCGAATAAGGCTCTATTGTTGCTTCTCATTTAGTGCAACTTGCGACCAATAGGTCCACGCATAATTGCAGGTCTCCACGCAGCTAATATCGAAAAGGAGCTCTTCGCCTGCCTGCAATGACTGCTGTATCGCCTGCTCTACATGCATGGCATCGTGCTCAGCGCCCGCGTCGATGCAGTGTTTGAACAGCACCTCACGATTAGCCGCACGACGTACTGCGAAGCACAGGCGACCATGAAGCCCTTGCGCTGTGTCCCTGATCCCGAATCCTAAACGGATCGATGACACGGGATACTCAAGGGTAAGGTGAAGAGTGCTGGGAGCGTGCGCAAACAATGAACTGCCCTGTAGCGCCACTAGAGATGGGTCGGCATCGCTATTACGCAGCATCTCCTCGAATGGCCAATTTTGCCTGATGATCGTGTTCGCTAAATCTTTAATTTCAAGATTGGAGGCCTTGCGCTCAAGCAGAACTAGGCCAGAGATGTCTACATCGCCTCTTGCGGTGTAGAGACCGTGTTCCTCCAGCGTGCTTATACTCTGTTCGTGCGCCCACACCGGTTCGTGTCTGAGAATGAACTCTGGCTGATAGTGGAGCAGCCAATGCATGAAGTGCCGCTTCCCTATATAGGCAGAATTGTAAGGGCTTACTAAGCCGAGGATGTCGACTATAGGGCGTTGCGAATACCAGCCCACGGTGCCGATCTCGACCATCGCCACGGACGCCGTAGCTGGCGTGTTATCTCTTAGCCAAACACCCATGTCGACGTAGCTTTGGGTAGCTCCGCGCACCTCGAAGGACACAATTTTCTGCACGCTCACTAAGGCTCCAATCAGAAGCAGGGCCAGTAACATAGCCTGTGTTGTCCGGTGCCCCTTCGCAAGTGCGTATTCACCGAATTGCCAGATGCCACGGCAGGCGAAAATTGTGAGGAAGAACAAGAAGGGTGCGTAATACCAATGATAATTGGGGATATTGAGGCCGACATAGAAAGCAAGTAAAAGAACAAGGAATGACAAGCTGAGCCAAGCGCCGCGTTGCTTGCGCTGCACGAAAAGCCCGCCAACGGCCGCACAGAAGATAAAAAATGGTGCGAATAAGCTGCCGGAGAAGAATGCGTCGCGCAGGTAGGAAGCATTGAGGAAGATCCAGCTCTCCCCCCAAAGCCCCGATCTCCCTTGAGCGATCTTCGCGCTGCCGGTAGCTGGCAAGAGGGCGCCATAGTAGTAGAGGTTGAAGAGGAGGGGGATGACAAACACTGCGAAAGCAGCCAAGAGATAGCGCCAGGGCGGCAACTGGCGCTGTCGGTAAAGGTAGTCGGTCGCTAAGACTAGCGCCAGGAACACCCCTTCGTTACGCGTTATGAGGAGCAGCGCCAGAGTGATCACAAACCACGGCGACTCCCTGCGGTACAGTAAAAGCGAGGCCGCGATAAGCAGCAGGTACAGGCCTGTCTCCATGCCAAATGTGGAATAGAAATAGCCAAAACATGCCAGCACGGTGGCGGTGACAGCCCTCTCGAGCCTAGTCTTTGCGAACACACTAGCGCCAAGAAGCGCTGCGGCCAGAAAGAACATGCCAGAGAGCAGAATCATCATCGTCTGCAGATTGCTAAAGAGGAAGCCCGCTAGGAGCATTAGCGCGGTAAAAAGAGGAGAGGTTAAGCCGTTAAAGTTCTCCGAGGGGTTATAGACTAAGCCATTGCCCTCATGGAAATTGCGTACATAGCGCAGGTAGATCAAGGCATCGTCGAGTTGCATGCCGGCTGCGAGATAGGTGAAGTAGGCTACACACAGGGCCGGCAAAAGGAATACCCCGTAGCTAAGGGCCTTTCCATGGGGCTTAGGGCCTAGATTGACGAGACGCTGTAGTGGATGCACGGTCAGAACCTCCTGTTCTGGGATCGCTAGAGGCCTCTCGAATAAAGGCTAGCGATTTGCGTGGGAATATATCCCACACACGCACTCTAGTGTATTCTCACCAACTTGGGAAGGATTTTTGCGCGACGGCGCAGGTCTCCTAGTATCGATACTCCCAGGGTTTTGTACTATTTAGATCCTGGTCGTTCTCCTAGACTCTTGAGTGCCTCTAAAACATTTTGCAGCATCTCGCCTTCATTGCGATCGCTGTCCATTCCTTCTCCCTCTGCCGCTTGCAATTGTTCCGCGTCATATTCCCAACGCCGGAGTAATTCGACTTTTTGGGCCTTAGTGAAATCGTTAGAGTTCACTATCTGTGCTGGGGAGTCGAAACTTGCACGGGGGTCTTGCTTAACTTCCTCGAATTTCATCATCGAGCTCCTTCTAGAATTGTGGGTGAATAAACCGGTGCAACCGGGACGCGAGTGAAGTGCGAGCATGGCTAGTAGAGTTGCGAAGCCATTGGGTTACGAGACACCATGTCCTAGTTCATGAAAACATTGCAAGCTATTAGCGTCAAATCGGTACTATCGCTGATTCTATGCTTAAGGACTTTAAGCTCGACAATGGGCCTATAGGAATTGTGCTAGTCTATTCACAGAATTGATATTCGATCTTTCCGTGTCACTCAAAGTGTTGGAGCTAACATGAAAATACAGGCCGTATTCGGGGTTATTTTTGCCCTTTCGATGCAAGTATCCCACGCGCAAGTCGACAATCCTCACTCAGGCGAAGCCATCGCCACAGTGCGCGAAGTTTACGACGGCACATTCTTGCCAGACATTGGCGCCAATACCTTTCGCAATATCGATCGCCTATTCTCCACACGTATTGTAGAGACTGGGAGCCATGTCTATCCTTTACCCACTAGAGAAAAAACCATCACCAATATTAGTATCGAGTCTAACGGTCGTAGTTACGATCTTTATGACTACTTAGCGGTTAATCGTGTTAGTGGCTTGCTTGCGATTAAAGATGGCGAGGTGGCGTATGAGACCTATCAGTTAGGAAACACCCAAAGAACGCGCTGGATGTCGATGTCGATTGCCAAGTCTATCACCGCGACACTAATAGGTGCGGCGATCAAGGATGGCTACATCGCAGGCCTAGACTCCCAGTTGGTTGACTATATTCCCGCGCTCGAAGGTAGTGCTTATGACGGAGTCACCGTGCAGCAAGTGCTGCAGATGACCTCTGGGGCAGGTTGGAGCGAGACTTATACCGATCGCAGTTCCGATAGGCGCGAGCTACTCGAAGCGCAGATCGCCCAGGAAGAGGGTGGCATGCTCAGAGTGATGGCGAACCTAGAGCGCGTGGCCGAACCTGGCTCGCGCTGGAACTACAGCACCGGCGAAACCCAAGTAGCGGCAGAACTATTGCACGCCGCCATTGAGCGTCCTATCTCAGAATACCTAACCGAGAAGATCTGGGGGAATATGGGTATGGAGTCGCAGGCAAACTGGTGGCTGGAGTCCCCAGGTGGAATCGAAGTCGGGGGCAGTGGCTTTTCGGCGACACTACGAGACTACGGTCGTTTTGGTCAATTTCTGCTCAACGAAGGCGTCGTTAATGGCGCGCCAGTGCTACCGGACGGCTGGGTGAAACGCGCTTCTCAGCCCAATATTATCAGCGGCGAAGAGGTGGAATATGGCTTCATGCTGTGGCCCGAGATGAATGCTCAGGGTAGCATCCATGAGGAGGCTTACGAGGCCGTTGGTATCTTCGGACAGTTCATCTACGTCAATCCACGAGAGAACGTCGTAATCGTGGTGTGGAGTGCGCGCTCAAAACCCGAAGCCACAACAGTGATCGCTGAAGCGGACTTCTTCGCAGCAATGACTCGCGCACTTCGCTAGTACTGTAGGGCAGCTCTTCAGTAGCTCGCGCGACAGTAACAAATTACTCAGCAAGTCAGATACTTCTGTTCGTGCCAAGCCTCTTGGCGCGAACATTGCCTCTTGGACTCTGGGTTTTGTGCTGCTTTGTTTCTACAAAAATAGTAGAGGCGATGTTAATCTCATTGCGCTTCCCTATAAATCTAACAAACTCCACTCTTTTCAAAGATGGTCTCAACCAGACCGAGGTAATTGGAATGAATTTTAGGAATTCTCTAGGACGGGCATTGCGTTATTCGAGCACAAATTGCGCTCGCGCCGTATTGGCTCTTGCACTGTTATCGTTCACATCTCTGTCCAGTGCACAGAATTTGCCCTCGATCGAAGACAAAGTTGCGAATACGACACGCATGGAAGGCTTCTTCAATATTTTTTGGGACGAAGCCAACGGTAAGATGTATTGGGAGATCGACAAGCTAGATACCGAGTTTCTGTATGCTATCTCTATGGCATCTGGCTTGGGATCCAATCCTGTTGGCATAGACCGCGGGCAACTAGGCGGTACTTATATATTGAGCGCTAAGCGAGTGGGACCGAGAGTGCTTCTGGTAGAGCCCAATTACCGCTACCGTGCAGATAGTGCGAACCCATTGGAGCGACAGGCAGTAGTCGACGCCTTTGCGCCTTCGGTGCTCTGGGGCTTCGACATAGCAGCTACCAGCGGCAGCAGCATTTTAGTTGATGCCACAGACTTCTTCCTGCGCGATGCCCGTAACGTGATTGGCAATATCTCGCGCCGCAATCAAGGCAACTATACCTTGGACAAGGGTCGCAGCGCTTTCTATCTCGAGAACACCAAGACATTCCCAGAGAATATCGAGATCGAAACGATGCTCACCTTTGGCAGCAATAATCCTGGCAACTTAGTAAATCAGGTCGCCGCCTCGGGCGAGTCTGTCACCTTGAGGCAGCATCATTCCTTCGTGAAACTTCCGGATGACAACTACAAGACTCGAGTGTCAGACCCCCGTATCGGCACCAATGGCCCGACTGTTTACGACTACAGCACGGCAATCGGTGACGACATGATGGTGCGTCTAGTCAGCCGACATCGCCTCGAGAAGAAAGACCCTAACGCAGCGCGCTCAGAGGCCGTTGAGCCTATCGTTTACTATGTCGACTCGGGCACGCCAGAGCCTATCAAGAGTGCGCTGATCGCGGGCGCAAGTTGGTGGAATCAGGCTTACGAGGCCGCGGGTTACATCGATGCCTTCCAAGTTCGGGAGTTACCCGCGGGTGCCGACCCCCAGGATGTGCGCTATAACATGATCCACTGGACTCATCGTCAGACTCGCGGCTACTCCTATGGCGCGTCCGTGATGGATCCGCGCACCGGAGAGATCATTAAAGGCAATGTGAATCTTGGTAGCCTGCGCTTACGTCAGGACTATCTCCATGGGCAGGGCCTCGTCCCAGGCTTCGAGTATCTTGAAGTAGTAGCGGACAATAACGACGCGTCCGTGAACATGGCGCTGGACAGAGTCCGTCAGCTCTCCGCGCATGAAGTAGGGCATACCTTGGGTTTTCCGCACAATTATTTAGGCAGCGCTACTGGTCGAGAGAGTGTAATGGACTACCCGGCACCTTTGGTCGAGATAACCGATGACGGAAAGCTGGATCTTTCTAATGCCTATCCCCAGAGAATTGGCGAATACGATAAGTTGGCGATTCGCTATGCCTACGAACAGTTCGCACCAGGCGCAGACGAGGCCGAAGAGTTAGCGAAGATTGTGCGCGAGAGTCTGGATCGAGGTCTATTGTTCATGGATCATAACAACAATAGCTTCGTCGGCGCTGGGCATCAGTTCGCAGGTGTCTGGGATAATGGCGACAATCTAGTCGATCAACTCAAGCACGAGATCGAAGTGCGTCGCATAGGCTTAGCCAATTTTAGTGAGGCGATGATTCGCAATGGCGAGCCAATCTCAGAACTAGAGTATGTGCTGTTGCCTTTGTACATGCATCATCGCTTTCAGCTCAATTCTGCAGCGCAGAGCATAGGCGGCGCAGACTATCTCTACTCGCTTAGGGGCGACGGACAAGTGCCGTTTACGATTATCGATGGCGAGGAGCAAAGAGATGCATTGGAGACTGTGTTGTCCACTTTAGATGTAGACTTCCTCACGCTTCCGCAGAGCATACTCGCACTGCTGCCACCATCGGCATTCCGACACAATCAGGGCGAAGTATTCCCGGGTAACACCGGTTTGTTATTCGATGCGTTGGGCGCCGTAGAAGGCTCAGCGAACCTAACAGTCCAATCTGTTCTGCATCCGGAGAGAATGGCGCGACTAATCGCCTACGGCAGCATGGGTGACTATCCAAGCCTAGAAGAAGTAGTTGATCGCCTACTAGAAGTGACATGGGGCGCCGATGTGCCCGATAGTGAGTATAAAACTGCGGTGTTGCACGTTGCTCAACGCGTGACAGTGAATGAGATGATGGTGCAGGCAAGTAGTGATGAAAGCTCGGGCGAGGTCAAAGCGGTGCTTGCTGATCGTTTAAATAAATTAGCAGGCGAACTGGAAGGCATGCGCAATCCTAGCCCTTATCAGGCTAGCGCCGCGGCCGATATCCGCCGCTGGCAAGGGCGCTCTGAGGGCGCGATTCCAGGTCCAGCATTGGAGATGCCTTCTGGCGACCCGATCTAATATTGTTCTTGATTAGAATGTAGATATAAAAAAAGCGAAGAGCGCAAATTTGCACTCTTCGCTTTTTTTGCTCTAGCCGATCGATTAAACGTGGTGAACGTTTTATATCGGATCAGTCATTAATCTTCAGATTGCCCGCGGCAATAGCGAGATCATAGCGTAGGCGTGCATTGTCTATATTGCGCGCTGTGTCTTGTAGAAAAGTTGTGCGTACATCAAAGCGCCCATTGAGCACTAACAGATTGCCTATGCGAACCGCAGTGCGTGGGTCGCCTCGGGCGGTAAGATTGCCAAAGCTCATGCCTAGGGCGCAGTGCCCGCCAACAAAAGGCAGGTATTGATTGCTGCCATTGTCCTGTGTGGCGGCCTCAAACGTGGTCTTGTTCGCGGCACTCGAGAAACACCAGCTAACACCTTTTGCAGTGGCCTTGAAGGCTCCACAATTGGCCTCTACGATCATATGTTCGTCATAGGCAGCGACTAGATCGTAGGCAACTAGATTGCCGTCGGCCATGCGCGAGAAGCCAATCCCATCGTTGTTGATAATGGCATCCGGCATTTGCTGAGCAAACGCTGCTGCGGTAAATCCTAGAAGGGTGGCGAAAGTTGCTATCACTATCAGCAAACGATGCTTCATTGTGTTGTCTCCTTATTATTTTGATTGAATTTTACATCATCATAGAGCCGGGAGTTCGAAACAAGCAAGTATGGGTATGTAACGTTGCGTGACCGAAGCAGCGAGGTGGCGGTGTTGCGTGTGAAGTATTCGGTCACGATCTGGAAAGGCACTGACATTTCTGGCCTGTGGTTTGCCAAATATGGCGTGCCAGATCGCTTATAGGGCGATCGAGAATTGAAATAGGCAATAAAAACAAAGAGGTGTAGGACGGTGGCGGGCACGCCAATATTGGCGCGACCCTTGCTCTATTGATAGAGTCGACATATTCGTTGTCATCAACTTTGGTTTCACAGGAGTAATTTCATGGCGAAGCAAGACGCAAACAAGCAGGACTCCGGCAGAGTCGAAGCGGCTGCGCAGGTGGGTTGGACTGCGTCTATGGCGAGTAGTGTTGCCGCCGCCTTCGGAGTGCAGAGCCACAAGAATCGCATGCGAGATTTCGAGCATGGCGATGTTAAGAAGTTCGTGATTTCAGGAATAACGCTGACTTTTGTGATTCTGTTTAGTCTTATTGGCGTGGTGCAGATCGTACTGCTAGGCGCGCAGTAGTAGACTAGGCCAGTCATTCCTACACTTAGGCTCAGGCTGGTAGTGATTCAGCTCGAATATATTAACTCAGCCGCATGGGCGGCCTAGAGAATTCAAGAACAGGAGAAAGGCATGAACGAACAAGAAAAGGCACTACAAGGACGACGTCGCTGGTTACTCGGCAGTTTAGGCGCTGTGGCAGCGGGTGCAGCTGTTGTGTCTGCATCGAGCAACGCAGCGCAATCGTCTACGCCGGCAACGGGCTTTATGCCTACGCGCCATGCTCTGGACTCTTGGATGGGTGAGATGCCGGGTGTTCATCGGGCATTTCTGGATTCCTCAACATCCAATGGCGGCATTACTGCGCTCAACTATGCGCATAATATTCTGCTGGTGCACGTCGATGACTACGGTGGTAGTGAGTCAGATTACGCGCTGGTGGTTTGCTATCGTCACCAGTCGACACCTTTAGGTTTCAACGACGCGATGTGGGCAAAATATAGCGCCGCCTTCAGCGCCTTCATGGGCCTTACTGACTCTAGAACTGAGCAAGCCTTTATGGTGAATCCCTTAGATATACCAGGACGTTCAGATCTTGCGAGCCGCGGCCACACGCTTAGCGAAATGGCTGGCAGGGGCGCGCGTTATGCGGTCTGTAATCGTGCGACTCACTCTGTTTCTGGCTTTCTTGCGCGCTCCACAGGCGGCAATGCCGATGCCATCTATGAAGAGCTTGCCGCCAACCTCATCGAGCACGCCCGCATGGTGCCCGCCGGCGTGATGGCAGCTACCCGTGCGCAAGAATACGGTTACAGCTTCTTGTACGCGGGCTAAAGCCTCTATTCCAAATTGCGATAGAACTCCCGTATAGGTCCGAAAGGGCCTATTCGGTGCTGCTCAATCGGGAACGAATCGACATAGGGGCCATAAGGTCCATCCACAGGTTTGGTCGCCCGATCCGGATAATCAACTTCTAGATTCTCCATGTGGGGCCGTTCCTTAGAGTTGATATACGCGGCCACATCGAATGCCTGGTCGTCGGTCAGGTCGGGCTGCCCTAATGGCATGCGTGCCTTGATGAAATTAGCCGCTGTCAGCACCCTATGCATTCCCGCACCATCATTGAAGCTGTCTGGCCCCCATAGCGGCGGGAATAAATAGCCCTCGCGAATGTCTAGAGTGGCCTGTAAACCCAAGCCATCTTCACCGTGGCATACTTGGCAGCGTTGCTCATAAACCAATTGTCCGGCCTCTGGGTTAGCTGCTCGCGGTGGCTCGTTGAAGGCCTCGGGTTCGTCCGCCTCTCGCCGCGTTGCCCCCATCGCGGCAAATTGATTGCCGAGGCTTTCTACATACGCGGCCATCGATCGTAACTCGGCGCTATCACGGGAGAGCTTAGTTCCATTCATGCTGCGCTCCATGCAGCCATTGATACGATCTAACAAGTCGCCTTCGACGCCGTCACGTCCGGAGAAGCGAGGGTAGCGAGAAGAGGCTCCGAGTAAAGATAAGGTGCCCGGCTTGGTGCCGCTGTCTAGGTGGCA
>TARA_R110002167_G_scaffold2300_1_pt1 | contig 21803 bp, 12 predicted proteins | sample TARA_R110002167 | Tara Oceans TARA_R110002167 (sample SAMEA4398238) | marine metagenome | biome: Polar Biome; feature: [MES] marine water layer (ENVO:01000295) within the mesopelagic zone...; material: water (ENVO:00002006), including particulate matter (ENVO:01000060) such as......
GCAGGCACTCCTTCCCCCCGTCAGAGCGGGACAACCGGACGGATACCCTTTAGCTGGCTCGCTATCGCAGCGAACTTCCGCTTTCCGTCCTCCCCGACAAACAGGCGATGTCCGCCACCCTATCGCGCAACCAGCCTTTCACCATCCTCCTCTCGCAGCATCGCTTCCATTTCGTCCAAGCCATCGACTGCAGAGCGCATCTGCGCCTCATCAGCTACGCTCGCAGCTTCAGAATCCACGACGCCGCTGCCAAAATCCATCTCCATCTGGCGCTGTTCCTCGGCGATGACGGCTTGAACGACAGGCGCGGTCTTCTTTGGAGCGGCGTCGGCTTGGCCTGACGGTTGACCATCGCCAGCCTGGCTCGCCCTCTCCACATCGGCTTCTGTTCCCCCTGGCCCATCCGACGGCGGCGTCATCGGCATGGCGCGCACACTCAGCGGCAGCGTGCCTTGCGATCCCCCTCCCCCCGGCTCTGGAAACGGCAATTCACCCGTCTGCGCCGCGTGGATCGCTTTGAACAGCCGGTCGTCAAAATACTGAATCCGCTTTGCACGGACCGGCATCTGGGCATCGATCACCATGACGATCTCGTCGAGCGGCAGGCGGCGCGCCTCATCCTCGGGCAGGAGAGAGCTTTCTTCGGTCCGGGTGGACTGGCTGCGCCCTTCAAAGGGGTTCTTGCCGATAGACTGGGAGCGCGTGATGACGGTCTTCGTGGTCTTGCCGACCGCCTTGCTCAGCTCCTCGACGGTTTTTTCATCGGAGGGCGTCAGGTAGAGCTTCACGCCCGCGTTGCCCTGCAGCGCACGGCGGGTGTTCTCGCCATAGATTTCATCGAGGGCGGGGATGGTTTGGGTGACCACGGCCAGGTGACCACGATAGGTCCGCAGAGTCTCGATGCTCTCGACCACGATGGGCATCTTGCCGAGGCGGTTGAACTCGTCGAGCATGATCATCACCGGCCACGGCTCGTCTGGCCCGGGATCCTTCTCCTGCATGGCGGAAAGGAGATCGGAGAAGAAGAGCCGGATCAGCGGCGCGAGGGGTTTGACCATCAGCGGCTGGACCACGAGATAGACCGAAAAGGGTTTCTTCCGGATCGTTCGGAAGTCAAAGTCCGAGACCGCCGTCGCCTCGTCAATGGCCGGGTTCTGCCATTGATCGAGCCCCGAGGTCATCAGAAGCGAGACGTAAGAGGTCAGCGTATCGTTGTTGGTCGAGGCCAGCCGCGTGAAGATCAGCTTGGCGGCCCTGTTATCCACCTCGTGGCCGCGCGCGAAGTATTCCTTTTGCTTGTTTCCGCCCGAGGCCGCGATGCGGTAGATCTCACCCAAGGTGGGGCGCTTGCGCTGGAAGGCTAGAAGCCCCGCCGCCACGAAGAGATCGATCCCGCCCTTGAGGAGGCCCTGCACCCGGTCGTTGTCGCTCTGCAGGAAGAGCGTCGCGAGAAGCTGCAATTCCATCTGCTGGCGCGCGGGATCTTTCAGCTCAAAGATGCGCAAGAGCGGGTTGTAGCGATGCGTGCGCTTGCCCTCCCAATCGGTGGGGGCAAAGCGATAGACCTTGTCGCCCTGGGCTGCGCGGTGCCGGGCCGTGGCCTCAAAGCACTCGCCCTTCACATCGAGCGTCACCGCGGAGCCTTGCCAGGTCAGCAGGTTCGGAATGACGAAGCCCGTGGTCTTGCCGCGGCCCGTGGGCGCCACGATCAGCGCATGCGGGAAAACCTTCGAGCAAATGTAATTGGCGCGGGAGCCCGGCGGCCCCAACTTGCCGAGGACGAACCCGGTCCCGGGCGCCCCGAAGAAGCCATTGGCCTTCATCTCGCGCGCGGTCTGCCAATGGGTCTGGCCAAAGCGTGTGAGGGCGGACCCCGAGAGGGCGAGGCTCAGCATCAGGCCGGCGGCGGCAAAGCTGCCGATGATCAGGTGAATAAGTTGCGCGTCCTCCGGGCGGCGGTCCAGGATCACCAGATAGTTCTGCGCGATATATGCAAAGTCGATCTCGGCCCCGAAGCCGAGATCCTGGTAGGTCAGCACCGCGGAGGCGATGGTATAGCCCATGGCCCCGGTCACCAGCGTCACCAGCAGGACGCCCGTGGCGATCCGGGCCTTGCCCATGGCGGCGCTCAATGGACCTGGCCCCGCTCGGTTTCGCCATCCACGTCTGTGGTGCGGTGTTTTTCATATTCGGTGTCGGCAAGATCATCGACCACCTGGCGCAAGGCCTCCGTGTTGGCCGTCGCGGCATCGGATTGCAGATAGACCTTGGCGACATAGAGCCGGTCGAGGCGGTCCTCGAGAACCTTGTCCAGCGCATCGGCATCGCCAGATGTGAGCCGGTCGAGTTGGCGAACGTCCAGCACCCGCGCGATCTCGCCCCGGAAAGCGTCCCGCTCCGCCTCGGTCTCGAAGGGCGCGGACAACTCCCCCGCCCGCTCATGCACCAGAACACGCGTAATCTCGTCTGCAAGGCGGTCGGCACGGTCAGACTGCGGCGCAGTTTCACCGCGGGCCGCGAGGATGTCGTCGCGCGTGCCAACCCCAAGTCCGTCGCGCAACTCGCTTTCGCGGCGGACCTGATTGATGGCCTCCGTGTCCCGTATCTCGACGACAGCGGCATAGGTCGCGCCGAGCCCGCGGGCGAGGTGGGACGGCATGTCCGGATAGCGCTCCCTGAATTCATCCGTGACAGCATCTGCAACGGGCGTGCGGACGTCGCGTCCCTCCATGATCCGGTCGACCTCGCGGGTGATCTCGCTGGCGCGGGCGGCATCGGTAATGGTCTCCCTGTAAGGCTCAGACCGGTCAATCACATCGCCAGGGCGTGCGAGCAGATCTGGGTGTGCTGCGAGATACGCGCGCTGCTCCGTCTCGATCCGGCGCTCCGCCCGTGAGACAACCTCCCAGTCCCGGTCCTCGATCTGCTGCGCAGTCAGGCCGTCTGCGCGCATCTCCTGACGGATTGTCCCTTCCATCGCCCGGACCGCGTCCCGGTAATAATGGAACCGCTCGCTGACCGGTTCCGCTTCCATGACGCCATCCCGGCGCAGCACGTTCTCGCGCTCCAACAGCGTGCCGAGCGCGACATGCACATCGTTGAGGATGTCGCGCGCCTGTTCCAGATCGGCGCGGCGTTCAAGGTTCAGATCGCGCGCCTCGGCCACCTTGGAGAGATCATTGGCGATCCATTGATGCTCGAGCGCTGCATTTGACGCGCCCGTCTCGATCCGGGCCACCACTTCCGATGTGCTGATCCCCGTGCCCCGTAGTGCCGCGTCAATGCGCGATCTCAGGTCGGGCTCGGCCAGTCGCTCGCGCTGGCTGGCGTCGATATTGGCTTCGGAATAGATCCCGCCCTCCGAGGGGGTCTCTGACAGCGTGGATGATCGCAGCCCCAAGGGCTGCATGTGCTGGACCTGCGTCTGGATCTCGATGAGGCGCTTTTCCAGCACGGGACGTTCCGCGTCAGACTTCTCGGCGATCATGCCCTGCACCCGCGCGAGCTTCTCCGCATAGAGGCTTCTCAAATCCTCAAAGCTTTGATCCTCGGCCATATACACATCTCCTGTTCGGTCCACCTGTCCGCCATGCGCCAGCACCTCGCCCGCGCGGAAGAGTGCCGCGGCAATATCCTCGCGGGCCTCGCGCGACGCCTCCGCGGCAAGCGAATGGTAGACGGTTCTGGTGTTGGCGATCTCGGCCAGCGTCCGCGTCAGATCCTGCCCCACACGTTCCCGCTCGCGGGGCGCGCGACCCTCTTCTTTCGCGGCATAAACCTCGCCGGTCCGGGCCGCGTAATGCACAACCCCGCGATCCACCCGGCGCGTGGCCTCCAGGCGCACGCCGTACTTCTCCGCCTCCTCGACCATGGCGAGGCGGAAGTCGTCATAGTTGAAGCGGTGATTGCGCCCGAGGAAGAAGAACTCGCCTTCTTGTGAGCGGCGGTTCAGCACCAGATGCGCATGCGGGTGATCGCGGTCCTCATGCACCGCGATGATGAAGTCGAAATGCCCCTCATCGGTCTGGAAGAACCGCTCCGCCACATCCGTTGCGATGTCTCGCACATCCTCGCCCCGCGTGCCGATGGGGAAGGACATGAGCATGTGGGTGGTCTGTCCGAGCTTGGGTTTGAAACCCGCATCCCACCGCTTGGCAAATCGCTCGGTCAGGTCCTTGATGTCGCCCGCCTCGAGCTTCGCCTTGCCATCCAGAAACCCGCTACTATCCACGATATGGGTGGACTTCGTGGTGAGGTAGTCGAGCTGGTTTGAGAGCTGCGATTTGGTATGGGTGCCTCCGCCCCGGATCGCCTTGAAGATGGCCGGCTGGTGCCCTGCTGCCGCGCGCACAAGCTGGGTCTGCTTGGCCACGTGCAGACCCTGCATCGAGCCCCGGATCCGGCTCCAGCCGTCCCGGAAGACCTCGCCGGTGACAGCATCTACGGCATCATTCAGCCGCATGGGCAAACTCCCTCAATACGGCCGAGGCCTCGAGCTGCATTCCGTCACGACGGCGGCGAAGCAGCAAGTCAATCTCGTCGGCGCTGTCGAGGATAAACCGCGCCAGCCCGCGCATCTGCGCAAGCTGCAGATCGGAGAACTCCGGACCGGCCCCCTGCCCCAGTCTGTTGGCTTGTGTCATCTGCTTGGCGATCTGCGCGACGCCGTTGCCGACCTCATGCAGCGAGGTCCGGTAGCGCACCATCTCAGCCGCCACCTGCGCGTCCGGAACGAACACGCCACCCGCCGCCTGGATGAGCCGCCGCAGCCCCTCGGCCCGGCTCTCGATCCCCGCCTTCGCCAACACCGCGTCAAGCGCCGCCAGCTCCGCAGCCGTGACCTTCACACTGACTGCTGAGACCGGAATTGCGGCATCCGTCTGGCGCTCGGCATCTGCTTTGAGCGTGTACTGGATCGCCCGCACCGACACGCCAAACCGTTCCGCCAGCACTGAAGTGGAAACGCCTTCCGCAGCTTCGCGAACGATCTCCATGCGGTCCGCATCTGTGAGACGTTTTGAGCGCGACATGCGAAGAAAGACCCCCTATTTCCTGCCACCTTCCACCAAGGCTGCCCTTACCTTACGATAATATATCTATCTGTCAATTATATACTTACGTCGCATTCAGGCTCAGGCAGCCTTGGTGTCCGCTTCACGCCGCGACCCGCAGGGACGCGGCTCTGCCGCCTTCACCACCGGGCGACCCACCTGTCCTAGGGGTCCCGTCCACCAGCCCCGCCCGAGGGTCTGGCCGAACACGCATGTGTTCGGACGGAACCGCGGGCGGGCGCAAACCCCACCGACAGGGCGGACAGGCAGGGTCAAGGAGGGCCAGATTTGGCTTGCCAAATCTCTGCCGCAAAAACCGGGAGGCCTTGGCCGATAGGTTTTTGTGGATGGCCCCCTTGAGGCTGACTGGCCGGTCTGTCGCGGCCTGATCGTTCCGGGGGGAGTGCGTCCATTGAACGCGCAGCGGCCGGCACCAAGGAGGGGTCGCTGCCGGCGATCACGCGCGCCGGACCCGGCATCCCTGAAACAGGGATCGGGCCGCCCCAAGATCGTCCTGGGGCGGCCCATCCTCGTCAGAGGATTTAGTCCTGGGGATCTTTCGCGCTCGGCGGGAACATCACCAGCTCCGAGACCGCGACCGGGAAGTCGAGCTTGAGGCTGAAGAACTCCGAGCCGCCCCCGTTGCGGGTGTTGCGGAACATCGCACCCACGCGCTGAAAACGGGTGCGCTCCTGGCCATCGGTGTCGGTGAACTTGACGGGGACGGTGGCGACGTAGTGGTTGGTCATTTGGGTTACTCCTTGTTGCGATGGGGATCACCCGGCACGGGGGCAAGAGGCCCGGTCGCAAGCGCAAATGCGGAGGGTCCGCGGCTCCGCCGTGGAAGCCGTATTTGTGCTTGCCGAAGCGTGAGCTGAGGGCACGATTGGGCCGACCCCGTGCGATCCACATCTATGAGCAAAAAGGAGTGATCCGGATGACCCTTGCCATCACGCAGCTGCCACCATCCGCGTCCGCGTCCCGCCGCTCCTGGCCGGGGTGCTGACGGAGCCCGCCCGCGTGGACGCGATGTTCCGAAACACCATCTGAGGGACGCGCAAGTCTTCGGCCTCAAATGCGACGTCTCGACCCCTCGCGTCTTGCGCAGCTTTCGATGTGCGTGAGGGGCGCACCATCCCCAGCCCATACCGATGCGGATGGGCCGCACTCTGACGGACCGGGTAGAGGGATAACGGTGCTGGCCACCGCAGACTGCCGATCACGCGTGACCGACCGCACGCGCCATGAGACATGGCGAAAGGGCCGCGCCAAGCGCGACCCCCTCTCTTCACTCCTGCGACGCCGTCTTCGCTGGGTCCGCAACCCGCATGACCGTCAGGCCTTTCGCTTCCGCCTTCTGCCCGAGGTTCAGCGCGACCCCGTTGCCGCCGAAGAGGACAACCCCCGTCGCCGCGAACTTGTCGTCCAGCATTTCGTCGTTGCATTTGAACGGTGCCGCCCGGCCGTGTGCGGACCAGCGCGGATCGAAGCGCGCCTGTGCTATCCCGCGTGCCCGGGCCCACCGAGCCGCAATCATCTCGGCCCCGTGCTTGCCACCCTTGTGGCAGAGGAAGATCTCCTGATTGCGGTTCTGCTTGATCCGCTCGCGAACCTTGTCGAGCGTGTTGAAGATCACATCGACATCGGTCCAGTCGGTGGCGCCTGAGACGATCAGGGGCACCCCCTCGACTTTCGATTTCTCGGCAGTCTCGCGGTCGTGCTGCTCCAGGAGCTGCCGCGCCTCGAAGACCGCCCCGGTCTCTTGCGCCCGGACGCTTGCGCGCGACCCCGCTGCCGGGATGAAGGCGTGGCCCGTTTCGCTCTCGTAGCATTCCGCCGCCGCCTCGCTCATCACCTCGATGGCGCTCACAATCTCGCGCAGCTGCACAAAGCGCGCCTGCGCCTCCTCAATCGCGGTCTCGGCGATTTCCGATCCGTCGTGGGATTTTGCCAGCGCGCCGATCTTGTCGGCGGTGCGGTCGACCTCCTTGCCGAGTGCCACCTTGCGGCGCTGCAGGATCGTCGCGAGCCCATGGGCCAGCGGTTCGATTTCGGCTTCAAGCCCGGTCCCGCGCAGCTGCCCGAGCAAAGCCTCGAAGCTCTCGCGGATGATGCGGTCGGTCAGGATGTGATCTTCTGGGATCGGCAGCTGCGCGTCCTTCTCGGTCAGCCCGAAAAGTTCGATCGTCTCGTAGGTGTTTGCGGTGTCGTAAGCCATGTCTGGTCTCCAATGTTCGGTTCCTAGGCCACCACGTGAGTGTGGGGGCATGGCCGAATGCCTGGTTTCCGAATCTGCCCGGGTCAGGGACGGCGCAGCCGCCGGCGTGCCGGGCGCAAAAGTTTTCCACGCGCAGCACCCGACACAGGCGCGCCCACACGCACGGGACCATCCCGTGCCACAGGCTCCGCCCCCGCCGAAAAGTTTTGCGATCCTTGACGCGGGCTGATTTGGGGGCCATCCGGAGGATATGCTTCCGCGCTCATGTGTGTGTGTTTTGACGGTAGGTTTGCCCGACCCGAGCAGGCAAACGGCCCGACCGGACGCGGGAGACGGATGGAGCGGCGGGATCGTTTTGGCCTCGGGCCAAAACAGACCAGAGCGCAATCCGGCGGAGCGGCCGGGGAGGGACGTGCTCGCGAGGCGGGCAAACCGGGACGCCAAGCGCAACGCCGCGGTGAGGCCGCATGGCCGAATGCGCGACGGACCGAAGGGCCGTTCTCCCCTGCGACACGCGAAGCCGAGCTGGGGAGGCCGACAGGCTTAAACCAATGTTGATGTGCTGGTGACGCCGCTGCCGACTATTCGAATTACTTATCGCAGCATTCGACGTGATGGGCGGAGAGCCGCCCGTGAGGCTACGGCATCGCGCCTGCGGCAATCAGCGAACAGCGGACCTTCGCATCCCGCTTAGAGGGCTACGCGACGGGCAGAAAAACGGACTTATCTCCCAAGAAGTACTCTTCTTACGCGCCCAGTTACCAGTTTCATCGATGGGCGGCATCGCCGCCCATCGGGATACTCGCTGCGAGAGAACTTCGAAGCCGAGACGATCTTGCGCTTTGCCCTCTTATCCATTCAACTCCGTAACGTGCGGCTTGCCAAAAGTAATTTCCTGGTCCTGCCCCGTTTTAGTTCCGGTCTCTTTCGAGCAATGTTTGCTATGAAGGAGATATGGAATGGCAACGAGATACACAGACGAGTTTCGGCGTGATGCAGTGCGCATTGCGATCAACAGTGGCCTAACGCGACCTCAGGTTTCATCAGATTTGGGTGTTGGGCTTTCGACCCTGAACAAGTGGGTTCAGAAGCATCAGCATGATGATCTGATGTCTGGTCCGCACGAGGACGTCGAGAAAGAGAACACCCGCCTTCGCAAAGAAGTCCGACTTCTGCGTGAGGAGAGGGAAGTGTTAAAAAAGGCGGCGATCTTCTTTGCAGGCCAAAGCCGGTGAGGTTCGCCTTCATTGACGCCTGGAAAGAAGTTTGGCCCGTGGAATTTCTCTGCCGTATCATGCAGGTCACATCTCGTGGGTTCCGTGCTTGGCGGATACGCCCAATGAGCCAACGACAGCGAGATGATATGGTGTTTTTGGCCCACATTCGTGAGCAGCATAGGCTTAGTTTGCAAAGCTACGGGCGGCCCCGGATGACTGAAGAACTGCAAGAGCTGGGGCTGAGCGTCGGTCACGGTCGGGTGGGCCGTCTGATGCGTGAGAACGGCATCAAAGTCATAAGAACGCAGAAATACAAGGCGACGACGGACAGCAATCACACGTTCAACATTGCGCCCAACCTGCTGGATCAGGACTTCTCAGCGGATGGCCCCAATCAAAAGTGGGCCGGAGACATCAGCTACATTTGGACCACTGAAGGTTGGCTTTATCTGGCCGTCATCCTTGATCTGTATTCCCGTCGCGTGATCGGCTGGGCTGTCAGCAACCGAATGAAGAGGGACTTGGCGATCCGGGCGCTGGATATGGCTGTTGCTTTGCGACAACCGCCGGAGGGCTGCATTCACCACACGGACCGTGGATCGCAATACTGTTCACATGACTATCAGAAGCGCTTGTCGAAGCACGGCTTTAAGGTTTCGATGAGTGGTAAAGGTAATTGCTATGACAATTCGATGGTTGAGACGTTCTTCAAATCTATCAAGGCAGAGTTGATCTGGCGCAACCGTTGGGACACTCGTCGTCAGGCTGAAGGCGCGATCTTCCAATATATCAATGGGTTCTACAATCCGCGCCGCCGCCACTCATCGCTCGGCGGGAAAAGCCCCTTGGCATTTGAGCGAAAGGCCGCATAAAGGAGTTGAGAGACCGGAACCTAAGCGCGACAAGACCATCCGCCGCTTCGCCTGTTGAGAAGAGTTTACCGCCCATGACGATGCACCGCGACGAAAAGTCGATCATCGAGGACCTTCGGACCAACCTGAAGGAACGATACCATTTCGAGGGCGGACGGACGCTCCTGCGAGAGCTGTTGCAAAACGCGGATGATTCCGGTTCGGAGCAAGTCAGGATTGCCGTCCTGTCCGGCTGGCCCGACGCAGATCACCCGCTCCTGAGGGTTCCGGGGCTGATGGTCGCGAACGACGGCCGTTATGACGCGGCATCAGCGCAAGGGATTGCGCGCTTCGGCGGCAGCGTCAAGGCCACCGACACCGCTGCCATCGGGCGGTTCGGAATGGGACAGAAGACAGCGTTCCACGTCTGCGATGCCTTTCTCGTCGTCTCAGAAGGGCACGAAACCGAGGTTCCGCCCTTGGTGGTCAATCCCTACATCGTCATCGGGAAGCCCGGGGATGCCTGCCTCGAATGGGAAGACGCACCGACCGCGCGGGACCGTGATCTGCTTCTGTCCAGTGGCCTCGCAGGCTCCGCCCGTCAGATGGTCCAATGGTATCCCCTCCGGAGCCCAACCCTCAAACCTAAGACGACCACCAGCGGCTTCCTACCCAAGTCCTACGACACAAGCTTGCTGGATGATGCCAACGACCCGTTCTGGCTGTCTGGCATCGTTTCGCTGTTGCGTAACGTCCGGAAACTCGAAGTTATCGTGACCGATGGCACGTCCAGTGTCATTGATCGGGCCGCATCCCCGCGCTTGCGCTTTGATCCTGCAACGCCGGGGCAGACGGATTTCGGTGGTCCGCTGTGCGCCGGAATCCGCAGCGTTGGCAAAGAAATGATGGCGCCGACGGATTTTGCCACCGATCTGACCGCCTCGGAAGGTTGGCCGGATATCCTCGACCGGCAGGACGATGCCATGGTTCCGCAGAAGGCGTTGCCGCATGGTGCCGTGGCGCTTCTCGTCGATCCCGACGGACAAGATGAACTCGACATCACGTGGTCCGTTTTCCTTCCGGTCGCGAGCGAAAGCGCGCCCCGCGTCGTTGGGACCGGACAGGTGCGGCTGTTCCTGCATGGCTACTTCTTCGTAACGAGCGGACGGGACGCCATCCTCGGTCATGACAAGGACACGCCGGACGACGTCAGCGCCGCGTGGAACGCGCGGGTGCGCGACGAACTCGTGCTGCCTCTGCTGCCGGGTTTGTTGATGGATGCGCTCGAGTCATACGCATTGACCGAGATGAGGCTACAGGCAGTCGTATCCGGCTTGAATGCGTCCGGGCTCATAAGGAACCATCGCAATGCAATCTCGTCGCGGCAGGTTCTGGCGCGGACCTTGAACGACCGAAAGATCGGCTGGACGCTGAACGCGCCGCGCCTACAATTCCGGGCACTGCCCGCGCCGGAAGACACCCGGCTTCCCCGGATCCTGGAACTGATCCCCGACCTCGAGCAACGCATGGCTGAGTGGAACCTTGTTCCTACAGTCGGGTCCAACGCAGTCCTGGCGCCAGTTGCCGCGGCCTGGCAGGACGAGGAACTTGCAAAAATGGCCAGGCTCCTGACCGCCGCTGCATTTGGTCAAGGGGGAAAGCTCGCACGGTTCGGCGAATTCCTTGATTTTGCACGCCGCGAGCGTCTGGACAAGTCGGCAGCGCTTGTCGCGCCTGTCCTGAGCCTGCTTCGCCAGGCAATGACAAAGCGTGATGTCGATATGGCACCGGGCGAACACATCCGAATGGTCCTTCGCCATCTTCCGGATGATTGCGTGCTGCCCATGCCACCCAGCGTGATGCGCAGCAGCCAGATGCGCCGGACGCTAGCCTCGGTCGAGGCCGCGCCGCTGTGTATTCACCAGGACTGGCGTCCGACAAGCTTCGAAGCCCGAACCCTGTCGCTGATTGAAGCGAAGGTCCTGTTGACGGCCCTGCAATCGCTGCTGAAGGACACCGCGACCGAGGACGCAGCCGCAACCGCCGCAATTGCCATCCTGAAGGCGATGGGAGACAATTTGGCCGAGGCGCAGAGCGATCCGGAGTTCCGGACACTGCACATCGTCCGTGTCGACAAGGGGCTTGGCTTCCCGCGCAGCGCCAGCCTCGACGATCTGTCAAAGGCAGCAAGCAACGGTCGCCTTTTCGCTTACAATAACGAGAACCGGAAGCTTGTCGGGCTGCTCGAACGTGCAGCTCCCGGTGCCGGCGCCATGATGATCAACTACGCCGAGGCTGCCCAGCTCCTGACCGAGCTCGGAGCCGGTCTGACCTATGCGAAAGATCCTTCCTACGAAACAGCGCGTCTTGCCGCAGAGGCAGATGCTTCGGGACCAGATGAAGCGCGTCTCGACCTGATGCACAAGCTCTGGAGCACCGAGAGCAAGTACCGCCCGTACCTGCGCGCGCTTCTTGCCGGACGCCGCGAAGCCGGCTGCGATGACCGCGACCTGCTGTGGATCGAAGGGGGGAACGGCCAACTCGACACTTTCGCGCGCAGCCTTGTCGGAAGAGACGACAAGACCATCCTGCTGAATTCTACCCTGATGATGCGCATTGACGCCGTGAAACAGGGACAGCTTGGCGTCCGGAAGTTCGATGGTGCGACACTTGGCGAAAAGTTCGTGGCCAATCAGAGGCATATCGCAGCCACTCCGATTTCGCCCGAACTGTTCTCGGCCTTTTTCACGGCAAATATCCCGGACGAAGATCTCGAACTTCTGCCGATCTTTGAGACCAACCAGGGGCGCGTTGCTGCCGTGCATGGCTTTCGCCAGAACCCGGACTTGCCCTTTCCGGACGGTATAGACGTGCCGATCTTGCACGCCCCGTTCGGCAACGCGGCGCAGGAACAGTTTCGCCGGATCACTTCGGCGCGCATCTGGTCCGCGGAGCGGCAACTTGCCTTCCTGCTCGGCCAACCCGAGCCTGCAAAGCATGTTGCACAAATCATCGCAGCCATTCGGGATGGCAGGACAGCGGAAACGCTACCTCTGCTTGCTAAGACGCAATGGCTCACCCTGATCGACGGGCGCACAGTCGCGCCCGCAGCGGTAATGGATCTACCTGGCTTGAATTCGGGCGTGCTCCCCTCGGACATGGCAACACGCAAGGATGTACCAATCGGTCTGCTCGACGAGGACACCCTGCGTCTTCTGGTGAAGGACGGTGTGCTGAAGGACACCGCCGCAAGCAAAAGTGCGCTTCTGGACCGTCTGTCGGATGGAAGCCTCCCGTGCTGGATCGGGGAGCGACCCGGTGAGATCGCCGCGTCACTGCAATCCCTCGCAAAGGACGGCGCGGAGCTAGCCTTGCCGGGCTGGCCCCTTCTGGCCTGGCTGTTGTCGGCGTCAGGCGCCGACGCCCAGACCATCGTCCGCGAGATCCAGGAGCACGGGGCACCGAACCCTGAACATTTCCATCGATGGATGGATGCTCTCTCACGCATCGCCGCGTCAGGGAACCAGTCTGCCCGTGCCGTCTATGACTCGGGTTTCCGCTTTCTGGCGAGAACGTCGAACGATCAGATCGGGAAAGTCCTTTCCGGAACACGGGTGCCAACGCGCGACGGAACCTGGCGTGCCGCCGACGAGGTGGTCGCGCATGGCGGTGCCGTTGCCTTCGCGCATCGTCTTGACCCCGAATTGTCGCGGCTGCTCCCGCAATCGGCACAGGGTTCGAGTGACGACCCGCGAAAACTTCGCCCAAGTGACGCGCCCGCTGAACTGACAGAAAAGCAGTCCGCCGATAGCCTGAGGCCGATCCTCGCCCGTGCGAAAGTTGCCGTTCCCGCCGAGATGCTCGCCGTTCTGGTGTTCATGCTCGGTCGGTCGGATTGTTGGCGCGCGCTGATGCGTGAAGAGCTTGGGCTGGCCACCCCAGTGATCGAGGGGATCGAGCGCGATTTCGAGAACCAGGTAGACACGGCGTATCGAAAAGGTAGCGACCAGAGCCTCATGGCCCGATCCGCCCGAATGCGAATCCAGTTCCGTCCGCGACGCGATCTGCAAGGTGAGGACGAGTTCATCAGCATCGCGGGAACACCCGTGATGCTCCCGCTCGGGGACGCGCAGCCGTTGGAGATCGTCGGAACAATCCGTCAGAACTGGAAAAACGAGCAAACCAAGGACCTGCATAACCTGACAAGGCGACGCGCTCTCGACGTCGTGTTGCCGGACGATGTGCGGCTGACGGACCGACATGTCACTGAATTCTGCCGAACCATCGCCGAAGAATATGTCGGCAGTGTAAAGGATCAACCCGAAGCACGCGCAGCTCTGGACGCGCTGCTTGCAGGTCGTGCGCGGTTTGCCGAACATGTCGCGAGTGCGGTCACGGCCGAAATCCGTGACCAGATGCCGAAGATCCTTGGCGAGATGAAGCCGAGGCCAGGCGGCACTCTGGAACGCGCGCGCAAGGACTACGAGGATGCGGTGCGCGGCGCCGGAGACGGTGCCGATGCCATTCGCCAGGGTCTCAAGTACCAGCTCTGGACAAAAGTCGACCAACCTGCCGGACACAAGGAGTTGCTCGAAAGGGTGCGGGCGAGGATCACGGAGGACGGATACGCCCCGGCACGGATCTTTTTCGAGCTATTCCAGAACGCGGACGATGCATGGCAGCAGGATCCGGCCTGGACCGATGCTCCCGGACGGTTCGAGTTGTCGCGAGATCGTGGCACGACCACGATGAACCACTGGGGAAGGTTGATCAACGTTGTCGGTGCAGGCAATCACGGCGAGCGCATGGGTTGGCACCGTGACCTGTACCACATGCTCTTGCTCAACCTCAGTGACAAGGACCGCGCGGAGGCCGTGACCGGGAAGTTCGGCCTTGGCTTCAAGGCAGTCCATCTGCTGGCCGATCAGGTGCGCATCGCCAGCCGACATGTCGCCTGCCACGTTCGCGGCGGCTTGCTGCCCGCCCCTTGGGATCAGGGAAAGGAGCGCTCTTTCGAAGCGACAAGCCAAGCCCGGCCCGCCACGATCATCGAATTCGATCAGAACGCGGGACAGGACTACAACACAGCGTGGGACGCATTCCGTCGCTCTGCGCGCTGGTTGCCCGCCATGGCGCTTGGCATCCGGCAGGTCGATATCCGCAAGGAAGCTCTCGTCGAGACCTTCGGTGCCTCCTTCGAAGACACGGGAGCCGAGAACGTCCGCGTCCTGACCTTGACCGGAACCGAAGCCGGCAAGGCGCTTGTCCTGGACCTGGACGAGGATACGACGCTGTTCCTGCCCCTCGGTCCGACCGGGCCGGTTCCGCCCGCCGAAGGCACGCCCGGCCTGTGGTTGCTGGCGCCTCTAGATGTCGACGCGCGCCCTCGCTGGCTGATGAACAGCCGCAGCTTTGCGGTCAATCCGGGCCGGGGGCACCTGAGGGGAACGTTGGACGAACGCAAGGCTCTCTTCCGCAAGCATGGCACCAGCCTGGCGCGCAGGCTCAAGTCTTTGGCAAAACTGCTAGAAAACGACTGGCCTGCGTTCGCCCACAAGGCCGGTTTGTCCAATCCGGACCCGGACGAAGGACGAAGCCTGTTCTGGACCGCCCTGGCCGACAGCTTCACACCGGATCTGCGTCACGACCTGCTGGGGTCGCTCCACGTGGACGACACCCAACCGCGTGGCATCACCAACGAGGCCCCCAACACCGCCCGGCTCGGCTGGGCGAGTCTGGTCAGCGATGCGCCCGTCTTCCCGACAGGTCTCGCCGCTCCCTTCACGCCCCTGTTGCAAGCCACAGAAGTCCACTGGCAAGTTGCAGGCATCATGGACTTGCCGGGTGCTGCGGATCAGCTTGCAGGCCATCCCATCTCCCAGCGGATACTGTCACGGAGCGTGTCGAGGCAAGCAGCCCGCACGCTTGAACGCATCGGCCTCCGGGTGCCAAGTCCGCTCCATGCTGGTGGACTTCTGAAAGAGGTTATGGGGGTGTCTCGCCGCATTGATCCGGAACTGGCTTCTTGGGTTGGCGGTATCCTGACAGCCGAGCGGACAGAAAAAATGGACGGGCAAGAACGGGCAGCAATCCTTGCCCAGTTGCGTGACGCGGAGTTCCGCATGGAGGATGGAACTTGGAGTACTGCGGCGTTTCTGCCGAAGTCTTGCAACCGGATGAAAATGGAGAAGAACAAAGACGAGAGATTGATGGGAGATTTCATTTCTTCGCGCCATGTTCTGTCCGGCGACTACAGCGAAGCGGCCCTCGACCTATACGATCTCGCACGGGGTGGCGGATATTTCGGCTCACTCTTGAACCCGTCAAGGCTGGCCCAGTTCGCAAGCGATTGTAAATCGACAGAACAGAAGCGGTCTGTCCTGATTTACATGTTGCGCGGTGAGAAAGGCAGCAAACTTGCTGAGGAATTAAGGGCGCGGCGATGCAACTGGCTACCGCCAACCTTCGAGGCGTTGTGCGCCAGCGATTTCGCGGAAGGATTGAGCCGTTCGGAGCTCCAGAACATCATTCCGCAACTTTACGCGGGTGAACTCGAAGAACGGTTCAACGCGAGGCATGAGACGCCCCCGACGGTCGAGTATCTCGGGATTGCCGAGGTCGTTGAACAGCCAGATCCCGCGCTCGTGCTCGAACATCTGCATGCGTGGTGGACGCGAAAATCCCAAGAGCTTGGCAGCAAATACAACTTTGACACCTACCCGACGAACTCAAAGCCGGAACGGCTCCGCGACAAGCATTATGACGATGATCCCGAGGGATGGTTCACCTTCTTCGCCCAGGCCGTCTTCCGAACCATCGAGTGGGGCAACGAGACCGCCAGCCGCAACTTCATCAACAATGCCAAACGCGCCGGATGGTGGGGCGAGATGGCCCGCATCTCGCAGGTCCACAGCTACAAGCCGTGGACGGATCGGCTCGACGAGCTTGCCAGCATTGATGGCATGGCCGAGGACTATCGCCGCTGGCGCCGGGCGCTGGGAGAGCTTTACGTCGTCGCGCGGTGGCTTCCCGACTATGTCGACGTCTACCAGAACCTGCCAAGATTCGTGCAACGCGACGGAGCGATCAGCCTCGTCGATCATTGGTGGCCGAGTGCCTCGCCGTCGCATCAGCGCCGCGGCACCGAGGGGGCTTCGTTGATCCGCGCGCTGGGAACCGGCGCAAACTGGATGATCCGCGAGGGCGTGCGAGCTGGTATCTGGGGCGATCTCGGCGGCTACATGCACGGCTACGGCTGGGCAAATTCCGAGGCCATGGGACGTTTTGCGGATCGGATAGGTTGGAGACATCTCCGTGGCTTGGCCGGAATGGATGCCTCACGTGCACTCTATTCCGAGTTCGAGGCAGGCCTCAGGGACCGCGCGTCTTTTGGTGGTGCACTTGACCTTCCCATTCAACTGCTAATGACCCAGAAGCACGAGGGCGCGCAGGAGGTCATCTTCGGACCTGATACCCCCAGGATTCCGCAAGACAACGTCGAAGAAGAGGACTTCATCCCATGACGACCTTCGCCCCTGAGCAATCCGTTCGGCATCCTGATCATGGTGAAGGCCGTATCGTGGTCGATCAAGGGGTCTTCAGCCTCGTTCAGTTCGGCACGGACATCCACAGGGTGGAGACAGCCCAGTTGATGCGCATCGAGTCGCTGGAGGATCGCCTTGCCGACCTCACTACGGACGACCCGACAGCCACGTTGGTAAAGGCGCAGGCGCTCCTGATCAGGTCGATCAACGACCAATGGGGCGTCTTTACGCGCACCCGGGTCAAGCTTCTGCCCCATCAGCTCTGGGTCTGCCGCCAGGTGACGCGTAACTGGCCAGCCCGCTGGTTGGTCGCCGATGACGTCGGCCTCGGCAAGACCATCGAAGCGGGCCTGATCCTCGATCCGCTGCTCTCCTCAGATCGGGTGAAGCGCGTCCTCGTCCTGACCCCGGCCCGGCTCGCGCCGCAGTGGCGAGACCGGATGAAGACGATGTTCGACATCCGTCTCAACCTCTATTCCGCTGACCTTGATCGCGATAGGGTCAGCTACTGGGAGACGGCCGACAAAGTGGTCGCCTCGTTCCATACGCTCCGCATGGACAAGGCGCGCGAGCGATTGTTGAAGGCCGAGCCGTGGGATCTGGTTCTGGTCGACGAAGCGCACCACTTCCAAGCGGTCGAACGCAGCGCAACCCTGACATATAATCTGCTGAAGGACATGCAGGCAGCGGGCAAGATCGGCTCGCTGGTACTGTTCACCGGCACGCCCCATAGGGGCAAAGACTTCGGCTTCCTCGCCCTGATGCACCTCCTGCGGCCCGATCTCTTCGACCCCCAGCGCGACATCGAGGAGCAGCTTGCGCACCTGCCCGAAGCGATGATCCGCAACAACAAGGCCACGGTGACCGACCTTGAAGGCAAGCCGCTGTTCAAGCCGGTGAAAACCCAGACCGTCGACTACGGCTATACCGAGGCAGAGGCGGACTTCTACAACGTAATGAGCGAGTTCATCCTCGACGGTCGGGCCTATGCGAGCGACCTTGCCGGCCGTGAGCGCTCTTCTCGCATGCTCCTGCTCATCGCACTCCAGAAGCTTGCCGCCAGTTCCATCGCGGCGATCCGCAGCGCCCTGTCGAAACGACGGGGCATGCTGGCGACGACGATTGCGCAAGATGGACGCAGCGCCTCCCAGATCGCTGAGCCGCCAGAGTATGAAGAGGACGACGAACGGTCCCAGCGCGAGGAAAGCTCCGTTGGGGAAAATTCCCCGACGCTCATGTCCGACGAGATCGCCCGCCTCGACGAGATCCTTGCCCGCGCCGACGAAATCACCGATGAAACCAAGATCCAGAGGCTGATTGACCTGATCGAGACCGAACTCCCGTTCGGCGAGCCGGTCTTGCTCTTCACAGAATACAAGGCCACCCAAGCCCTCGTTCTGAACGCGTTGGAAGCGCGTTTCGGCGAAGGGGGCACAGGTTTCATCAACGGTGACGAACGCCTCACGCTCGTTGGAGCCAGCGGTATCGCCGAGACCCGTCGCCTGTCTCGCGAAACGGCTGCCGAGGATTTCAATGCCGGACGCACCCGCTTCCTGATCTCGACCGAGGCGGGTGGCGAAGGCATCGACCTTCAGCACCGCTGCGCCACGCTGGTGCATGTTGATCTTCCTTGGAACCCGATGCGGTTGCACCAGAGAGTCGGTCGCCTCAACCGTTACGGGCAGACCCGCGCCGTATCCGTCTACCTGCTGCGAAACCCCGAAACCGTCGAGGCACGTATCTGGTCCCTTCTCGAAGAAAAGCTCGCGCGTATCCAAGCCACGCTCAGTGCATCGATGGAAGAAGCCGAGGACATTGCCCAGCTCGTGATCGGCATGGCTGGATCCTCGGTTTTCGACGAGCTTTATTCTGAGGGGTATTCGAAACAAGGCCGAGAAACCCTGAGAAGCTGGTGGACAGCCAACAGCAATCGCTTCGGCGGCGACAATGCGCTCGCGACGGCCCGAAGCCTTTTCGGCTCTGCATCAAAATTCGATTCCGCGACGATGGCCAAGGAAATCCCGCAACTCGATCTCCCACAGCTCGAGCCGTTCTTCCGGAACGCCGCCAAGACACACGGGCGCAGGGTCACAACCTCTGAGGCGGGTCTCTCGATCGCGACGCCCGAGATCTGGCGCAACGATCTGGATCTGAAATCCCGATACGATGGGCTGACGTTCGACCGCGACCTCGCGCCGAAGGAGCAGATGAACCGAATGATGGGGATCGGGCATTCCCTTGTCGACAAGCTTCTGGAGCATGCAGTCAACCAGCCGGTCTTTGCCGCATATCTCAAGGATCTCGAGAACACAATCCTGCTAGCACGGGTGGAGGACGAACTGACGGGAACGAACGCGACCGTTCATCGCATCGTCCTCGGAGTGCAACACGGGCAGTCCGCCATCCTGCGGGACGGTGAGCTGTTGTCGTTGCTCAATCGCTGCACTGGGTTGGAAGCGGCACCAACCGAACTATCCGTAGAACATGCAGCGACGTTGCGCGAGTTGTCGAAGCAGCTTGAAGCATCTGAACTCCCGGGATCGTTTGGGTTCACCTACCCAAAGGCAAGGCCCATCATGGCATTGGTGCCTGCATCCAACAGAGTTCTCTGATAGTCGTGTGCCCCCGACCAGTAACGGGAAACATGGCAGGAGTGTCGTAACCACTCAATTGCAGCCGCCCGTACGCGTTCTGTCGATATCTTGGGTGGCCGACCGCTTTGGAGAAGCCGCTTTGCGGCGAATGCGTTACCCCGACCGGCCGCATAGGGCCGAGATCGGGCGTCGCTACGCTATCCCGCTCTATGCAGATGTACCTTCAAATCAGCCCATTGCTGGCAGAACTCATCAATTCGGGCCTCGAACTCTTCGTTGGGGTTCAGCACAAAGAATGTCCTTGGACTGTAAGCGGTCGCTCGCACCGCCAAGCCCGGCGTCCCGACCTCGCCTAGCCAATGATCAACCTCAGCGTCATGGCCGCCGCGCCGCCGCGTATTGTGATGGTAGATTACAGCGCATCGACCTTTGGCCAACTCCTGCACCTCTGCGAGGGGCATCTGCTTGCCGAACTTCGCCCGCCCCCTTCGCCAATTGGCGTCATCGATGATACCATTATCCGGGTCTGCGAATACGAGATCGCACGTGGATAGCCTCTCCATCACACGCTGGAACCAAGCGGTGCGCCAGTTGCGGCGTTCACGCGGTGCTACCATACGACTGTCTACGCACTCGTCAGATGAAACTGCATCCTCCAACACCGGCAGCAACGAGTTGATCGAGCGCGCGTCCCTCGTAATGTTTCGAAGATGGCTGAACAGGACCGGGTCCAAGTGTTCGTACCGTTGCGGTTGATCGAGATAGGTGATGTGCCGCCCATCCCCGTTGTGGCTCTCGTCCGGGTACCGGTACCACGCGACGCCCAATCGCCGTCCCGGAGATAGGGCCCTCAGCAGGCCAAGCTTTACAAAGTCGCCAACATCTCCGGCATAACGGTCTTGCACTTGGAGTAACCTATTTCTTCTGTGTCCATGACACTCCACCACATCATTAGCGGATTGCAGGCGTGTGGGCCACCAACTTGCGATGACGGGTGTAAAAGATCAGATGAATATTCGCTTTTAAAAGCTTTCGGGGCAGCGCGTCCAATTTTGCACGTTCAGCGAATGACCGCTTCGACGGGCGGCACCACAGCACCTGGCTGGGTCGACCAGCGGCAGCTTAGGGCCGACCAAGTCAGGCGTACTGCTTCAATCCAGATCGACGTCGCCGATGCGCGGCGCATGAACATGCGTCCGTACAAGCAATGCAGCCGCCGCGCCCGCGAAAGCTCCGAACAGATGAGCCTCCCACGAAACACCAGGTTGGCCCGGAAGAACGCCCCAGAAAATGGAGCCATAGAGGACACCAACCACAAGTGCCGCGCCCAGCGTGATCAGTGAGCGATCCACGAAGCCGCGCGCGACGAGGAAGCCAAACCAGCCAAAGACGAGCCCTGACGCACCGATATGGATGGCGGAGCTTCCGAACAGCCAGACGAGAGCGCCGCCGAGGCCGATCACCACGGCGTTCACCGGCAGCAAGGCCCGCGTGGTCGTTGCCACCAGCAGACCACCCATCACCAGCAGCGGCGGCGTATTGGCCATCAGGTGCGCGAAGCTTCCATGCAGGAGGGGCATGGCGATGACACCATCCAACCCACCGAGATACCGCGGGATCAGCCCGAACGTCGGGTTCAGGCCGTAGCCGGTGATCCAGTTGACGACCTGCACTGCCCAGAGCAGAGCAATAAAGGCGAAAAGCGCTGCGGTGCGCCCCAAGAAAGCGCGCATGTGATACCTGTTCGTCATGGCGACGACAGTAGACAACTCGGCAATGCCTTCAACGGCTTTCGCGCGCTACCGGGGATGCGGCTGCGGGACCGGAGGTCAGGGCGGCCAACGTGACCACAGCCCAACCCAAGATAGCAGCGTCCATTCTACAGTGAGTTCCCAGGCCGTAGGGGCATGATTTCACGCTCGGGGCGCTTCAGGGCTTCGGCGTATTTGCGGGCATTGTCGTCAATCGTGCCGTGCCAAAGCGTCGAGACGAACGCGCGGGCGTCTTGGACTGTCATGTCTTTCAGCGAAGAGGACAGCGCCATGAAGAGCTCACCCTCGCTGATCGCGGCGGCACTGTGCATGGCGTCCGCGTAAAATGACGGGTCGTTGAGAACCTGCTCGCTCAGCGGCATCCGGAGCTATGCTTGAATTTGGGTGACGCGCATCATCAGGCGGCGCGGTTTTTGGTGTGGTTGGTCACTTCGACACCGTCGTTGAATTTGATTCCTTCGATGACCTTTGGCAACTGATTTCTGCCCTTGAGGCGCAGCCATTTTTTTGATGCTGCCTGAATGAGGGTGAAGACCATCAGTTTTGCGGTCTTTTG